>LUMV01000477.1_pt2 | contig 15180 bp, 16 predicted proteins | sample 729731 | NCBI WGS metagenome assembly LUMV01 (sample SAMN03860301, study PRJNA289734) | marine metagenome | biome: seawater column; feature: ocean; material: water; isolation source: Red Sea water column Station 192 - depth 200m | place: Saudi Arabia: Red Sea | collected 2011-10-15 | depth 200 m
CACGATCTGCCTGACCGCCCGCCGCTGGGCGCGCTGGTCGAGGCGGTACTGCGCCGCTTCCCGCAGCTCGAGCGGCTGCGCATGTCGTCGCTCGACGGGATCGAGATCGATCCGCTGCTGTTCGAGCTGTTCGCCGGCGAGCCGAGACTGATGCCGCACCTGCACCTGTCGCTGCAGCACGGGCACGACCTCATCCTCAAGCGCATGAAGCGCCGCCATTCGCGCGCCGACGCGATCGATCTGGTTACCCGGCTGGCAGCGCGGCGCCCCGACCTTGCCGTCGGCGCCGATCTGATCGCGGGCTTTCCGACCGAAACCCAAGAACACCACGCGGCCAATCTGGCGATCATCCGCGAACTGCGGATCGTCCATGCGCATGTCTTTCCCTATTCGCCCCGCCCCGGCACTCCGGCCGCGCGCATGCCGCAGGTCGATCGCGCCACGATCAAGCGACGCGCTGCCGATCTGCGCGATACCGCGCGCACGACACGCGACGCGTGGCTATCCACGCTCGTCGAAAAGCCGCATGCGGTCCTCGCCGAACGCGATGGTACCGGCTACACCCCGCATTTCGCACGCGTCGCGCTGCCCGGCACGATACCCGCGGGCACGATCACCACGGTGACGCCGTCCAAGCATGAGAATGGCCTTCTAGAATGACCGAGAAGCAGAGCTGGAGCGACCGGCTGTTCGGCGGGTTTCGCAAGACCTCCGAGAAACTGACCAGCAATCTGACCGAAGTGGTCGGCACGGCAAAACTCGACGATGCCACGCTCGACGACGTTGAGGACGCGCTGATCCTGTCGGACCTCGGACCGGCCGCGGCTGCACGAATTCGTGCGAAACTATCCGAAAAGCGGTTCGGGCTGGAGATTACCGAGCAGGAACTGAAGGAAGCGGTCGCCGAAGAAATCGCCGCAATCCTGCGGCCGGTGGCCAAACCGCTCGAGATCACCGCCTTTCCGCGCCCGCAGGTGTTGCTGGTGATCGGCGTCAACGGCAGCGGCAAGACCACGACGATCGCCAAGCTGGCACACCTCAGCTGGCGACTTGGGCCGACCGTGTCGGCGTGCCGCTGGTGCGCGGACCCGAAGGCGGCGATCCTGCCTCGATCGTGTTCGACGCGGTGAAGAAGGCGACCGAAGCCGGCACCGACGCACTGATCGTCGACACCGCCGGACGGCTGCAGAACAAGCGCGAGCTGATGGACGAACTCGCGAAGATCCGCAAAGTCCTCGGCCGGCTCAACCCCGAAGCCCCGCATGACGTGGTGCTCGTCCTCGATGCGACCAACGGCCAGAACGCGCTGTCCCAGATCGATGTGTTCAAGGAAGTTGCCGGGGTCACCGGCCTCGTGATGACCAAGCTCGACGGCACCGCGCGCGGCGGCGTGCTGGTCCAGGCGGCCGAACAATACGGCCTGCCCATCCACGCGATCGGCGTGGGCGAGAAAATCGACGACTTGCGGCCCTTCGATCCCGATCTGGTGGCGCGCGTGATTGCAGGAGTAGCCTGATGACCGATAGTGCCAAACCCAAGCCCAAGACCGGCTGGCTCAACATCCTCGTCGATTACGGGCCGCTGCTGGTCTTCCTTGGCGTGTACAAGTTCTACCAGCCGCCCGAAACGTCCACCTTCGGAGAAATCGCGGCGGTCATCTACGGGACGATCGCCTTCATGATCGCGGCGGTCGCCGCGCTGGTCTTCAGCAAATTCAAGTTCGGCCATGTCAGCCCGATGCTGATCCTCTCGACTGCACTGATCGTGGGGTTCGGCGGGCTGACCATCTGGCTGCAGGATGAAAAGTTCATCCAGATCAAGCCGACCGCAATCTACCTCTTGTTCGGCGTGCTGCTGCTCGGCGGCTGGCTGCGCGGCAAGGCGCTGCTCCAGATCCTGCTCGAAGCCGCTTTCGAAGGCGTGGACCGCGATGGGTGGCTCAAGCTATCGCGCAATTGGGGCGTGTTCTTCGTGTTCATGGCGGGCCTGAACGAAGTCCTGCGGCTGCAGCTGGACTTCGAAAGCTGGCTGTGGGCGAAGCTGTGGGTGTTCATGCCGCTCAGCTTCCTCTTCACCTTCAGCCAGATCCCCATGCTGCTCAAGCACGGACTGGCGATCGAAGACCGCGACGAAGTGGTCAAGGACGAGCCGCCTACGGCTTAGGTCCGGGAAAAACCTCAACCCAAATCGAAGTTCGGGTTCGACCCCCTGCTGGCCCGGCTTTCTCCCAGTTTTCTAGCCCGACCACGGTGAGCCTGCTGGCAATACCCAGCGGGTGGTCAATGCCGCACCCGGGGGGCGCTGCCCCCACATCCTGCAATCAGATTTCCACCTGGCTGCCCAGTTCGACCACGCGGTTGGTGGGCAGACGGAAGAAGTCCATCGCAGTCGCGGCGTTGCGCAGCATCCAGGCGAAGATCTTCTCGCGCCAGATCGGCATGCCGGGCTTGTCGCTGGCGAGCAGCGTCTGGCGGCTCAGGAAGAAGCTGGTGTGCATCATGTCGAACTCGCCGCCACAGCGCTCCATCTCCTTCAGCCCCTGCGGAACGTTGGTTTCCTGCATGAAGCCGTAATGCAGCACCGCACGGTAGAAACCATCGCCCAGATCGTGGATCTCACACCGCTTGTCGCTGTCGACATAGGGACTGTCGGCAATCAGCACGGTGAGGATCACCACGCGTTCGTGCAGCACCTTGTTGTGCTTGATATTGTGCAGCAATGCGCTCGGCACGCCGGCGGTCTGGCTGGCCATGAAGATCGCAGTGCCCGGCACGCGGGTTGCCGAATTCTTCGCGCTCTTGGCGAAAATCTCGATCGGCAGCGCGGTCTCGCTCATCCGGTCGCGCATCAGTTTGCGCCCGCGCGCCCAGGTCGTGAGCAGCGTGAATGCCACGAGACCGACCGCCAGCGGGAACCAGCCGCCGTCGGGGACCTTGGCCAGATTGGCCGCGAAATAGGCGCCGTCGACGATCAGGAAGAAGGCCACCACCGGGAGTGCGATGAACCATTTCCATTTCCACACCCCGACGAACAGCACGCCCATCAGCAGCGTATCGATCGTCACCGCGCCGGTCACCGCGATGCCATAGGCTGCCGCGAGGTTCGACGAGGTCTGGAAGGTCAGCACGAGGATGATCACCGCGACCATCAGCGCCCAGTTGACCACCGGAATGTAGATCTGGCCCGCCTCGGTTTCGCTGGTGTGGCGGATCGACAGGCGCGGCATGAAGCCCAGCTGCATGGCCTGGTGGGTAATGCTGAAGGCGCCCGAGATCACCGCCTGGCTGGCGATGAAGGTCGCCACGGTCGCTAGGATGACCAGCGGCAGGCGGAACTCTTCGCTGGCAAGCAGGAAGAAAGGGTTGCGCACCACTTCGGCGGCCTGTTCGGGCGGTAGGCCAGCGATCATAGCGCCCTGTCCGAAATAGTTGAGCAGCAGGCATGGCATCACGAAGCCGAACCACGACAGACGCATCGGTCCGCGTCCGAAATGGCCCATGTCCGAATAAAGCGCCTCGGACCCCGTCACTGCCAGCACCACGGCGCCAAGCGCGAAGAAGGCCACCGCACCGTCGGTGACGAAGAACATTACCGCGTAATAGGGGTTCAGCGCCCACAGGATATCGGGGTTCTGGATGATCTGGTTGAGGCCGAGCCCAGCGATGGTGATGAAATAGACGATCATCACCGGCGCGAAGAGCGCCCCCACCTTGGCCGTACCCCGGCTCTGCAGCAGGAACAGGAAGATAAGCAGGACCAGCGCGATGGGGATCACGAGCGCGTCGAGCCCCGGATTGACCACGGTAAGCCCTTCGACCGCGGACAACACCGAAATCGCCGGCGTGATCATGCTGTCGCCGTAGAACAGCGAAGTCGCAAACACGCCGAGCAGGACGACCAGCCAGCCATAGCTCGACTTGCCGATATGGCGGCTGAGCAACGCAACGAGCGCGAGGCTGCCGCCCTGCCCCTTGTTGTCGGCGCGCATCAGAATCGTGACATACTGGATCGAGACGACGATCAGCATCGACCAGAAGATCAGGCTGACGACGCCCAGGACGTGCAGCCGGTCGATCGCAATATTCGCTGCCCCGGCGAAGGTTTCGCGAAAGGCGTATAATGGACTGGTGCCGATGTCGCCGAAGACCACGCCGACCGCGCCGACAGCCAGCGCCGTGCGCGAGCCGCTGTGGCGGTGGCCATGGCCGTCTTTCGACGGCACACCCTCGGGAACCGGGTCTTGCGCTAACGCAGTATCGTTCATGTGGGATCGGTTTCCGACAACATCGTGTCACTTGGCCTGTATGGCGAAGTTGCGGGCGTTAGCAGCATCGCTTCGCACCCGCAACAAGCCGTACAAGCGCTTGTTTAATCGGGACTTTGCACGGCGCCGCCTACCGGTCCGGCGGCAAGGATGGCTTCCAGCCTGTCGAGTCGGGCGGCCAGCGGGGCGCGCCACTCCGCCTGTTCGGGAGCCGATTGCAGCAATTCGCGCCAAAGCTCCAGCGTCCGTCCGGGTTCACCGCCGCGCAGGAAGGCGAGTCCGAGGAAATAGGTCGGTGCCGGATTGTCGGGTGCCACCGCCTCGGCCTGTGAATAGGCGTAAAGCGCCGCGGCTGTCAGCTGGCCATCGGCATGTTCGACCAAGGCATTGCCCAGCGCCAGCCAGGCTTCGCTGTCAGCGGGGTTTTCCGCGACGGCGTTGCGCAGGAAATTCGCCGCCTGTTCGTGCTGGCCACGCCGGGTGAAAGCATCGGCGGTGACCACGAAGCGCGAGGGGAGCCGGCCTTCGGGATAGAATTCGCGCCGCGCCACGACCATCATTTCACCCGTCTGCGCGGTCTCGTCGACCACCGGGTCGGCAGGCGCGCCGGGCTGTCCCGGATTACCGTGCATGGCATAGCCGGCGAGGCCGAACAGCAGCGCCGAACCGAACAGCATCCACAGCGCGCGGGGCAGCTTGAGCAAATAGACCGCGAGCGCGAAGACCAGCGCGGCAAGCGCGATGATGGGAAGCCAGCTCATGCGCGTTTCCGGAACCGGCGCAGCAGGATCGCCCCCGCCACCGCTATCAGCAGCAGCGGGATGGCGAACAGCGGCCAGGTCGTGGCGCTGACTGCCGGCTTATAGCTGACATAATCGCCATAGCGCTGGATCAGCCAGCTGCGGATCTCGTCGGGGCTCTCTCCCGCCGCCACCCGGATGCGCACCTGGTGGCGCATGTCGCCGGCCATCGGCGCGTCGCTGTCCGCGATCGATTGCGACTGGCACTTGAGGCAGCGCAAGGTCTCCATCAGCTCCTGCGCCGCCGCTTCCTGGGCGGGATCTTCGAGCTGGCGATAGGCGAACGGCGCGGGCGGCATGGTTTGCTGCGCCGCCAGCGGCATGGCGAACGCGAGGCAGAAAGCGGCAAGTACGGGACGCGTCATCGGGCCTTCTCCAGCTCGTCCAGCAGGATCGGCACGTCCCGTGCCCGGATATCGCCGATATGCTGGTAGCGGATGACACCCTGGCCATCGATCACGAAGGTTTCAGGCACCCCCGAAGACCCGATCGCCAGCTGCACCTCGGACAGATCGTCGCGTCCGATATGGGTGTAGGGATTGCCATGCTGCGCGAGGAAGCCGGCTACATCATCGGGGCGGTCGCGAATGGCGATGCCTACTATCTTCGCTCCCTGCTGCTCGAGGCTTTCGAGCTGCGGCGCCTCGGCGATGCAGGGCAGGCACCAGCTGGCCCAGATATTGAGCAGCCGCGGCTCACCATCGGCAAAGGTGCCGCTCGCGACCCCTTCCACGCCGTCAATCGCCGGCGGAAGGTCGAAATAAGGCAGCGGCTGGCCGACCATCCCGCTCTGGACGAAATCGTCCTTCGGCTGGGTAAGCTGATAGGCTGCCAGGCCGACAAAGGCGGCAAAGGCGAAAAGCGGAACCCACAGACGCCAGCTCATGCCAGTGCCTCCCGGTCGGCGCGCCGTTCGGCGATGCGCGCGGCAAGGCGACGGTGGCGAAGGTCGGTCAGCACCCGGCCGATCAGCGCGAGCAATCCGCCCAGCGCGATCAGCAGGCCGCCGTACCAGATCAGCGTGACGAAGGGTTTCCACCACAGCCGCAGCTGCCAGCGACCGTCAGGCGACCGATCCCCGACCACGGCGTAGAGCTGGCCGTTCCAGCGTGTCGCCAGCGCGCTTTCGGTAGTCTGCTGCGGCGGAGCCCAGAAATTGCGCGACTGCGGTGTCAACTCGCGCGCTTCGCCATTTCCATAGCGCGCGGAAAGGCGAGCCTGGACCGCGGTCCAGTTCGGTCCGGCGACCGGTTCGACCCCTTCCAGGACGACGGTCCAAGGGCCCACCGTGGCGGTATCGCCCTGTTCGATCGCGGCGAGCCGTTCCTTGGTGAAGGCGCTTTCGCTAGCCATGCCGATCAGCGCGACCGCGATGCCGAAATGGGCGACGACCATGCCCCAGGTCGCCAGCGGTGTGCGTGCCAGGTTGCGCCCGCGCAACGGCAGCCAGCTGGCCACCGCCAGTCCGATCCCGAAAGCCAGTCCGAGCAGCGGCAGCAGACCGATTTCCGTCAGCAGGCTGGTCAGGACCAGCGCGGCCACCACCAGCGCCGCGGTCAGCGCCACTTCCTTGCCGATCCGGTCGATGCGATCCTCGCGCCAGCGCAGCAGCGGACCCACGGCCATTACCGCGAACATCGGAATGGCGAAGATCGCCCCCACCGGATTGAAATATGGCGGCCCCACCGACACGCGGACATCAAAGGCTTCGGTCAGCAGCGGGTACAGCGTGCCGAGCAAGACGATCGCCAGAATGGCACTGAGCATGACGTTGTTGAACACCAGCGCGCCCTCGCGGCTTGCCATTGCAAACCGTTCGCCTTCGCTGATCGTGTTGGCGCGCAGGGCGAACAGCAGCAACGCGCCGCCGATGAAGATGCCCAGCAAGACGAGGATGAACGTGCCGCGTTCGGGATCGACCGCGAAGGCGTGGACGCTGGTCAGGATGCCCGACCGCACGAGGAAGGTCCCCACCATGCTCATCGAGAAGGCGACCACGCCCAGCATGATCGTCCATGTCCGCAAGGCGTCGCGGCTGGCGAGGACGCTGGCCGAATGCAGCAGCGCGGTGGCTGCCAGCCATGGCATGAGCGAGGCGTTCTCGACCGGGTCCCAGAACCACCAGCCACCCCAGCCAAGCTCGTAATAGGCCCAATAGCTGCCGGCAGTGATGCCGATCGTCAGCATGATCCAGGCGGCCAGCACCCAGGGCCGCATCGCACGCGCGAAATCGGGAGTTACCTGCCGGGTCAGCAACGCGCCCACCGCGAAGCTGAAAGCGACCGACAGGCCAACATAGCCGAGATAGAGCGTGGGCGGGTGGAAGGCGAGACCGATATCCTGCAGCAGGGGGTTGAGGCCCATTCCCTCTGCCGCGGGGACCGGTAGCCGCTCGAAGGGGTTCGAACTGAGCAGCAGAAAGGCATAGAAGCCGAGCGAGACAACGCCCTGCGCCGCGAGCGTTGCGTTCATCGTCCGCTCGGGTAGGCGCCGTTCGACGAGTGCGATCAGCGCCCCCGCCAGGCCCATCACCATGACCCACAGCAGCATCGAACCTTCGTGATTGCCCCAGGTGCCCGATAATTTGAACACCAGCGGCTTCAGCGAGTGCGAATTCGATGCCACCAGCTTGACCGACAGATCGGTGATGGCGAACAGCCAGACGAGCATGGCGAAGGAGAAGGTTACCAGCACGCCCTGGACGATCGCCGCGGGGCGGATCAGCGCGGCCAGTTCGCTCGCATTACCGGCGCGCAGAGCCAGGAAACCAGCGATCATCTGGAGCGCGGCAAGCGCGGCGGCAAGCCACAGGGCCGCAAGACCGAGCTCGGCGATCATTCGAGACCTACCGTGGTTTCTTCGGCCATTTCGGCAGCGCGGTGCTGCTCCATTTCCTGCAGCTCGCGCGGGACGTAGTTCTCGTCGTGCTTGGCCAGCAAATTATCCGCGATAAAGGTCCCGCCGGGACCGAGCCGCCCCTCTGCAACCACACCCGAACCTTCGACGAACAGATCGGGCGCAATACCGCTGAACCGGACAGGAACGCGCGCGCCATCGTTGCCCGTTACCGCGAATGTCAGCGTGACGCCGTCCGCCGCAGTCTGCAACGACCCCTCTTCGACCATGCCGCCGAGTCGCACCGCCTGGCCGGGTTCGGGCGGGTTTTCGAGCATCTGTTCGGGCAGGTAGAAATAGCTTGCCTGATTGCGCAGCGCATAAGCCGCCAGCAGTCCCGCCCCGATCAGCGCGACCAGCGCCAGGACGACAAGCACGAGCCGCTGGTGTTTGGGTTTCATCGCGCTCATTTCCTGCGGCTTTCATCACGGCGCTTCTCGGCGCGTTGCATATCGAACCAGGCCCAGGCGACCATGCCGAGCGTACCGATGACACCCACCGCATAGGCCGCGACGACGAAGTCCCACTGGTCGAGCGCTTCACGCATCACACAGCCTCCATCGCGCGGCGGCGCAAGCGGGCTTCCGCCTGGATATCGGCAAGCAAGGCGCGCATCCGGGCCAGCACGACACCGCCGAACAGCAGCGAAAAGCCGATCACCGCGACCAGCAGGGGAATGAGGAATTCGGCATCGATCGCGCTCTTGCCAACGGTGATGCTGGGTGGCTGGTGCAGCGAATTCCACCATACCACGCTGCGGTTGATGATCGGGATATTGATGGCGCCCAGGAGCCCGAACAGCGCGGGAATGCGCGGTGACAGCCCTTCGCGCTGCGCGGCCTGCGCCAACGCGATATAGGCGGCATAGAGGAAAGCGAGCACCAGCATGCTGGTCAGCCGTCCGTCCCACACCCACCAGGTGCCCCAGGTCGGACGTCCCCAGATCGAACCGGTGGCCAGGCAGATGATCGTGAAGGCGAGGCCGCACCTGGAACAGGCCCCAATACAGCGCCGCAGCACTCGTCAGGAGGCCGCCGATCAGCAGCGCCGGCGTAAGCCAGGCTGCAAGCGACAGGAACCGTTTGGGATTGGCGAAGCCATGCATTGAAATTTACCGTCCGGCACCGCTTTGGCAGCGCTCATCAGGCGTCGCAAGACCGCAGTTCAACGACCGATCAGTTCCTGCGCCATGCGGTCGGCAACCTGGTCGGGCGATACGCCGGTTTCGTCGCTCTGCCGCCAGATCTGCTCGAGCCGACCGGGGATCAGCGCGATACGCTTGCGCACTTCGTTGATGTCGCAAGGGGCATTGTCGCGGCGGCACAGATATTCGAGCGTTACCGAGATGATCCCGCCCGCGTTGATGACGTAATCGGGAGCGTAGAGAATACCGCGTTGCGCCAACATCGGCCCGTGTTCGGGCCGCTTGAGCTGGTTGTTCGCGCCGCCGGCCACGATCTGGCAATCGAGCCGCGCGATTCCTTCATCGTCGAGCACCGCGCCCAGCGCATTGGGGCTGAAGACATCGCAGGCGATCGACATCACCGCATCGGGAGCCGCGGTTTCGGCGCCGAGTTCGGCGGCCAATGCAGCCGCGCGGTCTTCGTGGATGTCGGACAGCGTCAGCCGGGCGCCATCCTTGGCCAGCAGCCGCGCTACCCCGCCGCCAACGCTGCCGGTGCCCTGCACCGCGACATGGACGCCAGCGACGCTATCCTTGCCCAGCTTGTGCTTGATCGCGGCCTTGATGCCCAGAAAGATGCCCAGCGCGGTAAACGGGCCCGGGTCACCCCCGGCAGCGCCCTCGCCTTCAACCGGAAGCCCCGAAACATGCTGGGTGCGCTGCGCGACGGCGGCCATGTCGGCTTCCGAGATGCCGACGTCCTCGGCCGTGACGTAGCGCCCGCCAAGCGCATCGACGGCATCGGCGAAGGCCGCGAGCAGTTCGGGAGACTTGGTCCTGTCCTTGTCCGCCAGGATGACGGCCTTGCCGCCGCCCATGGGCAGTCCGGCCATGGCGTTCTTGTAGCTCATGCCGCGCGACAGCCGCAGCGCATCGCGCATCGCATCGGCGGGATCGGCATAGTGCCAAAAGCGCGTGCCCCCGGCACCGGGGCCGAGATGCGTTGAATGCAGCGCGATAATCGCGGTCAGCCCGCTCTTGGCATCGCGCACCACATGAACCAGTTCGTGGTCGTCGAAATCCGCTTCGGTCCAGAAAGCCGTCATGCGTGCGCGCCCCATATGCTTAGGTGGACGGCTGGAAAACGGGCAAAATGGGGCGATCGACGGGGTTCGAACCCGCGACCTCCGGTACCACAAACCGGCGCTCTAACCAACTGAGCTACGATCGCCATATGCCCCCGGAACCGCCCGGGAAGGGGGCCTGATACGCATGCGGGTAACAGCGTCAAGCCGCCCTGCGCAACGGCGCGTGCCTGTTGCACAATGAAGTGCATATGGGAAGCGAAAATCGCAAGCCAGCGTCATGCACGCAATTTTCTTTCGCGGTTGTGGTCGGGTCTTCGCGCGCTATCGTGTTCCCCATGATCCGACCGGGCGAATCTTCAGCCGATACCCTGTTGAACCACCGCGGCATTCAGCGCGTGCCGAGCGATCGGATCGAGCTGTTCCAGTTGCGCGAGTTCATTGACGGCGACTTGCGCACCGAGCTGATCCGCCTGATCGAACAGGACCGCCGTCCTTCGACGCTCGCCGATGCCGGCGAAGACCGGTATTTCCGGACCAGCGAAACCTGTGACCTCGACGCCGGCGAACCCTGTGTGCGTGCGCTCGAGGACAAACTCGCCGCACTCAACGGCATCGATTCGGCGTATGGCGAACCGCTTCAGGGCCAGCGTTACGACGTCGGGCAGGAATTCAAGCCGCATTGCGACTATTTCAATCGCGGCGGAACGGACTGGGATAAATACTGTTCGGTCGCGGGGCAGCGCACCTGGACGTTCATGATCTATCTGAATGATGTCGAGGCAGGCGGTGCAACGCGGTTCAGGGTCATCGGCAAGACCTTCCAGCCCGAAGCGGGAAAGCTGCTATGCTGGAACAACCGCCGCCCTGACGGGACCGAAAACCCGGCCACGCTGCATCACGGCATGAAAGTCCGCAAAGGGCGCAAATACGTGATCACCAAATGGTACCGCGAGAAGCCCTGGGGCTGGTAAGCGAGCCCCGCGCAGAGCGTGGCGCAAACGCAAAAGGGCGGCCCCGCGGGACCGCCCTTGCATAAGCCTTGTGGCTCGCTGCGCTCAGTTCTTCTTGAGCGACAGACCGCCGAAGCGCTTGTTGAAGGCTGCGACACGGCCGCCTTCCTGAAGCTGCTTGGTGCCACCGGTCCAGGCCGGGTGGCTGGTCGGATCGATTTCGAGCGCCAGCGTATCGCCTTCGCTGCCCCAGGTGGAGCGCGTCTGGAATTCGGTACCATCGGTCATCTTGACCGTGATCATGTGGTAATCGGGGTGACCTTCGGCCTTCATGATTTGCGTCCTTTGAGCTTCGGAGCGGTTCCGACCGATCCAGCTGTTTGTGGGAAAGGCGCGCGCCTAATCGGATTCCCTGCCAAAAGCAAGCCCGATCACGCGGCGCCGCTTGCGCCGTTCAAGCCGCGAAGGATTGCCCGTAGGCACTCCCGCAGCCGGATGCGGATCAGTCCGCCGGAGCGTCGGCGATCATGGCGGTGAACTGGACTTCGCAGGTCACCTTGCCGTCAACCGAAGCCTCGCCCGCGAACTTGCAGACCCGCGCGCGTTTCTGGACGAAACTGGCCTTGAGGTCGAGCAGGACGCCGGGCGTCACCGGGCTGCGGAACTTGGCGTTTTCAATCGCCATGAAATACACCAGCTTGCCAGACCCGGCGAGCCCGAGGCTGTCGACTGCGAGCACGCCGGCGGCCTGTGCCAGCGCTTCGATCTGCAACACACCGGGCATGATCGGCGCGCCGGGGAAATGCCCCTGGAAGAAGTCCTCGTTGAAGCTGACCGCCTTCACCGCATGGATCCGCTCGTCGGGCACGAGCTCCTTCACGCGGTCGACAAGCAGCAGGGGATAGCGATGCGGCAAGCGCTTCAGCACCTCGACGATGTCGAAACCCGTATCGCTCATCACCCTGCTCCTTCGTTCAGGCTCAGCGGCCGGCCGGCTGCGCAGCGGGCTGCTGCTGCTGCGCCTGTTGCTGGGCGGCTTGCTGCTGCGCGACATTCATCAGGACCTGCGAGACGGTCTGCTGCGCGGCGAGCGAATCCTGGCGCGGGCGCCAGCCTTCGGGGGGCGTGATCTGGACGGTCGGCACGCGCTGGTCGAGCACGGCGACCAGATCGTCGGTCACGTTGACCGCTTCGGGGGCCCACTGGATCGCATCGGGGGTGAGCAGCAGCTGGATGTTCTTCTGCTGGACCACCTGCTGGCGGACGTTCTGGTAGTCGTTGATCAGCTGTTCGATGGCATAGGTCTGCGCCAGCACGATCGGCTGCGAAGCCTGGCCAAGCTGCTGTTCCTTCTGCTGGATCTGCTGGACCACGCCGGGGTTCGCCTGCACGATCACCGCTTCAGGGCTGCTGGTGGCGATGCCGGCCACCTGGGCTGCGGCGGGGGTGGCGATGGCCGCGGTGCCCGCGAGTGCGGCTGCGGCGATGGTCTTGGTGAGAAATTTCATCAGAATTGCGTTCCTACGTTGAAGGAGAAGGTTTTGGTGTCGTCACCGACCTGCTTCTTGAGCACGCGAGACACGTCGATCCGGAACGGACCGAAGGGCGAGTTCCAGTTCACGCCTACACCGACCGAGATACGCGGCGCCGGGCTGTCACCGACGAATACTTCCTTGAAGAAGGTCCCGGGAATGACGTTGCGTTCATTCTCGGTACCGTCGGGAGCAAAACGGTTGGTCACCGCCTGGATGATATCATTGCCCTGGTCGTCGACACCGGGCTGGAGATACAGCAGATTGCCGTTGCCGTCGGTGGCCTGCAGGCCGTTGGGATAATCCTGCAGCACCGGCTGGGTCACGCTGAACAGCGAACCCACGTCGAGGAAGATCGACGGGCGCAGGCCCATTTCACGGGCCCCGCTGCCGAGCGGGATTTCGAGTTCGGCACGGCCGAGGTAATAGGCCTTGCCGCCCAGCGCATCGTCGACGCGCTGGTCACTGGCGAGCGCTTCTTCGATCGTCTGCGGGACCAGCGGCGTCGCATCGTCGCCATCGTCGTTGAGGTACTGCAGGCGAACGATGCGGGGGCCGACACCGCGAATGTCGAAGCCGCGCATCTGCGGTTCACCGAGGAAATAGCGGTCGGTCAGGCGAACATCGTCCTGCCCGGCGACCGAATTATCCTCGAGGCTGCGAATCCAGCCGCCTTCGCCGGTTACCGAGAAGATGAACCCGGCACCGACCGGCCAGTATTTCGCGGCACGCGCACGCGACCGGACATATTTCACGTCGCCGCCCAGACCGGCGAATTCGGTGGTCCAGCTGACGGTTTCGCCGCGCGATGGGCGCAGGCGGCTATTGAGCGTGTCGTAATTGAACGTCAGACCGACGATCGAGCTCGTGCGCTCGCCGATTGCTTCGCAGAGATAGCGGCTGGCAAGGATCGGATCGCAGGTGGCGATGCCGTCCCCATCGCGGTCGGAGAAATACAGCCCTTCGTCGAGCGACACATCGTCATAATTGAAGGTGTAGCTGCCGATCGCCGAAACATATTCGGTCAGCGGAACGCCGGCACGCACCTGCAGACCGGTGGTCGACTGTTCGAAGGTGGTGTTGCGTTCGTTGTTGCGGAAATTGAAGCTGTTGGTGTCGCGGCGATAGACATCGACCCCGGCAGAGATGTTCCGATCGAAGACATAGGGCTCCGAAAAGCTCACCTGCGCCGATTTCGAGTAGCGCGAATAATTGAGGCTCAACCCCACGGTCTGGCCGCGCCCGCGGAAATTGCGCTGGCGGATCGAGCCGGCCAGAATGAAGCTTTCGAGGCTGGAGAAGCCGGCCGACAGCTGCAGTTCGCCGGTCGCCTGTTCCTCGACATTGGCTTCGAGCACGATCCGGTCGGGCGCGCTGCCCTCGACCTGGTTGATCTCGAAGTTTTCCTGGAAATAGCCCAGCGAATTGATGCGCGCGGTCGACCGCGCGACCGACAGCGAATTGAAGGCATCACCTTCGGCCAAACGGAATTCGCGGCGGATCACCTTGTCCTGCGTCAGCGTGTTGCCGTTCACGTCGATCCGCTCGACATAGACACGCGGCGCCTCGCGCAGGACGAAGCTCACGTCCATCGTCAGACTGTCCTGGTTGCGGCTGAATTCGGGCGCGACATCGGCAAAGGCGTAGCCGAACGTGCCGGCCAGCTCGCTCAGCTGCTCGACCGTGTCCTCGACCTGCTTGGCGTCGTACCAGTCGCCGCCCTGCATCGGCAGGCGAGCGGTCATCGAGGCGTCGTCGAAATCGCGGATCTGCGATTCAACATCGACTTCGCCGAATTTGTAGCGCTCGCCTTCCTCGACCACGTAGGTGATGATGAAATCGCGCTTGTCGGGCGTCAGTTCGGCCACCGCCGAGACCACGCGGAAATCCGCATAGCCTTCGGTGAGGTAGAACTGGCGCAGCTTCTGTTGGTCGAACGCCAGGCGATCGGGATCGTAGCTGGTGTTGGAGCTGAAGAAGCTGGTCAACCGCGCCTGCTTGGTCAGCATTTCGCCGCGCAGCTCGCCATCGGAAAACGCATCATTGCCGATGATATTGATCTGGCGGACCTTGGACTTGGGCCCTTCGCTGATCTCGAAGACGATATCGACGCGGTTCTGCGACAGCTGCACCATCTTCGGTTCGACCGTGGCGGCGAAGCGTCCCTGCCGCTTGTACAGCTCGATTATGCGAGCAACGTCGGCGCGAACCTTCGAACGCGTGAATATCTGCCGCGGCGAAAGCCGGATTTCGGGCAGGATCTTGTCGTTCTTGATCCGCTTGTTGCCCTCGAGGATGATCCGGTTGATGACCGGGTTCTCGACGATGGTGATGACGACATTGCCGTCGCGGTTGACGACGCTGGCGTTCGAGAACAGCTCGGTTGCGTAGAGGTCCTTGAGAACCGCGTCGCCCGCTGCCTGCGTCCACGTGTCGCCCGGACGCAGCTTGATATAGGACAGGATCGTCTGCGGCTCGAGCCGCTGCGCACCGCTTACCGCGATGGTGCGAACCACATCGGCTTGCAC
>LUMV01000410.1_pt1 | contig 15124 bp, 17 predicted proteins | sample 729731 | NCBI WGS metagenome assembly LUMV01 (sample SAMN03860301, study PRJNA289734) | marine metagenome | biome: seawater column; feature: ocean; material: water; isolation source: Red Sea water column Station 192 - depth 200m | place: Saudi Arabia: Red Sea | collected 2011-10-15 | depth 200 m
CATTTCGCCAGTCTCAACACGTCCTACTGGGACGGTTCCTACACCAGTGATTGAGTATACATCTTGAATTGGAAGACGTAGTGGTTTACCGGTTGGTTTTTCAGGAGCAGTAAAGTCATCAAATGCTTCTAAGAGTGTTTTACCAGTATACCAAGACATATTTTCAGATTTTTTAACTAAGTTGTCACCTTTCCATCCAGATACTGGGATGAATGGTACTTGGTCGACTTTGTAACCACAAGATTTTACAAGTCCTTGTCCTTTCTCAACTGCTGCTTTGTAAGCATCTTCTGAGAAGTTACTGTCGTCCATTTTGTTAATTGCTACGATGATTTGACCTACACCGAGTGTTTTTAGCAAGAATGCGTGTTCACGTGCTTGTCCACCTGGAGCAATTGCAGTGTCAGTTTCACCTGGTTTTGCAGACAATACAAGAACTGCACAGTCTGCTTCAGAAGCACCTGTAATCATGTTTTTGATAAAGTCTCTGTGTCCAGGAGCATCGATTAATGTATAATTAAATTTTGGAGTTTCGAATTTTTGGAAAGCAAGGTCAATAGTAATACCTCTTTCTCTCTCATCTTTGATGTTATCCATAACCCAAGCATACTTGAAAGTATCACCCTTTCCAGTTTTCTCAGATTCAGCAGCATGAGCATCAATTGTTCTTTGATCAACTACACCTAGATCCATCAAAAAGTGACCCATTGTTGTGGACTTACCATTATCAATGTGTCCTGTGATAATCATGTTCAGGTGTGGTTTGTCTGCCATAGAAAATTCGTATAAATCAAAGAAGAAAAAATCGTTAGTATGAAAATCACAGTATCTGTAATCAAAGCAGATGTTGGAGGTATTGGTGGACATACCAGACCAAGTGACAACTTGATTCAGGCTGTAAGAGATACAGTGAATGCTTCATCAGATTTGCTGATTGATCATTACATCGGGTACTGTGGAGATGATGTTCATATTGTAATGAGTCATACTCATGGAGTAGATAATGAAAAAATTCACAAGTTAGCATGGGATGCATTTGAAGCTGGTACCGCAGTTGCAAAAAAAGAAGGATTGTATGGAGCAGGTCAGGATTTACTAAAAGATTCATTTTCAGGAAATGTTAAAGGAATGGGACCAGGAGTTGCAGAATTAGAATTTGAAGAAAGACCAAACGAAGCATTCACAGTTTTTGCTGCAGATAAAACAGAACCAGGATGTTTCAACTATCCAATGTACAGATTATTTGTTGATGCACTAAGCAATACAGGATTAATTGTAAACAAATCACTTGCAAAAGGCGTAGACTTTCACATCATGGATGTAGAAGATGCTACAATTGCAAAATTATCATTGTGGGAAGATAAGCCAGCATTAGAGGCTGCATTGATGTATCCAGGAAGATATGTCATCTCATCAATTACAACAAAAGATGGAGAACCAATAATGGATGCATCAACTGATAGATTACATAACATTGCAGGAACATATGTTGGTAAAGATGATCCAGTATGTATTGTAAGAACACAAAAAATGTTCCCAGCAACAGAAGAAGCAGGAAGTGTATTCAACAATCCACACTATGTAGCAGGAAACACAAGAGGTAGTCACAACATGCCATTAATGCCAGTAAAGTTAAACTCTGCAGCAACAATTAACTTCTGCATTCCAATTGTAGAGTCATTAGTATTCAGTATGCACGATGGAAAGTTTACAGGACCATTTGATGGATTTTCAACTCCAGATTGGGATTACATTAGAGAACAAGCAACTAAAAAAGCAATTGCAATTAGAAGTCAAGGATTCATTCATCCAGCAACATTAGTTCCAGATGAATTAGAATATGCAGAAGGATACAAAGATGTGATGAAAGTACTAAAAGAAAAAATGGTTCCAATGGATTCAAAATCTGACACTAGTGAAAGAAAAGAAAATTACGAAGATCCAGACTAAAGATCTAAGATATTTTAAGCAAAGATTAAATCAATTGTTATCGTATAGAATGTATGATTTCAAAGTATGAATTTCAATTCTCATTTTTATCTCAAAGCGTAGTCAAGATTGCAATGACTGTTGCAGCAGTATTGACATTTTCACATATCGTAGTTCAATTATTTGGACAAACAATTCCAGACCTCTTTTGGCCAGTATTCAAAGACATAGGAGCAGGATTTATCATCGTCACTGCATTTGCATTTGCAGTTGCATGGTTCCTTAAAGCAAGACCACATAACAGACCAAAGCATTACAGTATAGTTGTATTTGATGTAGATGGAAAAGAAACAACCCTACCTGGGCTAAGAACAGATTTTAGAAATCACGATGTTGCATGGAGTTTCATGAAACAATACAAGGAATCATACCCATTGTATAACTTCGCATTAGTCTCAGATTTGAAAAAAAATCGAAAAAAAGTTATGTTCAGATACATCTAGAACAAAGCATTAATCAAATAAAAGAACTATTTTACAATATTACATGAAATTTTCAATTATTTCAGATGCATTGCAAAAGATGGAGGAAACAAGTAAGCGTTTAGAACTTACAGATATTCTTGTAAAGTTGATAAAAGAGATTCCAGATGATGTCATCTCAAAAACAATTTATCTTATTCAAGGAAAATTAAGACCAAATTTTGAAGGAGTTGAATTAGGAATTGCAGAAAAATTAGTGATGAGAGCAATGTCAAAATCATCAGGAATACCTTTGAAAAATATCGAACAGGATTATAACAAAGGAGGGGATCTTGGCCAGACAGCAGAGAATATTTTACGAGAAAAAATTCAAACAACTTTTACATCAGAGACAATAACGTTAGAGAAAGTTTACGAGACATTATTCAAAATTGCAAAATTAGAAGGAAAAGGCTCACAAGAAATGAAGATGAGATATGTTTCAAGCATGTTAAATGATGCAACTCCACAAGAAGCAAAATTTATTCTAAAAATTTTGCTAGGCACATTACGTCTAGGAATTGCAGAGAATACTGTAATGGATGCACTTGCAATTGCATTTACAGGAAAAAAAGAAAATAGAGAAGTAATTGAAAATGCATATAATGTTTCAAGTGATTTAGGAAAAGTTGCAGAAGTTCTTTCAGTTGATGGAATAGAGCAAATTAAGAGATTTCAGATAAAATTATTCAGTCCAATTAGACCAATGTTAGCAGACAGAATTAAAAGTGAAGAAGATACTGTGAAGAAATTTCAAGAAGAGTTTGCTGCAGAGTTCAAACTAGATGGAGAACGTGCACAGATTCATAAGCAGAAAGATAGAATAATGATTTTTTCAAGAAGTTTAGAAAACATTACATCATATTATCCAGATATTGTTGAGAAAATTTCAGAGAGGATTGTAGCAGAGAATGTAATTTTGGAAGCAGAAGTAGTTGCAATGAATTCTAATTCAGGGGATTTTTTACCATTTCAGGAATTAATGCATAGAAGACGGAAATATGAAATTGATGAGGCAGTTGCAAAGTATCCTATCACAGTTAATTTCTTTGACATACTTTTTTCTGATGAGAAAAATTGCATGGATATGAAATATTTAGAAAGACGGAAATTGTTAGAGAAAATCATTAAACAAGATAATTTTGCAAGATTAATTCCAATGTCAGTGATAGAAAGTGAAGAACAAATTCTGGAAGTTTTGGAGAATTCAATTAATTCCGGATGTGAGGGGTTGATGTTGAAACATCTTGATTCAACATATAGAGCAGGAATAAGAGGAAGTAATTGGCTTAAACTAAAAAGAGAATATCAAAATGAGTTAGGAGATAGTTTAGATTTAGTCGTAGTTGGTGCATTTTTTGGAAAAGGTAGACGAACTGGCAAGTACGGGACACTTTTGCTTGCAACATATAATGACGAAGAAGATACTTTTCCAAGTATTTGCAAAGTGGGAACAGGTTTTACAGATGAAAGTTTGGATCAATTATACCAAATTTTATCACCAAAAGTAACACTGAAGAAAAATCCAAGAATTGTAAGTGAAATGGAAGCGGACGTATGGTTCGAACCAGAATTGGTTATAGAAATAGTTGCATCAGAGATCACACAAAGTCCAATCCATAAAACAGCATTAGACAAAATTAAAGAAAATGCAGGACTAGCTTTAAGATTTCCAAAATTTACAGGAAAGATTAGAACCGAGAAAAATTCCGAAGATGCATCTACAGATGAAGAAGTAATAGCATTATTCAAAGTCCAAAAAAAGACTTCAAATCAAGACTAGTTTAAATTGAAATTAACCAAGCCTTAATATTCAGTCTGAATAGTAATAAAATTCGTTATGTATAGTGGGGAATTAGAAGTACAAGCAAAGCGAAAAGCAGTTGCTGTACTACAAGATGAGATTAATAGAATTTTAAACGCAGGAAGAAGCCTTTCCCAATTACCAGAATTAATAGTAAAAAAAGACAAAGCAGGAATCAAGGATGCAATGGAACAGATCACTTCTTTAGAAGAAGAAGTAGAAAGTTTACGTAGAAAAATTACCAGAGATGTAGCTGACGTAGGAGGTCTTATCCTCAATCGAGAGAATTTACTAAACACTGCATATACAATGGATGAAATTGCAGGATATATCACAGGAATTGCTTTCAAATTATCAAACATTAAAGCAACTACTCTAAAATCCTCAAAATTAGATAAGGATCTAACAGAATTAATCGAATTAGTTGTAGATGAAATTTACAAATTAAATGAAATTATTAGAAGTCTAAATTCAGATTCTGCAAAATCTATTGAATTAGCACAAGATACTCAAAAATTAGAAAGAGAAATCGATATCAAATATCGAAAAATGGTATTGAAAGCACTTGAGATTTCAACTACAAGTGAAATGCTATTGATGAAAGATACCATAGAAGGAATTGAAGAGATGGCAGACAAGTGTCAAGAAGTTTCAGATTCATTCATTCTTTTGGCATTGAGTTTATAATTTTGAAAACAGAATTACTAGAAAATCGTTTGATTGTATGGAATACAGATGATTCTAAAAAATTATTCAGTGAAGGGTATTATGGAAAGCCAATTGGAATTCCAAAACCAAAATTAAATGAAATCAATGTTCCATTAGTATTAGATTTGATTGAAGGGTATTATTTAATGACAAAATCTAAAATTCAGATTTACAAAAATAAAAAGAAAGTTACTTTAAAGAAAATGTTTCAAATATGCTTAGAACAACATCATAATTTTGAAAAAAAATTTCAAGTTTACAAAGATTTTCGAGATAAAGGATATGTTGTTAATCCAGGGATAAAATTTGGATGTGATTTTGCAGTTTATGAAAAAGGTCCAGGCATTGATCATGCTCCATTTTTAGTACAAGTGTACAATAGAAATGAAAACATGACGTCAACAGACATTGTGTTGGCAGGAAGATTGGCTACAAGTGTTAAAAAACAGTTTATTTTAGCTATACCAACTGGAAAAGAAAAAGTAGAGTATTTGGCGCTTGATTGGTGGAAAGCCTAGAAAGTTTTGATGTGGCCAGCTATTTTATCAAATATTTCAAATTGTTCTTTTGATACCTTGAAATCAAAGCTGTTTTTCCATTTACCATAAATTCTGACACCTTTTGTGGTAGGATCAATCGTGATGGTGGCATCGTCAACAGATTGTTGTGCAATGAGTTCGTTTAATACAGAATCATCATTTAGAGTATCTGCAATTTTGCCTCCTTGCCATTCAACTTTTGTTACTTTTTTTGAACGAAAATGTCCCGAAGTTGTTAAAACAGTTCTTGCAGTGTAATCAACAGGAACGTCAGTTTGTTTTCTTACAATGAAATGAGCTTGATAGCGGTCTTGTGCGCCCCAAGGAAGTGGATTTGGATCTTGCATATCTATCCCTTTTGAATTATCTGAATGACATCAATGTTTGTGCCATTGACATCAAGACAGCCCTTATTTGTAACCATTCGAGTAGTTTGTGAAAATACTCTACTGTAATAATCATCATGTTCAACATCATCAGTTGCAATTTCTTTAGGAGTAGAATCTATTGCGATCTCTTTTAGCATATCAGAAAATTTCTCAGGTTCTGATTTTATAACAAATGTTTCGGGTTCTGAGTCATGCATTAGCTATCTTCAAGACTACCCTCAAATAAACATAATTCTCTAGTGGTAAGCAATTAATATTGCAAATCAATCAAAATTTTTGTCAGATTGAAATTTGAAAATAAAGTTGTGCTAATCACAGGAAGTGGAACTGGTATAGGAATGACGGTGGCCAAGAAATTTGTGGGAGAGGGGGCTAGCGTGATCATTCTAGGAAGACGTAGAGAGCCACTCGAAGATACATCAAAAATGCTTGAAGAAATTATTAACGAAAAGAAGTCAAATGGATTTGTAAAAATATTCTCAGGAGTAGATGTGAGTGATGAAAATGCCGTTACAGAGATGTTTGAGACGCTAAAAAATGAGGGCGTAAACGTTGACGTAGTAGTAAATAATGCAGGAGTTTCAGGTCCTGTCACTTGCTTTTCACATGCACCATTAGACGATTTCAGAAGTACAGTAGACATTCACCTTACAGGAACATTTTGGACATCAGTTCAAGCACTAAAAGTTATGAAAGAAGGAGCAAAAATAATTACAATATCAACATTCTTTGCAGAAGAAAGACCACTTGAGCAAAGACCGTATAGATTCAGAGGACCATACACGGCATCACAAGGTGCAAAGAACAGATTAGTTGAAGCAATGTCTTGGGAACTAACTGAAAAAGGAATAGTGTCTATCGGAACAAATCCAGGACCAGTACATTCTGATAGAATTTACAAGACAGTATATCCAAAAGCAGCATCAGAATTCCTAAGAGTTAGTGGTTTTGAAGATTTAGCACCAGCAGAAGTCGAAGCGGCAAACAAAGAGATTGTAGGATTATTAGGAGAAGATGATGAGACAATTAAAAATGGAATTAAAGCTGCTGCAGAGAAATTAGGAAAAAAAGAAGAGACATTTACAAATTTGTTAAACAAGGTTCAAAGTATTGCAGAAAAGATTCAAAAGAATACATCAACAATGATTGCAGATCAACAATTCTTGTCACAAGATCAAGTGGCAACCACAGTGCTAACCCTTGCAGATGATGATCAGGCAAAAATTCTAAATGGAAAAATTATTCCGGGAGACAGAGTATTTTATCCAGTAAGATCACATATTACATCAATTCCCGAGACTGTAAAACAATTTGATTATTCATCAAAGATTGCCGTTTTAACAATTGATGCTACTGACGAAGAAGATGCAAAGAAAGCTGAAGAAATAGCCAACAATGTTCAAGCAAATGGTGGACAAGCAATTTGTTTTATTTCAGACAAATGTTCAAAAGAAATTCAAGAGTCATTAGGAAATAAATTCCATTCACATGTAATTGACTTTTCAAACAATGAAGAAATTACAAAATGGTTTAACACTGCAAAATCAAAAGGAGATATCGAGGTGTTTATTCACATTACAGGAAAAGTTCCATCAATTACAAAATTAACAGAATTGTCCAGAAGTGAATGGGACGAATTAACAAACAAATTCATTAACATTCCAGCTACGGTTAGTCAAAACGCAATGGGCGTTTTTGTACCTAACGGTTCAGAAGACCCACGACTTTTCAAGGATGCTAAAGGACGTATTGTTATAATTGGTCCAGACCTACCATATGGAAAAAAGATTGGAGGAAACGAGAGAGCAAAAATTGAGGTTTTCAGAGGCGCATTAAGACCATTTGCAACAACAATTAATCAAGAATTAAGTGACGTATTGAAATCAAATGTTAGAGCATTCCTAGTGTTAGCAGGAACCGTTGATGGAAAAGAACCAAACAATGCAAGAATTACAGATGCGGTTAACTATTTGATATCTGAAGATTCAAAATCAAGCGCAGAAGTAATTTTCTGTCCAGATGAATCAAGATAAAAGATGGAAAAATTTTCAACCTTAAAAATTGGAGATTCGTTTGTTTCTACCACAAGTATATCAAAAAAAGAATTAGACGAATATCTTGGTTTTTCCAGGATAAAAAATGCCATGTTTGAGATAGATTCAGGAAAAGACGATGACAGAGTGATTTCAGGAAGAGCAATAATTTCAAGAATGGAAGGAGAGTTTACAAGATTAAGGCAGATTTATGGAAATTATATTGTACTTTATGGAATAGATGGAGATTCAGAATGGAAAAATAGACAAACACGCTTTTTGAGACCGCTTTACACTGATCAAGTGATTCGGTTAAAATTTACAATTTCAGATAAGAGAGACATTGATGACGAATATGGTTTGATTAGTGTCGATTTTGAAGCTACTTTTGAAGATGGAGACTTGGTTCTAACATCAAAGAAAAATCTCTACAGAATTAAAAAAGAACCCCCATCGAATCGATAATTAATTTTACAGCAGCAGCTAAGAGAACAATAGTAACAAGAATCTTTAATTTTCGTTCTTTGATTTCCAAAGAGAGTCTGGCCCCAAGAATTCCTCCACAAAATGCACCAATTGCTAAGAAAAATGCCTGTAAGTAATCAGGATGACCTAATGCAGAGTGAACTAAAAGACCACTTAATGATGCAAACATCAAGATTAACTGTGCAGTAGGCGCAGCTCTTCTCATTGGAATTCCGATTCCAATAACCATCAAGGGAACAAAGACAATCCCTCCTCCAATTCCAAATAAACTCGAGATGATTCCTGCAAAGAAACTTGCCCCTGCAGAGAAGATCATCATCAACGCGGTTTTGTTGTAAGGTTTTTCATCTACAGTTCGTTTAACAAAAATGTATACCGCAGATGCTATCAAAACAAACGCAAACAAGATTTGAAATGCAGATGGAGTCATAACATCAGATACAAAAGCACCTAGAATCGTACCAGGAATGCACATCAAACCAAGTTTTATTCCAATTCCAAATTCAACACGTTTCTGACGTGCATAAGATATAGTTGATGCAACAGAGTTACTAAATGCCGCAAAAAGACTATTACTTGCTGCCAGGGCAGGAGGGAATCCGGCAAAAGTCATTGCAGGTACTGCAATTATTCCGCCGCCAAGCCCAACAATAGAACCTAATACGCCGGCTGCAAATCCTAATGGTATTAACCACAAATTCTCGTACATTGTAAGTTAGGACAGAAGATCATGAGGTATATTAGATTTTAGAAAAAAAATTTAACTGTAATGACAACGTATTGGTACCATGTCTCAGGCATTTGTTTTGATAAAGAGATAGCATCAGAATCAGTTGAGCAAATTAGAGAGACAATTACCTGGAAAATTCGTAAAATTGAGAAAATCCGTTCTACATTAACACTTACAAAAGTTGAAGGTCAAGGAGAATAATCTTATACAGTAGATATGTAGAACACTACGCTAACGTTAGTTGTTATCTCTTCATCACCAGACATTATTGGGGCAGATTTCATAGATGCTTCCATGGCCATTCCATCAAATGAAGATCTCATAGGACTATCATAGTAAGGCATTACATTGTCATGGATTATTACAGATTTTACTCCAACAATTTTTTGTTTTAATGGAACCAGCGCTTTTTCTGCTTTTTGTGTTGCATCAGTAATTGCATTAGCAATTAGATCATCACTAATTTTTTGAGATTTTTCAGGGGATAATTGAAATGATATATTGTCAACTCTATTTGCACCCGATGATACAGCTGCATCAATAATGTTTCCAGCTGAATCAATCTTTTCAGTTTGAATGGAAAGAATGTTTGATACACGATAACCAATTAGAATTTGTTGATAGTTTCCGTTAGAGTCTTTAATACTGTCATACAAAGGATAGATTCTAAAGTTCGATGTTTGTATATCGTCTTCAGATATTCCAGAACTTGTTAATGAAGAGATTACAGCGTTTAGTGAGTTAGAATTTTTAGATAAGGATTCATTTGCAGTTTTTGCTTCAGATTCAACTCCAAGAACTACAATCAGAGTGTCAGGCTCTGAAGATGCAGTTGCACTTCCTGTAACAGAAATAGTCTGTTCAGAAGGATCATACTTTTCCAACCAATGAGTAATCAGTTCTTCAGAAACTTCATAGTCAACTTCTTGAGATTCCACTTGATTTTCAATTTGTGTGAGAGTTACAGCAAAGGCTAAAACAAATACAACACCAACTATGACAGCGATGTTTATACGATTATCCATACTGATTATCAAAAGAAATAGTATAAAAATTCACAAGTCAGATAGTGGTTAGAAATGAAAGATATACCATTACTTGATCCAGTAACAGAATTAAAGAAATTATTTGATGCTAAAAAATTTGATGCAGTAATTGAATTTTGTCAGAAATTACTGGTAAAAGACCCAAATGACCTAATTGCACTTCATAACCTAAGCACAGCGTACTATATTGTAGGTGCATATGAAGATTCAATAAAATGTTGTGATAAAGCATTAGAAAAAGACCCAAATGAAGAACATGCTGTAAAAAATAAAATGCTTGCATTAGAAAAGTTAGAGATGCATGATCAAGTGTTAGAATGCTGTGAAATCCTATTATCAAAAAATGATAAAGATGTGGATGCGTTAGTTACAAAAGGAATTGCATTAAATAAAACAGGAAAACATGAGGATGCGTTAACATTGTACGACTTGGCACTGGAACTAGACAAAACAAACGTAGACGCTTTAATGAATATGGCTGTAACTTTAAGTTATTTGGGAAGATATCAGGATTCTATTCCATATTACGATACGGTGCAACAAATTATGCCAGACTTTTCTAGAGCAGCAGTTGAAAAATCAGAAGCTTTTAAGGAACTTGGAAGAGATGATGACGCATTCTTAGCAGCACAAGGTGTACGATTAGAAGACGCTGAAAAAATAAAACAAGATGCAAGAAAAAATAAGTATTCAGTTCAACATGCATTTCTTTTAAAGCGATATAATAATACTAAAGAAAACAGGTAATTACATTTTTTCAGGTGCATCAATACCAAGTAAACCTAGAGAAGATTTCAGAGTTTTTTGGAATGATACAACCAAACACAGTCTAGCATTTAGTATTTCAGGTGTTTCAGATTTTAGTACTTTAACATGTTCATAAAATGAAGAGAAAGTTACTGCCAGATCATAAGAATATTTTGCAATTACTTTGGGTGACAAATTTTTATTCAAATCCAGAGTCAAAATTTGGTTTGGTTTCTGCTTTTTCAAGAATTCGTGATGCACGTGCATAAGAATATTGAATATAACTACAAGTGTCACCTTCTAAACGAAGTGAGTTTTTTAGATCAAAAGTAATTATTTTGTCCAGATCAGGTTTTATCATTTCATAACGAATTGTTCCAACAGCTACGATTTTAGCAATTTTATTTAATTCATTTTCAGATAAATCCTCATTACGACTTTTAGATTCATTATAAACACGTTTTGTGAGATTTTCAAGTACCGTGTCAGCATTAACATACAAGCCTTTTCGGCCGGACATTTGTGCAGATTCTCCTTCGCTAGAAAGACCTAATGATGTTACAGTATCTGAACTAAGAGTAACAGATTCATAGCCAAGATGAGTGTAAGCACCTTCTTCTTTAAATTTAGCCATCAAGCCAGATACGATTTTTTGTAAACGAATTTGCCTATTATCAATAACAGTGATAACTTTGTTTCCAGACAAATGTAGTTTATCATTATGATCAGAAATCTCATCAAGATTAGTTTCATAGAGAATTTGAGAATTCTTTTGAGTCGAGTGTATTTTGTAAGAGAATGGATCATCTACCAATCCAAGTTTCCATGCAGCATAAGGAATATCTTTTGCAATGTAAGTTGCAACCCCATTACTTCGAACCAATATTTTATCATCTTCACCTTCCGCAGGAATTACCCAACAACCTGCATTATCACCAGATTCTTCAAATTTTATTTGATTATCAGATTTTAATTTCTCAAAAATTTTTTCCCAAAGTTTTGAATGAATGATTTGAGATTCAAAATTCAGACAGTCATAAAAAACCCCTAGATTCCAAACTGTTTTTAATTGCTCATCCAATACTCTTCGAGTAATTGTTTGTGCCATTTTTGATATTTCACTAGAACTATCTTCAATTTGTTTTAGAATTTCATGTCTTTTTTCTTCTAACTTTTTATCGGTTTCATATTTTTCAGTAGTTTTTACATATACGGTATCACCACAATAATGATCAAATTTTTCATTGTTTGGTGGTTCCTGTGAAAAACCCAATTCAGTAAAACCAACAATAATGTCAGCAACTTGCAGACCAGAATCATCTACATAGTTTAGTACATTTACGTCAAAATTTCCTTTTCGTAGTATTCTAGATACGATGTCACCCAAAATCACATTTCTGATATGACCAACATGTAACGCTTTGTTTGGATTTACTGATGTGTGTTCAACCACAACTTTTTCATTGTTACCAATATCAAGAGAGCCATAATTTTCTTCAAGTGATGAAGAAATAACAATTTCATTAAATTTTTCATAATCTATACTAAAATTGAGATATCCGCTAGGATGAGATTCAACATTTTTTATTTCAGGCAAGTCATCAAAATTATACAAATCAGAAAGTTCGCGAGATATGTCTTGGGGACTTTTCTTGAGTTGTTTTGAGAGTAGAAATGAGACATTACAGGTTATGTCACCAAATCCCGGCTTTGCAGATTCAACTGAGAAGGATACAGGTTCTAGATTCTGAGAGTCTAAAATTTTAGCTGTTTTTTTTCGTATATTTTCTAGTAATTCAAGAAAAACCATACAATTAGAATTCGGATTTAATCATATCTAAGCCTTCCAATACACCTTCACCCGAATTTTTTGTAGTGACAATCTTAGCTATTTGCTTTAATTCAGGAATGGAGTTATTTACAGCAATGTTGTTTTTAACGGTTTGAAATAAAGGAACGTCAGTTTCACTGTCACCTAATGCAATAGTATCTTCTACATCAACATTGAGCATTTCAAGTGCCTTCAGCAATCCAGTTCCTTTATCAACACCGGCAGTATTGATATGATACGCATATCCACTATCAAAAAGGCCTACATTGAATCCATTTTCATTTAATAATTTTTGAGCATTCTTTATGTCAAAGGTTCTATCCAAAACAACTTCAGTGAGTCTTGGAAAAACAGGTTTTTCTTTAATTGAAGCATCAACATTTTCTTTTAAAAATGAAAATGCATCTTCACATTCTTTTTTGTTTCCAATCATCTTATGAGTCATCACATCACCATGAGTGATACAACCACCGTTTTCACCAACGCCAAGTAAAGTTAATCCACCAAATATTGAGAGAAGGTATGCTTCAATTGAAGAACGGCCAGTTACAAAGATTACATGATGTCCATTATTTTTTAAATTTCTTAATTTTTCTAATGCCTGAAGATGAATTTTACCAAAACCATTCAATGTGATTGTTCCATCAATATCAACTGCCAGAACTTTTTTCTTCAATGATCTTTCGTTTTTCATACCATTAATGAGTAATGCGTTAAGAAACCTTTCATAATGGCAAATTTTTTACTAATTGAGTAGAATGGGAATTCCTGAAAAAATCAAAGCTATTCAAGATGAGATACTTAGAACTCAATTAAACAAAGCTACTGAACATCACATAGGATTACTAAAGGCAAAGATTGCAAAATTAAAGAGAGAGCAAGAAGCCGACCAAGTTAAAAAAAGTGCCAAAAAGCAAGATGGATTTGACGTAAAACGGACGGGAGATGCTACAGTAGTTTTTATCGGATTGCCAAGTGTGGGTAAATCTACATTATTGAATAGGTTAACAGGCTCAAAATCAGCTGTGGGTGCATTTCAATTTACCACACTTACAGTAGTTCCAGGAGTTATGAATTATAGAGGAGCGAGAATTCAAGTTTTAGATTTACCAGGGATTATCAAAGGTGCATCAACTGGAAAAGGTCTTGGGAAAAGAATTCTTTCAGTTGCAAGAAGTGCAGACATAGTACTATTAGTATTAGATGTTTTTCAACCATATCACGAAGATGTTTTAGTAAATGAATTAGGGAATATAGGAATAAGATTGAATCAAACCCCCCCAGATATTGTAATTGAAAAATCAACTACAGGAGGAATTGCAGTGGCTCAACAAGTGAAATTAAAAAAAATGTCAGAAAAATTATTGAAAGAGATTCTTAATGTGTATGGATATACTAGTGCACGAGTTGTAATTAGAGAGGATATAGAAGCAGAACAGCTTGTAGATTTCATAAATGGGAATAAAACATATGCAAAAGGAATCACTATTTTAAATAAAATTGACCTGGTAGATGATGCATTTGTAAAGAAAGTTTCAAAAAAATTAAAGACAGATTTTATTCCCACTTCAGCAGATTCAAATAAAAATATCAATGAATTAAAAGAACGAATTTACAATGAATTAGAATTTATTAGAATTTATCTTAGGCCAAAAGGCGGAGAAACTGATTTTAAAGAACCGTTAATCGTTAGAAAAGGCAACACAGTCATGGATGTCTGTAACAAACTTCATAGGAATTTGAAAAAGGATTTTAGGTTTGGATTGGTATGGGGAAAGAGTGTGAAATTTGGAGGGCAACGAGTCGGATTAAATCATGTTCTGATTGATGAAGATGTTTTAACAATCATTAAACGCAAGTAGATATGCCCATACCAAGAAAATTTTATGAAAGAGATACAGTAATTGTAGCAAAAGAATTGATTGGTAAAAAAATTATTCGAGTAGATAACAAAACCACATTTTCAGGCATAATTACTGAAACAGAAGCATATAGAGCATCAGATGATCCAGCAAGCCATGCATTTAACAAAATAACAAAAAGAAATCATGGAATGTTTGATGTAGTGGGAAAATCGTATGTGTATTTTACATATGGAATGTACAATTGTCTGAATGTAGTTGCAAGAAGTAAAAAGTTTGAAGCAGGTGCAGTTTTGATTAGAGGAGTGCATCCAATTGACGGAGTAAAAAAGATGGAAGAAAATAGAAAAACAGACAAATTTTCAAATCTCACAAACGGTCCAGGGAAACTTACTCAGGCATTAAACATTACAGTAAAAGATTATGGAATAGATATGACAAAAAAATCAAAATTATACATTACGACAGGAATTTCTCCAAGAAAAATAAACTCAAAATC
>LUMV01000379.1_pt1 | contig 15118 bp, 14 predicted proteins | sample 729731 | NCBI WGS metagenome assembly LUMV01 (sample SAMN03860301, study PRJNA289734) | marine metagenome | biome: seawater column; feature: ocean; material: water; isolation source: Red Sea water column Station 192 - depth 200m | place: Saudi Arabia: Red Sea | collected 2011-10-15 | depth 200 m
GATAAAGAAAGGACTATTTGGCGGCGGTATAATTTCAGATAAACATAATGTTGTAATATTGCTTGGTCCGGAAATTAGTCATTCAAATGCATCTGAAATTATAGCAATATGTACAGATCACGCTGAGCTATCTGGTTTTGCAAGAGAATATTTTGAATATTTATTAAAAGATGTATCGAAGGTAAAGTGATGGATTCGTCTAGCGATGAAGTTCTTTTTGTGGGAACTGCTGATGCAGAACATGTTGAGATGTATCTGAAGGCAATTTGGCATATAAAAGAAAGAAAGGAACCGGTAAAAATCAGTACAATTGCGAAAATGCTCAACGTAAGACAGCCAAGTGTTGTTCAAATGTTAAAAAAATTAAATGGTCAACAACTTGTGGAATATAATAAAGCTGGAGTTTCTCTTACTGAAGGTGGTGAAAGAGTCGGTTCAAGTATGATGAGAAATAGTAGATTGCTTGAAGTTTTAATGGATAGTGCACTTAAGGTAGAGATTGATGAGGAAATGGTGTGTGGAATTGAACATCATATGAACAAGCAGTTTACGGATGCCTTATGCACTATGCTGAATCATCCACGAAAATGTCCGCACGATCACAAAATTCCTGAAGGAGAATGCTGTCAAAAAAACTGACACTGCAATGCCAATGAAAATATACAACATATAGGTTAATTTTATTATGGCATGCTTTTGTGGATGTAACGATTTTGAAAAAAATCCAAATGGTCAAAAGGTTGGATGTGTAAAATGTGGTCATGGACGCCAAAATCATGATGACAAATATAGAGAATCTGCAAGAAAGAATGAAGAGCAGTCACAAAAACGTGACGTTGATTTTGGTTAATTTGTTACTCGTATAATTACAGAAAGAATTATGCAGGCTCAGAACTCAAGATCCTCATCATCAAATCAAAGGGATCAGCTCATCAACGCCTGCATATCATCTTTAAAAAAATACTAAATGAATCTTTCAAGAAGCTTGATAAATAACAGTTAACATTAGAACACAATGGTACAAATAGATACTCCAGCATCAATGGATAGTTTTAGGACATTCATAATGGTCAGTACGTGTAGTTCATTTGCCCCGCAAAGTTATACTGATGATACGGAAGTCTTTCCAGAGCGTGAGGAAGATCTTGGTTCCATATACGTTGAAGCCGCAGATAAAGTGACTTTAAAGAAAATTCGAGATATTACATTTGTAAATGCAAGAGATGTATTAGGAATAATCTATAACTCTAGGAGTGGAAATACAAAACTAAATTGGCGTCAGACTAGACGTAATAATGGCAAGGTAACAGGTGAAGCTTCATCAAATTCTCTTGTAAACTTGGCACAAAGTGGAGTGATTACCCTTGATTGGGTAGAAAACTACGTTCGAAAGAAAACTCAAGAAAATTAACATGTTGTTCTTTTTTTAATAAAAAAATAGATATGCTAACTAAAATTATCGATGAAAATTCAATTTCATGTGTACCAGAAGATTCTGACGATCTAATTATTCTTCGAAGGGTTATCAAAAAGGGCGATAAAATTGTTGGAGAGACTGTTCGTGTTGTTAAACAGGAAAAAGATTTTGCAAGGCCGGATAAGGGGGAACGCATTAAGATTAGGCTATCACTAGAAGTTGAAAAGATATCATTAGATAATGTATTAGATAGAATACGTGTTGGTGGAATAATCAAAGAATCTAACAATGAATCAGTTCCTCATGGCTCACATCATTCATTTATCATAAAAATTGATCAGCCATTTAATCTACTAAAAAAGAAATGGACATCTGTAGAAAAAAAACTTGTGACATCTAGTGATCATAATCTAACATTTATCTTAATTGCAATAGATACTAGTGACTGTGGTATTGGAAAACTAAAAGGTACACACATACACATAGTGCCTAACATATATTCTGGATCAAGCGGAAAACAGTACAAAAGCAACTTTAAAATTGAAAACTTCTTTGAGGAGATTTCAAAAGCATTAGTACCTGTTGTAAAAGCAAACTATCAACTTGTAGTCTTTGGTCCAGGTGAAACAAAAAAGAAATTTGTAAACTTTCTAGCAAAAACACAGATTGGGCAAAATCATGAAATCAAAATGATTGAGGGAATAGATTCCAGCGGCGAAGATGGCATTCATATATTTACCAAATCAAAATCAATGAAAGAAATAATATCAAATAGTAAGCTTGCAAAGGTTTCTGACATTATCGATCAAGTGATGTTTCTTGCAAACAAAAAAAGCCGCAAGTTTACAATGGGCTTGGAAGAGACTAGAAAAGCAAATGAATATGGTGCAATAGATTCGTTAATTTTTTCAGAGAAAGCAATTCAAAGTCATGATGAACAAGAAATTATCAATTTTCTAAATGATGTGGAAGCAAAGGGCAGTAAGGTATACAGTGTAGATGAAACAACTGATGCTGGACTTAGAGTCACTGGGCTTGGTGGCATTATCTCAATTCTAAGATTTGCAGTAGAAGCTAGTTAGTAGAATCGACAAGCCATTTCATATATGGTTGGTTAATTGACTCTACGTTAATTTCTGCAATTTCTGGCACATCATATGGATGAAGTTTCTTCAATTCTTTTTTTAGTACTGATTGATTTTTTTTAGTAGTTTTGAAAAGTGCAAGATATTCATCTCGGTTTTCAATTTTTTCCTCCCAAGTGTAAACAGACGAAATTTTTGTTATATTGACACATGCAACTAATTTTTTCTTTACTAACAGTTTAGCAACGCTGGTAACTGATTGCTTACTAGGAAATGTTGATACTATAATCACAGGCTTCACAGTAACCGATAAATTTACGTGAATAAAAAAAGTACCAATCGATTTGGCTCTTGAACTACTTACTGATAATGCAATAATTTACGTCCTGATAGCCACTTTCAAAGATGCTAACTAGAACCAAACGTGGAATTCGGGTTTTTGCAGATGTTAGCGTTGTAGCAGGATTTCTAATGATGGGATTTGCATTCTGGTTTCTGCTGAATAACCTCTCGAACTTTTTTGTAGAACCAACTGAATTTGCAGAGTTAACGGTACTGATACCTGGCGTTACACTAACTTCTGTTTCTGCTATATTGTATTTTCTGTTATCTATTCCAATAGTTCTTATCATGCATGAAGGTGCTCATGGTATAGTAGCTACTCTGGAAAAAATAAAGATCAAGACAGGAGGATTTGCAGTTTTTATTGCATTATTTGCTGGGTTTGTTGAACCGGACGAAAAGGAATTTGATAATGCAAAAAAAATATCAAGGCTTAGGGTCATAGGAGCAGGTGCAACTTCAAATGTAATCTTTGCATTTGCTTTAGGAGCATTATTACTAACAAATCCAATTTTTGCATTGGTTGTACCAGAACCTATCTTGGGATGGTTTTATGAAGCGCCTGACGGTGTACTCATTATTTCAATTATCGAAGATAGCGGAGCAGAAAAAGCAGGTTTACAAAAAGACGATTTGATAACAGGAATAAACGGTGTGGTAATAATAACTCCCTTTGATTTTCAAAAGGTTGATCTGAAACCGGGTGATACTGCTACTGTTACAGTTCAGAGAGATGGACAACAGATGCAATTACCCGTAGAGATTATGCCTTCACCTGATGATCCTGATAGAGGTCTGATTGGGATCATGAGAGATAATGCAATGTCTTACAAACCAGTTTTCAATTTCATAGAATGGGATCCTCAGATATCGATGTTTCTTCTTTGGTTATGGATGATTTCATTTTTCATTGGAATCATCAATATGCTTCCCTTGCCTATACTGGATGGGGGAAAGTTTCTCTATACTATTATTGAGAAAAATGCTTCGGAACGAAAAATTAATGTGATAATGTGGTCTGTCTATGCTTTTACTTTGATTGTATTTGCTCTCAACATAGCATTATCTTATGTAAAGTCTGGATGGTTTACAATCTAAGGTAACAAAAACAATAAAACTTGATTACGTTAAAACCTAAATTACTGAAAACTGGTTAGAAAATATATGATTTGCGATAAATGCCAAAAACAGGCAACTTATTCAAGAAAGTACTCTGGAGAAACGCTGTGTTCTGAATGTTTTTCTAATTCTATTTTACACAAAGCAGCGAAAACAATCTCAAAGTACAAAATGATTAAAAATAATGAACTTGTTTGCGTTGCTGTTTCTGGTGGAAAAGATTCTCTGGTATTATTAGACGTTTTAAATAAAATGTCAAAAACTCATAATTTTAGACTATTCGCTGTTACAATTGATGAGGGAATCCCTGGATACCGAGATGAGGCACTAAAAATTGTTGAAAGCTTTTGTGCACAATTGAAGATAGAACATAAAGTTTTCTCGTACAAAAAACTCTTTGATCTGACATTAGAGGAATCATTAGAACTGAGAAATGATCAGAAACTTTCTTCCTGTTCAATTTGTGGCACATTTAGGCGAAGAGTATTAGATCATGCAGCAAAATCAATTAACGCAGATGTCATTGCAACTGGCCATAACTTAGACGACGTACTTCAAACGTTTCTCATAAACACACTTTCTGGAGATACCACAAAAATAGGTTGGATGCACCCAGATACATCTTCAAATAAACTGAGAAAGATTAAGCCGTTATCTGAAATCTACGAGTCTGAAATTGTATTTTATGCGTTTACAAATAACCTTCCTTTTCAAACAGAACCATGTCCGCATATGGATGAAGGAATAAGAACAGAGATACGTGAATTTCTGAATTCGCTTGAATCAAACCATAATGGAATAAAAAATAATATGTACAATTCGGTTTTGAAAATTTCCAAATTTACTAAGAATGCAAATCATAAAGAAAAGCGAAACTGTTCAGTTTGTGGTAATGAATGCAGTGGTAATGTTTGTTCTGTGTGTAAGATGATAACACGTTTGACTAGTGAGTGATCTAATTCAAATATAACATTAGGTTGAATCATGAACGGTAGTAGGTAGGACTGGGGTGCTAGCCGTGCCCTGTTCTGAAACCGGCTATACGCAGAGGTCAGCAACTGCTGGGTAAATCTCTAGAATGGTGATTCCCACTTGGTGTGCGGAAATGAAATCACGCCGAGGCGGGTGGTTGTAGGACTAGAATTATCCGAAGGGATAATTTCTAAGACCGAACGATCGAAAGGGATCAGGTCCGGGAGGGAGCAATCCTAAGGTCGAACATTCACGCTTCCTCGTCAACGTGGCGGATCTTGTATGCCTTGAAATGGGGTTATCGATCTAGTCTAGAACCAGCAGAACTACTACCGTATTATGTCTTAACAAATTTTAGTACAAAACATCAAACGTTGAAAATTCATTTTTGAATTCTTCATTACTCACTTCAATATCATCCACACGTGAATTTGCAGGACCGATACGTGTCCATTCAATAACTGAATTGATAGATTTACTATCACCTTCAAGTACTGCTTCTACACGTCTATCGTTTAGATTTCTAACCCAACCTGATACATTGTTCTTTTTAGCAACAACTTTTAGAGCCTGTCTAAAAAAAACTCCTTGTACTTTACCACTAACCAAAACGCGTATACGTTGTTGTTTCATACATATACAAAAATAAAGATGCTAATCAGTTTTAATAAAATAAGATTATTTCTTTCTTTCCTTAATTCTTGCTCTTCCAGTTTTTCTAGCTGCAATACTTCCAACCTTTGCTCCTGGTGGTGCATCACGTGAAACAGTTGAGCTCTGACCAACATGCTGGTGTCTGCCTCCACCATGTGGATGATTATATGCTCCCTGAGCTACACCTCTAACAATTGGATATTTTTGTCCTTTTGCTTTAAACCGCCTTACTGCTACTCCTGCACGCATTAATGGTCTGTCACCAATACCACCGCCAGACAAAGTTCCTATCATTGCCCTATTTTTTGGATTGAGAGTAGTAAATTTTCCAGAGGGAAGTTTTAGTGTAACACCCTTATCATCATGTGAAAATACCGTGGCATCTGTACCAGCAGATTTCATAAAAGAACCGCCGTCCCCAAATTGTTTTTCTACATTACATACAGTTGTACCGTCAGGAATATTCTGAATGCTTATTACATTACCGTCAGCAATTTTAGATTTTAATCCAAACTGAATACGTGAACCTACCTTAGCGCCAAGTACTGCTGGAATAAATGAAGTAGAGCCATCATTAAATCTCACTTTAGCCAATGGAACATCACGACCTCGTTCGTGAACAAGATCAATTATCTCTCCCTCATGATTCTCTGAAAGTTCAAAACTAGGATATTTTGCAGGTGCGATCTTTCCTGTAGCAGGTACTCTATACTGCATATTTCCACGGCCACGTCTTCGAACAAGAGGTCTTTTTCCCAATGTGAAAATTTTTGACAATTCAACAGATTTTAAGCTTCTGATTAAGTAAAATAGAATTAGAGAAATTCAACGACAAAGGTATAAACGATACGTAAAAAGTGATTAATTATGAGCGAAAATGAGATCTCACTCAAAGTTTTGGAGGCATATACACGGGATGTTGGGCGTGGTGTAGCAAGAATTGATTATGATTCTATGGATACGTTAAGTGCATCAACTGGAGATGTTATTGAAGTTAAAGGAAAACGAAGAACTGTTGCAAAATGTTTGCCTCTTTATCCGTCAGATGAAGGAAAAGGTATTATCAGAATCGATGGGTTGGGACGAAACAACTCAGGAATCGCAATCGGAGATAGTATTTCAGTAAAAAAGATCAAAGCTGTTGCAGCAGAAAAAATTATTGTAGCACCACTAGAAGCCATACCACCAATTGATGAACGATATCTCGCAGACGCATTAGAAAGTGTGCCTTTGATTAAGGGTGATAATGTAATGGTACCATATTTTGGTGGTAGGTTAACATTTCAGATAATTGGAGTAACACCTAATGCTGATGCTGTACTTGTAACACAAAAAACAGTTTTCACTATAGCTGAAAAGGGTGAAACGTTAAGAGGCGTTCCACAAGTTTCTTATGAAGACATTGGTGGCTTGACTGACGAAATTAAGAAAGTTAGGGAAATGATCGAACTTCCACTACGCCATCCAGAGATATTTGAAAAATTAGGAATAGAAGCACCAAAGGGAGTGTTACTTTATGGACCTCCTGGCACAGGAAAAACATTGTTAGCAAAAGCAGTAGCAAATGAAAGTAATGCACACTTCATTAGTATTTCAGGTCCTGAAATTATGAGCAAGTTCTACGGTGAAAGTGAAGCTAGGTTACGAGAGATATTCAAGGAAGCAAGAGAAAAAGCACCATCAATTGTATTCGTTGATGAGATTGATTCTATAGCTCCTAAACGAGAAGAGGTTACTGGTGAAGTTGAACGAAGAGTTGTATCACAAATGCTTTCACTTATGGATGGATTGGAAGCAAGAGGTAAGGTAATAGTAATTTCAGCAACAAACAGACCAAATGCAATTGATCCAGCCTTAAGAAGACCTGGACGATTTGACAGGGAGATTGAGATCAAAGTTCCTGATAAAAAGGGAAGAGCTGACATTCTTAATATTCACACACGAAACATGCCATTGGCTGATAATGTAGAGCTTAAACGTATAGCTGCAGTTAGTCATGGATATGTTGGTGCTGACCTAGAATACTTGTGTAAGGAAGCAGCCATGAAATGTTTGCGCAGGTTGTTACCCGAGATTAACTTAGATGATGAAAAGATTCCTCCTGAAACACTTGACAAGTTAATTGTTAATGGAGATGATTACAAAAAAGCGTTGATGGAAGTTACACCATCCGGTATGAGGGAAGTGTATATTGAAAACCCAGATGTACAATGGGCTGATGTTGGTGGTCTAGATGATACTAAACAAGAACTTCAAGAGGCAATTGAATGGCCAATGAAATATCCTACACTCTATGAAAAGTTGGGACATAAAATGCCACATGGTATTTTGCTTCATGGTGCAAGCGGTACAGGAAAGACAATGTTGGCGAAAGCAGTTGCTACTGAAAGTGAGGCAAACTTTGTTTCTGTACGTGGTCCTGAATTGTTATCAAAGTGGGTAGGAGAATCTGAGAGAGGAATTAGAGAAATTTTCAAAAGAGCAAGACAATCATCACCATGTGTAGTATTCTTTGATGAGATTGATTCAATAGCACCAATTAGAGGAGCTGGTGCGGAGACACAAGTTACTGAAAGAGTAGTAAGTCAATTGTTAACTGAACTAGACGGTATGCAAGAGATGCACGGTGTTGTAGTACTTGCCGCCACAAACAGAGCAGATATGATTGATCCTGCCTTACTTAGACCTGGCAGGTTTGATAAAATTATACAGATTCCTTTACCAGATAAGGAATCCAGAAAAAAGATTTTGGAAATCAATACAGAGGAAATTCCATTCGAAAAAGATCCTAATAGTCCAGACTATGTGAATTTTAATAAATTAGCGGAGGCAACTGATGGATTTAGTGGTGCAGATGTAGCGGCTATAGCAAATACTGCTGTATCTTTTGTCATTCATGAACACCTAGACAAATATTCAATGGCTGGTATACACGCCAAGAAAGATTCAACGACAGAAGAAGAAAAAGAGACCATAACAAAGCAGGATAAGGAAATTGCAAAAGTTGAAAAATCTGCTGATAATGCTAAAGTTACAATGAGACACTTTGAGGATGCCATAAAGAAAGTAAGAGAACAAAAGGACTTGAAGATAGGACAGAAAGTTGAACTTTCAGCTTTCAGGTAGTTTTAATAAAATAACTGCTTAAACCACCTCAATGTCAGAAGACCAAGGATATTCTGGGAACGCTCTTGATTGTTTGAAAAAAAACAATGTAAAAGTAGGCGATTCGATCAAGATTACAGCTGATTTGACATACTCTGGGATTTTAATGCCTAGATATGAGTCGAGTGATGATAAGCACCTAGTAATCAAATTAGGAAGTGGTTACAATGCAGGAATCAATGTTGACGAGATTCAAAAAATAGAGATCGTTTCTAGTTCTGAAGTAAAGCCTGAACAGAGTGAAGAAAGAAAAGAGAATTCAACACTTCCCAAAATTTTACTCCTTTCTACTGGAGGAACAATTGCAAGTAAGGTTGACTATAGAACTGGTGCTGTTACACCTGCACTTAGTGCATCTGATCTCAATGAAGCAGTTCCAGAGCTTGGAAAAATTGCTAATATTGATGCGGAAGTTTTGTTCTCAGAATACTCAGAAAATTTGCAACCAGATCATTGGACAAAAATTGCGGAAAAACTTGATTCGCTTGCAAACTCTGATTACAAGGGTATACTGATTGCGCATGGAACAGACACCATGCATTACACATCTTCTTTTTTGTCTTTTGCGCTTGCTGGGTTTCCTATTCCAGTTGCGCTTGTTGGATCACAGAGATCATCTGACAGAGCGTCGTCTGATGCTGCGATAAACCTGATTGCAGCTTCAAAATTTCTTGTTGAATCCAACACAAAGGGTATTTTTCTTGTTATGCACCATAATGATAATGATCAGACAGTTGCGTGTCATCTGGGAACCAGGGTAAGAAAAAATCATACAAGCAAGCGTGGAGCGTTTGAGACGATGGGAGGTCACCCAGCATTCATAATTGCTGAAGGAAAAATTAAGAAAAATATACAAGATGATTTTTTTAAAGACAAAAAATACAACCCTAGGATGAAGATTGACACCAAAGTCGCTCTTGTAAAATATCATCCTGGTTATGACCCGAAATTAATTGAAAATCTTATACAAACTGGATGTAAGGCAATAATTTTTGAGGGAACGGGATTGGGACATGTTGGACGCACAATGTACGATGTTGTAAAAAATGCAAGAGAAAATGATCTTTTTTTGGGAATGACATCACAATGCATCGATGGCACGGTTAGGATGACAGTCTATGAAAGCGGCAGAGATTTGTTAGATTTAGGAATCACTCCTCTTGAGAATATGACTCCAGAAACTTCACTGGTAAAAGCCATGTGGGCCTTAGGAAATTCAAAGAATGCAGATGAGATGAAGTCGCTAATGCTGGAGAATATTGCCTCAGAGTTTTAGTTATGGCGGAAATTGATTTTGAAAAAATTGGTTTGAAGGTCGGATTAGAGATTCACCAACAGTTGAATACAGATAAAAAATTATTTTGCAAATGCAAACCGATAGAAAATGATGAATACACTGAAAAATTCTCTAGAAGTCTAAGAACGGCAAAAAGTGAGCTTGGGAAAATAGATCCAGCCGCATTATTTGAGAAAGCAAAATCAAAGAAAATCAACTACTATGCAAATTCTCAAAGCAGTTGCTTGGTTGAAAAAGACGAAGAACCACCCCATGATCTAGATCACGATGCAAAGAAGATTTCATTACTGATTAGCAGCATGCTCAAATCAAAAATTTTTAGTGAGATTCACGTTATGAGAAAGACCGTTATTGATGGCTCTAACACATCTGGCTTTCAAAGGACCATGCTTGTTTCCCAAGGGGGAAATCTAAAGGTAAATGAAAAAAATATTGGAGTTCAGGCGGTTTGCCTTGAGGAGGATGCAGCGAAACTTCTCAAGGACGAACAAAACGAAAGAAATTACAGTCTGGATCGTTTGGGTGTACCATTAGTCGAGATTGCCCTAGAACCTGTCAGTACCAAGCCCTCTGAAGTCAAAGAAATTGCATTAACACTTGGAAGACTGTTAAGAGCAACAAGGATGGTAAAAAGAGGAATTGGCTCAATCAGACAGGATGTAAATATTTCAGTTATGAATAGTGGAGTTGTAGAAGTAAAGGGCGTACAACAGCTAGACCAACTTGAAAAAATAATTGACTATGAAGCCAAAAGACAACACGGACTAATTCTGATTGGTGAAAAACTCAAAAAATTATCAATAACGATCACAAAAGAAGATGTTCTTGATGTTACTGAGATTTTCAAAGATTGCGAATCAAAAATAATTCAAAAGGCATTAAAATCAAATGCAAAAATTAATGCGATACGAGTAAGAAATTTTTCAGGAATGTTTGGTTTTGAACCATACTCTGGAATTAGATTGGGAAAAGAAATTGGACAGCTTGTAAGATTTTTTGGCATTGGTGGAGTTTTCCATTCAGATGAGCTCCCTAATTACGGAATTAATGATTCTGATGTTGGTAAGGTAAGAAAACATCTTGAATTGGCAGACGGAGATGGTTTTCTGATTATAGCTGGCGAAGATTCAAAGTTGGATTATGCTGTAAATTCTATAGTAAAGAGAATTCAAGATGCAGTAAACGGAGTTCCAGCTGAGACTAGAGCTGCCACACAAGACGGTGAAACTGTTTTTCTTAGACCACGACCAGGTGCATCAAGAATGTATCCGGAAACTGACATCCCTTCGATTAGTGTAATGCCTGAAGAAGTAAAACTCGCAAGGGAAAATATTCCAAAATCATGGGATGATTCAATAGCTGAAATTCAACAAAAATATGATCTAAATCCCCAATTGTCTGAACAGATTTTTGACTCGGAATACATGGATCTGTTCGAAAAAATATGTGAAAATAAAAAAAACTCACCAAATTTTGTAGCCTCAATACTTTGTTCTAGTATAACAAACCTGGAGAGACAGGGACTTGACGCGACGCTATTGAAGCCAGAACACATCATAGAATCGTTTGAACTGTTAGCGTCTGGCAAAATACCCAAGGAATCACTAGAAATTATTTTTGAAAGCATGGGAATTGCCATGAAAGAAGTGAGAGGGAAAGCTTCCGGAAAAATGGTCAATGATCTTCTGCACAAAAAGGTCTCAGAATTATAATAAAATGCGGGAAGTGGGATTTGAACCCACGAACTCCTAGGAGATAAGGATCTGAACCTTACGCCGTTGACCAGGCTGGGCGACTCCCGCAACAAGAAAGAAAAAAACATAGAATAAGTTTCTTTTTCGTGAGTAAACACAAAATAGCCGAGTATATCTATCAATTTAGTGGAATTTAGAGAGATATATTGCAATGATTGTAAGAAAACACTTGCCAGATACAATGTAAAATATTACTCAGAGGATATGGTTGCTGAGTTAATTCAGACAGTCCATGTTATTCACACTCGTGGTGGACATCATATAAAAATTCAGAAAAAAAAATCTGGGAACAGTTAAGATTTAGTTTTAATCAAACGAGTCTTCTAATTCCTTTAACAATTCTTTTTGGTGCTTGCTTAGTTTTTTGGGAATATTAACCACCAATCTAACATATTGATCACCTCGGCCTCTAAATCCACGTCCCTGCAATCCTTTTCCTTTAAGTTTGATTATTGTGTTTGGTTGACTGCCAGGTTCCACAGTAATTTTACTGAATCCTTCTAGTGTAGGAACTTCCAAATTTTTTCCTAAGCTTGCATCTGTCATTGATAATTGTGTATCATAAAAAATGTCTCTGCCATCACGCTTGAATTTAGGATGAGGCTGAACGTTAACCCTTATTATTAAATCACCGCTGACACCGCCAGGTATTGACTCACCTTCGCCAGATATCACATAATCACCATTATCTATGCCGGCGGGAAGTTCAAATGATATATGTTTAGTGCCTTTCACTTTTCCTAATTTACATTTTTTACATGGTTTTTCTATCATCATACCTTGTCCGCTGCATTTTCTACACGGCTGAACAGTTACAAAAGTAGAAAATCCCATGTTACGACTTACCCTAACTTGTCCCTGACCATCACAGTCTGAACATTTTGTTTTTGATGTACCAGGGAAACATCCAGAACCACTACACTCAGGACAGTCTACATTTTTTTGTAAATCAAGATCCATTCTTTTCCCATTAAGCACATCTTCAAGCGAAACAAAAGTTTCATGTAATAGGTCAGAGCCTCTTTGTCTTCCAAAACCACCAAATCCCTGTCCTCTTCCTCCAAAGAGATTTTCAAAAATAGAACCAACGTCATCAAAGTTAAATCCGGCTCCTCTGAAAATATCCTCAGTACTATATCGTCCATCTACGCCAGCATGACCGTGTTGATCATAAAGCTGACGTTTTTTTGTGTCTGACAAAACTGCGTATGCTTCTGAAATTTCCTTGAAATGTTCAGCAGCTTCAGAGGATTTGTTTCTGTCAGGATGAAATTTTAAAGCTAGTTTTCTGTATTGGGACTTAATCTCATTTATTTGAGCATCCTTTGAAATACCTAATACTTCGTAATAATCACGTTTTGCACTCATATTCTAATCAAACAATTTGTTTTTTTAATTTTATTTAGATTGTTCTTCATCTGGTTTAGATTCAGGTTCTGGTTCAGGCTCTGATTTTTCTTCAGATTTGGTTTCGTCTTTCTGTTGATCTGCCCCTGGTGGAGGAGCAGTATTTTTGTATAATTCAGTAGTTATTTCATTCAATATCGCCTTTAATGCATCTAGTTTTGTTTTAATTTGGTCTGCATCCTGACTTAGAACTTCCTTTAGCTCCTTTATTGCGTCTGTAACCTTAATTCCCTGTTCCTGTGAAATTTTGTCTTTAAGATCTTGGTTAACCAGTTTTTCTGTTGTGTAGATGAAGCTTTCTGCCTCGTTTTTAATGTCGACAGCCTCTTTTTTCTTCTTGTCTTCGTCTGCATGCTTTTCCGCATCTTCCTTCAATTTTTCTACCTCCTCATCCGATAGTTTCGTAGAAGATTCTATTGTGATTTTAGCATCCTTTCCAGTTCCCAGATCCTTTGCTGTTACGTTTATGATACCATTCGCATCAATATCGAATTTTACATTAATTTGTGGAACTCCTCGAGGTGCCGGAGGAATATCAGTAAGATTAAAGCTTCCCAAAGAAACATTGTCAGCAACCATGGGTCGTTCCCCTTGAACCACATTTATTGTAACTGCGGTTTGGCTATCAGCAGCTGTTGTGAAAGTCTTGTCTTTGGATGTAGGTATGGTAGTGTTTCTCTCAATAATTGGTTCACGCACACCGCCTAATGTTTCAATTCCTAATGTCAATGGAGTCACATCCAGTAATACAATATCACTTTCCACATCTCCAGCCAAGATACCAGCCTGAACAGCAGCACCGAAGGCTACGGCCTCCATTGGATCAACTCCAGATTCTGCCTCTTTTCCAATTGCATCTGTTACGAATTTTTTTACAATTGGCATTCTAGTGGGTCCACCTACTAGTACAATTTTGGTGATCTCTGAAGCAGATATTTTTGCATCTTCAAGTGCCTTGTCAATTGAAGATTTGCATCTTTCAACTAGTGATGTAACAACGCTATCTAGTTTAGCTCTTGTTAGTTTAACTTCAAGCGCAGTTTTTTCATGAATATATGGCAAGTTTATGTCCGTTTCCATTACACCAGAAAGTTGAATCTTTGCCTTTTCACAAGCCTCTCTGAGTCGCTCCATGGCTTTCTTATCACTTGAAAGATCAACACCTTCTTTTTTTCGAAATTCTTCTTTGACATAATCCATTATAGCTATATCCATATCCGTGCCACCCAATTTAGTATCGCCAGAAGTGCTCTGTACTTCAAAAACGCCACCACCCATTTCCATTATTGTAACATCAAGTGTGCCACCACCAAAATCAAATACCAATATTTTCATGTCCTGTTTTGCTTTGTCAAGACCAAAAGCAAGAGATGCTGCGGTAGGTTCGTTGATAATTCGTGCTACCTCAAGTCCAGCGATTGTTCCTGCATCTTTGGTAGCTTGTCTCTGATTATCATCAAAATAGGCAGGAACTGTAATTACTGCCTTTGTAATCTTATCACCAGTAAATGCTTCAGCATCTTTCTTAATTTTTTGTAAAATAAACGCAGAGATTTGTTGTGGTTTGTATTCTTTACCTTGAATTTTGTAAACATGATCTGTCCCCATCTTTCTCTTTGCTTTAGTAATCGTATTTTCAGGATTTGTTACAGCTTGGTTTACAGCAGGTGTACCAACAAGCATGGCACTACCATCTTTTGGAAATGCAACGACTGATGGAAATGCTTTACCATGTGCTGTTTGACCTTCAGCTGAAGGAATTATTGTTGGCTTGCCACCTTGTATAATTGCAGCAGCTGAATTGCTTGTTCCTAGATCAATACCAATTATTCTTTCTGCCATATTTTATCATCTATTCTTTAATTATTTTTTTTGAAACACATACCTTCGAGTATTTCATTACCTC
>LUMV01000481.1_pt1 | contig 15079 bp, 15 predicted proteins | sample 729731 | NCBI WGS metagenome assembly LUMV01 (sample SAMN03860301, study PRJNA289734) | marine metagenome | biome: seawater column; feature: ocean; material: water; isolation source: Red Sea water column Station 192 - depth 200m | place: Saudi Arabia: Red Sea | collected 2011-10-15 | depth 200 m
GCTCGGCACCAATCAGGAAGAGGCGCGCCGACTGTTGCATCAGCGCCGGATCGAAAAGCTGCTGGTGGTGGATGACGAGGGCAAGTGCGTCGGCCTGATCACGGTCAAGGATATCGAGAAGGCGGTCGCCTATCCCGAAGCCACAAAGGACGCCAAGGGGCGTCTGCGCGTCGCGGCGGCGACCACGGTGGGCGACAAGGGGTTCGAGCGGACCGAAGCGCTGATCGACGCCGAACTGGACGTGGTCGTGATCGATACCGCGCACGGCCATAACAAGGACGTGGCCCGCGCGGTGGAGCGGGTGAAGAAGCTTTCGAACAGCGTCCAGATCATCGCCGGCAACGTTGCGACCGCAGAAGCGACCCGCGCTCTTATCGGCGCGGGCGCGGACGCCATCAAGGTCGGCATTGGGCCGGGCTCGATCTGTACTACTCGCGTCGTCGCGGGCGTGGGCGTACCGCAGCTGACCGCGATCATGGATTGCGCCGAAGCGGCGGAGAAGGAAGGCGTGCCCGTGATCGGCGATGGCGGCCTTCGCACCAGCGGCGATGCGGCCAAGGCCCTTGCGGCAGGCGCGAGCAGTATCATGATCGGATCGATGCTGGCCGGGACCGAAGAGGCGCCGGGCGAAACCTTTATCTATCAGGGCCGCAGCTACAAGGCGTATCGCGGCATGGGCAGCGTGGGGGCGATGGCGCGCGGCAGCGCGGATCGCTATTTCCAGCAGGACGTGTCGCAGCAGAAGCTGGTGCCCGAAGGGATCGAAGGGCAGGTGCCGTTCAAGGGCCCGGCGGCAGCCGTAGTCCACCAGCTCGTCGGCGGCGTGAAGGCGGCGATGGGTTATACGGGCAGCCGCACGCTGCCCGATTTCCGCGAGCGCGCCAAATTCGTGCGCATCACCAATGCGGGCCTGCGCGAAAGCCATGTCCATGATGTGTCGATCACGCGCGAGGCACCGAATTATCCGGCGGGCTGAGGCCATCGCATGACCCCCGCCGCGCGCGTCCAGACCGCGATCGAGATTCTCGATACCATCGCTGCCGCGGCGCGCGAGGGCGGGGCGCCCGCCGACGCCCTGTTTGCCGAGGCGATGCGGGCACGGCGCTATGCGGGATCGAAGGACCGGCGCGCGATCCGCGGCCACGTCTATGACGCGATCCGCGCGGTGCGGTCGGTGCCGGTGTCGGGGCGCGCGGCGATGCTCGCGCTCGCCGACCGCGATCCGGCGCTCGCGGCGCTGTTCGACGGATCGCCTTACGGGCCCGCGCCGATAGGCAGCGACGAGCCGCGCGCCGAAACCGGCGTCGCCGCGTCGGCGCTTGCCGAATTGTTCGATCCGCTGATCGAGAGCGCGGAAGAGGCGGCCATGCTCGAACGCGCGCCGCTCGATTTGCGCGCCAACCGCCTGAAGGCGTCGCGCAACGGGCTTGCCGAACTTTTCCCCGAAGGAGCCGCCATCGACGGCGCGCCCGACGGTTGGCGTTTGCCGCCCGAAACCGCGGCGGTCCAGCATCCCGCCTACGAAGGTGGCACGTTCGAGGTGCAGGATGCGGCGAGCCAATATGCGGCGGCGGCGCTGGGTGCCGAAGCGGGCGCGCGCATCGTCGATCTGTGCGCCGGGGGCGGCGGCAAGACGCTCGCTATTGCGTCGTTGACCGGCGATGCCGCCGACATATTGGCATGCGACGTCAATCGCGCGCGGCTCCAGCAATTGCCGCCCCGTGCGGAGCGGGCGGGGGCAACGCGGATCGAGACGCGCCTGCTCGATCCGGGGAAGGAAGCGGTGATGCTCGCCGACTGGCGCGGCAAGGCGACGCATGTTTTCGTCGATGCACCCTGTTCGGGCAGCGGCACCTGGCGGCGCAGTCCCGAACTGCGCTGGCGGCTGACGCCGGCGCGGCTCGAGCGTCATCTGGCCGATCAGGCGAACCTGCTCGCCATCGGTGCCGATCTGGTGGCGCCGGGCGGTAAACTCCTTTATGCTGTCTGCTCGATCATCGCGCGCGAGGGGCGGGCACAGGTGCAAGCGTTTCTGGACCGACATCGGGGCTGGACCGCCGACAGTGGCTATTTGCCGGACGGCATCGCGCGCGCCGCGGGCGCGGGCTATCTGTTCACCCCGGCGCACGACCGATGCGACGGCTTTTTCCTCGCACGGCTGACCGCGCCATGTTAGCGTCGCCGCAAATGAAGCGATGGGAGAATGCGATGCGCATCAGTTTACTGGCCCTTGGCGCCGGTCTTGTTCTGGCCAGCCTGCCTGTAGCCTCCGATGCGCAGCGTGCCGACAATGATATCCTGCCCCAATCCGTAGCGCTGATGAACCAGGGCCAGGCGGCGCAGGCGAAGGGCGATCTCGACGCCGCGATCGACGCCTATGAATCGGCGCTTGCCGCCGACCCGCGCAACCGTTCGGCGATTATCGCGCTGGCGCAGGTCGCGCGCGCGCAGGGCCTGCCGGGCAAGGCCATCGGCCTTTATCGCGAAGCGCTGCTGCTCGAACCCAACGATATCGTCGCGCTGGCGGGGCAGGGCGAAGCGCTCGCCGACAAGGGCGCGATCGAACTGGCGCGCGAAAAGCTCGCCGATGTCCAGCGGCTGTGTAAGGACAAATGCCCGCAGGTCGCGTCGCTCGAAAAGGCGATCGCCAATGGCGACACGAAACGTGTCGTTGCGGCAGAGGCGATCACGCCCAAACCCGTCGTGGCAACAGTGACGCCCAGCCAAAACTAAGGCAGCCAGAACTGGGCGCGGCGCGCCGCTTGCGCTCCCCTATTTATAGATGCACGCGTCCAGACCATCGCGCCGGACCTGGCCGATGCGCGCCGCGATCATATTGCCGTAACGGCGCGTGAAGCCCGACGGACTGATTGCCTCGCGCTTTTTGGGGAGCGGCAGGATCGCGGCAATGCGCGCGGCCTCGGCCGGGCTGAGGCGGTTCGCACCATGGTTGAAATAGCGCCGGGCGCCCGCTTCGACGCCATAGGTGCCGATCCCAGTTTCGGCGACGTTCAGATAGACTTCCATGATCCGTCGCTTGCTCCAGAAGGTTTCGATCAGGAAAGTGAACCACACTTCCGGCACCTTGCGCAGATAGCGGGTCCAGCCGCTGCCCTGCCACAGAAAGACGTTCTTTGCCGTCTGCTGGCTGATCGTCGACCCGCCGCGTAGCCGCTTGCCCTTGGCATTGCGCTCGATCGCATCTTCGATGGCTTCGGTGTCGAAGCCGTTATGGGTGCAGAATTTTCCATCCTCGGCGGCGATGGCGGCGCGGATCATGTTGCGGTCGATCGCCGAAAGGCTCGTCCAGTCCTTGGTGATGCCATTGCTGTCGGCAAGCATGGTGAAGGTGACGGGCGGCGGTACCACCGCATAGACGAGTACCCACGCCGTCGACCCTATGGCGAACCATAGCAGCCATTTGAAGGGGCGCAGATACCAGGGGAGTGTGCGCTTTCTTGCGCGGGATCGGGATGCCATGCCGGGCAAATTAACCGCTCGCGCGCCTGAGGCAAGCGCGCGATGGGAGGGAACAAGGCCGCCCACCTCGCGCCCACCAGAGCGGGCGCGAGGGTCAGCGTTCAGGCACCGATAAGGCGGCGATCGCCGGCGAGCTTGAGCATTGCCTTTTGCAGCTTTTCGAAGGCACGCACTTCGATCTGGCGGACGCGTTCGCGGCTGACGTCATAGACCTGGCTCAGATCCTCGAGCGTTTTCGGGTCGTCGGTCAGGCGCCGTTCGGTCAGGATGTGACGTTCGCGCTCGTTGAGCGTTGCGAGCGCTTCGGTGAGCAACTCGTGCCGCACGTCGCGTTCCTCGGCCTCGGCCACGCGCTCGTCCTGAAGCGGGCCTTCGTCGCCGAGCAGGTCCTGCCACTGGCTGTCGCCATCCTCGCCCATCGGCACGTTGAGCGACGTGTCGCCGCCCATCGCCATGCGGCGGTTCATGCTGACCACCTCATCCTCGGTGACGCCCAGATCCTTTGCGATCTTGGCGACGTTTTCGGGGCTGAGATCGCCGTCCTCGAACGCTTCAAGATTATTCTTCATCCGGCGCAGGTTGAAGAACAGCTTCTTCTGGGCCGCGGTAGTGCCCATCTTCACTAGGCTCCACGAGCGCAGGATGAATTCCTGGATCGAGGCGCGGATCCACCACATCGCATAGGTGGCGAGGCGGAAGCCGCGTTCGGGGTCGAATTTCTTCACGCCCTGCATCAGCCCGATATTGCCTTCGCTGATCAGTTCGCTGACCGGCAGGCCATAGCCGCGATAGCCCATCGCGATCTTAGCGACGAGACGCAGGTGCGAGGTGACGAGCTGCGCCGCAGCTTCGCTGTCGCCATGCTCCTGAAAACGCTTGGCGAGCATATATTCCTGCTCGGGCGTCAGAAGCGGAAATTTGCGGATTTCGGCCAGATAGCGGTTCAGGCTCGCCTCACCGCCGAGCGCGGGCACCACTGCCGGAACATTGCTTTTGTTAGCCATGGAGAGTGTCTTCCCTAAAACCTGAAAATATCCTGCCGCGATTGCCTTTCGCGGTCAAAATAGATTTTCATTCGAAACCTAAACGCGCAGTTCATCGATCAGTTCCCGCATGTCCGCTGGGAGTTCGCTGTCGAGCGCGATGCTGTTACCGGTCACCGGATGAATAAAGCCCAAATGGGCTGCATGCAACGCCTGACGCGCAAAATGACGGGCTTTCAGCAGGTCCGAAAGCGGCTTTCGGGCGCGCCCATAGACCGGATCGCCGACGAGCGGGTGGCCGATATGCGCCATATGGACGCGAACCTGATGCGTGCGGCCCGTTTCCAGCCGGCATTCCACCAAAGTTGCGTCTCGCAGCGGCTCGATCGTCCGGTAATGGGTGATCGCATGTTTGCCGCGGCCCGGCTCGACCACCGCCATCTTCTTGCGATTGACGCTCGACCGGCCGAGCGCGGCCTCCACCGTGCCGTTGGCGGGCATCGGGCGGCCGGTCGCGATCGCGAGATAGCGGCGGTCGATGCTGTGCGCCGCAAATTGCTTCGCCAGCCCCTCATGCGCCTTGTCGTGCTTGGCGGCGACGATCAGCCCGCTGGTATCCTTGTCGATACGGTGGACGATGCCGGGGCGCGCGACGCCGCCGATTCCCGACAATTGTCCGGCGCAATGATGGAGCAGCGCGTTGACCATCGTGCCGTCGAGATTGCCGGCAGCCGGGTGAACGACCATCCCCGCGGGCTTGTCGACCACGATCAGATGCTCGTCTTCAAAGGCGATGACGAGATTCATGTCCTGCGCCACATTATGCGCGGGGGCGGGGGCGGGCAGGCGCAGTTCGAGCTTCGCCGGTGCGGATGCCTTGGCGGCGGGATCCCACAGGATGCGCCCGCCGGCATCGGTAACGCGGCCGCCCTTGATCAGCGTCTTGACGCGCTCGCGCGACAGGCTGGGCAAAGCCTCCGCCAGCGCCCGGTCGAGCCGCAACCCGGCCGCGCTGTCGCCCAACGCCACGGTCAGAATGTCGTCGTCCCCCTTCATTGGTCGTCATGTGGCCCCGTCCGGGCAATATTCAAGGGGATGGCGCTTGCCCTGAAGGGGGCCGCTGCCCTAGGAGCTGCGGTGCCGGAAACTGCCGAGCTTGGGGAGCCACTGCATCCATGACCGACGATCGCGTCGATTTCGCCTCGATGATGGCCTCGCGCCTGTGTCACGACCTGCTGAGCCCCGTCGGGGCCTTTGCCAACGGCCTCGAGTTGCTGGCCGATGAAAAGGACCCCGAGATGCGGGCGCGGGTGCTCGACCTGCTCGAACAAAGCGCACGGACATCGGCCGCGAAGCTCAAATTCTTCCGGCTCGCCTTCGGATCGGCGGGCGGCTTCGGCGAAGCGGTGCCGCCGACCGAAGCGAAGGGCGCGATCGAAGGGATCATGGCCGACCGCCCGATCACGCTCAACTGGATGATCGGCGAGGACGCGCTGCCCAAACCGGCGGTCAAGATCATCCTCAACCTCGCGCTGATTCTGGTCGATGCGCTGGTCCGCGGCGGACGGCTCGACATCGGCTGCGAGCGGCAGGGCGAAAACATCGAGATCGCGTTGCATGCCGAGGCCGAGCGCATCCTGGTCGATGCCGACGTCGAACGCATCCTCGCGGAAGGCGAGACGGCGGCCGCGATGACCTCACGAACCGCTCCCGCGGTGCTCGTTCAGGCGGTGGCGGCGCAGAATAACGGCACCGTGATGCTGGCGCGCGAAACGCCGACGTCTTTGCTCGTCGGCGCGGTGCTGCGGCCCGCCGGGTAAAGCGCTCCTTAACCATTGTCGGTCATGGTTGCGCCTTGATTTTGGGGCGCAGCGGAACCGCGATGGACGATCTTCTGAACGATTTTCTGGCTGAAACGTCGGAAATCCTTGCCGATGCCGGCGGGGCGCTGGTCGTGTGGGAGGCCGATCCCGCCGACCGGGCGCAGCTCGATTCCATCTTTCGGATGATGCACACGATCAAGGGAAGCTCGGGCTTTCTGGCTTTGCCGCGCGTGACCGCGCTTTCGCATGCCGCCGAAGAGGCGCTCGATCAGGTTCGCCGCGGTCATCGCGCGCCCGACGCCGCGCTCGTCACCGGCGTGCTCGCCATCGTCGATCGACTGTCGATGCTGTGCGAGCAGTTGGCGAGCGAAGGCGCCGAGCCGGCGGGTGAGGATGGCGACGTTATCGCCTCCCTGTCGGGCGATGCGCCTGATCCGGTGCAGGCGGACGCGGCACCCGCGGTTCCGGCGGCGATCCGGATGCGGCGCGACGACGATATCATCACCGAATTGCAGGGCTGGCGGTCGATCCGCGTGCCGCTGCCGCTGCTCGACAGCGTGATGACGGGGGTTACCGACATCGTGCTCGCACGCAATGAATTTGCGCGGATGCTGCGCGAGTCTGGAGCCGATGCGGCACTGATCGGCGCGTTCGACCGCCTTTCCGATTCGATCGCGGGGATGCGCCAGTCGGTCAGCCAGATGCGGATGCAGCGTATCGACAAGCTGTTCGCGCCGCTGCCGCGCATCGTGCGCGATCTGGCGCAGGAACTGGGCAAGAAGGTCCATTTCGATACGAGTGGCGGCGAGGTCGAGCTCGACCGCGAGATGATGGAGAATATCCGCGATCCGCTGATCCATATCGTCCGCAACGCCATCGATCACGGGATCGAGGGGCTCGACGAGCGCGTCGCAGCGGGGAAGGATATTACTGCCACCATCAGGGTTTCGGCGCGCCAGTCGGGCAATCAGATCGAAATCGAGGTGCGCGACGACGGGCGCGGCCTGTCGCCCGACGCGCTGGTTGCCAAGGCGATCGCCAACCGGCTGCTCTCGGCGGCCGACGCTCGGACGCTGACGCCGGCTGAAAAGCTGGAGCTGATCTTTCGTCCGGGCTTTTCGACCGCCGCCCAAATCACGGAAATTTCGGGCCGCGGCGTCGGCATGGACATCGTCAAGGCGAATGTGGAGAAGATCGGCGGCCTCGTCGAACTGCGCAATGAAGAGGGGCGCGGCCTGTCGGTGCTGCTGCGCGTTCCGATGACGCTGACGATCATTTCGGGACTGATGGTGCGCGCCGCAGGGCAATATTTCGCCATTCCGCGCGGGTCGGTGCGTGAAATCCTGCTCGAGACGAACGACAGCGTTCGCATAGAACGCCTCGGTGGCGGCGAAATCGCAACCGTGCGCGGCGAGCAATTCCCCTTGCTGCGGCTCGAGGATGTGCTGGCGCGTCAGCGCGGCGACGACGACGATGTGGACGACCGCGCGCTCGTCATCATCCGGCCGGGGCAGGGGCAGAGCTATGCGCTCAGCGTCGCGGCGATCCATGACCATGAGGAACTGGTCATCAAGCCCGCCGCCCCGATGATCATGGCGACCGGCCTTTATGCGGGCACCACGCTGCCCGATAACGCAATCGGCTTTGTTCGAAAGCGGCGGCACCGTTCGGGTGCAGGTCGGCGACGAGATATTCCCCGTCCATGCGGCAACGGTGCCGACCGGCGAGGCGGCGGTGAAACTGCTGCGACTGTACGACGGCGATACGGTGATCTGTTACCCGATCGCGGCGGTGATCGACATCGTGCGCCTGCCCGACGTGGTCGAACCCGCGTCGGCACCGGGCCTGATCGCGGGTGTGGTGCTGGTCGGCGGCGAGCCCGTCGAACTCATCGATCCTTTCTGGATCATGGAGTGTCACGCCGGCGGCCGCACCGCTGACCGAAAGCGGACAAGGCTGCGCCCATGACGCGGGCGATCTTCCCGTCATCTGCCTGCGATCGGCAGCGGTTTCGGCAAGCCCCGAGGACGCGAGCGTCTATCGCTACGACCGTGCGGGCTTGCTCGCGGCGCTGCGCCGTAAGGTCGGAGGAGCGCGGTCATGATGGAAAAGCTGTATCTGATCGCGCGCATCGCCGACACGCGCGTAGCGCTGCGTTCGCGCTCGATCAACTCGATCATCACCGAAACGTCGAAGCGTTCCATGACGACATTGCGAGCACCGAGTAGTGCCGGCAGGAAATGCGAAGTCCAGAGGCCGAATCCGAAAGGTGCTGGAACCGCGCCGAGGAACACCTCATCCGAACCGATCGCCGCCGCCTCGGCGGCAATCTCGGAGAAACCAACCCAACGATCCTCGGTTTGTGTGACCAGTTTGGGTAGGCCCGTTGTGCCGGAGGTCGAGTTCAGCATCGAAACGGCTGACGTGACAAAACACGGACTTCTTGAAAGCATGTCCTTTTCGGTCGACGAAGCGGCCGACGGGCAGGAGGCGCTGACCTTCTGCCGCGCCAATCGGCCCGACGTGATCCTGCTCGACTGGAACATGCCGGTGATGAGCGGGATGGAATTTCTCGGCGCCTTCAACGATCTCGATTTCGGGATCGAGGAGCGCCCGCGCGTCGTCTTTTGCACGACCGAAAACAGCATCGACCATATCCGCGCCGCGATCGAGGCCGGAGCCGACGAATATGTCATGAAGCCGTTCGATCGCGAGACGCTGGAAGGGAAATTGCAACTCGTCGGCGTTGCCTGAGCCCGGACGTGTCGCCGCCCCAATCTTCGCTGACTGATCCCAGGGTCGAAACCGACATACCGGCGGCGCGCACGGTTCGCGTGATGCTGGTCGACGACAGCCTGGTCGTCCGCAGCATCCTTGAGCGCATTGTCGACGGTACGCCGGGGCTGACGGTGTGTGCCTCGGTCGCATCGGCGCATGATGCGCTCGCCTTTCTGGCGACCGAGCCCGTCGATGTCGTGGTGCTCGATATCGAAATGCCGGGGATGAACGGGATCGACGCGCTGCCGCATATCCTGCGCAGCGCCGTGAACGCCCGTGTCCTGATCCTCTCGTCGAACTGCGTCGAGGGCGGCCCGGCCGCGATCGACGCGCTCTCGCTCGGCGCGAGCGATACGCTGGCGAAGCCGGGGCGGGGCAGCTTTTCAGGTCGCTTCGCCGAAATTCTGACCGACCGTATCCTGTCGCTCGGCCAGCGGCAGCCGATCCCGCCCGCGGCGCGGCTCGCCCGCCGCGAAATTCCGCCGCCGGCCCCGGTGGCATTCGATACGGCGGCGCCGCTCGCCTGCATCGCGGTCGCGGCCTCGACCGGCGGCATTCCGGCCTTCACCAACTTCCTCGCCAATCTCGACCCGCGGATTTCGGCGCCGATCCTGCTGACCCAGCATCTGCCCGATGCCTTCATGGAATTTTACGCGCGCCAGATCGCGACGATGACGGCGCGCACCGTTCGCGTCGCGGCGGCGGGCATGCCGGTATTGCCGAACCACATCTATCTCGCCCCCGGCGATGCCCATCTTATGGTCGTCAATGCAGGGCGACGGCAGGAAATAGCGCTCGATCGCCGTCCGGTCGACAATGGCTGTTGCCCCTCCGCCGACCCGATGCTGGCTTCGGTCGCCGATGTCTATGGCGCTGGCGGCGTGGCCGTCGTGCTGAGCGGTATGGGCCGCGACGGGGCGACCGGCGCGGCGCGGCTTAAGGATGCGGGCGGCACCGTCCTCGCGCAGGCGCCCGAAAGCTGCGTCATCTGGGGGATGCCCGGCGCCGTTGCCAAAGCCGGGATTGCCGCGGCGACGCTCAACCCCGACGCGATCGCGCTGATGCTCGGCGCCTATCTTGGCGGCGGCAAAAAGCCATGATGGGCGGCGGCGCCAGCGAGTCCGCCTATCGCGTGCTGATGGGCGTGCTCGAATCGCGCACCGGCCAGACGCTGTCGCCGAACCGGATATGGCGGATCGAAATGTCGCTGAAGCCGGTGATGCAGCGTCACGGCATCGCCGATCTCGACGCGCTTGTCGCCGCGCTCGTCACCTCGACCAGCCGGCAACTGCTCGACGACACGGTCGATGCGATGCTCAACAACGAAACCTATTTCTACCGCGAACACAGTGTGTTCGATGACATAGCGAAGACCGCGCTTGAGCATATTCGCGAAACCAATGCGGCCAAGCGGCGCGTCACCATCTGGCATTGCGGCGTGTCGACCGGCCAGGAAGCCTATTCGATGGCGATGCTGCTCGCCGAACAGGGCGAGCAATGGGCGGGATGGCAGGTCGATGTCGTCGGCACCGACGTCAGCTATCATGCGATCAGCCGCGCGCGCGTCGGGCTGTACAGCCAGTTCGAGATTCAGCGCGGGCTGCCGGTGCAGCGCATGGTGCGCTGGTTCGACCAGACCGAAGGCGGCTGGCTGGCCAAGGCCGACCTCAGGCGCCGGATCGACTTTTCGGTGCAGAATATGCTCGTCGATCGCCCGCCTCTGGCCAGCCCGGCCGATCTGATCTTTTGTCGCAACCTGTTGCTCTATTTCTCGCTGCCGATGCGGCAGAAGGCCTTCGCGCGGCTGCGTTCGGTCGCCGCGCCGCAAAGCTTTCTGGTGCTGGGGGCGGGCGAGACGGTGCTCGGCCAGACCGACCAGTTCGTGGCGAGCCGCCGCCTGCGCGGGCTTTACGAGCCCGCCGACCAGCAGGTGCGCGCGCCGGTCGCGGCCTGACCTTGCAATTTGCGCCCGACTGGCGCAAGCGAACGCAAGGCAGGGCAGGAATGGGCCGCGACACGCATGAGCGACTTTATCGAACGCTGGTCACCCAATTTCGACGAGCGCGCGCTGCCCATCTCGATGATCGTGCTGCATTATACCGGTATGAAGACCGGTGCCGAAGCCCTTGATCGGCTTGCCGATCCGGAGGCGAAGGTGTCGGCGCATTATGTCGTCAGCGAAGACGGCCAGATCACCCATATGGTGCCCGAGGACAAGCGCGCGTGGCACGCGGGCAAGTCGCACTGGCGCGGGATCAGCGACATCAATTCGGCGAGCGTCGGGATCGAGATCGTCAATCCCGGTCATGAATTCGGCTATGTTCCCTTTCCCGACCCGCAAATCGCCTCGGTCGTGCGGCTCGTGCACCAGATCAAGGACCGCCACGCGATCACGCGCGGCAATGTCGTCGGCCATTCGGACATCGCGCCGACGCGCAAGCAGGATCCGGGCGAGCTTTTTCCGTGGGGCGAACTGGCGCGCCGGCGCTTGGCGCTGCCGCGGCCGACCAAGAAACTGACCGATCCGCTATGGACGGACGCCGGTTTCCTGCTCGCGCTCGAACGCTTCGGCTATGATGTCACCGACGGCTTTGCCGCGACCGTCGCATTCCAGCGCCGTTTCCGCCCCGAACTGATCGACGGGACGATCGACGGCGAATGCCGCGCGATCCTGCTCGCACTGCTGCTGCCGCAGCCCGAGGGGGATTGACCGGCTGGGAGTTACCGGAGACGACCGATTGCGGAGATTAGCGTTGAGGGCGGCTGGGCCACGTCCCAGACTCGACAGCGGCGACAACTTCCGCGACTGTAATAGGGACGGTTGTGTCAGGTGGTCCCCATCGCCGTATCGCCCAGAACCCCGCCGCGAGCAGAACGACGGCTATGACAAATCCCCAGAATGCGGACAGGTCGGTCATGCTTGCGACTGCGCCGCCAATGACTGCGGCAGGAATGATGACCAGTCCATTCCAGAGAGAAAACCCCTCTGGTCCGAAGTGTTCGCTCCAATGCTCGTGGAGGTGAGTTAAGTCCGTCCCGAACCGCTCATGCACGCTGTTGAAGAAGTCCACGGCATCGTCGCCGTCCATACCAAGGTCATGAAGCAGCCGGTCTGAAGGGTTCAACTTGTCACGGGTCAGACCGCGTTCGTGAGCAAGGAGGTCGATGACTTCATAGGAGTGGTCGCTGATTGACATTGCCTATGCTCGCCCATTCGATAGCAATTTGGCAATGGCAGCTTTCCACCCCATTTCTGTCGTTCGCAATCGCTCGCAATCGGCGCTCGTTCGCGCTATAACCGCATAAGGCCAGAGGGTCGGGCGATCGCCGCCGCGCAAGCGGGGGAGGAAAGTCCGGGCTCCACGGAAACCACGGTGCCGGATAACGTCCGGCGGCTTCGGGCAACCGGAGCAAGGGAAAGTGCCACAGAGAGCAGACCGCCAACGGCTTCGGCCCGGCGAAAGGTGAAAGGGTGCGGTAAGAGCGCACCGCGCGGACGGCAACGGACGCGGCACGGCAAACCCCACCGGGAGCAAGGTCGAATAGGGATGGCACGAGGTGACTCAGGGCTGGTTCCGGCCCCGCCGTCCGGGTTGACTGCTTGAGCGTCCGGGCAACCGGCCGCCTAGAGGAATGATCGCCCATCCCCGGCAACGGGGTGGACAGAACCCGGCTTACAGACCCTCTGGCTTCACTCTCCCATCCCCGCGCGCCCCGCGCGCGGGAACCGCGCTGTCCAGCCCCGCGTTGGATGCAGACAGCCTGAAGGGAGACGAACCATGAAAGTCGTCGACGACCATGTCGAAGTGACCGACGAAGAAGCCAGCAGCGGCGTCAAAGGCAACGGCGTGCGCTATGTCCTTGCGATTTCGCTGTTTCTGGCGGTCATCGTGCTATCGGTGGTCTGGATCATTCCGGCGCTGATGGGGCAGGGGCAATAGTTATTTGGCGGCAGCGCCGAACGCATCTTCGCCGCTGGGGGCGTCTTCCATCCAATAGACGCGGATCGGGCGGCGAAAACGCTTGAGTCCCGTTTTTTGATAGGACGCATTTTCGCCTGACCCGCTTAGCTTGAGCGTCGAGGTGATGACGTCGCCGGTCAGCAGATTCCAGCTCAGTTCGCTGCCGTCGTGCGCGAAGGTGCGGCTATACATCGTCGCATCGAGGCCGATAAGCTTCATGCGTCCAGCCTCCGGCTCGAGCCGAAAGCGATAGGTCGCCGTCGTCGCGGTCGTCCCGCCGGTCAGGTCCTTGACGACCAATACGCCTTTTGCGACCGATATCTCCGCCGCGCCGAGCGGATAGGCGTCGAGGTCGAGCATGCCCAGCGGCGCGTGGCCGAAATCGATCTTGCCCTTGTCGGCCAGGCGAACGCGCAATGTCCTTTTGTCGTCGCCACGGACGATATAGGCGATGTCGTCGACGCCATCGCTATTCAGGTCGCCCGCGATGCGCGTTTCAATCTCTTCGCCGCGGCTTAGGTCAGCCCTGATCTGCGCATCGCCCGGCGGCTGCATCGCCTGGGTACCAGTTGCCGCCAGCGACAATGCAATGACGATAATTCCCCGCATCGACCCATCTCCTTGCGTGACGATCGGATGGCTTCGCACGATCTGTTGCGCGTCGCTGTGATCGCGCGCACAGGCGGCACGTGCCGCGCTCACGGATAGGCGATGGCGACGATTTCCCATTCCTTGGGCCCGGCGGGCAGTTGAACCGTGCGCAAGTCGCCGGTCGCCGCGCCGCGCAGCGCCCGGGCGAGCGGACTGTTCCAGCCGATCCGGCCGGCGCCGGCATCGGCCTCATCGTCGCCGACCAGTGTGACGGTGCGGCGCGCATCCTCCTCGTCCGCGAGTTCGACCGTGGCGCCGAACCAGATGCGGCCTTTGTCGGGCTGTTCCGCGGGATCGACGACCCGCGCCGCCTTCATCCGGCGCGCAAGGAAGGACAGCCGCCGGTCGATCTCGCGCAGCCGTTTGCGGCCGTAGATATAGTCGCCATTCTCGCTGCGGTCGCCATTGCCGGCCGCCCAGCTGATCGTTTCGACGAGCTTGGGGCGTTCGGTTGCGAACAGCAGATCATATTCGGCGCGCAGCGCGGCGAAGCCAGACGGGCTGATGATATTGGTCTTGTCCCCCGCCATCGACCTATCAGCCGGGTGTACGCTTGCCGAGATAGAAGCTCAGCGGTGCATTGGGCAGCGACCGGTCGCCGTCGCGCAGCGTGTCGTAGACGACCGCATTTTCGAGCACGCGCTGCACATAGTTGCGCGTTTCGAAAATCGGAATCGCCTCGATCCAGTCGATCATGTCGACCGTGCCCGATCGCGGATCGCCATTGGCGCGCAGCCATTTGTTCACATTGCCGGGACCGGCGTTGTAGGCCGCGACCGCGAGCGGATAGCTGCCGCCGAAATAGCTGAGCATCTGCTGAAAATAGGTCGATCCCAACGTCATATTATAATTGGTGTCGCTGGTCAGCGAGCTCGCGTCATAGCCGAGGCCGAGCTTGTTTGCGACTTCGCGCGCGGTTCCCGGCATCAGCTGCATCATGCCGCGCGCGCCGGCGTGACTGATCGCCTGGCGGTCGAACTGGCTTTCCTGACGGGTGATCGCGTGGATGAAGGTCCAGTTGCTTTCCTGCCCCGCCGGGACACGCACCGTGGGGAAGCCCGAAACCTCGACCGCGTCGAGGCTGTTCGCCTGCGCGCTGCGGCCGATCATGACGCCAAGGTCGGGACGGCCGATCGACGCGGCGAGCTGGCCCGCCAGAACATGGTCGGTCGGCGTCGTCGCGCGCTGCGCCAGCGCCCGGAGGAACAGCGACTGTTCACGCCAGGCGCCGATCTCGCCCAGCGCGCGCGCGGCGCGCACCAGCCGGTCGTCATCGAACGCCTCGCGCTCGGACGCGCTGACCCGGATCGTCGGGACGGGCGCCGGCTTGGGCTGGCGACGGCCAAGCCGTTCGAGCGAGAGCTGGCCGTAAAACTGGTCATAATGTTCGGCAGCGTCGGCG
>LUMV01000172.1_pt1 | contig 15048 bp, 15 predicted proteins | sample 729731 | NCBI WGS metagenome assembly LUMV01 (sample SAMN03860301, study PRJNA289734) | marine metagenome | biome: seawater column; feature: ocean; material: water; isolation source: Red Sea water column Station 192 - depth 200m | place: Saudi Arabia: Red Sea | collected 2011-10-15 | depth 200 m
GGTCATGGGCGTGATCGGCCTGATCATCGCCAGCGTGATCAACATCTTCCTGCAGTCGAGCACGCTGACGCTCGCCGTGAGCTTCATCGGCGTGCTGATCTTCGCCGGCCTTACCGCCTATGACACGCAGCGCCTGAAGCGCGAATATCAGTACCTGCGCGGTACCGAATTTGCCGGCAAGGCCGTGATCATGGGCGCGCTGAGCCTGTATCTCGACTTCATCAACATGTTCCTGTTCCTGCTGCGCTTCATGGGTAGCCGCGAATAAACCATTCGTCGCAAACAGGAATCGTTTGAACGTGCCCGGGGCGTAACCAGCGCCCCGGGCATTTTCTTTGCCATTGCCAAACGCTAGGCAGTTTTCTTCATCCCCCGTCAACCGATGACGAGGCAGGATGATCGCCTTATTTTCCGAGGAGGGTCACGCGTCATGAACCGCGGTTCGAACATCACCATTCGCATGGCGGCCGTGGTTGCCGGCATCGCCGTCCTGGGCGCCTGCGCCACCCCGCCGCCGCCGCCGCCCCCGCCGCCGCCGGTGGTGGAAGCGGTCCCGATCCGTCCGCAGCCCCCGGGCCAGGCGTCCTATGTGATGACCATCCCCCGCGTGAACTCGCTCGGCCAGCGCGAGACTGTGCACCTGGGAATTTCGGACGACGAGAAGGTGTGGCACTTCCGTTCGGCCTGGAATGTCGCGGCGCTCAACTGTCTCGATCCGCAGTACCAGCCGATCCTCGACGCCTACAGCAGCTATATCTCGGACCATGCGCGCCCGGTCAAGCGGGTGAACGATCGGATCGATGCCGAATACCGGCAGGAACACGGCGCCCGCCGCGCCGGTATCCAGGCGCGCGAAAGCCAGATGACGATGGTCTACAATTATTTCGCGCTGCCGCCCGCACGGGCGGATTTCTGCCGCACCGCACTGGGCGTGTCGCAACAGTATCTGGCGGCCGAACAGATCGATCCGATCGCCTTTGCGCTGGCCAACTTCCAGACGTTCGAAGGCCCGTTCGAGCGGTTCTTCGTGGCCTATGAGGAATACCAGCGGGAATCGGCGGCATGGGATGCGCGCTACGGCGATCGCTATGGCTCTTCCCAGCCGGGATACGTCGCGGTCAAGAACGCCTATGGCTACCAGGCGCCGCAGCCGGGTTCGGATCCCGCGACGCTGACCGCCACGCCGCTGCAGGAAACCAAGGTCGTCGATCCCGATACAGGGGCGCAGATCCCCGTAGCGCCGGTCGACGAAACGCGTTCGTCGCTGCCGGTCGTGCAACCCATTCCCAGCGACGACAATTCGAACTAGTTTCCGCCAAGATGATCCCGCGAGGCGCGCCGTTCCCCGGTGAACGGCGCGCCTTCGTTCGTATTGGCAGGCACCGCCTTGCGCTCGCGCCTGCGCCCATCACCGCCAGCAATGTTTGCCCCTGGCGCCGGCCGCGCCTATCGGCACCGCGATGGACCTGCAGACAATCGTTACCGAGACATGGAATGCGCTGGCCGATGATCGCGGCAGCGGCAATCCTGCGCGCTATATCCCCGCGCTGGCGGCGGTCGATCCGCGCAAGTTCGGCATAGCCATCGCTACGCCCGACGGGCGCGTGGCTGCCGCAGGCGATGTCGACGAAGCCTTTTCCATCCAGTCGATTTCAAAGGTCTTCGCGCTGGCGCTCGCGCTGGAGCGCGAGGGATCGGCGCTATGGGACGCGGTCGGCCGCGAACCGTCGGGCGATGCCTTCAATTCGATCGTCCAGCTCGAGAAGGAAAAGGGCATTCCGCGCAACCCTTTCATCAATTCGGGCGCCATCGTGACGACGGACCGGTTCATCGGCAACCGCGGCGTCGACGCTGCGGTGCGCGACCTGCTCGATCGGCTGCGCCGCATGGGCCGCAACCCGGCGATCACGTTCGACGAGGACGTGGCGCGCAGCGAGAGCGAGGCGGGCGAACGCAATCGCGCGCTGGCGTGGTTCCTCGCCGATTTCGGACGTCTGCTGAATCCGGTGGAAGAGGTGCTGTCGGTCTATTTCCGCCAATGCGCCCTGTCGATGAGCTGCCGCCAGCTGGCCGAAAGCGCGTTATTTCTCGCCTTCGATGGCAGCGACCCGGTGACCGGCCAGCGGATGTGTTCGGCCAGCCGGGCGCGCCGCATCAATGCGCTGATGCTGCTGTGCGGCCATTACGACAATTCGGGGCAATTCGCTTTCGAGGTCGGCTTCCCGGGCAAATCGGGGGTTGGCGGCGGGATTCTCGCCAGCGTCCCGGGCCGCGCCGCGATTGCCGTGTGGTCGCCCGGGCTGAACCGCGCGGGCACCAGCCTGCTGGGCGCGCGGGCGCTTGCCGAGATTGCCCAGCGGACCGGCTGGTCGGTCTTCAGCGGACCGCTTCCCGAGGACTAGAGCGCGCCGAAGGTCCAGCCTTCGGTGCGGGCGATATCCCGCGTCAGCCCCGCCGGCGCCCAGCGCGCCCGATCGCTTGCGACGCGGCGAAGCCACGCGGCGGTGAGCAGTGCGTCGGACGAATGGTCCTCGATCGCGCCCCGTCCGGCCACGGGCGGGCTGCCGAGTCCGGCCAGCGCGGAATTGAGGTCTTCGAAGCTGCGCATCTTGGCCTTTGCCGCGCTGCGCCCGGATTCCAACGCGGCGAGGCTGGTGTAGATTTCGACGACCAGCGAGCCGTGTCCCGGATCCGGATCGACCGGCCAGACGGGCAGGTGCCCGCGCAGCCGGTGCAGCACGCGCATTCCCGTCAGGCTGGACTTGCCCACCTGCGCCGCACCGACGAGGTTGAAATTCGAATAGGGCTTGCAGCCCATCTCCGCCTGAGCCTGTTCGGTGACTCGGAACCGCCCGCGTCCATGCGCGGCACCGTCGCAACCGAAATGCACGCCCGTATCCCGGCCATTGCGAAAATAGGGCGCGAACTCGGGATGGTCGACAAAGCTTTGCGCGCCCAGATTGGGATCGCCGGCGCAGATATCGTCGATCAGCGCCCATAGCGACGGGGCATCGGGCAACAGCACGTCGCGGCGGGGGAAATAGGCCCCGCAATCGGCGAAGGGCAGCGCAGTCCCCAGATCCATCCCGACCAGCGTATCGTCAGGCAGGTCCTCGCGCAGCAGCGCCAGCACGTCGCCGCGCGACCAGCCACGGCCCCGTTCGACCAACACGGGCGGGCCCCCACCGGCATCGGCCAGCGCCAGCGCGATGCCCTTCTGTACCGGCCCTTTTGCGCCCGACCAGTCGATCGCCAGGAAGTGCCTAAAGCTGCGCACGGTCGCGCCGCAGCTTGTCCCAGTAATCGAGCCGCTTCTTCACCTCGCGTTCGAAACCGCGTTCGACCGGTTGGTAATAGCTTTGCGGCTCCATTTCCTCGGGCCAGTAATCGTCGCCCGAGAAGCCTTCGTCGGCATCGTGATCATAGGTGTAGCCCGAACCATAGCCGATGTCCTTCATCAGCTTGGTGGGCGCGTTGAGGATGTTTTGCGGGGGCATCAGGCTGCCCGTTTCCTTCGCCGATCTGAAGGATGCCTTCTGCGCCTTGTAGGCGGCGTTCGACTTGGGCGCGGTTGCGAGATAGATGCAGGATTGGACCAGCGCCAGTTCGCCTTCGGGACTGCCGAGAAATTCGTAGGCGTCCTTGGCGGCCATGCATTGCACCAGCGCCTGCGGGTCGGCCATGCCGATGTCCTCCACCGCCATGCGGACCAGCCGCCGTGCGAGGAACCGCGGTTCCTCCCCCGCGGTCAGCATGCGCGCGAGGTAATAGAGCGAGGCCTGCACATCGGACCCGCGCACCGCCTTGTGCAGCGCCGAGATGAGATTGTAATGGCCTTCCCGGTCCTTGTCGTAGACCGCGACGCGGCGCTGGAGAAATGCCCCCAGTGGCGCGGGATCGAGCGGTTCGGGGAGCTGGGCGTTATACAGCGTTTCGGCCTGGTTGAGCAGGAACCGGCCATCGCCATCGGCGCTGGCGACCAGCGCATCGCGCGCCTCGGGGGTCAGCGGCAAGGGCCCCTCGAGCGTTTCGCCGCGGTCGAGCAACAGGCCCAGCGCTTCCCGGTCGAGCCGCTGCAGGATGAGCACCTGCGTCCGGCTGAGCAGAGCGGCGTTGAGGGCGAAGCTGGGATTCTCGGTCGTCGCGCCCACCAGCGTCACCGTCCCGCGTTCGACGAACGGCAGGAAGCCATCCTGCTGCGCACGGTTGAAGCGGTGAATCTCGTCCACGAACAACAGCGTGCGCTGGCCGGCCTGCGCAGCCTTGTCGGCAGCCGCGAAGGCTTTCTTGAGATCGGCCACGCCGCTGAACACGGCGCTGACGCTTTCGAAGCGCATGCCCACGCTGTCGGCCAGCAGCCGTGCGATGGTGGTCTTGCCCGTACCCGGCGGGCCCCACAGGATCATGCTCGACAGGCGCCCGGCGGCGACCATCCGGCCGATTGCGCCCTCGGGACCGGTGAGGTGATCCTGTCCGATCACTTCGCCGAGGGTGGCGGGACGCAGGCGATCGGCCAGCGGTGCATCTTCGCGCGGCGTATCCGGCGCTGCGCTGTGCGGGAGGTCTTCGGGAAAGAGATCGGCCATTGGTCGGCTGACATAGGGTGTTCGCCGGAAAATTGCAGGGGCGACTTGCATGGTGCCCTTAAAGATATATCTTAGAGCTATCGAAGATAAGGCAAGGATAGCGATATGAACAAGGCACACAGGCGCCACGGCGCGCGCAGGCGCGGCTGGCCGTTCATCGCGGCGATGATGGCCGGGGCGGAAGCGCAAAGCGGGTTCGGTGCATCGGCGCGCTTCGGCGGCTCCGACTGGGGATTCGATTTCGGCCCGCGCAAGGGCGGACGCCGCCGGCGCATGTTCGGACCGGGCGAACTCAGGCTGGTGCTGCTCAAGCTCGTCGCCGACGAGCCGCGCCATGGCTATGAGCTGATCAAGGCGATCGAGGAACTGACCGAAGGTGCGTATGCCCCGAGCCCGGGGACGATCTATCCGACGCTGTCGCTGCTCGAGGACGAGGGCGCGATCGCGCCGGCTCCCGGAGACGAGACCCGCAAGGCCTACCAGGCCACCGATGCGGGGCGGTCCGAACTGGCGGAACGCGCGGATGAAGTAACGGCGCTGTTCGAGCGGCTGTCGGGTCATGGCACTCATCGCCGCGCCTATGCCACGCCCGAAATGTTCCGCGCGGTCGGCAATCTCGCAAGCGTGCTCAAGAACCGGGCGCGTTCGGGAAAGCTGGACGAGGACACGGTGCACGAGATCGTCGATCTGGTCGACGACCTGGCCAAGAAGATCGAGCGGCTCTGACCCCCGCCATTTGGCGATCCGCGGGAGACGGGCTAGGCTGCGCCCGCGGGTCGCGATGGGGGAGGGTTCGGACATGACGGACACCACACACACGCCCTGGCACCTCTGGGTGGTGGGCATAGCGACGCTGCTGTTCAATGCGATCGGCTGTTACAGCTACCTGATGACGCAAACGGGTAGCTTGGCCGAACTGGGCATGACGCCCGAACAGATCGCATATTTCGATACCTTCCCGGCCTGGGCCGATGCGGCCTGGGCGCTGGGCGTGTGGTGCGCGCTGCTCGGGTCGATCCTTCTGCTGCTGCGCCGTAAGCTGGCCTTCGCCGCGTTCGCCGTGGCGACCGTGGGGCTGATCGCGACGACCTATTTCGAACTGCTGGTCTCGCAGATCCCCGACAGCCTGCAGAACCCGCTGCTGATGGCGACGATCTGGATCTCGACGCTGTTTTCGCTGTGGTATTCGCGCTGGATGAGCGCAGCAGGCGTGCTGCGCTAGCGGGCGGCGGCGCGTGTTTCGATCAGCCGCAGATAGGTGTCGACCACCGCCTGGTTGATCGCGTCCCACGTATAGGCGCGCGCGACCTGTTCGCCATTGGCACCATGCAGCAGGCGCAGGTCGTCATCGGTGCAATAGGGCGCCAGCGCCTCGGCGCAGGCGGGGGCGAAGACATCGGGCTTGCCCGGCGCGACCAGGCGGCCCGTGCGCCCGTCGTCGACCAGGCTCGCCGCACCGGTGGCCCCGGCGGCCACCACCGGCAATCCGCAGGCCATTGCCTCCAGCGTGACATTGCCGAAAGTCTCGGTGATCGACGGATTGAAGAAGATATCGCCGCTCGCCAGCGCCTTGCCCAGATCCCTGCCGGTCTGGAAGCCGGCGAAAATGCCGCCGGGCAACGCCTTTTCGAACCATTCGCGCGCGGGCCCGTCGCCGATTACCAGAACCTTGTGCGGGACCTGGCGCTTGCGCAATTGCACGATCGTTTCGGCAAAGACGTCGAGCCCCTTTTCCATCACCAGCCGGCCGAGGAACACGATTGCCACATCGTCATCGGCCAGGCCATGCGCGCGGCGCCATGCATGATCGCGCTTGGACGGATCGAAGACCGTGCGGTCGACCCCGCGCGACCAGATCGAAATGTCGTCATGCATTGCCTGCGCGGTGAGTTCGGCGATCTGGCTTTGCGATGGCGCCACCAGCGCATCGCAGCGCTGGTAGAAGCGGCGCAGCATGCCTTCGACCAGCGGTTCGAGGAAACCGAGACCGTAATAGCGCGGGTAGGTCTCGAACCGCGTATGGACCGACGCCAGCACCGGGATATCCTTCTCGCGCGCCCATTTGAGCGCGCCGTGCGCGGCCGGGTCGGGCGATGACAGATGCACCACATTGGGTGCGAATTCGGCCAGATCGGCGCGCACGCGGTCGTCGATGCGCAGCGGCAGGCGGTATTCGCCGCGACCCTTCACAGGCATTCGGACGTTGGGAATGTCGACCAGGTCGCCGGTCGCGGGGAAATCGGGTTCGGCTACGACCGGGGCATAGACGCGCAGCGCCGCGCCCTGCCTGAGCAGGAAGCCCGCGAGGCGGTTGAGCGCCTGGTTCGCGCCATCGCGAGTGTAATTGTAGTTCCCGCTGAACAGCGCGATGCGAAGATCGGTCACATCCATTGCGCGGCGCTTTAGGGAAGATGGCCGATGCCGTCCATCGGCTTGCAGCGTGATTGTAACCGCAGGGATTTTTCGCATTCCACGATCATGCCTTCGCGGCTGTCGCCTGTCGTGTCGTAGCTACGCTTTATCGCACTACCGGTATTTCACATTGACTCGCTGCGGCGCAACATTAGTGCGGGCGGCGGGCCACGCGGTCCCAACGCCGCGCGAGCTCTCTGCAAGGAGAGAATACATGACTGCCGAACCTAAGCTCAAACCCGAGCGCCCTTTCTTTTCGTCCGGACCGACCGTCAAACACAAGGGCTGGTCTGCCGCCAATCTCAAAACCGAATCGCTCGGCCGCTCGCATCGCAGCGCGCTCGGCAAGTCGCGGCTGAAATATGCCATCGACCTGTCGAAGGAAATGCTCGGCGTGCCCGAGGATTACCTCGTCGGCATCATGCCGGCATCGGATACCGGCGCGCTCGAATGCGCGATGTGGACCATGCTGCGCCCCGATCGCCCGGCGACCGTCGCGGCATGGGAAAGCTTCGGCAATGTCTGGATCCAGGACGCGGTCAAGCAGCTCAAGCTGCCGCAACTTACGGTCATGGACGCCGATTACGGCGAAATCCCCGATCTGGCGAGCATCCCGCAGGACAACGACGTCGTCTTCACCTGGAACGGCACCACTTCGGGCGCCAAGATCCCGAACACCGACTGGCTGGCCCCGGGCCGCGAAGGCGTGACGATCAACGATGCCACCAGCGCCGTTTTCGCGATGGAGATGGACTGGGCCAAGCTCGATGCCACGACCTACAGCTGGCAGAAGGTGATGGGCAGCGAAGCGCAGCACGGCATGCTCATCCTCAGCCCCAAGGCGGTACAGCGGATCGAGGAATACGACCCCGAATGGCCGCTGCCCAAGCTCTTCCGCCTCAAGAAGGGCGGCAAGATCAACACCGGCATTTTCGAGGGCGCGACGATCAACACACCCTCGCTGCTGGCGACCGAAGACTATATCGACGCGCTCGAATGGGCGCAGGCGATGGGCGGGCGCAAGGCGATGTTCGAACGCGCCGATGCCAATGCCAAGATCGTCCTCGACTGGATCGAGGCGACCCCCTGGCTGCGCAACATGGTCGCCGACCCGGCTAAGCGGACCAACACCGGCGTGTGCTTCGTCTTCCAGGGCGAGTGGTACGATCAGCTACCCGATGACGAGAAGGCGGCGGTGCCGAAGAAGATCGTCAAGCTGCTCGAGGACCGCGATGTCGGTTACGACTTCAACGGCTATCGCGACGCCCCGCCGAGCCTGCGCATCTGGTGCGGCGGCACGGTCGAGCAGGAAGACCTCAAGCGTCTCCTGCCGTGGATCGAGTGGGCCTACGAACAGGTGAAAGCGGCATAATCGGCGTCGTCCCAGCGAAAGCTGGGACCGCTATCCGCTCGCTCCGACCAAATCGAAAGCGATCCCAGCTTCCGCTGGGATGACGAGAGAAAAATCATGACCAAACCCAAAGTCCTTATTTCGGACAAGATGGACCCGAACGCCGCGCGCATTTTCGAAGAGCGCGGCTGCGATGTCGACGTGAAGCCGGGCATGACGCCCGATGAACTCAAGGCGGTGATCGGCCAGTACGATGGCCTCGCCATCCGCAGCGCGACCAAGGTCACGCCCGAAATCCTCGATGCGGCGACCAATCTCAAGGTCATTGGCCGCGCCGGTATCGGCGTCGACAATGTCGATATCCCCTACGCCAGCGGCAAGGGCGTGGTGGTGATGAACACGCCGTTCGGCAATTCGATCACCACGGCCGAACACGCCATCGCGATGATGTTCGCGCTGGCGCGGCAGATCCCCGCCGCCAATGTCCGCACGCAGGCGGGCGAATGGCCCAAGAACGACTTTATGGGCGTCGAATTGACCGGCAAGACGCTGGGCCTGATCGGCGCGGGCAATATCGGCAGCATCGTCGCCAGCCGCGCGCTGGGGCTGCGGATGAAGGTCGTCGCCTACGATCCCTTCCTGACCGAGGAACGCGCGGTCGAAATCGGGGTCGAGAAAGCCGATCTTGACACGCTGCTGGCCAAGGCCGATTTCATCACGCTGCACACGCCGCTGACCGACGAGACGCGCAATATCCTCTCGGCGGAAAACCTCGCCAAGGCCAAGCAGGGCGTGCGGATCGTCAACTGTGCGCGCGGCGGCCTGATCGACGAGGCGGCGCTGGCCGATGCGCTCGACAGCGGGCAGGTTGCCGGGGCCGCGCTCGACGTGTTCCAGAGCGAACCGGCGAAGGACAGCCCGCTGTTCGGCAAACCCAACTTCGTGTGCACGCCGCACCTCGGTGCCAGCACCACCGAAGCGCAGGTCAACGTCGCGCTGCAGGTGGCCGAACAGATGGCGGATTACCTCGTCAGCGGAGGCGTCACCAATGCGCTCAACATGCCCAGCCTCAGCGCCGAGGAAGCACCCAAGCTGCGCCCCTATATGGGTCTGGCCGAAGACCTCGGCAGCCTGGTGGGCCAGCTGGCGCATGGCAATCTGACCAAGATTTCGATCGAGCGCGAAGGCGCGGCAGCCGAACTGTCGGGCAAGCCGATCGAAGGCGCGGTGCTGGCCGGGCTGATGCGCCAGTATTCGGACACGGTGAACATGGTCAACGCGCCCTATCTGGCGAAGGAACGCGGGCTCGACATCCGCTCGATCCGCCACGAGAAGGAAGGCGTCTACAACACGCTGATCCGCGTGACGGTGGGCACCGACCAGGGCGACCGTTCGGTGGCGGGCACGCTGTTCGGAGCCGATGCCCCGCGGCTGGTCGAGCTGTTCGGCGTGCGGATCGAGGCCGAACTCGACGGCCACATGCTCTATATCGTCAACGAAGATGCGCCCGGTTTCATCGGCCGGATCGGTTCGTTGCTCGGGCAGTCGGGCATCAATATCGGCACCTTCCACCTCGGACGGCGGCAGGCCGGGGGCGAAGCCACCGTGCTGCTCAGCGTCGATGCGCCGATCCCGCCCGAAGTGGTCGAGCAGGCCTGCGCGCTCGAAGGCGTCAAGGTCGTGATGCCGCTGGCATTCTGACAAACGATAGGGCAGGGGGCGCGTCATCATGACTACCCAAGACGACCTCCTGCCCGTCGGCCTCGAAGACGCGCTGCCCGAGCGGGCGCGCACGATGACCACCTCCATGCGCGCCGTGCTCGACGCGATGGATGCGCATGGCTACGACCGTGTGCGGCCCCCGCTCGTCGAGTTCGAGCACTCGCTGGCCGGGCGGATGGACGGCGTCGCCACGCGGCGGATGATCCGCTTCACCGATCCCGACAGCCTGCGCACGCTGGCGCTGCGGAGCGACATCACGGTGCAGGTGGGCCGCATCGCCGCGACCGTCATGGCGGCTGCCCCGCGTCCGCTGCGGCTGTGCTATGCCGGCGATGTCGCGTTGCTCAGCGCCGACCAGCTCGACCCCGCGCGCCAGCGCCTACAGATGGGCGCCGAACTCATCGGCACCGACAGCGTGGCTGCCGCCAGCGAAGCGGTTTCTGTGGCGATCGACGCGCTCAGCGCCGCGGGCGTGGCCAATATCTCGATCGATTTCACGCTCCCCGACCTCGTCGATACGCTGGCGCAAGAAGCCATGCCGCTCGGTGCGGAGCAGCGCGACGCGGTCCGGCGCGAGCTCGACACCAAGGATGCCGGCGGCCTGCGCGATGCGGGCGGGGAAGCCTATCTCCCGCTGCTCTACGCCACCGGGCCTTTCGACACGGCGATTGCCAAACTGGCCGCGATCGATGCGGGCGGCGCGCTGGCCAGCCGGATTGCCGGCTTGCGCGAAATCGCCGCGACGATCGGCGACCGCGCGCGGGTTACGCTCGACCCGACCGAACGCCACGGGTTCGAATACCAGAGCTGGTTCGGCTTTACGCTGTACGGCGAAGGCGCGCGGCGCGCGCTGGGCCGCGGCGGGACCTATACGATCAAGGGCAGCGACGAGGCCGCCACCGGCTTCTCGCTCTACATGGACCCGCTGCTCGATGCGCTTGGCGCGGCGGATGCCGACCGGCGCGAGACGCTGTTCCTGCCGCTGGGCCATGACCGCGCCAATGCAGCGCGGCTGCGTGCCATCGGCTGGCGCACGGTGGCGGCAGTGTCGGCCAGCGACGATCCGCGCGCGCTCGGTTGCTCGCACGTCCTCGACGAAAGCGACGTCAAACCGCTCTAGGCGGCCTTCCATTGGGCGTGCTTGGCCATGATGCCCGTAAACAGTTCGGATCCGACGAGCCCAGCCAGCCAGGCCTGAAGGTGGGGCAGCGGCTGGGCGTCGAACCAGTCGTGGTCGGTGTTGGCGAACTGGCGGATGAAGGGAAACGTCGCGATGTCGGCAAAGCCGCGCGTCTCGCCCCGCAGATAGGCTGACTGCGAAAGCCGCTCGTCCAGCCTGCGCAGGATGTCCAGCGCGGCGGCGCGATGCTGCGCCGGATCGACATCGTCGTACCGGGTGGCGTATTTGTAGCGGTCGAGATGGTGCTTGAACGGCCCGTCAATGGTTTCGACCAACTCCGGATCGTCGCGCTCGAGCCAGCCTTCGGGATCGCTGCGCACCAGCGCCCAGCGCATGATGTCGCGGCTTTCCTCGATCACCTCGCCCGGTCCGGCAACCAGCACCGGCACCGTGCCCTTGGGCGACACCTCGAGCATTTCCGCGGGCTTGTCGCGCAGGACGACCTCGCGGTGTTCGTAGGATGCCCCGCCGATCCGCAGCGCCATGCGTGCGCGCATGGCATAGGGGCAGCGGCGAAAGCTGTAGAGGACCGGTTCAGCCATCGCGCTCTGCTTCGTCGCGCCGGCCGATGTGTTCTTCGCCGCGTTCGCGTGCGAGCCGCGCCTGCCGGTTGCGCTCGGCATAACGCGCACGCTGCTCGTCGCTGCGCTCGTCATAACAACGCGGGCAGGACACGCCCTCGCTGAAATGGTCATGCGCCATGTCCGCCTCGCTCAGCGGCCTGCGGCAGGCGCGGCACAGGCCGTGAGTGCCCGCCGCCATTCCGTGGCCGACGCTGACCCGTTCGTCGAAGACGAAGCATTCGCCGCGCCACAGGCTGTCCTGCTCGGGCATGTGTTCGAGATAATTGAGGATGCCGCCCTTGAGATGATAGACCTCGTCCACCCCCTCGGCGCGCGCGAAGGCGGTCGATTTCTCGCAGCGGATCCCGCCGGTACAGAACATGGCGATTTTGGGTTTGCGCCCCTCGGCCTCCAGTTCGGCGCGCTTGGCGCGAAACCATTCGGGAAATTCGCCGAAGCTGGCGGTTTGCGGATCGATCGCGCCTTCGAAGGTACCGATCTGCACTTCGTAATCATTGCGCGTGTCGATCACGATCGTCTCCGGATCCGAAATCAGCGCGTTCCAGTCCTCGGGCGCGACATAGGTGCCGACCCCGGCAAGCGGATCGAGATCGGGCTGGCCCATGGTCACGATCTCTTTCTTCAGCCGCACCTTGGTGCGGTGGAAGGGCATGATCGCGGCGCGCGATTCCTTGATCTCGATCTCGGCGCAGCCCGGCAGCGCGCGGATATGGTCGAGCGCCGCTTCGACACCCTTATCACTTCCGGCGATCGTGCCGTTGATGCCTTCCTTTGCCAGCAGCAGAGTTCCGCGCACGGCATTCGCTTCGCATACCGCAAGCAGCGGCGCGCGCAGCGCATGCGGGTCGTCGAAACGCGCAAACTGGTACAGCGCGGCAATACGGATGGGGTCGTCGGTCATGGTCACGGGGGCGCCATTAGCAGCCTTGCCGCCGTGGCGCACCCCGCCGGTATTACCCTTCGAAATCGCTCGGATCGGGCCCGATCCGGCCCTCGGGATCGTCAAGCGCGTCGATGCGGGCCATCTGGTCGTCCGTGAGGGTGAACTTGAGCGCTGCAAAATTGGCTTCGATGTGATCGCGGCTCGATGCCTTGGGGATCGGGCACAGGCCATGCTGCATGTGCCAGCGCAGGATCACGGCGCTGGCAGGCTGGCCGGCTTCCTCGGCGATGGCGGCGATGGTCTCGTTTTCGATCCCCGCACCCTGGCCCAGCGGCGACCAGCACTGCGTGACGATGCCGAGTTCGTCGTGCAGCTTGCGCAGTTCGCGCTGCTGGAAGGTGGGGTGCAGTTCGATCTGGTTGAGCGCGGGCGTGACGCCGGTTTCGTCGATGATGCGGCGCAGGTCCTCCTCGCGGAAGTTCGATACGCCGATCGACTTTGCCTTGCCTTCGTCGCGCAGTTCGATGAACGCTTTCCACGTTTCCACGAACAGGTTCTTTTTGGGGCAGGGCCAGTGGATCAGCAGCATGTCGACATGGTCGCGCCCCAACCGTTCGAGGCATTTTTCGGCGGCCTTCTTGGTCCGCTCGTAGCCCTGGCTTTCATTCCAGATCTTGGTCTGCAGGAAGATGTCGGACCAGTCGCCAACACCTTTGCCGACGCCGCGTTCGTTCTGGTAGATGGCCGCGGTGTCGACCAGCCAGTAGCCGACATCGAGCGCAGTCTTGACCGCTTCGGGTGCAGCGTCCTCGTCGATCTTGTAGGTGCCGAAGCCGAGCTGCGGAATCTGGCGGTCGTCATTCAGCGAAAGCGTGGGGTAATCGGTCATGAAATCTCCTTTGCCCATACAATGGTGCAGACGGCGCATGTTTCCGGCAATTCGCCTTGCCCCGTGCCAAAGATCAGCCTAACGCCCGCGGCGTTTGATTTCCTTACATTTGCGAGAACTATCGAATGGCCAACGTCACCGTGATCGGCGCCCAATGGGGCGATGAGGGCAAGGGCAAGATCGTCGACTGGCTGGCCAGCCGCGCCGATGCCGTGGTGCGCTTCCAGGGCGGCCACAATGCGGGCCACACGCTGGTCATCGACGGGACCACCTACAAGCTCTCGCTGCTGCCCAGCGGCATCGTATCGGGCACGCTCAGCGTGATCGGCAATGGCGTGGTGCTCGACCCGTGGGCGCTCAAGGCCGAGATCGAGAAGCTCGAAGCGCAGGGTGTCACCATCAATGACGACAACCTCGCGGTGGCCGACAATTGCCCGCTGATCCTGCCGATCCACCGCGATCTCGACGGGCTGCGCGAAGCGGCCGCCGGATCGGGCAAGATCGGCACCACCGGGCGCGGCATCGGAGATCCTGTTCGAAGGCGCGCAGGGCGTCCTGCTCGACATCGACCACGGGACCTATCCCTTCGTCACCAGCTCGAACACGGTCAGTGGCACGGCCGCGGCAGGCAGCGGGCTGGGCCCCAACGCCACCGGCTTCGTGCTGGGCATCGTCAAGGCCTACACCACCCGCGTCGGCAGCGGTCCCTTCCCGACCGAGCTGGATGACGAGGTGGGCAAGGGCATCGGCGAGCGCGGCCATGAATTCGGTACGGTTACCGGGCGCCAGCGCCGGGTCGGCTGGTTCGATGCCGTGCTGGTGCGCCAGACCTGCGCGATCAGCGGCGTGACCGGGATCGCGCTGACCAAGATCGATGTGCTCGACGGGCTGGACGAGGTGAAGATCTGCACCGGCTACCGGTTGCGGAACAATGTCTATGACTATTTCCCCAGCCACGCCGCCGACCAGGCCGCTGTCGAGCCGATCTACGAAAGCATGGAAGGCTGGCAGGAATCGACCGCGGGCGCGCGCAGCTATGCTGACCTGCCCGCCAATGCGGTCAAATACATCCAGCGCGTGCAGGAACTGATCGAAACGCCGGTGGCGCTGGTATCGACCAGCCCCGAGCGCGACGATACGATCCTGATGCGCGATCCGTTCATGGACTGATGCGGAATGCGCACTAGGATGCTTACGTAATGCGCGCTTTCCTCGCCTTTTTCGCAGCGCTCGGTGCACTGTGCGCCGCGCCGCTGCAGGCGCAGCAGGCCCGGGCTGGGGAACGGGCGGATTTCATCCTGATCGACAAGTCCGAGCGCACGCTGCTGGTCTATCAGGACGACCGCGTGATCCGCCGCTATACTGGCCTGCAATATGGCGATGCGCCGGTCGGCCACAAGCGTTTCCAGGGCGACGAGCGCACGCCCGAGGGGCGCTACAC
>LUMV01000167.1_pt1 | contig 15011 bp, 15 predicted proteins | sample 729731 | NCBI WGS metagenome assembly LUMV01 (sample SAMN03860301, study PRJNA289734) | marine metagenome | biome: seawater column; feature: ocean; material: water; isolation source: Red Sea water column Station 192 - depth 200m | place: Saudi Arabia: Red Sea | collected 2011-10-15 | depth 200 m
TCACCAAAATTTCCAAAGCCTAATCCCATACCATTCAAAGCCAAAACACTGTTTGGATTAATTTCTAATGCTTTGTAAAATTCAAGCATGGATAGTTTGTTAAAATTAGATGGATCATGTGATGATATATTTTGTTGTGGTTGCATCGCTAAAGTTGATTCCAATCTCAAATTACTTAGTGCGACACCTTTCATTTCAAAAATTTTAGAATCTGTAGGATAAATTTCCAGTATATCGTCAAAAATTTTTATAGCATTTTCATATTCACCTTTTAAAAATGGTTCATGAGCTTCGGCAAGCAACTTGGTACGAACATCCGCATCTTGTGCATGTGCTGAACCTGCAAAGAGTACTACCATAAGGGAGAAAATCATAAATAATTTTATAGAATTTTCAATCATACTTCCCATCACCAATTGTTTTTTCTCAAAAAAATGTAATTAAAATATATCTACTGATCATGTGTTATATCACCTACAAGTATTCTTTCAATTTTTTTACCCTTAGAAATTATCAATGCACCATCACTATCTATTTTTACTGCCTTTCCATTCAAATTTCCATCATTAGTTATAATGGAAATATTTTTGCCTATCGTAGACGATCTTTTTGTCCAACCGTTTTTAATTTTTTTTATACGTCCTGAATTAATCATTTGAAAAATATTTTCTAACTCATATAGGAACTGCTGAACTAATGGTAATGCACTCTCATTTTTTTTAACAAGTGTTGCAACGCCATAAAAATTTGGAGTTTTTTTTATCGTATTTGCCAATTCACGTGGTTTAATTTTAAAATTAATTCCAATGCCTAAAACCATGTTTTCAATTTCATTTGATATTATTGATGTGTCTATCAATATACCTGCAATTTTTTTTCCTTTAAGTGTAACATCATTTGGCCATTTTAATTCTGGTTTAATTTTTAAGATTTTTTCTATTGCCATGCATAATGCAAGTGATGTTGCAATAGGTACAAGTGTTGCATATGAGACATCAAATTTTGGATGAAGTATAATTGACATCCAGATTCCGCCAGCTGGTGATTTCCATTTTCGTTTCATTCTACCCCTTCCCCCGGTTTGTTTTTTTGAGATGACAACTGTACCATTCTCATTACTCTTAGATGCAATTTTCATTGCAAAATTTTGTGTTGTGTTTATCGTATCAAAATAATAAACTCTTTTTCCCAAAAATTCAGTATTCAAATTTTGGGTAACTTCCCATGGTAAGAGAAGTTCAGATGAATCTACCAATCTATATCCTAGATTTTGTTTTGATTCTATTTTATAGCCTAGCGAACGAATTTTTTTAATATCCTTCCATACAGCTACTCTACTTATTTTTAGAATATCACTCATGTCCTGTCCGGATAAAAACTCTGATTTGTGTGCCTTCAAAAATGAAAGAATTTTGAGAAAACTGGAATTATCAAATGAAGTAAGCATCATTAGGTTCTATACTAAAAATTATAAAAACTAATTTCTATTATAAGATCCATGGAAAGAGATTCTCATACTGACGAAGAAATCAAGCAGGTGTTTTCGTTAAAAAAAATAGTTGTCATTGGAATGTCTAAGCATTCTGCTAAGGCAGCACATTTTGTCCCAAAATATTTATCTGAGCAGGGATTTGACATCACGCCCATCAACCCTAACGCTACTGAGATATTAGGAAAAAAATCTTATCCAGATGTGTCATCATTGGACCATCCTGTTGATGTGGTGGATATTTTTAGACCATCAGAAGATGTATTGCCATTTGTTGAAGATGCAATTAAAAAGAAACCAAAAGTAATTTGGCTCCAGGAAGGCATTCATAATTCTGAGGCTGAAGAACTAGCAAGGAGTAATGGAATTATGGTTATTTTTAACAGATGTATGTTAGCTGAACACCAGCGTCTTTTCTAATCATGGACCCTAATGATGATCCAGTATCACGCGCGGAAAGAGCGTTATATGATATTCAAGAACTAGCGGATTCAACAGCTGAACATCATCCATACTGGGCGTTATTGTACAACTGTTCTCAGATTTCCAAATCTATATTGGAAAAATGGAATGATGATCTAACTGAAGAAGATTTAAGCGAAATACGTTGGATGATTTCTGAGTTAGAAAATTCCTGCAACAAACTCAAAAATAAAGTAGACCAAGACAGCAAAGATAAATAATTTGTGCTCAGTTTTTACTTATGCCAATAAAAATTGGTCTCATTGGTAAGACAAACACTGGCAAAACCACATTCTTTAATTCATCAACATTGTCATCGGATGAAATTTCAACATATCCTTTTACCACTAAAAAATCATCGATTTCTGTTGGTTATGCTATTACGCTTTGCGTACATTCTGAATTTAATGTAAACGATAACCCAAACAATTCTAAATGCAAAGATGGATGGAGGTATATTCCGATTGAATTAATTGACTTACCGGGACTAATTAAAGACGCATGGAAAGGAAAAGGTTTAGGCAACCAATTTCTTTCAATCGCATCACAATCGGATGCTCTGTTACATGTAGTAGATGCATCCGGCGGTGTTGATTCTAGTGGACGTATAGCTGAAGTAGGTTCTGGTGATCCTGTTTCTGACTTTGCTGACATTGAAGAAGAGTTGAACATGTGGTATCACAAAATTCTTGAAGGTAACCGTGATAAACTTAACAAAATAGTCGAGTCTGATAATGATCCAGTGAATGCATTAACTGAACTGTATCAAGGTCTTGGTGTAAAAAAGAATCATGTGAAAGAAGCATTAAAGATTACTAAACTTGAGGAGAAAGATATTGAAAATTATGACATTCAAGACAGCAAAAAATTTTCAACTGAACTTAGAAGAATCTCTAAACCAACTTTGATTGTAGCAAACAAAATAGATGTCAAGGGTGCGGGTAAAAACTTTCAACGTCTACGTGAAAGATATAATGACGTGATTGTTGTTCCAGCAAGTGCTGATAGCGAGCTGAGTCTTAGACGCGCGGAACAAAAGGAACTGATCAAATATTCACCTGGCTCAGAACAATTTGACATTTTAAAAGCTGACGATCTGAACCAAAAACAAATAGATGCTCTCGATTTTATCAAAAGCGATATTATGGGAGAATACATGCGTACTGGGGTCCAATTTGCAATCAACGTAACGGTTTTCAAATTGTTAAAGATGAATTCCATTTATCCTGTTGCTGTACCAGAAAAGCTTTCTGATAAAAAGGGTCGCGTACTTCCAGATCTTATATTGCTAAAAGATGGTTCTACAATTGTCGATTTGGCAAAGGAGATTCATTCAGATTTAATCAAGGGTCTTCTATATGCAAAAGATCTAAGATACAATTTGAGGGTTCCAACAAATTATCAGTTACGAGATAGGGACGTTATTTCTCTTGTAAGTGCATCAAAAAAATAATTATTCTGCCTTAATTTTTTCTTGCTTTACCCAGGTAGTCTTATTTTTATGGTCAACAAAAATGATATTCTTCTCCGCAATCTTGGCTCTAATATTGTCCGCCTCCTCGTAGTTTTTTTGCATTCTATATTCATCACGTTTCTTTACCATCTGATTAATTTCATTTTTTTCTGCATCTGAAACTTTTAGAATTTGTATTCCCAGAATCGCTGACATTCTCTCAAATTCTGGTAAAATTATCCCCGCAGAGGTCTGTGTGATTTTTTCATCCGCAGCTATTGCATCAACTTCTCTGATTAATTTGTAATAAGCAGTCAGCGCAAGCGGTGTGTTAAAGTCATTATTTAGTGCGGAATCAAATGCTTCTTTGCATTCTTTTACCAGTTTTTCCGCTGTTGCTTCTTCACCAATGCCTTCAGATAATCTAAGTTCATAATAACATGATTCTATTTGCCTTAGTTTTGTAATATTTTCTTTTAGAAGTTTCTCGGAATAATCTATTGGTTTTGAATAATGGCCGGAAAGACAGAACAGTCTAATTACATTTGGACCCCAATCTTCTAAAACATGGTTTACTGATTTGACATTTCCAATAGATTTGGCCATTTTTTCACCGTTTATGGTTATCATACCAACATGCATCCAAATTTTTGCAAATTGTTTTGATGTGCTAGATTCTGATTGTGCAATCTCATTTTCATGATGTGGGAAAATAAGATCTCTGCCTCCACCGTGAATCTCAAAGCCATCACCAAGGTACTTCAAGCTCATCGCAGAGCATTCAATATGCCATCCAGGTCTACCCTTACCCCATGGACTATCCCATGATGGTTCAGATTCTGAAAACTTCCATAATGCAAAATCAATTGGATTATTTTTTTCCTCATCAATTTCTACTCGAGCACCAGAAACCAAATCATTAATCTTTTTCTTGGATAGTTTCCCATATTCAGAAAATTTTGAAACAGAAAAATAAACTCCATTTTTTGTTACATATGCATATTTTTTATCAACCAGTTCAGAAATCAAATTTTGCATATCTTCAATGTGTTCAGTTGCCTTCGGGTATTTGGTAGCCCTTTTAACATTTAGTCCATCAAAATCATCAAAATAATTTTCAGTGTATTTAGCGGCAAGTTCTAATGGCGATATTTTTTCTTGTTGTGCTCGATCTATTATCTTATCATCCACATCTGTAAAGTTTTGAATAAATTCCACGGAAATTTTTTGTGATTCTAGGAATCTGTGCAGTACATCAAAAACAATGATTGTTCTCGCATGTCCTATGTGTGCATCATCGTAAACTGTTACGCCACACAAATAGATCCTAACTTTGTCTGAAAATTCTAACTCTGTTTTCGTATTTCTGAGTGTGTCAAATATCTGCATTAATTTTCTACACTCTCTCAGGCAAAATTCTTTTGTGTTGGGTATTTTGGTACATCTGGTAAATCTTTTCTACGGATTTTCTTGAAATTTCTGTCTTTTGAATAGTCTCATCTACTGATAATTTTTTATCTATTAGGCAATATAGTGCAGAGTCAATCTCTTCATATGAATTGCCAATTTCTTCTTCTGCATCATGTCCTTTCCAGAGATTTGGACTGCTTTTTTTAGTAATTATGTTATTCGGCACACCGATAGTTTTAGCTAATTTGCGCATCTGTGTTTTGTAAAGTGACACTATTGGCAGTATGTCTGCACTTCCATCGCCAAACTTGGTGAAATATCCAATAAGATATTCGCTTTTATCACTTGTACCTAAAACTAGAAGATTTTTTAGATTCGCATAATAATAAATTATATTTGATCTTATTCTGGCGCGTAAATTTCCTAACGCAAGCTCACCTGGTTCTAGATAATTTGAGTATCTTTTATGAATAGTATTAATGTCAATGAGCTTGTAGTTAATTCCAATCTCACCAATAATCTTGAGTGCATCACCAGTTTCGCTAGATGGAGATATTACAGAATCAGGCATAACAAGTGCTAATACCTCATTTGTTTCAGATATTTTTCCGCATAGATATGCAACTGTCGCAGAGTCTATACCACCACTCAGCCCAAAAACAACCCCTTCAGCTTTTTTCTGTGAAATCTGATTTTTGAGAAATGACATAATGTCTTGCTGAATCTTTGTATAATCTTGTCTCAAAATTTCCTGCAGTATTTCCTGATTCATCGAATCATCTTTGGATCCTAGGCATAAAAATTGTTATCTAATCAATAATAGTAATTATTTTTTTCAATTAATCAATAATATTACATTTCGGATTTTTTATTAATTTTCAAGAAGGATAATTCATGATTGGCAAGCTGATTATAACGGCCATAATACTAGGTGGTGGAGCTTTCTTACTGTTATCTGACAATTTTGAAGAATATATTTCTCCGTATGCTAACGCAGCAGCCAGTGATATTGAAGATATGAAAAACGATCCAGCAGTACAAACAAAATTTCACCAGGCACTTGATGTAATCTATGAAAATATATCTAAAATAAAATTTTCATTAAATGATTTTTTTAGGGATTAATTGTTACTATAAATCGATGTATATTCCATCGTTTCTTTCTTCAACAGTATATGTTTGGAGTTTTACACCTTTCAAATAATCTTGAAGTTTACCTGTTTTAATATTGTAATGCCAAAAATGTGATGGGCATTCCACAATGTCACCATCAAGTTTGCCTGCGGCTATTGGGTTGTCTTGATGTACGCATATTCCGTCCAGTGCATGATATCCATCTTGATTGAAAATAGCAATCTTTTTACCATTAATATCAAATTCTTTTCCACTATTAGCGGCTATTGTATTTTTTTCAGTTACTTTTTTCCATACCATTCTGTATCATGATATTAGTTTAGGTAAAAAGTTTTTCAATATTGATAGGATTTTATATACAGAGAAAATCTAAGTTTACATTGAGTAAGGTAAAAAATCCAAAGTTAGCAAAGCAAGGAAAGATTTCTTATGAGTGGGCAAGATCTCATATGCAGATTCTAGATAATACCATAAATCGTCTAAAAAAATCAAAACCACTTAAAGGAATTACATTAGGATTTTGTTTACATATAACAAAAGAAACATCGGTTTTACTTATGGGCGCCAAAGAGTTGGGGGCTAATGTTGCATGTTGTGGTGGAAATCCGCTTACTACACAAGACGACATTGCAGCTTTTCTTGCTTCGCAGGGAATTCATACGTACTGTTGGGCTGGGCAAAGTCCTAAAGAATATGATTGGTGTATACAACAAGTTCTAAACCACAAACCACAGATTTTAACGGATGATGGTTCTGACATGAACATAAAAGCACATTTTGATAAAAAATATAATTCATTGAAAATTTTTGGTGCAACAGAAGAAACTACTGCAGGTGTAAATCGAATTAGAGCTGTAGAAAAAGATGGTAAGCTCCGCTATCCTGTCATCTCAGTCAATGATGCATATACTAAACATATGTTTGATAACAAATATGGCACTGGTCAGAGTACAATAGATGGTTATCTACGGGCCATGAACTTGTTACTTGCATCTAAACGAATTGTAGTTGCAGGCTACGGTTGGGTTGGAAAGGGTGTTGCTGCAAACTGCCGCGGAATGAATGCCAAAGTTATCGTGACGGAAGTAGATCCTGTGCGAGCGCTGGAGGCACATATGGATGGTTTTGATGTAATGCCAATGTCACAGGCTGCAAAAATTGGTGAGATCTTCATAACAACTACTGGAATGACTAGTATTATCAGAAAGGAACACATCTTAACAATGAAAGATGGTGTAGTACTTGGAAATGTTGGTCACTTTGACGTTGAAGTGGACTCTAAGTTTCTTCTGAAGCAGTCAAAATCTGTTAGACGGGTTCGCCCATATCTTGACGAATGCATACTAAAAAATGGCAAAAGAGTCTATCTTATCGGTGAGGGTAGGATAGCTAACTTAACAGCTGCGGAAGGTCACCCGCCAGAAGTCATGGCACAATCATTCTCAAACCAATTACTTTCAATTCTTTATATTCTGAAAAATCATAACAAGATGCCAAAAAAGGTTGTTGGTGTTCCAAAGGAGATAGACAAGCAGATAGCAATTGATGCTCTGAAAGCTATGAATGTTAAGATTGACAAGCTAACAAAGGAACAGGTCAAATACATGGGTAGTTGGTAACTTCTAAGATTACTTTTATTCATGATGGGAAACGAGATGGAATCAGAAAAAAGATGGTGTGAAAACTGTATGAGTCATACTTCACATGAAATCCTTGATTCTGACAAAGTTATGGTCGGAAAGAAAACAAAATTCCTGTACAAATGTGTAAATTGTGGAAAGAAAAAACGCATGCCTGCATTTCGAGGCATGGCAGAATCTACATACTAATATTAACTATTTTGACAAGAACAAACTTCTTAACTAAACTTTATAAAATCTATATCAAATGAACTCAAAGGCAATAATCACAAGCGCATTACCATATGCAAACGGGGAAATTCATCTTGGTCATGTTGCATCCACATATTTACCAGCTGATGTTACAACTAGATTTCTAAGACAAAAAGGAGTTGAAGCATATTACATATGTGCATCTGACGATTTTGGAACTCCAATCCTAATACAATCTGAAAAAGAAGGAAAAACACCTGAGGAATATGTAGAGTATTGGAACAAGCGTGATTTTGAAGACTTTGCTGCATTTAACATAAAATTTGATTTCTTTTACAAAACAAGTTCCTTAGAAAACAGGCAATTTGTACAGGATGTTTTTAAAAAACTTGAACAGGCTGGGCATATTTATGAAAATGAAATTATACAACTTTATTGTAATACGGACAAGAAATTTTTACCAGACAGATATGTAATTGGAACGTGTCCATACTGCAAGGCGAATGATCAATATTCAGATTTATGCGAAAAATGTGGTCGTGTACCAGAAGAGATTGAAAATCCACACTGTTCAATTTGTGGACAGACACCAGTTAAAGAAAAAACAAAGCATTATTTTTTCAAGCTGAAAAACTTTTCAGATAAGTTATCTCAATATCTTGAAAGTAATCAAAATCTCCAAAAAGATGTGAAAAAGTATGTCCAAAACTGGATTAAAGAAGGGCTAACTGATTGGGATATCACCCGCGATATATCTTGGGGTATTCCTATTCCAGTTGATGGAGAAAAAGAAAAGGTGTTCTATGGTTGGTTTGACAACCATCTAGCATACATTTCTTCCACAATAAAATTTCTGAATGATAATGGTAAAGATGGGAAAAAATTTTGGAATGATGCGGATATCTATCACTTTATTGGAAAAGATATTGTTTATCATCACTTTCTGTTTTTGCCTGCAATGCGTTTAGGAATTAATGAAGAGTACAAACTTCCTGATTACATTCCAACAAGAGGACATCTTACGTTGGAGTCAAAGAAAATTTCAAAGAGCAGAAACTGGTATATTGGTCTTAAGGATTTTTTGAAAATTTTTCCCTCAGATTATCTAAGATTTTATCTTGTTTCAATAAATCCATATTCACAGGACGATCTTAATTTTAACTGGGATGAGTTTGCGACAAAAATTAATTCTGAATTGATAGGAAATCTTGGAAACTTGGTTAACCGTGCGCTTGGTTTTACTGTAAAATCTTTCAATGGTATTGTTCCAGATCCAGAGAAGTTTGATGACATGGATAAAGAATCAGAAAAGATGATCCATGAACTTGCATCACAACTGAGCGTGCTAATGGAAGAAAATCATCTTGATAGAGCATTAAAAAAGATTTTGCAATTTTCAGCTCACTTTAATCAGTACTTTCAGCATAAGGAACCCTGGAATAATGGTGCAGGCACAAACTCCTGCGTTTTTTTGGCAGTTAATGCAGTAAGAAGTTTAGCAATAGCGATTTATCCATTCTTGCCAGAATCATCACAAAAAATTTGGGCGCAGCTTGGATTGGATGGTAACGTTTCAACAGAAATGTTTGACGAGATTTCAAGCATTACGCTAAAACATGGTCACAAGCTAGGACAAGTTTCTCCATTGTTTGAAAAAGTGGAAGAATCAGTTATAGAAGAACAGAAGTCAAAGCTTGGGGGCACAAGCTAGATTGAAAAAGATTTTCCCTCGAATATCTACCAGAGGATTTTATGATCTTTATTCAGGTCGAACGATAAAACATGAATCATATAGCTTGTACCCAAAGAGAGATTTTGATGCATTAATCGGTTCAAAGGAGATTACTATAATGATTCATGGGCTAAGAAACAATGCTTCTGGTGCACTGACAAAATTTGTAATTGCAAAAAGAAGATTAGCGCATCTTGGTTACAAACGTCCTGTAATAGGATATAGTTATGATTCAAACACAATAGGCGCACAATATGCCACGTCTGCACTTCATGCATTGTATACCGGTGTAACCATAGCAAACAAGAATGGAAGAAACTTGGCACGATTTGTTACTGATTTTAAGCGTAAAAGTCCAGGTACAAAGATTCGTCTAATGGGACATTCACTTGGCGCACATGTAATTCAGAGTACGATAAAAAATCTTGCAAGAAATGCCAAAAATAGCGGAATCTTGGAGGCAGTTTATTTTTTTGGAGGTTCGATTCCTAGCAACGCGCTAAGTCCAAGAAATGGTTCTGCCACACAAAAAATTGTTACAACAAAAATTAGAAACTATTACAGTCCATACGATGATGTACTCAGTTTAGTAGATGATTGGAATTGGGTAGATACTCCAATTGGCTACATGGGTGCACATGGAAAGACAATATCAAAATACACTCAAACAATGGTAAAACCGAAAAATCATCGCTTTGCAAGTTATGCTGCTGTCCTTAGATCATTTCCATAAAATCAGTCAAGCAATTTTGGCCTTGGCTAACAAATAATTACAATTATGATATCAATTGGCTAGACCAATACAGATTATGAAGGCTATTATAGCAACGGCTATTGCAGCTCCCTTTCTATTAATTCCCATTAATTAGGTGGATAAATTACAACTATAAAAAAATAATCATGATCGGCTAATCAATTAGTACGGAAACTAAACTTACAAATGGAGTTTATCAAAAATATAACCTGTGAAGCAAATACGTGCATTATTATGAACTCGATCAATTTTGTTGTTCTCGGAGAACAGACAATTGCAAATGATTTTGGTAAAAAAGGTACAACTACAGATCTTACACTTTATGATAAAAAGGAGTCTGATGTTATTAGAACATGGGTTATTCCAAATGGATTCCCAGAAAAGATTCAACCTCTGTTACAAGCAATAAACATTGCAGAGTATGTAATTTTCTATATTGCATCGCTTGACAAGTATGTTGGCGAACAAATTATTGCATTGGATATGCTAGGAAAAAAAGATGGTATAATTACTCATTCATACGAAGTAGACGAAAACCGGCTTAATTCCATGATCAAAGGAACAGTTTTGGCCAATTACAAGAAGGTCGATTCACCTAACATTAAACAGGAATTAACAAAATTTCCATCAATTTCAAGCGATGGTGCTGCACAAATTGTAATAGATCATTGTTTTGATGTGAAAGGTGTTGGGACTGTTGTGTTAGGCAAAGTATTACAAGGCATAGTAAATCAGTATGATAAGCTAAGGCATTTACCGTCAGGATCTGAGATTATGATAAAGTCAATTCAAATGCATGACGATGACGTAAAACAAGCAATTTGTTCAGCAAGGGTTGGTCTTTCACTAAAGGGAATCAAGCCGGATGAAATTCAAAGAGGTGACATTCTTACAATTGACGATTCCTTAGAAGTAAAAACTGAACTTGTGATTAATTTCAATCAGTCGCCATTTTACAAAGGAGAAATTTCGGAGAATCAGATGTGTCTTCTTAACGTTGGACTTCAAATAAAGGCAGCAAAGATTTCATCCATATCACCATTCAAGTTAACGTTGGAAAAACCAATTATCTATAAGAAAAATGATATTTGTATTGTCATAAAACCGGAATCAACTACAGTACGAATAATAGGTAGTGGGAAAATCAATTAACTTCAAATGTAGTTTATCAAAAATACAATCTGTGAAGCCAGCACGGGCATGTCCAATTTGTACAAATTGTGGCTCAAAGAAGTTTGAGCGCCTTGATTCTGAGGGTGTGAAAGTCAGATGTGTCAAATGCAATAAGGAATACAAGATATAGATTATATGGGTAGAACCTAGAATTTTTTCAATGGCCAAGACCTGGAAAGATTCTGATATTAGCCTAGACCCAATTAAAGATCAAACAATTGCAATCATCGGATATGGTATTCAGGGAGATGCACAAGCAAACAATCTCAAAGATTCTGGTCTCAAAGTAATCGTTGGGCTTAAAGAGAGTGGTTCTAGCTGGAACAAGGCAAAGGACGACGGACACGAAGTGATGTCTGTAGCAGAAGCTTGTAAAAAAGCTGATATCATACACATCTTAATTCCTGATATGGTTCAATCTAAGGTATACAAGGATGAGATAGAACCAAATCTTTCCGAGGGAAAGGCATTGGCGTTTTCACATGCAGCAGCAATTTACTGGGGATGGATAAAGGCACCAGATAATATCGATATTATCATGGTTGCACCGAAGGGTCCTGGCTCTAAGGTAAGAGAAACATATCTTGATAATTTTGGAACACCATCAATTGTTGCTGTCGAACAAGACAAGACTGGAACTGCTTGGAACAGAACACTTGGAATTGCCAAGGGAATTGGAAGTGCACGTGCTGGTTTGATCAAAACTACATTCAAGGAAGAAGTTGAGACTGACTGGTTTGGTGAACAGGCGGATCTTTGTGGCGGTTCTGCTTCTATGGTTGTTAACGCATTTGAAACATTGGTTGAAGCTGGTTATCAACCAGAAATTGCATACTTTGAAGTTTTGCATGAGTTGAAACTAATTGTTGACATGATTCAGAAATATGGAATCAACGGAATGTGGAGACGCGTAAGCGAAACTGCAAGATATGGTGGTCTTACTCGTGGTCCAATGGTTATGAATAAGCAGACCAAGGAAGAAATGAAAAAAGTTTTACAGGAAATACAGGATGGGACATTTAACAAAGAATGGTTAAGTGAGTATGAAAAAAGTGGTAAAAACGCGTTTGACAAATACATGAAACAATTAGATTCACATCAAATAGAGCAGGTTGGAAAACAGATGCGAAAAATGATGTGGCCTGATTCTACTGAATGATTATAGTTTTCTTAGTTTTGATACACCGTTTCTAATATGACTAGTTATGTCATTAAGTGATGTTCCAGGTCCAAAGTTTCCGCTAACACCAGATTTCTCAAGTATTTTTTTATCTTCCTCTGGAATTGTTCCACCACCTACAACAAGTACATCATTAATTCCCTTCTTCTTTAATTCCTTAACAACTCTGGGAAACAATGTTCCATGTGCTCCGTTCAAGAGACTAAGCGCAACTGCATCTACATCTTCATCCTCAGCAATTTGTGCTACTCTGTCTGGTGTGGCAAACAAGCCAGAGTAAATTACTTCCATTCCAGCATCTCTGAACCCACGGCATAGTACTAATGCGCCTCTGTCATGACCATCTAAGCCCAGTTTCGCAACAAGAATCTTAATCTTACGAGACGCAGTTTTTTGCTTCATATTATAATATACTCATGTTTCCCTTAAAATCTTTTGAATCTGAATAAACTTACATAACGTTTCAAATTATGCACCATATGGCAGGCGTAATACCAATCAACTATGAGATTGTGTTTGAACCATTATTTCATAATTTCAAGTTTAACGGTGAGGAAATTATCACTCTCAATTTATCAAAACCGACTAATTCAATCATACTAGACGCTGCAGAACTCAGCATAAAAGAATCTCATATAACACAAGGAAGGAAAATCATCCCTGCAAAATCATCTCTAAATGAAAAAAATGAAAAACTGACAATTAAACTTGTAAAGAAAATAAAAGGGAAAGTAAAACTTTCCATAAAGTTTACTGGAACCTTGAATGATAGACTTTTAGGATTTTACAGAAGCCAGTACAAGGATAAAAATGGAAAAACAAAGTATCTTGCAACAACACAGTTTGAGGCTGCTGATGCTAGAAGGGCATTTCCCTGTTGGGATGAACCAGCTGTCAAGGCAACATTTGATGTGTCTCTTTTAGTCGATAAGCACTTGGATGCAATCTCAAACATGCCAGTTGCATCTAAAAAAATTGTTGGTTCAAAAATCCTATACAAGTTTGGGCGAACTCCAGTAATGTCAACGTATCTTTTGTATCTTGGTGTAGGCGAGTTTGAATATTTACATGGAAAGTTACGAAATATCAAGATAAGAATTGTTACCACAAAAGGCAATAAGAATAAGGGTAAACTTTCACTAGACTTTACCAAGAAGTTTCTCAGTGAGTATGAAAAATATTTTGGAATAAGGTACCCACTTCCAAAACTTGACATGATAGCTATACCTGATTTTGCTGCTGGTGCAATGGAGAATTGGGGTGCAATTACATTCAGGGAGGCAATTTTACTTTATGATCCAAAGACATCTTCAACTAGGACAAAGCAGTACATTGCGGAAGTAATATCCCATGAGATAGCTCACCAATGGTTTGGTAATCTTGTTACGATGAAATGGTGGAATGATCTTTGGCTGAATGAAAGCTTTGCAACATTCATGGCAACAAAAATCGTGGATAAGTTTTATCCAGAGTGGGATCTTTGGGACCAGTTTTTAGATGCTGCAATGTTACAAGCCATGAGTCTTGACGCATTAAAAAATTCTCACCCAATAAATGTGGACGTAAAACATCCAGCACAAATTAGAGAAATCTTTGACGCAATCAGCTACGATAAGGGTGGGAGTGTTTTACGTATGTTAGAGAATTATGTTGGAATAGAAAACTTCCGTAAAGGTCTCAAGCATTATCTTACATTGCATAAATATTCAAATGCCGAAGGACAGGATTTATGGAATTCAATTGGGAAAATTGCACATAAACCTGTTGACTCTATGATGAAAACTTGGATTGATCAGGTTGGATTATCATTAACACAAAGACGATTCTTATCTGACGGTAGTAGAGCTTCTAAAAACAGATGGGCAATTCCGATACAAATTGAGGAGGAAAACCATCAAAATTCAATCTTAATGAAGTCACGAACCAGTACTGTGTCACTGAAAAATAAGGACTCGAATTTTATACTTAATTCTGGTCGATATGGCTTTTACAGAATCCAATACGATGATCATAGTTTAGCAGATCTATCCTTACTTATTGATGAAAAAATACTAAACCATGTTGACAGATGGGGGCTACAAAATGATTTGTTTACACAATGTGTATCTGGCACAAAACAGTTGCAGGAATATCTTGATTTTACGACATCATATCATGATGAGGATGATTACATCACCCTACTAGATTTAGCACAAAATCTTTACTACATATACAAACTGACCACCAAAGAAAAATTCTCTGATGAAATCCGTACATATACTGCACAATTTTTGGGAACAATATTTGACCGCCTTGGTTGGGATTCCAAGAAAAATGAGAAACACACTGATTCATTGTTACGTAGTTTTGTGATAACCGCACTTGGTAAACTTGGTGATAAGGAAATACTCAG
>LUMV01000286.1_pt1 | contig 15008 bp, 17 predicted proteins | sample 729731 | NCBI WGS metagenome assembly LUMV01 (sample SAMN03860301, study PRJNA289734) | marine metagenome | biome: seawater column; feature: ocean; material: water; isolation source: Red Sea water column Station 192 - depth 200m | place: Saudi Arabia: Red Sea | collected 2011-10-15 | depth 200 m
AGGCAATGATTAGGAGCAGGTTACAAGAAAAGAAAGCATTAGCAATAGTCAAGGGTGAACTTGATGTAAGGTTAAATGCTTTTGGTTTAAAGATAAGAAGGCTAGAAACTGAGGTAAGAAGCCTCAGAGGTAAAGTAAAAAGATTAGAAAATAAAGGAGAAGAATAATATGGATTTTTTAGGATTAGGATTAGGATTAAGTGGTAGTGGAATAGCACTATTTATATTAAAGAAAATACCAAATGAAAAAATATGTGCTTTTGTAGAAGGCTCATTTGAAAAGCTAGGCATATTAATGACAGCAGGGCTTACTAAGTTTTGGGCTACTAAGAAACTATGGAACAAAACAATAGAGCCTTATTTTATTGATTTAATTGATAATGTGGTAGGTGGTGCATTAAGAGGTTTGATTAAAGGTTTAAGGTCAGATAACAAGTAATGTTACAGAAGCTAGTTATAAATAAAATCATCAACCTTTTAGCTAAAAACTTTAAGCTATTCAAAGTATTAGAGTATGTTGAAAAGCCTAATGAACTGGATCACAAAGTGTTAGAGCTTGAGAATAAAATCTTAAAGCTAGAGAAGTTGCAGGGCAAGATAAAAAAGATAGAGAAAAGGTTAGAGTTGTTTAGAAAATGAAATCAATAGAAATACAAAATCTAGACCAGCATTTAAAACCACTTCAAGTTGATGGTGTATCTACTGGTCTAGAGCTATCTACTGAAGGATTCAGAATATCATCAGGTGAGCTTGAGATTAAAAATCTAACATCTGAAACAGCTAGAGTTAATGGTGATATAACTGTTGATGGCAATATTGAGATGACAGGCTCAAGTGGAACAAGAATTAATATGTATAATGATGTATATTTAGAAGCTACTTCTAATGAAGACTATTTAAATATTAGTGCTAAAAACATATTGCTTGATGGCTCAAACAATTATGTTAATTCAGATGCAGGTATTTTTATTACAGCAGATAGTGGATATGATACAAAAATAGTTTTCATGGAAGGTGCAGGCATGAATTGGTCTATAGGAAATGATGGTGGGGAATCTACAAGCACCCTTTCTTTCACAGCAGGTGGTACTTTGGGAACAGATGAAAAAATGTCTTTAGATGCTGATGGAAACACCAAGCAAGAAGGAAGTGTTATTATAAAAGAAAAAGCATCAGCTATTGCAGATATAGATACTTATGGACAGATATGGGTTAAAAATGAAGATCCTGAAGAATTATGTTTTACAGATGGTGGTGGTACAGATATTGTAGGCATAGGCAAATATCATTATGACACCAAAGTAACTAATTTTTATTCAACAGCAACAGCTAATTACTTGCCTTTATCAGGTGGAACCATAGAAACTACAAGCACGTTAGGTAAAACTGAAAATGTTTGTATAGTACCTCCTTTTAATGGAACATTAGAGAGAGCAGTTTTTAGAAGTGAGATAGCACAAAATGGTGATTTGATATTTGCTATACATGAATCATCAGATGGTGTAGAGGCTCCTGCTTTAGGAAATATAGGCTCAAAAACAACAGCTATAAATATAGCAGATGATACTGCTGTAGTAGTTGATTTTGATTCAATGACATCAGGAGTTAATACTATTACCAAAGGCAGAATATATGCAATAAAATTAACAACACCATCTGGACCACAAGATACAGTTGTAAGTTTGGTTTTTAAATGGGATATAACATCTTAGGAGAATAAATGGCTTTAACAAATAAAACAATAGCAAGTACCTATGGAGATATACTACAAACAGATAATAGTGGTAGTGGCAGAACTGCTAGTGGTACAAATATTAAAGATGGATTAGGTCAATCTACAGCTTTAACATTAGGACAAAATAAACTTCATGTAAAGCCTTCTTCAGACCAAACAGATGCTATGATAGTAGAAACATCAGGTGGAACAGATTTATTAACAGTAGATACAACCAATAGTGCAGTTAAGTTAGGAACAACTCAAAGCTATGCCAATACACAAATACAAAAATTTATAGCTTTAGACATACAACCTTCAGATGGCACACATCATGGAATGTTTATTGATGGAGCAATAAATGCAGCACTTACTCCATTAACATTTGGAACAGGAACAGATCCTGCAACTACATATACTTTAGGCTCATCAGAAGCTAATGCAAATGCTTTAACTATGTCTATATGGTATATTCCTGTAGCAATAACCATAGATGAGGTTAGAGTTATAGCAGGTGGTGAAGCAAAGCAGCAGATACAATTAATTTTCATTTATTTTCATACACAATGGCTACAGGTACAGGAAGTGATGCAGGAGATTTATCTAGTGGAACATTATTAGCACACAATGGAAGCACTTTAACAACAGGTGCTGATAGAGTAACAACAACAACATTAACAGTAGATTCTGCAAGTGTAGCAGCAGACAAGGTAGTTATAGCCACTATAGAGAATGTGGGTGCTACAACAGATGTAACAGCACAATTAATAGTAAAATATCATTATCAGTAAGGAGATAAAATGGCTCAATATACAAAAGAGATAAAATTAAGTACAGGCAAGGGCTTAGATTATACTAAAACAATAACAGGTAATTACAATGTAGTATTTGATAAAGTTATTAAAGTAGATAATTCTAATGCAGGGATAGATTTAGTTAATTATGGAACAAGTGTAGCTAATGATACAATGACTGCACCTAAAGCAATTCTAGTAGAGAATACTGGCAATGTAGGCTGTGAACTGTTAATATCTACAGCAGAATGGACTACTGATGCAGATAACACAGCAGATTCAATGAGTGATGCAACCCATTATTTAGCAATGCTATTACCTGCTGGTGAGTGTGTATATTTGCCTAACAACAGACTTGTTGGAACATCAGGAGCAGTTGGTGGTGGCATGGGTGTTTTGGTTGATAATGCCACTCCTGATTCAAATGAATATACTGATAGTGGTGCAGATGTAGACCATGCAACCTCAGCTACAATGGGATCTGATGCTACACATACTACTCTTAACTTAGAAGATGGACATAGCAAATATTTTAAAGTAGGTGATTTAATAAGGCTAGAAAATGAAATATGTGAAGTAACTGCTGTAGGTACAGGTGCAGATTTAGCTAATAGCACTTGTACAATAATTAGAGGATTGTATGGCTCAACTGCAGCAACCCATGCAGATGATGTAGCAGTTAGATTTCCTTTCTTTAATATGCACCATGACTTTGATGATACATCTTATAATGGTGGTGGTAATGGTAGTGCTACAGTAGTTAAAACAAATGGTAGTGGCTTATTTAAAGCTATGAACTTCTTTGGATATGGAAGAACTGCTGATACTGTATGTGATGGATTAGTTGCAGGGTCGTGTTCTGTAAAGTTCTATTCACAGGGCTACCAAGAGTTTGGATTAGCAGGTATTACTCCTAGCACAAAGACAGGTCTTGCTACCTCAACAACATATACTTTTGCACTTACAATATCAGGTGGATCATCAGATGATGTAGCTTTTACAACTGATTCAAGTGATGTTACTTTTGGAAATGTGATTGGGAAAATACAAAGTGCAATTAATGATAAGTTTACAGCAGGCACAAACTTAAAAAATAAAAAAGCAACTATTGGAATAGTTAATGGAGATGTAAGGATAACAGATAGTTCTAGATTGTCTACAGGTGCAGTATTAATGGCAGCACCAAGTTCAGGCACTACACCTTTTGGAGTAGGAATTATACCTGCTGTTGGATCTTTAGAAAAAGCAGTTGCTGCTAGATTACCTGATGATACTATAAGAGATTCAGTTACTTATGCAGAAATAAAAAATACATCTGCCTTCTTACTTGATGATGGTAAAGGAAATTTAAGAGGTGCAGGTGGTAGTGGAACTATTAATTATGAAACAGGTGAGATAAATCTAAATGCTTACCCAAATGCAGAGTTTGTAGTGAGTGCTAATACTAAAGCAGCACACTCAGGTGGTATGGAAGATAGTGCTACTACAATAAATAGTGCAGTTACTTTAGAGGCAAGAAGTTGCAACTCTAAAGCAGATACAGAAATAAGAGTAATAAGTTTAGGATAATAGTAGAGTGGAGCAGATTTTTGATATAATAATTGGGGTTGTTGTTCAAGTTTTTGCTCCACCCTACACTTACTATGGAAATTAAATAAAAGAGGTAAATATCAGATTTAAGTAACTATTTTAATAAAATGGGAGATTTTGATAGCAAAATTCAAATATTTCCAACTCTAACATCAGGGAATCTACATTTGTTTAGAGATTCAGGATATGTAGATACTCTTTTTATTAATGGTGAAGAACAAGCAGCAGCACAAGGAACAAGTGGTGCTGTAGATTCAAATGGTGAATGGTTTTATAATAGTGCAACAAATCAAGTAGAATATTACAATAGTAATTATTCATCTACTACTATTCACAACCAAATATTTGAAGTTGGTAAAGATTTTACAGATTACTTGAATCAACAATTAGTAAATGCTAGTATGGAACTCAATAACTTACTTGATTCTAGATACCCAACACCTTTACCTAAGAACACACAAATCTCAGAAAGTGCAGCTAGTGGATTGACAGTAGAGTATGATGCCTTAATTATTAAAGCTACTTGCTATATATGTGCTAGTAATCTTATTAGAAGTAAAGACCCAATGAGTGAAGAAGCAGATTACTACTATAATCTAGTAACCAATGCAGAAAGAACAGGCATTACAGATAGATTAAATGCAGGAGAGTTTAAGTTATCTTTTGAAGTAGATGATAAAGATTCTCAAGGCTCTATTAGAAAAATTACACAAACAGGTACTATGCAACTTGTTGAAACAGCAGGTAAGTATTATTTTGGTAGTGAAACAACTAATTTAACAGTTACAGGTGGATTAGAAAGTTGGGGTGGCTTAGGTGGTTTAAGGGTAAGGTTTCAAGGTGCAGCTATGGCAGAAGATGACCAATGGGAAATACCTGTTACTTCTGAAACAAGAAAAATATCAAATGCCTCTACAGGAACTATAAGTTTAAGTAGAAAAGGAAAAATATTATAGATGGCAGTTACTTACACAAATAATTTTAATAACATTATGGACAAGTTGATGGAAACTATAAAGGCAGAGATGCCTGTACCAGTACAGAAAGCAACCACAACTGAGCCTTTATTAAAAGCAAATGAATCTATTAGAATAATACCTAATGGATCAAGTTTGGTAGAATATGCTTCACACATGGAGCAAAGAGAATACAGCGTAACAATACAATATGTGTTTAATGACAGGAGAGAAAATCACAACTTTTTAGACCACGTTATGAATCAATGCTCTAGACTAGAAGCACTTATACATGACAATCTAACATTAACACTAGCAGATTCAACTATAGCATTTGATTTAAGAATGAATGATATGGAACTAGATGTAGATATTGATGAGGAAGGTTTTTTTGTAGCAGAGTATGATTTTACTTGTCAGCATATTGGCAATGTAGCATAGGAGATATATGAAGATAAAAGCAAATAAAAAATTCAACAATGTAGATCCACAAGCAATACCTTGTAGTGTTGCTGATAGGAAAGCATTAAAAAAAGGACAATCTGTTGATGTAGATGATAGTGTAGGTAAAGAACTTTTATCTATGAATATTGTTGAAAAAGTAAGTAATAAAAAATCTAAAAGTAAGGAGAAAAAATAATGGCAGATGCTAGAGTTGTTCCTATTAGTAATGTAAGATGTGGAATAAAAGCAGAAGATGGTGGTGGTAATGGCTTTGGTCAAGGAATAGACCAATCAGGTGGTGATGGTACTGCCTACAGACAACTACCTATAGTTCAAGTTCAAAAACCTACATTTAACATAACTAGGGAATCAAGATTATTATCAGGCAGAGGAAGTATTAAAAATGCTTCAGATACAATTATAAACACAAGAGGTGGTACTGTTACAATGCCTTTTGATATGATAGCAACACCTAAATTGCTAGTTCAACATTTAGCTTTAGTTGGGCAAGAGCATAGTGAATCAGGAAGTTACATACATGAAACACAGTTTGATGGAAGTAGTAATGCAACTTCTGTAGGTGGTACAGAAAGTAACAACATTCCACATAGTGTAAATTTAGCATATAGGATTGCTGATGGAGAAGATATAAAAATATGTGGTGCAGTTTGCTCTGACTTAACATTAAGTGCAGACTATGGAACAAATGGTGGTTTTTTAACTATGGGTGGTAATTACTTTTCAGGGTTTTCAAATCCTGCTGCAACTACTACTGTATTGGAGCAGACATTTGATACTTCTGCTTGGACAGCACCTGAAACATCATACTATCATATTGGTGGACTAACTACTAAAACATTAGATGTTGAAGGAAATGCAACACAAAACCTAATTCTTAAATCATTTAGCCTTAATATAGCTAATGGAGTAAATAGAGTGGGTTTTGATTCTAATGGTAATGCAGAGGCTTATTCTTTGCCTGAATATGCAATAACTGGAAGCATATCACTTAAATATGATGATGAGTTTGATTATGGTGCTAATAATAATGTTATTCAAGATTTCCTAGATGGAGATACTATGTCACTTGCTCTAAAGTGGGGTGATGGCACAGTAAGTTCTGCTGGTGAAATGAATATATTGGCAGAAATACAATACACAGGTGATCCTGCTCAAGACATAAGCGAGAATGGAATATTTCACAACTTATCTTTTGAGTGTGTTCAAAATAGTTCAACTGAAGCATTAAAAATTAGTTGCTTTAATGGTGAATCTCAATCAGCTTGGTAAACATAATCTAGTTTAGTATATTAGCATACTAAATGGAGATTAAATATGTCAAAGAATGCTAAAGTAAAAGGTGAGAATGTTAAAGAATTAACATTTGATGTCAAGGATTTAAATCTTGATGAGAGAGTTGAATTTAATAACATAGTATCTATAAGAGGTAGTTTAGACAAAATGCTTTTTGGAGATTATGTTAAGATGATAAGAATTGCAACAAACTTAACAGATGAACAGATTAATGATTTTACTGATGTAGAGATTGGGCTTGTAGGTTGGAAATGCTACGAGGTAGTGAATAAAAAAAAATTGAAGAAATAACATTAAGGCTAAATGTTTGGTTTGCAGTTAAAAAACCATCTTCAACAACACTAAAAGAATTTCCTTATATAGCATTAAATCCTGTTACTCAAGAATCAGTAACCATAGAAAATAAAAAACAAATATATGAGATATTAATGCAATGTAATCAGGAAGCAATAGAAAGAGGATTTGATGTAGGAGAAGCACTCTACACTCAATTATTCTTCTTTGCAGACCCTGAACATTTGTATGACATTGATGCTCAAAACTTAATTAAAAAGTATATTTTCTGTGATTCATTTAACTGCCCACCTTACCCTAGTTTAGAAGAAACACCTGCTGAATTAGTAGATAATTTTTTATTAATAAAACAAGAAATAGCAAAAGCTAGTAAGGAATAATATGGCTAATACATTTACAGAAAGAATAAAACTGATATTAACTGGTGCAAAGAAAGCTACTAGAGATGCTAAGAAATTTGAAACAGGACTGCAAAAAATACAAAAGGCAGCAGTTATGGCAGGTGGCTCATTCTTTGCTGCTCAAGGTATCATTGAAGGCTTTAAAAGAAGTATTGAGTTAGCAGGTAAGTTTGATAATGCTGCAACAGGTTTTGCAAGGCTTACTAGCACAGTTGGTGGCTCTGCTGTTTCTATTAATAAATTAAGAGATGCAGTTGATGGAACTATTAATGATATAGACCTAATGACTATGGCAAACCAAGCACTAACACTTGGTGTAGCAAGTTCAACAACAGAATTAGCTAATATGTTTGATTCAGCACAAAGGTTAGGTAGAGTATTGGGAGTAGACACTAAAAGTTCTGTAGAATCACTTGTTACTGGTATGGGTAGGCAATCTATACAGATGCTAGATAACTTGGGTATAATCGTTAGATCAGAAACAGCTTATGAAAACTACAAAGAAACAATGGGAATTGTAGGCAGAGAGTTAGATGAGCAAGAAAAGAAGCTAGCTTTTAATGAAGAAGCTATGAGGCAACTTACTGAATCTGTTAAAAAGTTAGGTGATGAAGAACTAACAATGGCAGATAAAATATCAGAGGCTAATGCTAGTTGGGATAATTTCTTAACAGATGTAGGAGATGCTTTTAATCCATTCATTAATATAATTACAGGTGGTGTTGATGTTATGAAAGATTTTGGACTATTAATGGATGACTTAGCAGATGCAGAAAAATTTGCACCTCTTGCAAGTAATGTACAAGAAGCTAAAACTGCACTAGCAGAGTTTATGCACGTTGCAGCAGACAATCATGGTATTTTTGAAGGCATGATTAGTTCAGAAGAATTAGCATCTCTAACAACAGAGGAATTTACCAACAGAGTTATATTTTTTGGAAAAGAATTAGATAAGCTTGGTTTTTCAGCACTTGATACACAACTTGCATTTGGATTATATTTTAAAGCATTTGCAGATAATATAGGTAATCAAGAAAAATCTGCTGAATTAATAGATAATCAGAATGTGCAAATGGAAAAGCAGATGAATTTCATGATTCCTTTTATTGATTTAAATGCACAATTAGGCTCTCAAACTGATGTTCAGATAAAAAGAGAAAATGATTTATATGATATAGAACAAAAAAGATTACAAACAAGAAAAGACCAAATTGATATGGCAATGGCATTAGGTGCTGCTGAATTAAAAGGCTCAGAGGCAATTAAAAAAGCATCTGCATTATATGTAACAGATTATATTAGAAAGATTGTAGCTACATACATATTTGAAGCATTTAAGCAAGGAGGGTTTTTTGCAGGACTGGGAGCAGTTGCTACAGGTGCAGGCTTTGGTAGTCTTGTAGGTCAGACAATAAATTCAGTTACAGCAGCAGAAGGATTTGATGGAGTAGTTACAGAGCCTACTTTATTTCTAGCAGGTGAACAAGGTGCAGAGTATGTTGATATTGAGCCTACTACTAATGAAGGTGCAAACAGAGGTGGTGCTACTATTATCTTTCAGGGTAATGTAATGTCACAAGATTTTATTGAAGATGAGGCTATACCAATGATTAGAGAAGCATTAAGAAAGGGTGGAGATATAGGTATAGGTTAATGTTAGAAATACCACAAAAATTCCAAAATGATATACAGGGCAGAGATTATAATCTTACACCACTTATAATTATAGATGATAGAATTTATTTATCTACAATGAGAGTAGAACTGGAAAACATATATAGTCCTTTAGTTAAAAAGATAGGTAGCATTAATCAAAGCATAGATTTAAACAAGAAGAATTTTAAAATATCTAATTTGAATATCAGTTTATATAATGCAGAATATAATGATAATTTACTATTAGATCAGTTGTTTAATCCATCTGCTATTAATAAAAAAGTAGAAGTATATCATATGACACAGTCAGCACAAAGCCTAGATGATTGTTTAAAAGTATATACAGGACTATTAAAACAAGTAAAAGAAAAGGCAAATGATGTAGATATATATATTGAGGATCAGGCAGAAAAAACACTACATAAAAGCCTTCCTATTGAATATGTAAGAGATGATATTGAGGTACCTGATAGGTATAAGAATAAAAGGGTGCCTATGGTATATGGATATGTTGAAAATGCTCCATGTGTTTACTATAATATATATCAATCATCTTTAGAGAATGGAAGCACTAAGTATTCCATAACTCCTGATAGTTTTGCTATAAATTTAATTCAAAATCCTAAAGTATTTGATAATGATATATATTTAAACATTAGACCACAATCTGTATTGTTTTCTCAAGAATCAGCAGGCACTTTATATGAATCTTCTGCAAAAGACCAATTTTCTATTTTAAGTAATATAATATTAGTTGATAAACAATTAAATGTAAGCAGAGAAGATGTTGGTGATATAAATAGTTATGATGGAACTCCTATGGCTTACAATCTAGTAGAAATTACACATAAATCCCCTGTTGTTTTTATAGGTGGAACTTATGATTTGCATTATACAGAATCAGGTCAATTAGGACAAAAGAGAAGTGCTAGTGTGCAGATGTTTGCAGATATTCATGGGAATACTCCATCTACAACAGTTAATGGCTCCTATTTTGATGTAAAAGATTTTGGTGAAATTCCAGAAGTTATTGCTAACCCTGAATATTGGTTGTTTGGTGGCAATACAGGTATAGATACAGCAAACTATGATAATATATATGGTGAAACCATTATGAATTTTGAAGCCACGCAGTTTGCATCAGAAAACAAAATAACAAAATCCCTTCCTACAAGTGATGATGAAGAAAAGGAAGTCAAGGGTTGGGTTAGGTTAAGTTTTTCTTTAGAGGCAGAGGTTTTGGGAATTATTAATAATGCAAGCTATCCTTATTTATTTTTTAGATGGACAGACATAGGTGATCCTCTTTGGAATGTTGATAGCAATGATGATGATGGTGCAGGAATATTTAGGAAAAGTGGTGCTACAAGTCCTAATTCACAAACATCAGATTTAAGCAATAGAGTTTTCAGTATAACACAAAGAGATTTAGATTTTGATTCAGGTAATTGGATTTTAGAGCCACAAAATGATGGATTTAAATACTTAAAGACAACCAATCTAGAGGTAGAAAGATTTGCTATATTAGATGATTTTATAAGTTATGATATTTATGCAGATGTGTATGGTAGAGTTGATAATGTTGATGGAACTTATACTGGAACTCAACAATATACATCAAGTCAGAGGCAAGATTATTTTGAAGGCAGGGTAGATACAGATATGCAAGTAGGTGCAACTGGCAGATTAATTAAAAGACCTGTTGCAAGGCAAATTGCAAAACCAACTAAAAGATCTACAACAAGAAAACAAAAAATTAAAACAAGGACTAAATATTAATGGCTAGTTTAATTTGGGAAGGTGCAGGTTGGATAACAACAACAGAAAACATGAAATTTAGGCTTAAAATGTCTGATGGCACTAATATGATAGATTCTGATGAAGGTGTTGATTTAATTAATATAGTAGAGCAACAAGATTTAAGCAAATTGTCTTTAGGGCAGAATGGAGATTTTAGATATTGGTTAGGGCTGGGCTACCTTGATTATAATTATGATGAGCTGTGGGCTGCTGCTGAAGCATATTATGCAACTGTAAATTTTCAACCAAACAGGTTTGCAAGTTTAGGAGGAGGAGCAGGACTGATTAATGCTTGGGGAACTAACGTATCAGCAGGTGGCATTCCTTTTTATGGAGGTTTTTATCCTAGTGTAGCTTCAGGAGGGCAAGTTGTGGTTGCTGATATATATTGGGAGGTAACTAATTATAGTTGTATTGTAGAATTAGAGGTGCAGTTTGAAATGTTTTCATGGGGAGATGATATAACAGTTTATACACATAGTGCAAGTGATGTGTTCCTACAAAACATAGGGTTAAGCATAAATCCTGAAGCACCATTTGCTTCCTATGTAAGTCAAGGCACAAATGATACTGTTCCAAAAGAATGGGTAGATAATTATAATATATTGGTGGGCTTTGTTTTGACAATGCAAGGAGAATCAACAGGCTCAAAGGATATTTGGGCAGCAGACAGGTCTACCATAGATAGTGCAATAGCAGATGGCAGAATTGCTTTTGATGGAGCTACAATTTCTGTTGCACCTGTTAGTTTTCAAGCTGATGCTTTAGATTATACTGTAAGCATTTTAAATCTAGGCAGACCTGAATTTGTAAATGAAGCACAGCAAGAGCCATTAGAATTACAGATAAAATCACAAGATTATAATGGTGAGATAAAAATTTATTTAGTAGATAATGAAAGTATATCAGAAGTCAATGAAGCTATTGGAGATGATTTAGCTGATTGGTATGGTGAAATAACTGAAGATGTTGTTGCTCAATATGGAACACTAGATTATGATGGACAAAAAATTATAACAGATAACATAGTTGCAGGTGAAACCAAAGAATATGAAATAACCTATACAGCAGATAATGTAAATATTGGACAAACAGATAATATGTCTATTTTTATTAAATATTCAGATAATCAGGGTTTATATAATACAGAATATGATTTACTTCCAATGCAGTCTTTTTATACATATACAGATAATATTGAAATAGATATTATAGATGTGATGGCAGAACACATTGAAATATATAATCCATCAGACATCTTAATAACACAGCCTGCAGATATAATGCACCATATATTTGGTCAAGAACTAGGCTTTGATAAAAACAATATAGACACACCTTCTAAAGCAGAATCTTGGGATCAACATGAAAGATTTGAAATGGCTTTTTCAGTTAATGAGAAAATAGATAGTAAGAAGCTAATACAAGAAATATCTCAATCTTGCAAATCATTGCCTATTTTACTTAATGATAATTTAAAGTTTATAACTGTAAAAAATACATATACAGGTAGTGAAAATATATCAACTATAAAAGCAGATGATGTGTTTAATTATTCATTTTCAAGAACTCCAGTAGATGATATAGTTACTAAAGTAGAGGTAAAGTATAACAAAGATTATGGGCTAGATACATACTTGGATTCTCATATAGCAGAAGCAAGATTACCATTCTACTATGAAAATGGGGATATACATGACAATAATAGGCAAGATAATTACTACAATATAAAAGTTAGTAGTATTGATGGTGAGCTAGATCATGTTAATAGCTTTTTAGACTTTGAATGTCCATATATAAGGGATCCATATTCAGCTAGTGTATTAGGAGATTATTTGTTTTACTGGAATGTCAATCAACATAATATAGTAGATTTAAAACTCCCTTTAAATTATTATGCTTTAGAGGTTGGGGATTTAATTGAATTTGATAAAATGATGTTAGGTAAAAAAGCCTATGGTGAAAAATATGTATTAGGAGATAATGATAGTATGCCTGTAAGAGCAGGGCAATATATCTTGCCTTTGTTTATGGTTACAGAAACTAAAAAAGGACTGGATTCTATAAAAATTAAAGCTATACAGTTACATCACATGGCTAATGATATGCTAAACTATAAAGGAGAAACCTATCAGTACATAGATTTACTAGGAAGAACACAACAAAGTTTGCTAGGAAGTGGAGATGTTACAGGTGATGGGCTTGCTGATATTCTTGATGTTGTTATTATAGTACAGGCAATAATAGGTAATGAAACTTTAACAGATGAGCAAATTGGATTAGCTGATGCTAATTTTGATGGGCAAGTTAATATTTTAGATGCTGTGATTTTAGTAAATAGGATAATAAGCTGATGATAGATAAAATTAATACATTAGAAAAGCCTGTAGCATCACAAGGAACAATTAAATATGGTGATGGCAATGTGTTTTTTGAAACCAATGGTGAGGTTGCTGCATTTGAAATTGATTATATAGGTGCTATTAAAGGCATTAAAAAGCTAGGAGAGGGCTGGACTATCAAAATAGGAAAAAGTAAAGCTGTGATATTTAGTATGGCTCAATCAGAGCTATCTGAATTATTATTTACTTATGTAGGTGAACTAGAAATAACGAGGTGCAAGTATGTTACTTGGGATTTAAATGCACACCAAGCTAATATTGTTAATGTGTCTAGAGATACTTGGAACTCTAATTATAGTGAATTTCAATCAGATGCAAGAAAACCTGAAGAAATAGTATCTAAAACAGTTATAGGAAGAAAAGTTAAAAAATCAAGTATTTAGGAGAAAAGAATGGCTAGAAGAACTATAGGAAAACCAAGATTTTATGCAGATGTCTTGCAATATTTAAAAGTATTAGGGTATCATGAAAGCAATGATAATCCTGAATTATGGAATTTAGATCCAACCAATAACAATGAATATGATTTAAATACACACACATTTAATTTTAAAGAAGATAGTGCAATATCTAAGCTAGTAACTGCAATACCACAATCAGATGTTTCAGGTGTTTATGCAGGTGTTTTAGGGCATAATTTAGATACTAATGATACCATATCATTCTCTGCAAATGATTCTGATTTTACAGCAACTGAAATAGTTAATTGCACAAGTGGCAATACTGCAGAATATAATGGCTATTCTTTAGTTAATATTACAGAAGGTGCAGAAGATATTTTTAGTCAAATTAATTTAAATGTTACTTCTAGTGAATCTAAAAAACTAGGAAGCATTACTTTTGGTAGGTGGTTTGAGCCTGAATTTGCTTTTGAAATACAAGCATCTGTATCTAATAATTTTGAGGGGATCAAGACACAAACAACTATAGGTGGACATAGTATTACTAATATTAATCATTTAGGACAACCCAACTGGGCTAATGGCTTACCTGCTTGGGCATTAAAAAAACAAGATAATTATGATTATAATCTAGGTGGCAAAAAAGGAAGAAGGCAATGGGAGGTGGGCTTGAGTTATTTATCTGATGATAAGCTATTTAATAAAGCAGACAATCCTGATGAGTTCTTTACTTATGATGAAGATGAGGACACACATACATTTGATACATCATTAGCATCATTCTATAAATTAACATTAAATGGAAAATTACCATTTATATTTACACCTGATTTTACAACTAAAGAATTTGCAATATGTAGAATTACCAACAAACCCTCCTTTAAACAGGTAGCAAATAACCTGTTTTCAACCTCCCTTGTTCTGACAGAAACATGGTAAACTAACAATACGAATCGCACAACAATTAAGGCTCTTTTTAGAGCCTTTTTTGTTACTACATATATAATAGTTATAATTATTTCTCCTCTATAAACTAAAAAAACTTGTTTTTATTATGTATTTATAGTTATATTTAGGGAGGTTAAGAGAAACAAAGGAGATTAAAATGTTAGATTTAAGCTATAAAGCATATACAAATAAAGATTATTTAATTGATGAAATATGGGCAAAAATGTCAAAAAGTAACCCTTTAGAAACAAAAGAATATCATAAAAAACAATTAAAAAAATTAACTAACAATATG
>LUMV01000317.1_pt1 | contig 14958 bp, 20 predicted proteins | sample 729731 | NCBI WGS metagenome assembly LUMV01 (sample SAMN03860301, study PRJNA289734) | marine metagenome | biome: seawater column; feature: ocean; material: water; isolation source: Red Sea water column Station 192 - depth 200m | place: Saudi Arabia: Red Sea | collected 2011-10-15 | depth 200 m
ATAAGAGACAGGGCAAACACCTTTCAATTTTTAGAAAATCTCCTACTGCTTTAGCAACTCCCATGCCATCGACTCTTGAATAAGCTGGGTCTGTGTTTGTTATATTTGGTGATAATGGATGTTCATCTCTAATTCTAATTATTACTCTATGTCCTATTGTCGGTGCTACTACCACTGACGCCATGGGACTTGAAAATTTTAACTTCTCTTCAATTTCTTTTGATACTCCTTCTGCATCTTCTCTTTCGATATGTCTGCCTGCTCTTCTATCTATGATTACATCTTTTTCATCTAATGTGGAAAAATTTCCACGTAATGCCAAGTCTCCATCTTTGAAATCTATTCCTGTTCCTATTGCTTCTATGACTCCTCTTCCTGCATAATCTGCATGATGAAATTTGTATCCGAGCATATTGAAAACTGCAATATCTGATTCTGGAGCTATTCCCTTTCCTACTGAAATAACTTCTCCCATTTTTCCATTTTTTGCTAATTTATCCATGTTTGGAGTCTTTGCTGCTTGGAGTGGTGTTTTATTATTGATGTCTGGATGAGGTAAATCTCCTACTCCGTCTAACAAAACATATACAATTTTGATTTCAGAATTATCTGTCAACGTCTTTCGAAAAAGATTCTTTGTTTTAAATCTTCAAAACCTAGTATTTTTCCAATAGATCTTTTGAACACTTTTTAATGAAATTTTTTTCTATAAACAAGTGGGTAACTTAAGACGCGATCATGTAGCTGAACGATTTGTAATTGTTAACCCATCAAAAACTAAGAGTTCTAAAACAAAGAAAAATCCATTTAAACCTGGCAATGAATCTATGACCAACCCTTCAGTTCTATCTCTCGTACTGAAAGATGGAATGTTACAACGATTGCAAGACGATGAGGGTGATTTTGTAAAAAACTGGACTGTTAGAGTTGTACCTGCAAATAACCCTGCAGTTGATATTGATACTGAAAACACATACTCTGATCATCCATTGTACAGTGAACCTGCATATGGATATCATTACAATATTATTGCATCGCCTGATGAAAAAGAAACTTTAGCAACAATTAGTGTTGAACAATGGGGTTATGTTTTATCTGTAATACAAGATAGATTGAGGTGGCTATACACTCAGAAGGGTGTTGCATATGTTGCAATTTATGCTGACAGTGGCAAAAACTCTGGTACAAAAATTGATCACGCCCACCTACACATGATGTCTTTTTCAACAATTCCGCCAAAAATTGAGGAAGAGGCAAATTCATCTCATAGAATATTGAATGAAAAAGGTGTATATCCAATGAGTCAGCTAGTTAGCTCTGAATCAGGGGGTCCACGACAAATTCTACAAACCGAAGGGTTCATCGCATTGTCTCCTTGGGCACCCTCTCACCCATACGAATTTTGGATATGTCCAAAAAAACATGCAACAAGTTTTTCAAAAATATCTCAAAAAGAAATCAATGATCTTGCATTGATTCTTAGAGCAACTCTTGGTGGACTTTCAAATTGTATTAAGGATGTGTCTTTTAACATTGCATTTCATTTATCTCCTGAAAAGAAAAATAGCAAACAAATTCATTGGCATGTAGAAGTGTATCCTCAAACTACTCCTTGGTCTGGGCTAGAGCATGGATTTGGAATATTCCTAAATGAATTGACTCCTGAAAAATCTGCCGAAGAACTGGGCTCTGCATGTAGAAAAGAGCTTTCTGCTCTAGTGGGAATATTATAAAATTAAGTTATAGTTTATTACATCAAAACAAAATTTCTCTTTATGGCCTTAGAGAAATATATGGCAATTGCTGGTTTAGCTTTATCGATATTCTTTGTTGCTGAAGTTCTAACTTTGTTTAATTTTATGATCGATCCTGCTGATAATGACTCATTTGGATTTGAAGCTGCACCAAAACTTTTCCAATTCATTTCTCTTAGTATTGCTCCTGCCGGCATCATGATGGGCGTATCGTTTTATCTCTCAAAGCGTTATGGTTCACGATTTAATGGAATGTTAATTATTCTCAGTGGAGTAATCGTCTTAGTTGGAATGTTGTATGCTAACACTATGCTTGAAGATCTTAAACCTGAATTAGTTGACTTTGCAACTGAAATCACCCCTGTTCTTTTCATGGGTGTTTCAATACCAATCATAATAGTTGGTGCAAGATTATTAAAAACTCGTCCACGAAATCCTAAAAAATCATTCCTTGATGATAGTGATTATTCCTAAACACTCATCTTCTTTTTATCTGAACCTTGACTAGCCATTAGATTTTGCTGCTGCCTAATTCTCTCTGCAATTAATCGATATAATGATCTGAACTTATCCTTGGTCTTATCTGATAAAAAGTCCGCTTCTCCAATTGCAATTTTCTCACAAATATAGCGTGCAACTTCCTCACTATCAAATTCCTCCCATCCATCTTCTCTATGTTCTTCCCAAATGGAATGTAGGCTTTCAATAATTCCATTTTTGTTTCTAGATTCAATATCTTTCTCAGTTAAATTGACGTATCCCTCTCTTCTTAGCTTTATTGCATATGTTTGATTTACAGCATAAAGATAATCTTCTACAACCATATAGTCTTCGATTGATTGTAGGGCTTTTGACTTTTCTTCAAAGAATATAGTTTGAGTCTTTGAAAATTCATTGGCAATTAATTGTGCTGATATATCCTTTGACTCTTCTGTATTATCTAGTAAAACAAATGTGTTGTATCCGTGATTTCGGTAGAAAATTGATATCGGTAAAACAGAATTTTTGTTATAGGCTGCAACGATATTGAGAGGATTCATTGAAATATTTGGATCTTCTAAAAATTTGTCAAATGCATTTAGATACATTGTATCTGAAATTGTTTCAACTACAATAATTGGTCTTGAATTATATCCTATCTCTCTATCTAGAATTGATTCTACTAGACCTCTCGATAGTCCATAAAGAATTGGTGTTAATGTCAAATCATCTGCATTCCAATAGTCATAGTAAATTCTACTCAAGTGTTTTTTCTTATCTAATTCCACCACCAAAAGATTTCCAGGTGCATAATCAAAAATCATGTATGGTGAATGTGTTGCGTATAATACTTGATTCGAACCTGCCAAGCTTTTTAGTAAATCTGAAATTCCACGTTGTTGTGTTGGGTGTAAATTTCTAGCAGGTTCGTCTAAAAGTAAAATGGCCTCTTTTAGTTCTGCACGTTGTGTCTCTGCAGCAAAATTCACAATAAATGAAAATGTCCATTTGAATCCCTCTGCACGTCTATTCAACAATCCTGTGTTTGTAACTGTACCATCTCTGTGTACATCTGATATTACAACGCTCATTACATTATTTGGGTTTAATCGTAATTCAACATGTATTGGATCCCCTTTCCACGCCGGATTCAATTTTTCAGTCAATCGTTTACTAGATGTGTTTAGTAATTTGATTAATTGTGATGGGCTATTTTTTGCCTCTTCTAATTCTTCAACATCTAACTCTGCAAGATAAAATAAGTTGTCTACCGTATCTGCTTTATCAAATTCTTCTTCTGAAAATTCAATACTTGGGCTTGTTCTTTCTTTTTTATATTCATTCAAATTGATATTTCCTATGATTTTCTTATAATCTGAAAAATACACAAATCTTGGATGTAGATTTGAATCTATGAAATTCTCAAGTGCCATTTTCTCTGTGGTTCCAACAAGTAGACTTTGAAAATTAGAATCAGTCTCATCTGAAATTTTATTCCATTCTTCTATTACTTGTGGTTCATCTGCTGCTAATACTTGTAAATTATTTCCAAACTCTGCCATTTCATTTCTAAAAATTTCTTCTGTTTCAGGTGCTTGTCCTTCAAAAAACCCTGAATCTAGTTTAATTTTCACATGATTTGGAATAGTGTCTAAAAATGCAAGAAATTTCTCTCTAAAATTTTCCCATGAATTTAATCCACTATTCTCAGCTTCACTAATTTCTACATCACCAAAATCATACTGTGGTATTGGATTCTTGTTAGTTCTGAAAATCTTTATTTTTTTTATCTCTGGTATTGAAGGAAATGTATCTTTGATTAATTTAATCTCTTCATGATTTAGCTCAAAATCTCCTTCAGCTAATCTAACTTCTTCCTTCAACTCTTCTGTCATTTCATCACACAAATCAAGTTCTGAGACTTGTTGATCTTTGTTAAGTAGTGTTAATGCTTGTAAAATTGTTGTTTTGCCACTTTCATTACGACCTACAAATGCTGCAAGGTCTCCTACTCTAATCTCACCTGAATCATGGATACAACGATATGCTCTAGCCCTAAACTTCCTTAATCTCACGAAAAAATTATCGTTTTCTAGGATTTAACTCAAATGACCAAATTATCTTAGACGTTTTGACGAATCCTTTTTGTCCCCTTTGTCCTCAGTATTCTCGTCAATAGTCAGGTCTGGAATTTTTACTTCACATTTCCCATCTTTACATTCCTTTTTGGTCATAATTACGAAAAGCCTCATCCCAAATTAAACATAATTATCATGAAAAATTATGACAAATTTGATATACGTGACCATTACACTTGAAACATCTTGGTAAAAGCTTCTGCATTTGTAATATATGTACTCCCGATAATTCTATCTGTTTCATTAGGAACTGCTGTAATGGCCGAAACTCTAAGTAATTCAGATCGTGAGCTAAATTTCATGCAATTTGGTGATGGCAAGTCTCACAGTTCCTCTTCAACTCATGGATTAAGTCTAATTGGGTTAAATTCTGAAATTGCTCAAAACTCTAATTTAGAATTCAGTATAAATTTCTCTGATTCTAATTTTGATTGTGGTGATCTTTACATTACCATTTATGACGTAACCTCTGAAAAACAAGTTTTAACACAAAGTGGATATCTTAAGCAATGTTTTGTTAATAATAACGATGTATTACCTGTAGATGATACTTTCTCTGAATTAATAACAAAACCTGGAACTTATGAAGTCCACATTGAAATCTTTAATCCAAAATACACTGAAAGTGTTAGTATGACTGAAACCTTGCGAGTAAAATAGATAGGTGAAAAATTAAATGGCAAAAAAAGAAATTGATCCTGAAACAGCTAATGAAATAAAAAAAGAATTAGCAGAATTACGTGCACAACTAGAAAGTCAGAAAAAACCAAAAAAGAAAGCAGCAAAACCAAAAGCTGAACCAAAAAAGAAAGCAGCAAAACCAAAAGCTGAACAAAAAAAATTGCCAAAGCCAAAAAAGAGGAAAAACTTGCAAAAGAAAAGGCTGAGGCTGAAGCTAAAGCAAAAGAAGAAGCCGCAAAGCGAACTCTTGATGATGAATTAGAAGAACAATTCTCTGATGAACAAATACGAAATTTCCAAATTGAGAAGATGGATATGGATAAGTTAACTAACAAGGTTTGTGAAATAATCGCTGATTTTGAAGAAAAAGGAATGCTTCAGAGTGATTTGTGGAAGAAATTGAAGTTGAATAGCAGAGATGGTTCTAGACTTGCATTACGATTGGAGAGACGTGGACTGATCACTCGTGAAAAAATATTACAAAAAGGTAGATGGACCTACAAATTAATTATTGAACAAGCACCAATTAAACTAGAATCTCTAGTTGATTCTCCATGTTTAACTTGTCCTGTAGAACAAAAATGTGATCCTGAAAATGCTTATCCTGAACCTAGTCCACTACATTGTCAATTAATTGAGGATTGGGTAACTGTAGAATTCTCTAAGAAAAAGAAATGAAATTAATCGACGCAAAAAAAGATCATTATCGAAGATTAGCACACGAACAGGGTTATCGTAGTAGAGCATCTTACAAACTAAAAGAAATAAACAAATCTTATCGTATAATTGGTCCTGGTTCTTATGTTCTAGATTTGGGGTGTGCACCTGGAGGATGGTCCCAAGTAGCTCATAAAATTGCAGGAAATCAAGGAAAGGTTTTGGGTATTGATTTATCATTTGTTGAAGAAATTCCTGGTGTTGAAATCATTCGTGGTGATATAGAAGATCCTGATATTTTGGAACAAATTCAATCCTTTTTCAACAGAAAAGTAGATTCTGTGATATGTGATTTATCCCCAAACGTATCTGGAAATTGGTCTGTAGATCATGCTGCACAAATTTCCCTTAATTATACGGCAGAAAAATTGATGGAAAAAACATTATCCAACAAAGGTAATGCACTGTTTAAGGTATTTGATGGTGAATATTCCTCAGAATTCTATGAATTCATTAAAAAGAAATTCATTAAAACGAAATTAACAAAACCTAAGGCTAGTAGAAAACCAAGTAGCGAATTATATTGCATCTGCATGGGATTTCTAAACTCTGAAAATTCTTAAATCAACTAATATTGAACTTCTCTTATGAAGATAGTCCAATTATCTGATGTACATTTTGGTGCACAATTTCGTGATGATGTATTTAATCAGGTAATTGATGAAGTAAACGAATTATCGCCTGACGCAGTCATAATTACTGGTGATCTGACAAATGAAGGGCTTAAAGAAGAATATGAAGGCTGTAAGGAACTTATATCAAAAATTAATGTAAAAAAAATTATCGCCGTTAGCGGAAATCATGATTATAGAAATACTGGATATTTACATTTCAAGAAATATTTTCCATTTCAAACAATTAATGAACTAAATGATGATGTAGTGGTAGTTACACTTGGTACGGCTAGACCTGATCGTGATGAAGGTGAGGTTGGATATAGACAGACTTTATGGCTTGAAAGAACCATGAAGAAATATGAAGATAAAGTGACAATTCTTGCAATGCATCACCATTTGATTGGTATTCCTGATACCGGCTCAGATAGATTAACAATCATTGATGCAGGTGATGTTTTACGTGCTACTTTAAACGCAAAAGTGAATCTTGTATTATGTGGACATAAACATAGGCCTTGGATGTGGGATTTTAGTAATTTATTGATTGCCAATGCTGGAACAACATCATCAAAACGTGTAAGAGGTTTTTTTGAAAATAGTTATAACATCATTACAGTAGAAAATGGAAAAATCCAAGTTGATCTTAAGGTTGTAGGAGGAAAAAGAACTCCATTACAAGACATTACAAAAAATTATGCTAGATTTGAAGACGATTAATTCCCTTTTCAAGATATTAAAAATTCTCAAGTTATACTAATTAACCAACAAAATTCAATCAGTTTGAGCGGGGATCGCCTAGCCCGGTATGGCGTGGGATTGCTAATCCCATGTTCGCAAGAACTCGGGGGTTCAAGTCCCTCTCCCCGCGCCAGCTTTAATATTGACTAAATTCTAATATCATTTAGAAATAAAATGGGACGTCGTAAAAGTCAAAAAATAGTAAAAACAGGTCCAAAAAATGTTACCACCGGAATGTGTCCTTTATGTAAAACAATTGGACGAATATTCATAATTGGTTCTGTTGGAGAAGAAAGAGCAAAATGTCCTGCATGTAATCAAGAATTTGATTTATAGCTAGGCTACAACTTCACCCATACCTTTTTAAAGATTTTTTCCAATATCAGATTATGAGCTCTGAAGGAGAAGGTACAGTTTATGACCGAATCGAAAAACTTGAGGATGAGATTGCAACTCTAAGAAATGAAATTGATGTAATCAAACATGCTTTTAGAAATGAACTAGCACGTCATGAAGTAAAAATGATCAAAAAAGGTCACGATGTATCATCGATTATTGATTAGTTTTATTTCTTATTTCTTTAATTAATTCTAAAACATAATCTACATCTTCTGCATTAGGATCTTTTTCTAAATATGTATTAAGAAATTTTATTGCATTTTCGTAATTTCCTAGTTTTTCTTCCAAAATTCCCATATCTCTTATTTCATCAATTGAATAAGGTATAATGCCCAAAATCATCTTGTTACATATTATGGCCATATCATAAGCAAACGAATCCATATACGAATTTTTTAAATTTCTTAACATACGAACTAATATCTTCTCTTCAGAAATCTCGTTCAGGTATTCTGCTTCAAATTCAACAGAATCTCCGTAATTTTGATACAAAATCTCTTGTAAATCTTCTAATTCTAACAATCTTCCTCTGTTAAATGGATCTAAAATCATCTCTTCTTCAAATTTCACAATAACATGGCTTGGAAATCCAACAATTTTCAAATCTATATTTGCATATTTTGCAATTTCTGTATACAGTATACAGAGTGTGATTGGTATTCCTGTTCTTCTATCTAATACATAATTTAGAAAATTATTCTTTGGATTGTAATAATCATCTAAATCCCCTTGAAATCTTTCCACATCAAATAAAAATTCATTCAATAATGATATTGTGTATGTCGGATTTTTTGATTCTACTATTCTATCTCTAAATTTTAGACCTAATTCTTTGATTTTTTCAATTTCATTTGTTATGTTTAATTCTGGATATTCAAGAATTTGTGCTAATTTCAAACACTTTTCAATTAAATTATAATTATTGTTGTTTACAAATAAATTCCATTCTGAAACAAGTGATGAATCTGTGTTATTCACTACATATGTTCTGACCCGGTAGATAAATCCCTTTTTAGATATCGATCCGGTTCTTTTAATTCTCTAGTTCCTGGTGGTTTTTCATTCAAAAATCTGAATGCGTCTTTACCAAATTTCTCGTATACTTTTTGCGTTAATTCTTTTCCCATATTCTTTCTAACCTTATATGATGAAAAATCTGTTCCCATGAATGTTGTTAGGTAATTTTGGAAATCATCATCATCTTGAAGCACATTTTGTACTGTAAATTCTGCCATTCCCTCCATTGTTGAAAATGCTGCATGATGCTCTTGAATTGGTTGTAACCATCTCTGATAAATATCCGGTAATTCAGGAATCATTTCTGAAATCTTTGGGTCAATCTCCACATTTGAATACGTCATTACATCTGGACCTAGAACATTAACTACAAAATTATCTGGATTTAACATGAAAAATAGATTTGCTTTCTTAGCAATTGGAAAATCATCTGGAACTGTTTGCAACTGTAAATAATCATAAAGACTATCTGTTGCATTCTTATCCAAATTAAGAATTATTTTGGCCAATTCTTCATTAATTGAGTTAACATTAATGGCTGCATTTTTGTTTGCTTCTTGTAAATTATCCTGTGTAGAATGAACTAATTCTTCAACCATTGTCATCTTTAGGGCTCCTTTGTACCCTGACTCCACTTGTTCTTTTCGTGAATCATATGGTTGACCTTGTTTATACAAAATAATCTTCGGATAATTTGACAGGATAAACTTGTTAAGATACACGCATGAATCCAAATAATCTCCATATGTCGTTGAAATCTTTGAGATGTATGATTTTGCATAAGTTGAATACACTAAAAATTTCTGTGTGTCTTTTTCTATTAACTCGGCAATATTTTTGATATCTAAGTCTGCTACAGCTGAAAACAAATTATCAACAAACTCTCTTGATTGTTTTGTTGCAAAGACTTTTCTTCCTTTAAGCAATTTAAAATCCTTCAAGTCAGGATATTCAATTCTTAGGTCGGATTTGATGGGATATCCAGTAAACGATTCAATTTTCTTGGAAATATCAGGCAATAAGCTATTAGAAAATGATTCTAACTCGATGAATTGATTTGGAAAATCTGAGTCAGTATTGATCTTCTCAGCCAGTTGAGCAATTTCTTTCTCTTCATTAATTTCGACTGAAATTTGATCCAGTAATGCCTCTGCAAATTCTGTAAACTCTCCCATAAAAAAAATAAATTCAAAACTAATTTAATGCTATCTTAAAATTCTAACAAATTCTCATTTAGCCTAAAATAGATATTCATCAATATCTAACTTGTCTTATGAATCCCAAAAATTCTCAATTTCTATTCTGCATAAAATGTAAGGGCACACTAAATTTGGAAATTTTAAATGAATCATCTGAAGTCAATGAAGGATTTCTATATTGTAAAAAGTGTAAATTGAAATTCCCCATAATATCTAAAATTCCACTGATCCTGGAAAACATATCGCAATTTATAGAAAATCGCCCTTCTTTAGGCGGATTCCTTTTGAAATCATCTGTAACTCCAAGTATGAAACAATTCATAAAGCAAATTATGTCAAAAATAAAAAAAAATGAAAATGATTTTTTTCTAACCGAAAAACGTTGGACAAATATCTATCTTGAAAACAGAAATTCATCATTTTATAAAGTCATTAAATCTCATCTGCTAAGAATTCCCTCAAAACCTTTTGTTATTGAATATGGTTCTTCAATTGGAATAATATCTAATACATTAGGAAAAAAACATGAACATGTATTTGGAATTGATACCTCCTTTTCTGCATTACTAGAAGCAAAGAAAAAATCTCCAAAAAATTGTGAATACATACTTTCTGATGTACTTCAACATCCTTTTGGTAAGAAAAAGTTTAATCTTATAATTGCATTAAATCTATTTGAATTAATTGAACCTCGTTTGTTGCTTAATACAATTTCTTCTCAAATTAGAAATGGATTGATTTTTCTATCTGATCCTTATGATTATGATAGAGGTAAAAACTCAGTAAAACATCCATTGTATGAAAAACAAATACGTGAAATTCTAACTCAAAAAAAATTCTTAATAACTAAATCTACAAAAACTCCATCAAATATAACATGGACTCTCAACATTAACAAAAGAACAAAACTTGTCTATATGGTTGACATAATTTCTGCTAGAAAATCTTCTTGAAAAACTCAATGCAGTCACCGGGATTTGAACCCGGGTCACTAACTTGGCAAGCTAGAATAATAACCAAACTATACTATGACTGCTCAAACGTTTAAAAAAAAGTTGCATATTAAAGCTTAATGATTTAATATCAATTTTTTAATTCAACTTATGCCTTAAAATCACATGGAAAAGGAACTCATAAAAATTCTTGAAAAGAAAATTAATGAAATCAAAACTGAGAATCCAAAAATTAATACAATTATCCAAGAATTTGATAATCTTGATTCTACCACACTATCAACTGGTATTGTAATCGGACGCCTATTCAATTCATTTTATTATCAACATCGCAGAATTCTAAAACGTAGTCCTAATGAAACTGAATTTAACGAATTTATTGAATTTCTGAAAAACCAACTAGACTAAAATTCTAATTCTTATTCTCAAAAACTCTGATTGATGGAGTTCCTGGTAACTTCACACATGCTTTACGTAATGCACTACTTGCAGCATCAACATGTTCTTTCTCAACATTCATCTCCATTATTACTTGACCCTGTCTAACTCTTGCAGCTAGACTGTTTGCCTTTCCAAATGCACGTCTCATGCCTTCTGAAAGTCTATCTGCTCCTGCTGCTGCAATGAGTTTATTTTCTCTTAGTCTGATATGTGGATAAATTCTTAGACGTGATGAATAACCACTTTCACCTGTTGTTTTTTCCAAAGTTTTGTTAGCTGCTAATCTGGTTGATTCAATAGCCATATGTCTGATCTGGACTTTTTCATTAATCAGTAATTGGACACAATAAGAAAACTTCTTTTTCTTATTTCCACTGTTAAATTTTGCAATTTTGATTTGTGGTTTTCCTTTGATATGTCTAGTATTGGCATATGGTTGTCCATTGCCTTTTCTATAACATGCGCCATGCATAAGAATGAAAATCTAATAACCCTATTTTAACGAATAGCATACTATGCCTAGATCTTCTTCAATATCTGGTATTTTTTGAGAATTATTATATCGATAATACCTTCAAACTAGACATGTCATTTGATTTTGAAACAAAGATTTTTGCCAAACTGGTTAATGAAAAAACTATTGTAATTAACCCTAAAATGCAAAAGATTCTAACTGAACGTGGATTTGGTGAACCTGAAAATGACGTCTTAATTTTGGACTCGATTGAAACACTATACTTACTTTACAACAATAAACTAGAATTAAAAAAAGTCAATAAAAATATCATTTTTGATGAATTAATCCAAAAGTATATTCAAAAAAATGATGATACTTTGATACGATTTTTACTTTATCGGGATTTACGTACTAAAGGTTATGCTGTTAAAGATGGATTTGGATTTGGTACTGACTTTCGAGTATATGAACGAGGTACTTATGGTACAAAAGACGCAAAATTTGTCATCTTTGCATTCAATGAGGGCACGCAACAAAAAATTGGAAAACTTTACAAAAATATTGTAGAAATAACAAAAATGGGAAAAGAACCTATTGTTGCTGTTATAGAGAGACGTGGTGAAATCATTTACTATAAAATCAATAAAATGAATTTTTCAGAAAATAAGCCTGACCTTCAAATGAAAGACTTTGAATTTAATTAGGGTTTATTGCCCATTCTGAAGAATATTTTAATAAATTATTTTTCTCTGCATAATCAAAATCATAAATCTTCACTGATGAGGTCTCATCAAGCCATAATCTCTCAAAATCTGCAATTTTTGTCTCCACTCTTGACTTATCATTCCATGATGTGAAGACATCAATAGTTTCAAAGTTTGTACTCTTTCTTGCAAACATCACGCTTGAAGTACCTGAAAACACAACCGAATCTCCGTTTGCATCTCTGAAAATTCCCACTTTTTCTGAAAATGTTCCATCAATGTCTTCTGAACTGGGAATCCCAATTTTCAACATGAGATTTCCATCACTAACCAGTCTTCTAATTCTCTCTAATTTTGCATCCCTGATTAATTCTGGATTAAAGTTCTTCCACCCATTTCCATTTTTAGAAAATAATTTCTGCATCATGTTCAAGTCCTTAATCCCGAATTGATGACCTGAAATTAATCTCATTCTTGCATTTGGTGTTGAATTATGAAATCCTAGCGATAATGTAGTTAAACCTCTTAATGTTACAAATTCTACTGCTCGGTCGTACTCAATACAGTTATTCAAACAAGGAATCAAAAAATCTGAAATTACATCATCCTCATCTGATCTGTATTGTTCTTTTAATTTTAATTTCCTTAATTCCATGACTTATTGTAATATGTACTGAAAATTAAAATTTTGTTAAAGAATGCTCCCATCGGGATTTGAACCCGAGTCACTGCCTTGAGAGGGCAATATGCTTGGCCGGACTACACTATAGGAGCTGTTTAAACGAGAAATTTGTCATAATTAAACGAATCCGATAAAACGTTGCCATTTGAAATAAATTCAAAATTGAACCATATCCTCAAAAAAGTTTTGTACATTGTAAATAATTACTTGATACTCGATCAAATACTATGAATCAAGATGAAATTCTCAAAATTATTGGTCCTGTAAATTACCCTGTTGGTATTGGAGGATATGATTCAGATAATTATGATGGTGATTGTCAAATATATAATCTAGTTCTATTTGATGGAAAAGATTCTTTTGATGAAATTCTTGAAAATGATTCAATTTTCTTTAGAATCTCACATGGAAAACTTTCAGAATATGATTCACAAATTTTACTATCATACAGTAATTTGGAAATTATTCATGACGAACAATGGGACCTAAAACAACTCCTTACTAAAATTCAAGAAAAAAGAGATATCCTCTTTTCTAGCTCTACAAAAAACTCTCTAGTTGAGTCTCAATTTGCTCTATCAAAGGCTAAAACTGCACTTGAAACAAATGATCCTTTCTTGTCATGTTGGATAAAATGTGCAGGAATTTCATTAATTGATTCTGTATTATTACAAAATAAAATTATACCAAACCCTGCCCACTCGCTTTCGTTATTACGAAATCTCAAAAATGAAAAAAATAATCAATTCTCTGAAAAAATAATCTCTGAAACTGGAGTTGAAAGGGCAACTTCGTCTCTACTCACTAGAATGTTAAAATCATCATGTGGATTTTCTGATATGATTGAAAATAATCAAAATTCAAAAATTATTGAAAAAAAGGCTAAACATATGATTGAAAATTCCCTACTATCCGATTGTTATCTCTATCTAACTTATCAAAATAAAAACAATTTTTATAAAATTAAGAATTCATTAAATCTAAATTCTGAGAAAATCCATGTTCTTAAAACAGCTTTTGACTTAACAAATTCCTCCTCTGAATTACAAGCGTCAATAGATTCCATGTCTGATATTACGAATAAACTATTGAAACTTAATCATAGTAATGCCAAATAATTTAGATAACTTTTAAAACCAAGTTTTGTCATATATTGATATGACAGATCAAGCATGTGGATGCGAAGCAGATTCAGGCGATCCAGATTATTCTTGTGATTGTGAAATGCAGGGTGCCTGCATATGTAGCCATGACTGCAAATGTGGTTCTGATGTCTGTAAAGAAGCAGTATCACAACTATAAGAAAATATAAAATATTTTCTCTTTTTTTATTTTTATTATTGAAAAATCTATCAACTATTAAATATACAATATACAGTTTGAATTTTGTGAAGTTACCAATTATACTTGCAGCACTTTCATTATTATTGATAATTCCATTCGCATCTCAAGATTCGTTTGCTCAAATTAATGATGGTGGATTTCAAGCTGGCGGTGTAAACATTGATGGTTCATGGTATGTTGGTGAAGGCCTCAAAGTCGGTGACTATTTCAGCTTCAATGTATGTCATGTTGATTATTTAGATTGTTCAGATTTTGACATGGCAATGTGGGTTGAAGATGAAGTTCGTGTTGGAACTGAGGATAAATTTAGAATGCAAGTTTTAGTTTATGATGGAAATAAAATTGTCAAAGGAGTAATGGATGTTGGTCAAGTTGCACCAGAACCTACTGGCGGAACTGAAGAAATTTCATCATATAGAGGTGCTTACAAGTCTTCAATTGCTTGGCTTTCTGCATTTGCAACAAAAGAAATGGATAGAGGAGATGGCACATACTTAACTGGAAAAGGCCCAAAAGAATTCAGAGCGGCATCATGGGGAAAGATTGGAAATATTGGTGGTCAACAAATCTTGCCTACTGCTGAACAAACTATTTCAGTTGGGGCTGGTCAATTTGATTCCATTCTACTTACTTGGAA
>LUMV01000842.1_pt1 | contig 14932 bp, 12 predicted proteins | sample 729731 | NCBI WGS metagenome assembly LUMV01 (sample SAMN03860301, study PRJNA289734) | marine metagenome | biome: seawater column; feature: ocean; material: water; isolation source: Red Sea water column Station 192 - depth 200m | place: Saudi Arabia: Red Sea | collected 2011-10-15 | depth 200 m
GAATATGCCGGCCCGGCGGCCGCGCTTTCGATTCTGGCGGTCGGCAATTTCATCACCTTCTTTTTCGGCGATCCGGTGTTTCTGCTCAACATGACCGGCCACCATAACCGGATCACCGTGCTGGTGGGGATCAGCTTGGTCTTAGCGGTCGTTCTCAGCCTGATCCTGATCCCGCACTTTGGTATCGTCGGTGCGGCGATTGCGTCGGCTACGACGCTGGTCAGCTATCGCGCACTCGCCTTTCGGGAGGTTTACCGGAGGCTTGGCATCAATTGCGCGGTGCTCGGCCGGCACCCGCACTGGCAATCCCGCGCGGCGCCTGACCCCAACGAGGAATTGGCATGACGATACCGCTATTCACGATTTTCACCCCGACCTATAACCGAGCGCACACGCTGCCCCGCGTTTATGCGAGCATCGCGGCGCAGGACTTCCGCGATTTCGAATGGGTGATCGTCGACGACGGATCGACCGACGGGACCGCCGATCTCGTCCAATCATGGGTGGCCGAGGCCCCGTTTCCGATCCGTTACTATCATCAACCAAACGGCCACAAGAAGACAGCGTTCAATCGCGGAGTTCGCGAAGCACGCACCGAACTTTTTCTATGCTGGGATAGCGACGATACGGCACCTCCCCACGCCCTTCGGACCTTTCGGGACCGCTGGCTCGAGATTCCGGAAACCGAACGCAATCTCTATGTCGGCGTAACCGGTCTGTGCATCGACGAAGACGGCAAGATCGTCGGCGACCGTTACCCGACCAGCCCATATGACAGCGACACATTGTCATCGACGCTCGGCGACGGCATCGGCGGCGAAAAATGGGGCTTTCAGCGAACCGAAGTGCTCCGTGAGTTTCCGTTCCCGGAGTTTGTCCAGGGTCTGGTCGGGGAAGGGCTTGTCTGGAACGCGATCGCGCGGAAATACCGGACCCGCTATGTCAACGATGTGGTGCGAATTTATCACGTCGAAACGGACTCGATCATCCACAGTCAAAAGACTGTCGGCAAGATGCGCGCCCTGGCCGAGGGGCAATGTTTCGCGGCGGCGGATTTCCTAGACAAGGATGCGCCGCGCTGGGTGTTTCGCGCGCCGATTGTCGTGGCCAAGATCGGCGCGACCCATACCCGCTTTGCCCTGCATTTGTGGCGATCGGGCCGGACGGTCCGTCACCCGCCAAAGACCGTGGTGGGTTGGCTAATCAAGATCGGTGCGTGGCCCGTTGGGTTTGCAGCCTTCCTTTACGACGAGCTATTGTCGCCGGCACACTGATCGGCGCGCTCTGCGAGCGAGCGGTGGGCGGGTACGCCGTTGCACCGATGCTTTGCTTATCGCGCCGGAACGGCGACGGGGCGCGGGCCGCCCGCTAGGCGCGTTCGCCATTGGCGAGTTGGCCTTCCGGGTCCCGCGCGCCGCCTGGCTTGACGATTTTCGCGAACAGGCCGTCCCACTGCGCCAGAACGGCCTGCTCGGAATAATCTTCGTTCGTTTTGAGCGCTGCATGGCGCAATTCGTCGCGTCGGCCCGCGTCGGCGGTCAACGACTCCAACGCATCGGCGAGCATCTCGACGTGATTTTCATCGGGAAGCAGGACAAGGCGCGTGCCGCCCTTGCTGAGTTCTGCTGGCCCGGTCAGGACGTCGAACGCAATCGAGGGAACGCCATGCGAAAGCGCTTCCAGCAACGTATTTGGGAAGCCCTCGAAAGAGGTCGTCATTACATATAGATCGGCGCGTTGATACCAGTCGCCCAGATTGCCGGCGAAACCCGCCAGGGTGACGCGATCCGACAATCCCTCGCTGTCGATGAGGGCTTTGATCGCTGGCCGCAGGGGGCCGTCGCCGACCAGTGCGACATGCCAGTCCGGCCCGATTAGGCCGGGCCGCGCAACCGTCTTGACCAACAGCTCCGCTCGCTTCGATTCGTCTATTCTGCCCGCCCACAGGATCAATTTTCGGCCCGGGGGCACGAAATCGTCGGGGCGTTTGAAGGGCGCTTGGGACGGCAGCGGATTGACGACGGGGTTCGCGATCACCGTCACCAAGGCTTGCCCCGAAAATCGCCGCAACCATCGGGCGGTGGTTTCGGTTTGGCCGACCAGCGCCGACGCCAGGGGATAGGTGATCCGGCGTCCGATGCGATACATCAGCGGCAGCGGCGGCTTCAGAAGCGGGGGATAGGTTCGCTCGCAGGCTACGACCGGAATGCCGAACCCCGCCGCCGCGATGACGGCCGTGCAGTTTACATGCGGCAGAAATGAAACGATGACATCCGGATGGAAGCTTCTTATTAACCGGCGAAGCATTCTGAGCCGCGTCAGCCGTCCTGCGGCAGGCGGGCAATGGTCGGAGAGAAAGTCCAGATGAACCGATTCTGACAATGGATAGACGCATTCTCCCCGCGCGGAGAATGTCGGCATCAGCGTGACGTTATAGCCGCGTGCCGACCATGCATTGGCGAGCAGCGCTGCAACGCGTTCTGCCCCGCCTCCCAGCATTGAAGATACCAGAAATAATATTTTCATTTCAATGCCTTGAATTAATAATGCGACGATTGGCGCTGTTAATATGAATAACCATCCGGCGCATCAAGCGCTTCTTCCCCGCGACTTCCGATCATATATCATCCCCGCGATATTGGCCGCGGTCATCTCCCTTTTGCCGTGGCCGGATATCATTCTGTCTGGAACGCGCGGCATCCTTCTGGATCGGGAGGTCTACACCTATCAGATTGTTTACAGGGACAATCTTCTTAATTACTTCCATTTTTCTTCAGTTATAGACTATTTCACGTCAGAATATACATGGTGGATGATTCTGAAATTATTGCAAGACGGTAGTATCACTCTCCATTATCAAACATTTTTTCAGATAATAACGACGATATGCGTTATTACTGCTGCTTTGGTCGTATATAGAAACGGTGGAATACTGCCGCTTATATTTTTGGCAAATCCTCTGATATTTGACTTGGCTTATTCTCAGCTTCGATCTGCTCTGGCTATAAGCATTCTCTACATTGTCTATCTTTTCTTTCGCCGGTCGACGGTCCTGGCGTTCGCGCTCTGTCTTTTTGCGGCGACGATCCACACGACAATGGTCATTTTTCTGGCAATCTACATTCTGTGTATCGCCTGTTTCTTCTCGATTTTCGGCACACCTTCCGTTCGGTCGAAGGCCGGTTTTCGCTATTCATTCTGTCGCTGGTGACGGTGAATGTGTTTACCGGCGGCTATTCGCTGCGCTTTCTGGCTCTCGGATACCCCTTCGTCATCGCCACGATTTCCCTCGCTCGGCCGTCGCTGAAGTCATTCGCGATTCCGGCGCTTTCCATCTACATGGTCGCGCAATGGATCTATTATTTCAACGGCATTGCGGGGTAATCCTGCCCGGTGCGACATGTGCTTCACATCATTACCGGTCTCGGATCCGGGGGGGCCGAGCGGTCGCTGTTCAACCTGGCCGCGGCGGGTCCGGATGCCGGATTTGTCCATAGCGTCGTCTCGCTCGCGGACCACGGTCACTACGGGCCGCTGCTGAGGCAGCGGGGCGTCGCCGTCGCGGCGTTCGACATGCCGGGCGTCGCCGGACTTCCCGGCGCACTCGTCCGCATTCGGACCCTGACACGGCGCAAGCGTCCCGACATCGTCCAAGGATGGATGCCGCACGGCAACCTGATTGCAACGGCCGCCGCCGCGATGGCGGGCCGGCCGGTCGGCCTGGCGTGGAATATCCGCCAGTCGCTTTATGATTTGCGGGACGAAAAGCTGGCAACGCAATGGATCATTCGGGCCCTGAAAGGGCTGTCCGGCCGACCCGATGCGATCCTCTATAACAGCCATCAGGCGCGTGCGCACCACGAGGCACTCGGGTTCGCCCCAGCGCACGGCCGCGTAATTCCTAACGGCTTTAATACCGGGCGATGGAAACCCGACGTGCATCGCCGCGCGGCGCTGCGCTCCGCGCTCGGCATTGGCGATGCCGCGCCGCTGGCGGGATTCGTTGGGCGGTTTCACGCGCTCAAGGATGTGCCCGCCTTCATGGAAGCGGCCGCGATCGCGATGGCAGAGAATCCGCAGTTGCATTTCGTCATGGTCGGCGACGGACTGGCACGCGACAATGCAGCGCTGACACCGCTGTTCGCCGCGCTGCCGCCGCAGCGGTTTCATGCGCTGGGGCCGCGCGACGATATAGAGGCGATCTTGCCCGCGATGGACTTTTTCTGCCTGTCGTCGATAAGCGAGGCGTTTCCGAACGTGGTGGGGGAGGCGATGGCGAGCGGCCTGCCGTGCATCGCCACCGACGTTGGTGATTGTGCGCGGCTGATCGATGGACATGGGCGGATCGTCCCGCGCGGCGACCCTGCGGCGATGGCCGCGGCGATAAGCGACCTGGCGCGGATGGATGTTGCGCGCCGCGCTGAAATCGGCAAAGCGGCTCGGGCGCGGATCGAGGCCGGCTACAGCCTGCGGGCTACTGTCGATGCCTATACCCAACTCTATGATTCGATGATGAAAAGAGACGTTTGATGTGTGGTTTTGCGGGGTTCCTCGACCGGGGCGGATTTGCCGACGGCGAGGCGGTGCTGCGGCGGATGGCCGATACGATCGCGCATCGGGGCCCCGACAGCGATGGCTATTGGGTCGATGGCGAGGCGGGGATCGCGCTGGCGCACCGCCGGCTCGCCATCATCGACCTGTCGCCCGCGGGACATCAGCCGATGGCGAGCCACGACGGTCGCTATGTCCTGAGCTATAATGGCGAGATTTATAACCACCTCGACCTCCGTCGCGAGTTGGAGGCGGCAGGCCCGATCGCATGGCGCGGCCATTCGGATACTGAGACGCTGCTCCAGGGTTTTTCCAAGTGGGGCGTTGTCGGCACCCTCGAGCGCGCGAACGGAATGTTCGCGCTCGCGCTGTGGGATCGGGGCGAACGCAAGCTGTTCCTCGCGCGCGACCGCATGGGCGAAAAGCCGCTTTATTACGGCCTGCAGGGTGGGACGCTGCTGTTCGGTTCGGAGCTTAAGGCGCTGCGCCAGCATCCCGCGTGGCAGGGCGAGGTTGATCGCGACGTGTTGACGCTTTTCCTGCGCCACAATTATGTGCCCGGCCCCTATTCGATCTATCGCGGGATCGCCAAACTGCCGCCTGCGCACTATCTGGAAATCGGCCTCGACGACGACCAGCTGCCCGACCCGGTCGCCGGAGGCGTGCGCGAGGCGCTTGGCGACAAGCCGATGTGCGGCGGCTGCGGCGCCAAGGTCGGGCGCGGCGCGCTGCGCGAGGCGCTGGGAAGCCCATCATGCGAAGCGGGTCGCGGCGCACCTCGGCACCGATCATACCGAACTTTATGTAACGCCGCAGGACGCGCTCGACCAGATCCCGATACTGCCTCACCATTGGGACGAGCCCTTCGCCGATTCCTCGCAGATGCCAACGCTGCTGGTCAGTCGACTCGCCCGGTCTGAGGTCACGGTCAGTTTATCGGGCGATGGCGGCGACGAACTTTTCTGCGGTTATACGCGCTATACGCAGGGCTACGACATATGGCGGCGCCTCGGCCGAATGCCACGCGCGGTTCGCAAGCTGGCCGCGGGCGCGCTGCGCCTGACCCCGGCGGATCTCATCGACGGCACCATGAAGATGGCCCCCGCGCGGCTGCGCAAGATGGCGGTCGGCGACCGGTTGCTGAAGGTGGCCGACATTCTGGATGTCGAACAGGCTGAGGATTTCTATCGCTCGCTCGTTTCGCATTCAAAGGACCCGGCCGCGCTGGTGCCGGGCGCGCATGAACCACCTACAATTCTCACGACGCCCGACCACGATTGGCCCGCCCAGGGCGATTTTCGCGACCGGATGATGTATCTCGATATGCGCTCCTATCTTCCCGACGACATTTTGGTGAAGTTGGATCGAGCTAGCATGGCGGTCAGTCTGGAATCGCGCGTGCCGCTGCTCGATCATCGCGTCGTCGAATTCGCGCTTTCCCTCCCGCTGAAATACAAGCTGCGCGGCGGTGAAGCGAAGTGGCCACTTCGCCAGTTGCTTTATCGTTATGTCCCGCGCGAAATGATGGAGCGGCCCAAGATGGGATTCGGTGTTCCGATCGAACACTGGCTGCGAGGCCCGCTCCGATCGTGGGCCGACGACATGTTGGCGCCCGACCGCCTGAAGCGCGAAGGTTATTTCAACGCCGATGCGATCGGCCGCCTATGGTCCGATACGCGTAGCGGCCGACGCCGAATGCACTATTATGTGTGGGACATATTGATGTTCCAGGCGTGGCTGGACGCTCAATCGACCGCTTGAAATTCGGTGTGGCATCGTCCGGCTGCATATCCAAACGTTCAGCGGCGGCGATTTTCGGTTTCGCGGTAGATTTCAAGATGCCGCATGGTCACATCGCGGATGTCGAAGAAGGCCTCAGCGTGTTGTCGAGCGGCTTTTCCCATGGCAACACAGCGATCGCGGTCGAGAATCAGCCGTTCGAGCGTGTTTGCAAGCGCCGCGGCATCCTTGGCCGGACTAAGAAGTCCGGTAACCCCGTCGATGATCGCATCGCGGCATCCCGGAACATCGCTCGTTACCGACGCGCGCCCCGCAGCCGATGCATCTATGATCGTCTTGGGAAATCCCTCGCGATAAGAGGGGAGGGCGACGATGTGGAGCGCCGCCAGCATCGACGCAATGTCTCGCGTATAGGGCCGCCATTCAATCGCGCCGTCGGCAACCCAGGCATCGAGTTCAGCCGGCGTCACCGAGGTCGGATTGATCGGGTCGGGATCGCCGATCAAAATGAAACGGGCATTGTGGCCGCGGTCGCGAATTTGCGTGGCGGCTTCGACAAATTCATATACACCTTTGTCGCGGAGCAGGCGGGCCGGGAGGCCCACGATGGTGGTTGAGTCAGCAGGATGAGGGTGCATTGGGATCGCGCCAAGATCAACGCCGGAGCCGCCAATCATGTAAATGGTCGCCTTGTCGAGTCGTGCAAATTGGACCATCCGGGCGTCGTCGCGGTTCTGAAGGATGAAGCTGGCGTCGCGGCGGTTGAGTCCGAGATTCATGAACCGGTTGATAAGGCGGCGCAGCATCGCCTTCGACCGCGTTGTCGCACCCGTATAGACATAGCCGAGCCCCGACACGGCACCGACGATCGGAATACCAAGAATCCGCGAGGCGATTCCCGCATAGAGGATACATTTGAGCGCGATCGCGTGGATAACCGCAGGGGCTGTGCTCCGAGCGATATGAAATGCGCTGGTGAAGGTTCGAATTTCGGCCATTATCGCCATACCGCTGCGATCGATCTTCCACTCGACCCAGCGGGCCCCGCACGCCTCGATCGTCGCCACCGCCGGTGAGGCGGGACAGGCAACGACCGCCTCATAGCCGGCCGCGATCGCGCCTTCGACCAGATTCAACCGGTGCGACACGAAGAAGGGGGCGTCGCCGACGAAGAAGAGGATCGTATTGCGGAGGGGTGTCATCGGGTCAGGGCCGATCAGGCGCCGCGACACGGTCGCCGCCGCCGCGTCCGCGCGCAGTCGCAAGGATGATGCGAAGATCGAGCAGCAAAGATCGCAGCATCTTGTATCGATAGTCGGCCCGCGCCAGCACAAGCGGCTGACTCATATCGATTGCACGTATCTGGGCATAGCCGGTGATACCGGGCTTTAATGTGTAAACACCGAGCGCTTCGCGCGCTTCCACGAGCTCGGTCTGTGAGTAAAGGCAAGGGCGGGGCCCCACGAGCGTCATCGTTCCGCGCAGCAAGTTGATGGCCTGCGGCAGCTCGTCGAGCTTCGTCCTGCGGAGGAAAGCGCCAAGCCGGGTAACCGCGCTCGCGCTGACCTCGTGCGTTCCGGCCGAGGCGGTACCGTGTTTCATCGTCCGGAACTTATACAGGGTGAAAGGTGCTTGCGCGGCGCCAACGCGCTCCTGCGCGAAAATTGCGGGACCCGGGCTATCGAGTCGGATGGCGACCCAGATCGCAGCAAAAACCGGAGCCAAGAGCAGCATGATTGCCAGCGCTACGCCAATGTCCAGCATGCGGGTCAATGCGCGATAGAGCAAAGCATCCGAAAGATCGTCGGTCAGGATTTCGGGATGAGGCAGAGCATGCGCCGGCCCGAGTGCATAATCCGCGAGGCTTTGTGCCGAGGTGGTGGGCTTGAGCATCTTGAACATTGCGAAAAAGGCGCTGCCCACCGCGGGACCGAACGCTGCGAGCATGCGCAGCTTTTCGCCAAAATAGCCGCCATCGTGGAAATATCCGATGTGGACGTTGTCGAGCCGCTTCCCGACCAACTCACGGATCGCCTGTACTCCCATCGCTTTACTCACCGCATAGGGCGACTGGTCGTCTTCGTCGAGCGAGAGGATTGATGCAATATTGAGAAAGCGACGGCCGTTCATGCGTTTAAATTCATTTGCGATCCGCATCGCGAAATCGACGTTTACCTCGATGAAATCGGCGAGCGATCCACGCGTGTCGTTGTTGCGGACGGCGAGATGGACAAGGGTGTCGCACGCAGTCAGTCCCGCGAGCGCGTCATAGCTAGCGACTTCCACGTGAGGCTGATCGGTAAACAACTTACGCAGCGTATCGAGGTCGCGACCGACAGCGAGCACAGTACGGCCCCCGCGTGCGAGTAACGGCACAAGATGCCGACCCACATTCCCAGAGGCTCCGGTGACAATGAAATCATAGGGACGCAAAGAGGCGATTGTCATTATGCTTCTTCGAAGGCTGGACGATCGGAACGGCAGCCGAGGTGACGGGCAATGGGCGTCCAACCAGCCGTGCCGCGGCGTGTCAACCGCTATCGCCTGGCCCGACTATTCGACGCTTTTGACATGATGATCGCCAAGGAGAGTAGCCCACTGGCCGCCTGCGGCGTATTCTGGAACAAGACGACCGATAATCTGCATCGCCGCAACGGCGTCGCCGGTCCCGCGAATGGTGGTGTCGAGTTCCTTCAGCATCGCGTCGAGTTCGGACCATTGCAGCAATCGCTCGCGCGCCCGCATGATCCGGGGGTGGTTCGTAGGTTCGGGATTATTGCCGATCAGTAGCTCTTCATAAAGCCATCGGGGTGATCGGCGTCGCGTATGTTGAGCCCCGAAAGCCGGACCATCGCGCGCGCCAAGTCTGCGATCCGAACCGGTTCCCCCATGTCGAGTACAAACACCTCGCCCCCCTTTGCCATTGCGCTCGCCTGAATGACGAGTTGCGCGGCCTCAGGAATAGTCATGAAATAACGCGTGATTTCGCGGTGCGTCAGCGTCAGCGGTCCGCCAGCTGCAATCTGCGCTTTGAATAACGGTACGACTGACCCGCTGGAACCCAGAACATTGCCGAATCGCACCATGCTGAAGATCGTCCCCACGTCCGGGTTGGCGGCGCGCGCCTGCAGGATCAACTCGCAAACGCGCTTCGACGCACCCATGATATTCGTCGGCCGCACCGCCTTGTCCGTGCTTATCAATGTGAAATTGGTCGCCCCAAATTCTTCGGCCGCCTCGACGCTGTACAGCGTTCCCATAATATTGTTACGCAAGCCCGAAATCGGATTCGCCTCGACGAGGGGAACATGCTGATTGTATACGCGACGCATCGCCGAGCGTTCGGAGACGTTCGCCAGTTCAAGCTCGAGCGGAACAGTTTCGCCCAGTGCGCGCATCATCGCATCGAGCTCGCGTTCTATTGAATAGAGTGCGAACTCGCTCTGCTCAAGAAGCACAAGCCGCGCCGGGCGACAGCGAACCATCTGACGACAGAGCTCGCTGCCGATCGAGCCACCGGCACCCGAGACGAGAACGCGTTTCCCAACAATTGTCCGACTCATAAGCAATTCGTTTGCCGCCACCGCTTCGCGGCCCAGCAGTTCCTCTATCTGGATCTCGCGCAGATCGCTGACGGTGATGCTGCCATCGATGACGTTGGTCAGGCTGGGGAGCGACCGGACATAGACGTCCTCACCCTGCAACTCTTCGATAATCTCGCGCCGTCGCGCGCGCGACGCGCTGGGAATCGCCAGCAGAACTTCGTCCGCGGCGGTATCCTGGAGCACTTGGCGCAGCCGGAAAGACCCAAAAACCCGTACGCCGTCGAGCCGCTGGCCGTCAAGCCGGGCGTCGTCATCGACGAAGCCGACAAGATCCACCTTCGGCTCGTGGCGCAGCGACAGCGCCAGCTGCTGGCCGGCGCGCCCCGCGCCGTAAACGAGCATGCGTCGCGCATTAACATCGACGACCTTCAACAAGTCAAGCAATGCGAATCGAATGGCGATGCGGCTTGCGGCGAGCAGCAGCAGGAAGATGATCGGATGCAACACGCTGAGCGTACGCGGCACGTCGGGGAGTCGGAACAGCACGCACACCACGAGAAGCGGAATCATCAGGAGTCCGCACGCGACCGCGAGGTCCGCCACCGTACGCGAGCCCGAATAGCGGATCAGCGAACGATACACGCCCGATCGCCACGCGATAGGATACCAAAAAAGCAACGCGCAGGCGGCGAAGCTCGCAATCGGACGCGAGAACAGTTCCCACACGCCGAGCCGGAGCGAAAAGGCGATCCACACGGCCATGAGGCAAAGTACGCCATCGATCATGACAGCTGCAGCCTGGCGCTGGACGCGCGGACGATCACCGATGAAATTCAGGGCCTGCTTCCGCAGGCGGCGCCAATAGTCATAGTCTCGAAATGTCATCGTACGGGCAAATCCTCGCAGGCGCGATCTCGGGGGGCTGCCAGAGAGGCCCCGACAAAGGTTGCGCGCCGCAAGCAGAACGGCACGACAAATACTTTGGTTCCTGTAAAAGCAATGCCATAGACGTTCAACAAGTGATGCGTTCAATCCACCCTTAGCTCTTTGGAAACTAACGCGTCTGTTCAGGGGGGCGTACGCGATCGGCGCGCGACATGGGCGTTTCCCGAGGCAAGGCGAGGTATGCCACGCGAATCAAATAGGCGGTCGCTCATACTGTTGATGACCTTGGTGCCCATCACCGTTGCGTTTTGCCCGACCGAAATGCTCTTCGCCGCAACAGGCTTGTCGAATTCGATCAGATTCTCGCGCAAATCTGGCGCAGTGGCATCCCATGCGGAGATGACATAGACGGTTGGCGTCGCTACGCGCACAAAAAACTTGTTATTTTGGATACGCGGCGCCTTGCCGCCAAAGTAGGCAGCGCTTTCATAAACGCCAAGTAGCATCATGTGTTCGAACACCGCATAGTCGCCCAAGAAGACAAAAGCGTTGGGGCGGTTGGCCGCATGCAGGTCGATTACGCTATGGCTGACTTGAATCTGCGGCGCATGAGCACCGCAGATGAAGGATGCGCTGCCGTCTGATCGGATCCCGCGGATCACGATGCCCGCGGCGGCACCGCCGTGGACATAGATGCACGGGTGACGGTCGGACGCGCCATTGTCTACGCACTCGAATGCCGGATCGACGATTCGCGTCGGACCGGCGCCATAGCCGATATCGATCGATCCGCGCTTTGGCGGGGCGTCGGCGCGACTCGTGTAGGGTTGGCCCGACCAATTACGGATTTTCGGCCTCATGATTGCCACATCGTCGCCGAAAGATTCGATCGCGGCCCTTTTGTTGTCATCGAATATGCAATCGACGACGTCTATCTCTCGCACCCCGTTGACGCGTGTGATCAATAGTCCCGGTCCCTGATTGCCATCAAAGAGTACATTGCGTATCGCGATGTTGCGTATGCGATCGCGGGGACGCGACGGCAGGTCGTCGGGTTCAAGGTTTATGCCTGCGCAGGGGCCGTTGCCGCTGTCCCAAAGTCCGTGGGTCAGGCCAAAGCGACCGCCCTCGATTGAGGCTTCGACGCTTTCGATAACTGAAAGTCCCTGCCTGAAATTATTCAGCGCCGCACAGTTTTCGAGGCTCCAGCGAGACGGGACGTCGGCCGTGGAGAACGCGCCGTTCGGACCGGTGCCGTTCCCCTCGGTGCCCGCGTAGATCAGGAAGCCGTCGCAGGTTCCATTGACTGCCTGGACATTCCGGAAAGTCCAGCGATGGCATTTGTCGACCACGATCACATGCGCTGGATCTTCCGCCGGGATCCGCTTATCTCGATTTCCGTCGCAGATCATGTCCACAATCAGGAAGTCGTGGCATCCGACGACATAAAGTGCGGATCCGCCCCATCCGGTTGCCGCGCCGTCTGCAAGAGTAATCCGGTAACCGTTGCCGTTCAGCGTGAAGTTCGATTTCCAACGAAGCAGCAATTGTGACGGCACGACATAGTCGCCGTCTAGCTCGCCATCGATGCCATTGCCGAGCGCGTCGAGAAAGCGCTGCAAAAGCTGGAGCGAAGTGTCGCCCCGCTGGCGGAAGTCCGTGGGCCGTATCATCTGTGCGGGTATGCCTTTTGTGGCGTCATAGCGGAGCACGATAGAACTGGCGAGACTGCGGGGTATGGAAACACCGCAGGTTTGACCTTCCTGAGTCGCAGGATTGCCGCTCCCGACGCTGGTATGCTCCGCGCGAAATGGTTTGACATGCATTTCTTTTCAGCGTGATCGCTCGCGAAGGGCGGGCACATCGTCCTTCGCGAACGGATCCTGGACGACATCGCACAACATTATGATGGCGGACAGCGGCGACAGGCTTCAAAGTCTCGCCAAACGAAGCGAAACGCATTCCGCCGAACGAGCTTCTTGTAAAGGTTTAGCCGCTCGACGCAGGTCGGCGGTACGAGCAAATATCGTGACCAAGGGCATATTGCGGCGGAGGGGTGCGCTATCTCGCCCAACGGCGGCTCCGTCATGTCATCAGGTGAGCGCTTGATCCAATCGCATTTAGCCGGCCGACGCGTCGCCATAGCCTTCAATATTGTTAGATTGCCATCGCCAGCTACTGGTGCACATCGCGTCGATATCGAGCGCTGCTCGCCAGCCCAGGAGTCGTTCGGCCTTGGCCGTTGCTGCATAGCTGCTTGCGACATCGCCTGGGCGGCGGGGAGCGATCTGCGCTGGAATATTTCGTCCGCAGGCACGCTCATATGCAGCGACCAACTCCTTTACCGTGATACCGCGACCGGTTCCAACATTGACCACCTCGCAGCATGGTCCCTTCTCGCTGTAGTCGAGAGCGGCCAAATGGGCGTTAGCGAGATCAACGACATGAATATAATCGCGCTCGCCGGTACCATCGCGCGTATTGTAATCGTCACCAAATATTGCCAGGCTGGCCCGGCGTCCGACCGCAACTTGCGCAACGAACGGCATCAGATTGTTCGGTATGTCTCTCGGATCTTCTCCGATTAGGCCAGAATCATGGGCGCCAACCGGATTGAAATAGCGAAGCAGAACCGCCGAGGCGGTGGGGTGCGCTGCTGCCCAGTCCCGGATCAACTCCTCCACTATCGCTTTCGTGCGGCCATATGGATTGGTGGGATGCACAGGATGCTGTTCGTCGAAGGGGAGATACTGGGCCCTGCCGTAAACTGTTGCGGATGAAGAAAAAATAATCCTGTGGCACTCAGCAGCGTCCATGGCCGCGAGAAGGTTCACTGACCCTGCAACGTTGTTAGCGTAATATAGCAAAGGGTTTTCACTTGATTCACCCACTGCTTTGAGGCCCGCAAAATGTATCACGGCGTCTGGTCGAAATTCTGTAGTCGCTTGCATCAACGCGTCCCCGTTGCAGATATCTGCTTCTACCAGGCGGATATCGCGATTCGTCAGTTGGCGTACGCGGGCGAGCGCGACGGGCGAACTGTTCGAAAAATTGTCGAAGACGCAGACTTCATGACCCGCCGCCAGGAGCGCGACAAGTGTGTGGCTGCCGATATAACCCGCCCCGCCGGTGACCAACACTTTCATCGGAATTGTTTACCCTCAACATTTAGGTGGACATATAATTCCATCGGCAAAATCGTCGAGTCAACTGCCTGGCTTTCGCTGCGGTTCTCCAGGCGATGAATATATTCGACTTCAGCGAGAGCTTATTCGCCTGAGCCGCCGCGCTGGACAAAACCCGGGCGGGATGGGACAGCGGCAAGAGAATCAAGTGTCATATTAGAGGACAGGCCGACGCAAATGATAACGCATCAAATTTTGAAGCATTTAAATTTTTCTTGGCGCTCAAGATGTGCTGCGTTTTCGTCGCCCCCAAAAGGCTTTGCGCACGCCGCCTCGATTCTGGAGTTCTCTTGCTGATGCCTAAGCATTTGTCTGCGCAGAATATTGACCAAAAAACGGTTGAAGGGTTTGGAGAAGAATGGGCGGCTTTCGATCAGACGGCGCTAGACGAGGCAGAATGGCGTCAACTCTTTGAAGGATATTTTGCCATTTTTCCGTGGGAGGCGCTTCCCGCTGATGCTTCTGGCTTCGACTTGGGGTGTGGGTCTGGTCGGTGGGCGAGGGGCGTTGCGACCCGGGTAGGAACGCTTCATTGCATTGATCCGTCCAAAAAGGCGTTGCACATCGCCAAGCAGGCCCTTGGCGCATTCATCGGTGTCGAATTTCACAATGCTGGCGTAGATAATATCCCTTTACCTGACGCGAGCCAAGATTTTGGATATTCTCTTGGTGTGCTTCATCACATCCCTGATACCGAAGCCGCAATGCGCTCTTGCGTCGCAAAACTGAAAACGGGAGCGCCGTTTTTAGTCTATCTATACTATGCGTTTGACGATCGTCCGGTTTGGTTTAGAGCTATTTGGAGGGTGAGCGACTTTGCGCGCCAAATTATAAGTAGAATGCCGTTTATGGTGCGAAAGTCTATGACTAATATTCTCGCATGCATTGTCTATTGGCCGCTGGCCCGTATCGCCATGATAATGCAGAAGATGAATTTTGATGTGGAGGCGATGCCTTTGAGCTTTTATCGCGACCAGAGCTTTTACACCATGCGCACCGATGCACTTGATCGATTCGGGACTAGGC
>LUMV01000149.1_pt1 | contig 14923 bp, 17 predicted proteins | sample 729731 | NCBI WGS metagenome assembly LUMV01 (sample SAMN03860301, study PRJNA289734) | marine metagenome | biome: seawater column; feature: ocean; material: water; isolation source: Red Sea water column Station 192 - depth 200m | place: Saudi Arabia: Red Sea | collected 2011-10-15 | depth 200 m
AGCAAGTAAGGTTAAATGAGCGACATGTCCGAGCTTGGAAAAACTAAAAATAATCGGGATAAGTAAAATACAAAATATTGAACTTTCAATTATAGAAAACTGACCTTTGTTCCTGTTAAGTTTAACCACCATGAGAAGAAGTAAAAGAGCAAAACTAATAGAACGAAGAACGTATAAGTTCCACCACCCAACTAAACATGTAATAATATAAAAAATAACTTTGAGAATAACCTGATGCCCTATGTTCAAGCAATAGAGTTGATACAAGATGAGCGGGATCAACTAGAACATTTAGCCAAACATGCAAAGCATTGGCGAGAAAGGCAACGCTCACAAACCATATTGTGGTTGTCACAAGGTAAAACAGTGAAAGAAATTGCCGTATTACATGGAGTAAAGGAAGAAACAATTCGTACTCACCGCAGAAACTGGCGACACCATAAAATAGAAGCGATTTGGGAGGGTAAGCGTTCTGGACATCCACGAATATTACAAGCTGTACATCAGGCACAGATTTTATCGTGGATTGATAGCGACACTTTAAACTCAGAACAAATCAGACAGCGATTATATGAACAATATCAAATCGAAATTTGTCAGGAAACGCTAAGACGATTCCTCAGAGCATCAGGTATCGTTTATAAACGAACACGCCACAGCTTGAAAAAAAAGATGCTCTGAACGTTATGCACAAGCAGAACAAGACATAGCCCAATTAAGACAACAGGCAGCACAGGGTGAGATTATATTGGGCTATGTTGATGAAACAGGAATTTGCTCTACCCCTGATAATCGCTATGCATGGACAATAAAAGGACAGGTTCATCAAGTCACAGCGATTCGCTCCAAACGAGTCAATATCATAGGAGCCTTATTATCGACAGGACATTTTGTCACAGCATGTTTACAGGAATCTGTTACAGGTGAGTATTTTTATGCTTATGTGATGGGTGTTGCCAAACAGATCAAAGAGAAATACAACATCCCCCTCACTTTGATTGTGGATAATGCTTCTATCCATAAAAGCAAAAAATGCAGGCATGGCGTGATTTACTGGAACAAGATTTCAATGTGAGGCTATATTTTCTTCCACCTTATAGCCCTGAACTAAATCGTATAGAAATGTTATGGCGATCAATGAAATATCAATGGCGTGAATTTAAATGGATGCCTACGGATGAGATTGTACAATGGGTAAATGGTATCTCAAGGGGTTTTGGAAGTAAATACTTGTTTACTTTTTAGGAGTGACTTACTAATCAGCCAACTGCTGATAATCCAGATTTAACCGAAACATTTAAGGAACTATTAAAGAATAGTGATGTTACTGGAATCGAAGATGTCATCAAAAAATTAAATACGATGGCTGACGTAAAGCGTAAAGCAGAATACAGCGTAGTTTATGGAGAATTTCAGGAACGTGTAGTTTCTTTAGGTTTCGCTACTGTTCAAGACTTTATTGTTGCCATTGAAGCACAAGGCATTATCAAGCCCTCTCGCACTCAACGCCGTAAAGTAAAAATTCGTTATCGTGATCCTGATAATACGAAGGATACTTGGACTGGTCGCGGCAAGCAGCCAAATTGGTTACAGGCTCATATTGCCAATGGTCGTTCAATTGAAGAATTTGAAGTGAAAGATTCGGAAGAATCCGAGCCTGAAAAAGAGTCACAAGCAAAATCTTAATTGTTTTGCTTAAAAAAAATCCTCGTCATGAGACTTTTTTAATTTGATTCGAGAAAACTAAATCCCTATAAAGCATAAAAGCTCATACTAAGTATGAGCTTTTATGAGGTCTTGATTGGCATCCAGACTGTGATATTTTGGGTAATTACTATCTTCTTGTCAATCCCTACCACCCTGAATCCCGCAAGATTCTTTAAGTTAAAAATTTGGAATTGAATATGAAGCAATTAACCGAGCTTAATAAGAATCCCTTAATGTTATCTGTAACCTTATCTGCTGTAATATTATATGAGAGCCACGTCCTATAGCCGGACGTGACCCAATCAGTGTTACCTAGCGCTGTACTGGCTAATATCTTCAATATTGTTCGTTTGCTTGTTTAATACTAGCATAAGGCGCGGTACTACCGTCTTTTTTTATCAGCATAATAGTATAAGGACTGAATTGATCACCCTTTTCCATGCCCGGACTACCCATTGACATACCCGGTGTGGCTAGACCAATAGCGTCTTTGGGCGGGTTTTGTAGGAACTTATCCATATACTTGACCGGCACATGACCCTCAAACAAATAACCGTCTTGGCTTATGATGGTATGGCAAGAGTACATTGACGTTGGTAATTGATGCTGCGCTTTGATCGCTGTAACTGCCTCATTACTGGTGACTTTGTCTACAATCATCACACCGTAGGATTTAGCATGCTCAACCCAACTATGACAACAGCCACAGTTCGGGTCGCGATGTACCGTTAACGTATTGTTTTTCAATGTATCTGAGATTTGAGTTTGAACGTTAGGAATGGTGGTTATCGCCTGACGCTGCTGAGTTGTTTGAGGCGTTGAGGCGATGGTATCTGTTTGACTATTTTTCTCGACTTGATTGCCACAAGCGACCAAAGATAACGCTGATAAGCTGACGAGGATTGAAAATTTAATAGAATATTTATTTGACATGATAATCTCTATTGATAAGTTGGTTTCAGCTCAAACGTGACGGGTAACGCTAAAATCACTGGTTAATCTGTAACTTTGAAATCACTAAATGAGTAAATGCCAAAACCTTATGCTTGGCATTTATAATTAAGTGGCCCACATCCAATATTCAGAAATCATTATTTTTCTCCATTCTAGAACAACATGTCAGCACCTCACTGACATGTTGAAAGGTAATCAATTCTTATTTAGTTGATTTGATAGTGAAACTATATTCACCATTCATGTTGTGACCATCTTTCCCCATTGTTGTCCAGACAACGGTATATTTACCTTTTTTCAGTTTCGGAAGAGCGACATCAAAGGATTTCTTTAAGTCATGAGTAACTTTATATTTTAAAGGAACATCTCTTCGCTGAGCATCCAGTAACTTAATATTCATCAACATAACCTCTGTACCAAAGTTAAGGGTCAAGTTCTTTGGTTGACTAAGGATAGATGCATTTTCCGCAGGAATCGCACTCACTAAACTCACATGAGCGAACGTAGTTGTAGTAGCCACAATCATCGTTGCAGCTACTACAACATTACGTAGAGCAGTCATTTTATTTTGAAATAATTTCATTTACGTTTCCTCTTGATTCGTTAGTTCATTAGAGATGACTTTATAAAATCTGTATTTAATGAGACCACATCATCTCCTCTTATATTTCAATTATTAGTGAGAGGCAGTAACAGAGTGATGACTTCAAAATTACATTTTTGTCATTTTTAAAAATCAATTGACTCAAGTGATAAAATTATTCAATAGAAATAAAAAATTGACTATAACCAGCTACCACCTAAGTAAAACACCGGTGGCATAACCAGCGATCAACTTCATCAAAGGAATGAGTGGAGCAAATAAATGAAAAATACCTCTTTCTATTTGTTTGCTTCATTCATTTAAAGGTTGTATCGGCTGATCAACTGATGGAAGGAAAATATCATGACTTATATCCGCCAAACTTTACTCACACTTTGTATAACCGTTGCCTCTTTAGGTGCATTAGCTCAAAATCCCGAAGAGCATAAAACGCATCACCCAGAAAATACCCTTTCATCTACAGTCACTGTTAACAAGACAACTACTGGCAAGATGAATCCAGACAAAATGGCTGCAATGGACCAGCACATGAAAGCAATGCAAGCCATGCATGCAAAGATGATGGCTGCAAAAAAACCTCAAGAACGTCAAAAACTTATGGCTGAGCACATGAAACTCATGCAAGGAGGTATGAGCATGATGAAACAGATGAGCGGCCAAAGCATGAATGCAAATATGGCTGACCGTCAGCAAATGATGGAAAAACGTATGGACATGATGCAATCCATGATGCAGATGATGATGGACTGTATGCCTCCCTCCACAACTAAATAATTACCCATGAATTAGAGAGGGAAGCACCATGAACCATCAACCTCAAGTACATAATTCAGTACCTAACTTTTGGTCTACACGTTATGCCATCGGCCTATTCGTGATTGGTGGTGTGGCAGCCTATTTTCTCTTAACCGAGCATTTGGCCCATGTCGTTGGTGTTTTACCCTTTTTACTCCTTTTAGCATGCCCACTCATGCATAGTTTTATGCATGGTGGTCATGGACATCACCATCATCAACAGAAAAATCCAGACACATCAGATAATAAAAAATCACGCGAACCAGGAGACCCCTCATGAATCATGCGGAATCAGCCTATGGTCTGTGGTGGCTCGTCATCATAAATTCGGCAATTTTCATTATGTTTGCCTTCAGTTTTTTTAAACCCACCACAGCGCGAGATTGGCGTACTTTTGGCGCTTTCTCTGCTTTCATCATTGCATTGTTTGTCGAGATGTATGGTTTCCCTTTAACCATTTACCTGTTGTCAGGCTGGCTACAAACTCGCTTTCCTGAACTTGATTTGCTGTCGCATAACTCAGGTCACTTATGGTCAACGCTACTGGGTGAAAAGGGTGATCCACATTTTGACATTCTGCACATCGAGAGTTATATTTTTTTGGGCTATGGTTTCTATTTACTGTCATTAGCATGGAACGTGTTGTACCACGCACAACGTCATCACCAATTGGCAGTAACCGGACCCTATGCGCGCATACGTCACCCCCAATACGTGGCTTTTATCTTGATCTTGCTGGGGTTTTTATTGCTATGGCCAACTTTACTGACACTGATTATGTTTCCAATCTTACTCTTAATGTACAGCCGCTTGGCAATTAAGGCAGAGGCTGAAATGAGTAAACAGTTTGGTACTGTCTATGACAGCTATGCTCAACAGACTCCAAGATTTATTCCAAAATTCGGCCATAAAACCACTTTACCATAGGAGAATTATTTATGTCAGATCAAAAAAATCATAACCAGGACCATATGGCACAGGCTACAACAGACGTACTGAAAGACCCAGTCTGTGGTATGACCGTCACTGAAGAATCGAAATACCATGAGGAATTTAAGGGGAAAACTTACTTTTTTTGCAGTGATAAATGTCAATCAAAGTTTCATAGCAGCCCGGTGCAATATATCGCTAAACCCGCAACGACGACTGCCGATGCACATACACAGCATCATCAGACTGTTCAACACGTTAATGCGGCAAGCACAACAGGTACGACCATCTATACATGCCCAATGCATCCAGAAATCAGGCAAGATCATCCTGGAAATTGTCCTAAATGCGGAATGACACTGGAGCCACTCATTCCTGAATTAGAGGAAGATGAGAATCCGGAGTTACGTGATTTCCGCCGACGCTTCTGGTGGACACTGCCATTGACCATCATCGTGACTTTTTTGGCGATGTTTGGTCATCAAATGAACCTGTTCAATATGGCTGTTCAGAGCTGGATTGAACTGGTGTTGTCACTCCCAATTGTACTTTGGGCAGGTTGGCCATTTTTTTCCCGGGGTTGGCAATCGGTTGTGAATCGCAGCCCAAACATGTGGACGCTGATTGGTTTGGGCACTGGAGCTGCATTTATTTATAGTGTGGTCGCAACCATTGCACCGCAAATCTTCCCAGACTCATTTATTTCCATGGGTCGTGTCGCTGTTTACTTTGAAGCTTCAGCGGTCATCATTTCATTGACCCTACTGGGACAAATATTGGAGTTAAAAGCACGTTCGCAAACTTCTGCTGCAATTAAGTCACTCCTTGGGCTCGCTCCTAAAACAGCTCGCCGAATCCTGCCTGATGGAACTGAAGAAGATGTTCCTCTAACGCATGTCCATGTAGGAGATTTACTCAGAATTCGCCCAGGTGAAAAAGTGCCTGTGGATGGTGTAATCACTGAAGGAAGTAGTTCAGTGGATGAATCGATGCTGACAGGTGAACCTTTACCGATCACTAAACGCATCGGTGATAAAGTCATTGGTGCTACCCTGAATACCAATGGTTCCCTAATCATGCGTTCAGAGAAAATTGGTTCAAGTACCATGTTGTCTCAGATCGTACAGATGGTGGCGCAAGCTCAACGATCGAGAGCACCAATGCAACGTATGGCTGATCAGGTAGCAGGTTGGTTCGTCATGGCTGTAGTGATCATTGCCTTGCTTACCTTCTTTGTATGGGGACTATTCGGCCCAGAAGAATCAAGCTGGGTTTATGCATTAATCAATGCTGTGGCAGTACTCATTATTGCCTGTCCTTGTGCACTAGGCTTGGCAACTCCAATGTCTATCATGGTTGCGACGGGTAAAGGTGCTACTCATGGTGTGCTGTTCCGTGATGCAGCAGCCATTGAGAATCTACGCAAGATTGACACACTAATCATCGATAAAACAGGTACGTTAACTGAAGGACGCCCTGTATTCGATCGTGTAGTTGCCGCATCAGGTTTTGACGAATCTGAAGTATTACGTTTAGCCGCCAGTCTTGATCAAGGCAGTGAACACCCGCTAGCCGAAGCGATTGTAAACGCAGCACACGAACGTGGCCTGTCTCTTGAAACACCAGATAATTTTGAATCAGGCTCAGGGATTGGTGTTCGAGGTCAAGTGGGCGATCGTCAGTTAGCTTTGGGCAACACAGCACTGATGGAGCAATTAGGTATCTCGGTACAATCTCTGATTCCGCAAGCCGAAGAGCTGCGTTCAGAAGGTGCAAGTGTGATGCATCTAGCCATCAATGGTGAATTGGCCGGCCTGCTTGCAGTATCCGATCCCATCAAAAAAAGTACCCCAGAAGCACTTGCCACCCTGAAGGAAGCGGGTCTACGTATCGTGATGGCAACAGGAGATGGTCTCACCACTGCCCGTTCAGTCGCAGCACGTCTAGGCATTGATGAGGTACATGGCGAAGTCAAACCCGCAGATAAACTCGAACTGGTCAGCAAATTGCAGAAGGAAGGTCGCATCGTGGCTATGGCTGGTGATGGCATCAATGATGCACCAGCCTTGGCTAAAGCTGATGTCGGTATCGCTATGGGAACCGGGACTGATGTTGCAATGAATAGTGCCCAAGTTACGCTGGTCAAGGGAGATTTACGAGGGATTGCTGTTGCCCGTTCACTTTCGGAAGCTACTGTCGGCAACATGAAACAGAACCTCATGTTTGCTTTCCTTTACAATGCTTTGGGTGTCCCTATCGCGGCTGGCGTACTATATCCATTTACCGGTTGGTTGTTGTCACCGATGATTGCCGCCTTGGCTATGAGTTTGAGTTCAGCTTCAGTCATCACCAATGCCCTTCGCCTGCGAAATAAAAAGTTCTGATAGAGAGTTCCTTTCTTCCACCAGATGTATCAGGGCTGGTTGCAGCACTCGCCATCGGCCTGCTCATTGGTTTAGAACGAGGATGGCAGGATCGAGAACTGCCAGAAGGCAGCCGAGTAGCAGGTCTACGTACCTTCACATTGACAGGATTGCTCGGAGGAGTGCTCGGTCATTTACAACCAAACTTCGGAGCTTGGCCGCTAGTTGCGGCCGTATTAGGGCTTTCCTTATTACTAACAGTGTCCTATGCTCGTACCGCAAAAATTTCCGGTAATTTAAGCGCTACCACGACGATCGCGATGCTGTTGACATTAGTTCTAGGTGCATATGCATCCCATGGTAATGTTACTTTAGCATTAACAGCGGCTGTCATCGTGGCTGTATTTTTGGATCTCAAGCCAACCTTACATGGTTGGTTACGCTTGATCGAACATCGTGAATTAACCGCATCTCTACAGTTACTGGTACTTTCTGTCGTTATATTACCTTACTTACCCAATACGGGTATGGGACCTTTTGCTGCATTAAATCCTTACCAGTTATGGTGGGCGGTGATCCTGATTGCCGGACTCTCTCTGGCAGGTCATTTTGCCATGCGGCTCACCGGTTCAGAAAGAGGCATACTCTGGACAGGTCTATTGGGTGGTTTGGCATCTTCTACAGCTGCAACTGTTGCACTGGCACGCTATACACGCCAGCACCCCGTCATGGTCAGTGCTGCTATTTCTGGAACATTGGCTGCCTGTGGCATCATGTTTTTTCGTATGGTTGTGCTGATAGGCGTCATTGAGCCAGCATTGCTAAGCACTTTTGGTGGTGCAATGATGATTGCGGGAATCCTTCTGCTGGGTATGGCATTGTGGAGACAACGCCAAATTACCAGCGCTGAATACAACGATCGAACAATAGAAGCAATGGCTCCTTTTGATCTTGGGACAGCATTCAGCTTCGCTGCTTTCCTGGCTGTCATGGCAGTCTTGGTCCCGGCAGCAAAACAATGGTTGGGCACCAGCGGCATCTTCGTATTATCGACTATTTCTGGGCTAGCAGACGTAGATGCTATTTTAGTCTCACTTGCCCGCCTGCATAGTACTGAAGGCTTAACAACAAATGTGGCTGCTGTCGCGCTAGGGCTGGCCACACTGAGCAACATGTTAAGCAAAGCGACAATTGCATGGATGACAGGGGGGGCACAGTTTGGCCGAGCTATCATATTTGGCTACACAATTGCCATGATCGGTGCTGGCGTAGCTCTGGCTCTCAGTTTGAGCTTTATGTAAGGTCAACTCGGGTAAATGGAAGATGTTCAAAAAATGAGTTAAAATGATTCCCCTTGCATGGATTCACTTTGAAAAACAATGGTAAAAATGATTCGACCATTGAGGGATTCAGCCTGGATGGTCGCCCCAAGCATATCAAGAATAGATTTTGTTATCGCGAGCCCTAAGCCGGTTCCTTCTTCTGTTCTTTGTCTAGATGCATCTGTTCGATAAAATCGATCAAATAACCTGGATAGTTGTTCAGGAGAGATTTCAGGGCCTTCATTTTCAATTGAAAATATTGTGTTATCTAAATTCTGTTGAAGTTTTATGCGTATTGTAGAATTCTTATTTCCATATTTAACTGCATTAGATAATAGATTGCTGAGTGCTCGACGTAACATAGCAGGATCACCTTTGACATTTCCAGATCCTGTTTGTTGAAGCGTCATATTTTTTTCGGCAGCTAGCGCATCATAGAAATCAAATAAGGCTGTAACTTCTTTAACCAGGTCAATATTCTGTAAGTTCTGTAAATTTAAGTCATGTTCTGCTTTTGCCAAGAAAAGCATATCGGACACCATTCGAGCCAAACGTTCAAATTCTTCTAAATTAGAAAATAGTATTTCTTGATAAGTACCAATATCTCGGTTACGGGCGAGACATACTTGAGTTTGGGTCATTAAATTATTAATCGGTGTTCTAATTTCATGTGCTAAATCAGATGAAAAATCGGAAAGTTTTTCTAAAGCTGACTCTAGTCTGTCCAGCATAGCATTGAAGGCGATTGCCAATGATTTTAGTTCGGTTGGTGTATGCTCAACTTCTAAACGTTCTGAAAGATGTTGAGCAGAAATTCCTTGTGCGACCTTAGCCATTTTTTGCACTGGTCTTAAACCTCTCCAGGTTGCAAACCAACCTAAAAACATTAAACAAATTGTACCAGCCAAACCAATATACAAAAGTTGACGCTTAAAATCTTTTAGAAAATGTAGATGTTCTGCTGTATCGATCCCAACAATAATTCGTACAGATTGTATTTCAGAATTTCTATTTATACCTGTAGTGTAGATCATGCCACGATAGGTCTTATTTTGAACTTGCCATTTAATCCATGAATTATTTGCTGACTTGATTAAATTTTGAGTATTAATGATTGAGGATGCTGAACTAAATAAAATTTGGCCTGTCGGTCGTTCTATTTGGACCATAAGATCATGGTGTCCAACTAAAGCATCTTTCAAATATAGATCAAGTTCTGGAGAATTTTTAGGATGCTGTTGGAGAAGATTCTGAATAAGCTGGATTTTACCTTCTAATTGGGTACGATCTTGCGTTTCAAAATGATGCATCACTAATTTATGGATGAAAAACCCCATCATAATGAGAATTAAAATAGTAGATAATGAGAAAATAATACCAATACGAAAACTGATAGATTTGAATAATTTATTATTCATCTTCTACCTCTAATACATACCCCATTCCTCTAATATTTTGAATTAACTTAGGGGTAAAATTACTATCTACTTTATTTCTTAATCGTTTAATAGCGACTTCAACTACATTTGTATCACTATCAAAGTTCATATCCCAAATTTGAGATGCAATAAGTGCTCTTGGTAGAATTTCACCTCTTCTACGCATAAAAAGCTCGATAAGAGCAAATTCTTTAGCCGTTAAATCAATGCGTTGACCTGCTCGTGTTACCCGACGTTTTCTCAAATCAAGTTCTAAATCAGCAATCTTAATAATATTACTATCTTCTCTTTGTTGCCCTCGTCTAAGGAGCGTTTTTATTCGAGCTAGAAGCTCTGCAAAAGCAAAAGGCTTTACTAAATAATCATCAGCGCCTAACTCTAAACCTTTTACTCGATCTTCGATTTGATCTCGGGCGGTAAGAAAAAGAATGGGCATTGTTTTACCGCTGCTACGAATATCATTGATAATATTCCAACCATTTAGTCCAGGTAACATCACGTCTAAAATAATTAAGTCATACTCTTCAGAAAGAGCTTGATGTTTACCCGTTAATCCATCCGTTACCCAATCCGTTATATACCCAGCTTCAGATAGACCTTGTTTAAGGTAGTCACCAGTTTTTTGTTCATCTTCAACTAGTAAGATTCTCATTGATAAAAATCCCATATCACTCATTAAGAACATAATAACGTTATAAATACGTGATTCGTTGTAGATTACAAAAATGTCATTTTCATGTCACATAGATGTTCAGTGGTAGCCTTTAAGGTATTTGTATAAAGTTAATTTTTGGAGCAAAACATGAAAACTCTATTCCGTCGTAGCTTAACTACACTTATGTGTATTGGAACTTTAATTGCAGGAACTCAGTCTTGGGCAGCCGATGCTAAACAGGGAACCACTGTAGTCACTGAAACTAAAGCGGACTCAAAAATGTCAGAGAAATGCCAAAAACCTTGTAATATGAAGAATGATGAGAAAACCCAACAGGATCATAGTCAGCATGAGCATGGCAATATGGCTGATATGTCTCAGATGGATCACTCTAAGATGATGAATATGGACCATTCTAAAATGGATCATTCAAAGATGAATATGCCTGGTAGCAATAAATAATTTTATAAATAGCGAGAAAGAAGTATTAAAGTTTATACTAAATATTTGCTTTATTACTTCAATCTTGACCTTTCTAAAGGTGAGATAGAATGTCAAAAAATCTAAAGGTGAGATAGAATGTCAAAAAATTTAAGTCATATACTCTTAATTGGAGTTGGTTTATTTTCATCAACTTGGGTAATGGCGGCAGTTAAAGAATATGATTTAACAATCGCTGAACAAACTGTAAATATCACAGGAAAACCAGTTGAGAGAATTACTGTAAATGGTAAATTCGTTGCACCACTTCTTGAATTTGAAGAAGGTGATGAGGCCGTTATCCGTGTTCACAATAAGTTAAAAAATGAGGACTCTTCAATCCATTGGCATGGTTTATTATTACCTGGAATTATGGATGGTGTACCTGGATTTAACAAATTTCATGGCATTGCCCCTAATACAACTTATGAATATAAGTTTAAAATCCGCCAAAATGGTACTTATTGGTATCATTCACATAGTAAAGGACAAGAACAAGACGGTTTATATGGTGCTTTTGTTATTTATCCTAAAGATAAAACTCCACTAACAGCTGCTGAAAAAACCGATAAAGATTACGTTGTTTTGCTTTCTGATTTTCATAATTCAACAAGTGATCAAATTATGAAAAATCTTAAAAAAGAAGCAGATTACTATCAGAACCGCCGCGAAACAGTATTCGATGTATTAAAACAAGTTAAACGTGATGGATTAAAGGCAACTTGGCAAGACCGCTCTATGTGGAATCAGATGCGAATGCTGAAAACAGATATGTCCGATGTGACTGGTTATACATTTTTAATGAATGGCAAAACACCTCAGCAAAACTGGACCGGTAACTTCAAAGCTGGTGAAAAAGTTCGCCTTCGTTTTATTAATGCTTCCGCTATGTCATTCTTTGATGTACGCATTCCAAACCTAAAAATGACTGTAGTCAGTGCTGATGGTCAACCTGTAAAGCCCGTTCCTGTAGATGAGTTCCGTATTGGTACTGCTGAAACCTATGATGTCATTGTGGAACCAAAACAAGCACATTATCAAATCGAAGCCGAATCTATTGATCGTACTGGTTTTTCGGTTGGAACCTTACATGAAGAAAGCAGACCAGCAGTCAAACAAATTGAGATGCCTAAATCTCGTCCTCGTTCTTTATTAACTATGGAAGATATGGGGATGAGCCATGACATGTCATCTATGAAAGATATGAATCACGATATGTCTTCTATGAAAGGTATGGATCATGATATGTCATCTATGAAAGATATGAATCACGATATGTCTTCTATGAAAGGTATGGATCATGATATGTCTTCTATGAAAGGTATGGATCATGATATGCCGATGAATAGCGCTACTGTTAAGGCGGCTTCAGACAAGAATGATAATACCGTATTTGGATGGGCAAATGCTTCAACACCTGAAGGTAATAAAGCATTGCAATATAGTGATTTGCAATCGTTAGATCCTCAAAAAGACACTCGTGCAGCTGAACGTGAAATAGAGATCCGTCTTGGTGGAAACATGGAGCGTTATATTTGGACAATAAATGGTAAAAAATTTAATGAAGCCGACCCACTAGTGGTGAAGTATGGCGAACGTATTCGCTTAAAATTTGTCAATGACAGTATGATGGCTCACCCAATGCACTTACATGGCATGTTTATGCAGCTTGAGAATGGTCAGGATCCAAGCAATATGCCAAACAAACATACGGTAATTGTTCCACCTGGGAAAACGATAACCACTCTACTCACAGCTGATGAGTTAGGTGAGTGGGCTATTCATTGTCACCTGCTTTACCATATGAGTGCAGGAATGATGAATAAACTCATTGTAGCTCAAGTGGAAGATGGTAATTCTACAAAGACTGTTCCTCAGTCCCAAGTAAATGAGAAGGGAGTAAATCCACATGCAAATCACTAATAATTTTTTTTCAAAAACAACTTTGATGATTGCGCTATTTGGATTATCAAATCTAACGTTCGCTAAAAATGAAACTCCTGTACAAGAAAGTAATATTACAAATGGTACGAGAGGCTTATTACAGGAGTCTGGTGGCTTAAGATATAGCCCCCAAGAATTGTATCCAGAATATTATTCAATGGAAAATGCAAATGGGGGAGATAATATTATTTTGACTGCAAGAAAGAGATCAGACGGATCTCACGATGATCATCTTAAAGAACATGGCGGACAAATTTATCAAGTAACAAATCTTGAAAATGCATGGATAGTTGATGAAGATGGTAAGGGTACACTAGAAACGAAGTTTGCAACTTTGATTGGGACAGATGAAAATCGTCTATTTATCGAAGCGAATCTAGCAAAGCCAGAAAGCAGTGATATTAATTATGATATATCTGCACTCTATAGTCGTAATGTAGCCCCATTTTGGGATGTGCAAACAGGTGTTCGATATAGTGAAGATAAAAATAACAGCAGCAGCGATCGAGTGGATGGGGTTATTGGTATATTAGGTCTAGCTCCTTATTTCTTTGAAACACAAGCATATCTTTATGGCGGTGAGAATAATTTTTGGGGAGCAAGTTTTGAATTAGACCGTGATTTGCTTTTAACTCAGAAACTTATTACTCAACCTTATATCGAAGCAGATGTAATATTTAGCGATGATTCTAACTATGCTGCAAAATCAGGTTTATCAGAACTAAAAACTGGTATCCAAACCCGATATGAGATTACTAAGCGAATTAGACCTTTCATTGATGTTGCTTACCAATATGAAAAAGGACAGAAAGCCACTTCTATGCAAGAGGCAACAGAGTCTGAAAAGGGATGGAAATATGGTGCAGGCATCGAATTAGTTTTTTAAAATAGTATGACTTGGAATCATGAATGGTAGCTTCGGCTACTATTCATGAAATTGTTGTCATTTCCTTTCGAATCTGTAAAACTAAAAAAGTGAACCGTACCGGGTTTGTCGGAGACTTTTTATTTAAGTTAGGCCACCTGACCTAACGGATTAATTTTATCATAGTACATTGCTTCAAAATCAAAAGGTGGCACATAACCTAGTGCACTATGTACACGCTCTTTATTGAACCAATCTACCCAATTTAATGTCGCAAGTTGTACATCCGCTAAACTGAACCGTACCGGGTTTGTCGGAGAGTCAATATTCTGAGATGAGAAGCATTGCTTCGCAAGACGTAGCGAAGCGTAGTGTCCCGATGACAAAATTAAAATATACCCCTGAAATCAGAGAAAGAGTGGTTCAATTACTAATTGAATCTAAAAGATTATCCATCGAATTGGGCAGCAGTTTCCGCAATTGCTCCTAAAATTGGCTGTACTCCTGAAACACTACGTGCCTGGCATCAAAAGCATTTAGATCAGCAAAATCCTATTAAAGTACAACAGGTATCTGACCAAGAAAAAATGAAGCAAATGGAACGTGAAATTAAAGAATTAAAGCGTGCCAATGAAATTCTACGTAAAGCAGCCGCTTTTTTCGCCCAGGCGGAGCTCGACCGCCTACACAAATAATGGTGGATTTCATCCATAACAATAAAGACTTATGGCACTGTTGCAAATAGAGATTTGAGTCGATGATGTTTCCTTTAAAAAGTACTTAGAGACCGAAAACCCTGTTGATTAGACACACTTCACCCTGAGGCTGACCATAATAAAATGACGATGCTTGTCCTTTACGTAGT
>LUMV01000234.1_pt1 | contig 14789 bp, 16 predicted proteins | sample 729731 | NCBI WGS metagenome assembly LUMV01 (sample SAMN03860301, study PRJNA289734) | marine metagenome | biome: seawater column; feature: ocean; material: water; isolation source: Red Sea water column Station 192 - depth 200m | place: Saudi Arabia: Red Sea | collected 2011-10-15 | depth 200 m
GTAACAACGCATGCAATTCATTATGGTACATCCATATTCGAAGGAATTAGAGCGTATTGGAATGGAGAAAAATTAAACATTTTTCGATTAGATGAGCATATTACAAGATTTAGAAATTCTGGAAGATTTTATGACATCACATTAAATTTTTCAAATAAAGAAATCAAAGATGCCATAATTAACTTGTGTAAAAAAAATAAGATCAAAACGTCGTGTTATATCAGACCATTTTATTTCGTAGGACAATATGGAATTAATTTACATGTTACAAAAAAGGCTCCAACACATACAGTAATGTTTTGTTTTCCATTTGGAGATTTATTTGATAAAAATGGAATTACAGCTTGTATTTCAAAATGGAGGAAGTTTAATGATAGTTCTACTCCAACACAGGCAAAAATGGGAGGAAATTATCTAAATTCCATACTGGCAACACAAGATGCAAAAAAAAGAAAGTTTGATGAAGCAATTCTATTAGATAGAGATGGAAATGTAAGTGAAGCACCTGGAGAAAATATTTTCATTGTGAAAAATAAGACATTGATTACACCACCACTTTCATCATCAGCATTAGATGGAATTACAAGAAAATCAATACTAGAATATTCAAAAATTATAGGAATTAAATCAAAAATTAAAAAGATTACAAAAGATGAGTTGAAAAAAGCTGATGAGGTATTTCTTACAGGTACTGCTGCAGAGATTACACCTGTAATTAAAATTGAATCAAAAATAATTGGAAATGGAAAGGTTGGTCAAATAACAAAACAAGTTATGAGTACATACAGCGAGATAGTAATGAATAATAACAAAAAATTTTCTAAATGGTTAACAAACGTGTATTAGAATGAAAGTTATTCAAATTGGAACTGGAGGTTGGGGAAAGAACCATTGTAGAGTGTTATCAGAATTTGGAGTATTATCAGCAATATGTGATATGAACTTTGAACGTGCAAAGGAATTTGGTGAAAAATACAATGTCAGTTATTATAAAACAATAGAAGAATTATTTGAAAAAGAAGATTTTGATGCTGCGTTTATTTGTACACCAACATCAACACATTCAGATTTAGCATTAGAGTTAATCAAGAAAAGAAAACATGTTTTTGTTGAAAAACCAATGACATATCTTTCAGAAGATGGAGAAAAATTGGTTGAAGAGGCTAAAAGAAACAAAGTTATTTTGACGTGTGGATACATTGAAAGATTTAATCCTGCAGTGGCTCATGTTAAAGACTATCTAAAATCTAAAAAATTTGGGGAGTTAATCAGATTAGAATTTTATCGAGAACATAGAATGCCGTTACATATCAAAGATGTTGGAATAATTTACGATACAAGCGTGCATGACATTGATACAGCAATGTGGCTTTTTGATGAAACACCACAAGTTGTTTTTGCAAAATCTGGGCAGATAAATCATGAACATGAAGATTTTGCAACAATCATGCTAGGTTTCAAAGATAACAGAATAGCTACAATTTCTTCAAATTGGATTACTCCAACAAGAGTGAGAAACTTTAATGCAGTTTGTACAGACGGAAGAATTTTTTCAGATTTTATTACACAGGAGATTCGTGTTGAGACGGACAAAGGGACTGAGAATCCAAGTAATAATAAAGAGGAGCCATTATCACTTGAGATTAGAAATTTTCTTGATGCCATAGAGGGTAGAAATGAGTTAATTGTGAAACCAGAACATGCTGTGAATGTGACAAGAATTGCAGAAGCAGCTCTTTTATCTAGTCAAAAAGGAATTCCAATCTATCTGGATATAAAATGAAAAAAAATCTGCTAGACATTTTGGCTTGTCCAATGTGTAAAAAACACCCTTTGGAATTAATAGAAATCAAATCAAAGGGAGATGAGATACAAGAAGGTGCAATTTATTGTACAGGATGTGAAAGATATTTTCTAATTATTGAAGAGATTCCTGTAATGCTTCCAGATGAATTAAGAGATAAAAAGCAAGAAAATGAATTTCTTCAAAAAAATAAAGATTCACTTCCTGAAAAAATTATCAAACAAGGAAAACCTTGGCATTTGTGATTAAATTGGTCGATAATTTTATTTCTGAAAAAGCAAAGATTGGAGAGAATGTGAAGATATGGCATTTTGCATATGTCGGAGATGATACAGAGATTGGAAATAATGTGAAGATTGGGTCACTTGCACATGTTGATTATGATGTTAAGATTGGAAATAACACAATGATTGAAGGTTTGGTTTACATTCCACCATTAACAAGAATTGGAAATAATGTTTTTGTTGGACCATCTGTTTCTTTAACAAATGATCCATTTCCACCAAGTGAAAAACTGATTGGGGTAACAATAAAAGATAATGCAATAATTGGAAGCAGAGCTGTAATAAAAGCAGGAGTTACAGTTGGAGAAAACAGTGTTGTTGCAATGGGCGCCGTAGTTACTAAAGATGTTCCAGCAAACACGGTTGTGGGAGGAGTTCCTGCAAAAGTAATGTATTCAAAAGAAGAATATGATAAAAAGCAATTAGATTGGAAGAATTCTAATTAATTTTGAGATTCAGCACTAGGAGCAGTTGCCATTCCGGCAAGAAGTTTATCAATCTCATATATTGCAAGTTTATCTCTTCCTAAGAGATTAAATTTTTGGAGAATGTTTTCAAATTGTTGCTCTTCTTCTATCTGTTCGTTTACAAAGAACTGTAAGAAGGTGAATGTATTATGATCTTTATCTCTTTGAGCAATGTCAACCATTTTGTTAATAGATTTTGTAACACCTTGTTCATTTGATAATGCTGTTTTACAAATTGCTTCTAATGATTTGAAAGTTTTTGGTGGTTGTTTAACTGCAGGGATGATTGCACCAACACCTTGACCGTTTAGGAAGTTTACAAATTTCAACATGTGTTGATGTTCTTCTTCTGCTTGGGCATAGAAAAACGCAGCAGAACCATCATAGCCAGTTATTTCACACCATGAACCAGCAGCAAGATAAGCATGTGCGGCATTTGCTTCCATTGAGATTTGATTATTTAGTGCTTTGACTAAAGGTCCAGATATTTTCATAGTATACATTAGTTACCTGAGTTAAAATACTTCTCGAAAATTACCCTTACCTAATTACGCCAAGCTAACTGCAAAAGTTCTAAATTGAACCTAAATTATGCAATCATATGTCCGATAACGCATTAATGGAAAAATTTGAGCAAGAAGTTTGGTCCAAAGTTCCTCATAGAGAAGAAAAAGATGGTAAAGTGGAGATTGTTAATGCCACTCCATTAAGAGACCTTACAGAGGATTTGAAAGAATGTGCAAAAACAGTTTATGATGTAGATATTAGTGAAAAAGATTTCAAAGTTTATGGAAAATTTGATGGAACATTACTAACAGGTTCAATCAAGGTAAGGCCAGCGGTTAACATCATACATGATGCAATCACCACAGGCAAGATTACTTCAGGAACAACTGTAATTGAAGCAACGTCTGGAAACTTTGGAATTGCACTGGGATTATTATCAAAAATTGGCGTAACTGCAATTGCACTGGTATCAAGAAAACTTCAGGAAGGAGTTTTCAAAGAGTTGAGAAATGGAAATATTCGAATAATGGATTTAGATATGGATATTTGTCCTGCACCAGGAATGGAAAGTAAACAAGACGAATTAGTTGCAAAAGCTACTGCTGCAAATGTTCGTTCACAAATGATTGATCTTGGATTCGAACCAGAAACTTTTGATAATAACATTGCAGACATTGAAACACTTTTAGCTAAAAAAGATATAATCAATCTTGCAAAATTCCTTGCAAAAATTTACAATTTATTCTGTCCAGAACAATACGACAATGATCTTAATGTCGATGCACATAGAACTGTAACAGGTGTGGAAATTGATCAGCAGTTGCACGAAAATGGAGAATCATTAGAAAATTTCAATATTGTCTGTACTTTTGGAACAGGAGGAACATCTGGCGGTCTAAGCAGATACTTTGATGAAAAGTATAACAAAAAAGGTGTACATGTGATATTTCCTCCAGACCAACAAGACGTAGCAGGCATTAGGACAGTTGGTAACGCAGATGGTCTCAAATATTATGACCCAGAAAAATATGCAGGTAAACATCAGGTAGATTTCGAACAAGCAAAACCATTATTGAAGTTCTTTGTTGACAAGGGTCATGACATGGGCGAGAGTAGTGCTCTTGAACTCTATGCAGCATTACAAATGATATACAAAAATGGTGGAAACTATGTTGTAATGATTTGTGATGGAATTGACAAGTATAGGAAAAACTTTGAAAAGATTGGAAATAGTATAACACCTAACCAAGTATCACAACAAGATGTTTCATCAACCTCAAGTGAATATGATAAAGTAATATGGATTCATACTCAGTATACACCAAAAGAAGAAGGAATTGAATTATTGGCAAAATCTCTTGGAATTGATAAAAGTAAGATTGTCGTTCCAAATGCTAGAACAGCCCAACAATTATTATCAGGTCAGCAAGTTCCTGAGGAGATTGACAATGCATTACAAGAATCACAAGGAAAATCCCTAATGGTTTGCATGGCTGGAAGAACATCATTGATGGCTGCAAATGTTCTAGCAGACAAAGGTATTCAAACTGATAGTCTAACTGGAGGAATTACCGGACTTCCAGAAAGTCAAACCAAAGATCTTTCCGAGATTATAGAGCAAGCTTCACAATTCTGATATTTTTATACGTAAACTAGATTATACAAGTATGAAATGTCTCTCAGTTTGTCAACCCTTTGCAGAATTAATTATCGAAGGTAAAAAAACAATTGAATTAAGAAAATGGAATACAAAATTTAGAGGTGAATTCTTAGTTCATGCTGCAAAGAAAATACTAAAAGAAGATTGTAAAAGAATGAAGATTTCATCAAAAACATTGACAACAGGTGCGATAATTGGTAAAGTAAATTTGGTAGATGTAAAAAAATATGAATCAGACAAAGAACTGAAGGCAGATAAGACAAAACATTTTTCATCAACGGATTTTTCAAAAAACAAATACGGATTCATTTTAGAAAAACCAAAAAAATTACGTGTACCTATAGAGTATTCGGGAAAATTAAATTTCTTTGAATTTCATCCAGATGAGACAAACAATACAGATATCAAAATTGATCTTTTTGAAGAAGAGCATCGATACATGTGGATAAATCACCACTAATTGTAATATGAGACTAGAATCCGACCCATGTATATATAAAGGGAGTATTTAAAAGAGTAAAAATGCCACAGACAAAACCAATAGTAAGTGTAGAAAACGTGGTTGCATCTGCATCAGTTGATCAAAAAGTAGATCTCAACGATATTACAAAGAAATTTCCTGATACAGAATATCACCCAGATCAATTTCCAGGCTTAGTTTTTCGTTTGGAAAGTCCAAGAACTGCTACACTAATCTTTAGAACTGGTAAAATGGTATGTACGGGTGCAAAATCCGAAGAGATGGCAGTAAAAGCTGTCCAAACTGTTGTAAAACAATTACGTAAAGGAGGTATCAAAATAAAAAAAGATGCAGTCATTACAGTTCAAAATATTGTTGCAGCAATCAATCTAGGTGGAAAGATCCATTTAGAACAAGCAGCAAGAAAATTGCCACGAAGTATGTATGAGCCTGAACAATTTCCAGGTTTGATTCACAGAATGCTTGACCCAAAAACGGTAATTCTGCTATTTGCATCAGGCAAACTTGTGTGTACAGGTGCTAAAAAAGAAGCAGATGTATACAGATCAGTACATAACCTACATTCTACATTAGAAGAAAAAGAATTAATGATCTACGACGCGTAGATTCTCCAATTCTATTTATTATTTTTATATTTTCTTTAGTTCTTCCTCAATCTCAAGTAGAGATTTATTTTTCGGATCAAGTTCCTTAATTTTATTACAACATTGAATTACTTTTTCTTTATCTTTGAGATTAAGATAAACACTAGCCTTTATTGCCAATGCATCTAGATCAAATTCCCCAATCTCCAAAACACTATTCATGTATTCAATTGTTTTTTCTGAATCACCTTTGATGTAATATATGGTTCCAATAATGAATGCAATGTCTGGATCATGTTCAAGTTTTTTCTCAATTCCATGGCCATATTCTAGAGCTTCATCATATTTTTTTTGTTTAACAAGTTTTCGAAGATGACGTCGAGGATTATTGAATAGACCAGTCAATTATATCAAAAAATTATTCTTTATTTGATAACTCAGATTGTAGTTTTTCCCAATCAGATAAGAATGCCTTTAGACCTTTATCAGTTAAAGAGTGACCCAGCATTTTACCTAAAACAGCTGCTGGAAGTGTAACAACATCAGCACCAATTTTGGCGGCATCAACAACATGTTGTGGGTGTCTTACACTTGCAACAAGAATCTGTGTTTTAAAATCATAATTTGAGAAGATTTGTTTTATTTCTCGAATTAAATCCATACCTGTGTGACCAATATCATCTAGCCTACCTATGAAAGGGCTGACATATTTGGCTCCAGCCTTTGCTGCAAGAATAGCCTGATTTGCAGAAAAGACAAGGGTAACATTAACAGGGATTCCTTGTTCTGTAAAGCTCTTACATGCTTTTAGACCATCCCCAGTCATTGGGCATTTAACAACAACATGATCACCATATTCACGAAGTTTTTTCCCTTCTTCCATCATACCATCATAATCAGTACTTACAACTTCCAAACTGACATCACCTTTGATAATATCTGTAATTTCCTTCATTGCAGCATGTGGGTCACCACCCTCTTTTGCTAGAAGTGTAGGATTTGTTGTAATTCCATCTAACAAGCCCATGTCATTGTATTTTCGGATATCTTCAATATTTGCAGTGTCTAGGAAAATTTTCATAGTTTACTCCGGATATCTTTGACAGTTTTTTCTATATTAATTGATGTTATTCCATGTTTTTCTAATAATTGTGGAATTTCACTGTCACGAGCAGATTCACCAAACATGTCTTGTGCGCCAATTCGACGAATAGGGACAGGATATGATTCAGAGACGACTTCAGAAACAGCAGAACCAAAGCCACCCATTATGTTATGTTCTTCACAAGTAACAATTCCTCCAGTTTCTCTTGCTGCTTTTTCTAAAATTTCTTTGTCTATAGGTTTGATTGTAAAGCAATCAATAACCCTACAAGAGATGCCATCTTGTTGTAGTTTTTCAGCTGCGTCTAGAGCCATTTTGACCGTAATTCCAGTTGCAGCAATAGTACAATCACTTCCATCGCGTAATGTAATGCCTTTTCCAATCTCAAATTCCTGAGATTCGGAATGTACTGTTGGAACTTTCGATCTTGCCATTCTCATGTAAAATGGACCATACGATTGAGCAATTGTTTTTGTTAATTTGGACACAGCTACAGCATCAGCAGGTATCAAAACTTTCATGTTTGGAATTACACGCATGATAGCAATATCTTCTATAGTTTGATGTGAGCCACCGTCAGCGCCAACAGACAGACCACCATGAGATGTTACAAGTTTTACATTTAGTCCCTTCTTTTCGCCTCTAGACGGATATGCAATTGAGTTTCTAATTTGATCGACACATCTTCCAGGTAAGAAAATTGCATAGGTGCTAGCAAAAGATGTTTTTCCAGAATATGCTAATCCTGCAGCAACAGATACTAGATTTGCCTCAGCGATTCCAACATTGAAAAATCTATCAGGAAATTGTTTTCCAAAACCTGATGTCTTTAATGAATCAGTAGTATCAGCGCCTAAGACTACAACATTTTGGTCTTGTTCACCTAATTCAATCAAAGCCTTTCCATAAGCTGTTCTCATATCACCAAACTCATCAGTCATTGAAATCCCAACTCCGTAGCAATTTGTGTTAGTTCGTCTTTTTTCTTACCTACAACATGTAAGTCAATCCATTTGTTTACTAGTTCTGTACCACCAAGTTCATTGGCTTTTTGAATCAATAGTTTACGTCTAGTTCTTAGTACTTGGTTTCTAAATTCTCTAATTACTAATCGAACGTCAGACTGACCAATAATAGCACTTCCTCCAACAAATGCACGTGCCCCATCTGCAAAACATTCACCAATATTATCAAGAGTCACACCACCGTCAGATTCAATGTATCCAGAAAAGTTGTTTTCTTTTAGAGTATTCATAAGATTTTTTGTCTTTTCGTGAGTAGATTCAATGTATTTTTGACCAGATTTTCCAGGTACAACAGACATTACAATAATTTGATCAAGAGTTGGAATGAATTTTTTACTCCAATCAGGCATAGAGGTATCGGGATTAATTGCCAATCCAACACTAACTTTACTAGACTTTAGTAGATCATGAATTTCTCCAAAACTTGATTCGTCACATACCTCTGCATGGACAGTAACAATATCACTACCAGCATCAATATAGTTTTGAATTTGTTTTACAGGTTCATTAATCATCAAATGTGTATCAAATGGAATTACAGTTAGAGGTCTTAGTTCTTTGATTTTTGTGTGATCAAAGGTTGTATTTGGTACAAATTGACCATCCATAACATCAAGATGGATGTAATCTGCACGACCATCATCACAACGTTTTACTTCATTTTCTAAGTTGGTCATATCTCCTGCAATAATTGACGGAGCAATCATAAATTGAGAATCAAGTTCTTGATTAATTACAGGAACGAGTTGAGGGTTAGGAGCTTTGCCATGCCATTGAGGATTATCTTCCATATGTTCAACTGCTTTTCCTTTAATGGTTCGAGCTATAATAATAGAAGGCATTCCTTTAACAGATCTTGCTCTAGTTAAGGCATCAGAAACTTGTTCAATTCTATGTCCATCAACTTCAATTACATTCCAGCCAAAAGAACGCCATTTATCACCTGTCTTCCATCTGCTAGCATCTTTCCACATTTCAGAAAGTTCATCACCTTCAAGAGATTCATCTAACGGCATAATTTTTTCAGTGTAAGAATCTTGTTGTATGAAGTTTCTATCAAGAATTAGAGTAAGATTATCAACGTTGTATTTTGCAGCTGTCATGGCAGCTTCCCATACTTGACCTTCATCACTTTCACCATCTCCCATTACAGTAAAGATGTGTGTGTCTTTTCCATCTATTTTTGCAGCAAGTGCATTTCCAATTGAATAAGATAATCCTATGCCTAATGAACCTCCACAAAATTCCACACCAGGACATTTTAGATCTGGATGTCCTTGTAACTTACTTCCAAACTGTCTTAGTGTATCTAATTGTGATTCATCAAAGTATCCTGCTACTGCCATGTTTGAAAAAAGACCAGGAGATGCATGCCCTTTTGATAGAATTAATTTGTCACGTTCTTCCCATTCAGGATTTTTTGGATCATACTTTAGATGATTTGAAAAAATACAACCCATGATTTCAGCCATCGAAAATGAACCACCAGGATGCCCAGATCCAGCTGCAGAGGTTCCTCTAATGACTAGTTTTCGTGCTTGAAGTACATTTTTTTTAATTTGATAATAATTCAGTCCCATTGTAATGTATTGACCAATTTGGCATTTTTAATTTTACACATGATCGTCCTCAAAAAAAAATACCCAGAATTACATAAATAGCTATTTCCGAAAATTTTAATCTGCAAAGATCGTATTCAGAATATGGAATTACATGATTCAGTACCACTCATGGTTTATGATAACAAATGTTATGTTTGTATAAAATTTGCCAAATTGATGAATTTTTTAGCAAAAGGAAAACTTCGAATGATCGGTCATTATACAGAATTTGGTGAAAGAATCAGAAATCAGATTTTAGAAGATGACGCATTGGAAATGTTTTGGTATATTGATGAAAATACAGCATATGGAGGAAGAGCAGCAATAATCCCATTATTATCAGCAATTTTGAGAATTCATGGCAAAGGATTCAACAAAGTAACAATTCAAGAATCATGTGATATAGGATGCAAAGATTCTCTTGCAGTTTTCTTTCGTTCTGCAAGTTTAATCACTCATAGTAGAAAAATCAGTATAAATAATCTATAAAAAAAGTATTTTTTAGAAAAAGTATGCGAATTAGAGCAGATACAATTCCATCAGAAAAGAAAAAAACTCAAGTTTTATGTGCATTTTGTTTTGAAGATGAGAATACACCAATCGGTCTTGGTAAATTCAATAAAAAAATAGATCAAATTGTTTCACAATCAGTTAAGGAGATCAAAGGAAAGAAGAACAAGATAGCAATTATCCATTCACATAAAGATATTCCAGCAGAGAGGGTATTGATTGCAGGAATAGGAAAAAAGAACAAGATAACTTCAGATGTAATTCGGGACGTAGCAGGTAACATTACAAAAAAAATTCATGATTTGGGAATCAAGGAATTTACAATAATTGTTCCAAATAAAAGTTCAATCAAGACAAGTCATACTATATCAGCAATAGTTGAAGGTGCAAATCTTTCACTTTATGATTTTGATTTATTTAGAAAAGAAAAGTCTAACAAAAACCAACCAGATTTATCTCTATTAACTTCTGAAAAAAATGCACAGAGTATAATCAAAAATTCAATAATAGTTTCAGATGCAGTGAAATTTACTCGAGATGTAGCAAACCTACCACCAAATGAATGTCCTCCTGCAAAACTAGGAGAGATAGCAAAAAAAATTGCAAATCAAAATAAGATGAAATGTACAGTATTTTCAAAAAATGAAATAAAATCTAAAGGATTTGGAGGCGTAACAGCAGTGGGTCAAGGAAGTAAAAATGAACCAAAATTCATAATTTTAGAATATAGAAATGGGAAGAAAGAACAAAAACCAATTTTACTTGTTGGAAAAGCTGTAACTTTTGACACTGGTGGAATATCATTAAAGCCGGGTGAAAAAATGGATGAGATGAAATTTGACAAATGTGGCGGTTGTACAGTTTTAGGCGTAATGAAAGCAATTTCAGAATTAAAACTTCCAATCAATGTAGTTGCAATTGTTCCATCTGTTGAAAACATGCCAGATGGAGAATCATTTAGACCAGGCGATATAATCAAATTGTTTAATGGAAAAACTGCAGAAATTCTAAACACAGATGCCGAAGGAAGATTAATTTTGGCAGATGGTTTGGGTTACGGAATAAAACACTATCAACCATCAGCTGTGATGGATTTTGCAACATTAACAGGTGCATGTATCGTTGCATTAGGAACAAATGTTGCAGGAATTGTTAGTAACAATTCAAAATTATCATCTAAAGTTAAATCATCATCAGAAAGAACTTCTGAAGAAGTATGGGAATTACCACTAAACGATGATTACATGGATATGGTAAAATCAAAAGTTGCAGACATCAAAAATCTTGGAATTGGAAGAGCTGCAGGAACAATTACTGCAGCAGCATTTTTGGCAAATTCAGTAGGAAATGTTCCATGGGTGCATTTTGATATTGCAGGAACAGCATGGATTCAACCATCTACAAAAAGTAAATCTTACAATGCACATGGTGCAACAGGATTTGGTGTTAGATTAGTAGTAGATTATCTTACAAATCAGAGATAAATTCTAGGTTTTTGCTCCAAAACCAGAAAATGATAATGGACCAATAAAGAGAACCATCAATCCACCGCCAATTATGATTAAGACCCACATTGCAAAAATGAATGAAAATATTGCAAGAGACATTAGAAATTTACTCCCATCATAAATGAAGTGATTATTGCAAGAATTCCAGAAAATATTGCAAGTTTAAAAATTTCAATTCCTATTTGCTTTTCAGATAGAGGTTTTTTTGCAATTAACAATCTTACAAGTGTTATGGGGGCATGGTTTTCAGAAGTAGTCTTTAATTTCCAATCATCAGTGTGAGTCGTTGGATTCTTTATTTCACGATGTTCGACAATTTTCTTAACACTTGAAAGAAACAAAAATGAATTTATGATTGCAGGTAGAATGGCTATGGCAGCAATAACTTCAACACCACCAATTATGGCTATTCCACCATAAGCAGCACCGAAAGTTATGGCACCAGAATCACCAGGAAATATTCTACTTGGAAATTTATGATATTTGTAAAATGCCAGAGATGAAAATGCAAGACATAAACAAACAACCCCTATTTCATAATTTTCTAATATGAACAAACAAATTGATAATGCAAAGCTTGCAATTGTAATAAATCCACTTGCAACTCCATTTAGAACATCAATTGAGTTTATTGTATTTCCCATTATAGGAATCATGAAAACAACAAGTGCCATGTATAGTAATGGAATAGATACAGAACCAAATAGTGGAAAATCTAAGTTTGAATCATATGCTCCAAGTAAGAGTATAGGAGCGGCACAAAAGGCTAGAGCTAAAGGTTTGAACCAACCACCCATAGTTTTTTTGTCATCGATTAGACCAACAATGAATGCAAAAAATGTTGTAAGAATTACTGCAAGTATTTCAGAGATTGGGAAAAATATATACAAAATTATCAAAGATGATTCGATTCCAACAATAATTGATAATCCTCCAGGACGTGGAATCATTGGTTTTTCTTTTTTATTCATGTCAGTGACAGTGATTTTTCGTTTTTCTAACGCTTTGATAACAATAGGAGTTAGCCCATAAACCGAAAAGAATGCAACGACTATTGCAATTATTGCTGGGATGATTAGTTGTTCCAATTATCTGACCTTTTCTACCTGTGACTTGATACTCTTTGCAATAGTCATACCGATTTTATCTATTTCTGCTAATTTCTCAAGTGGTGCCTTCTTTAATGCAGTTCTATTTTTGTAGCCATTTTTGTATAGAATTCGTGCACGAATTCTACCTACATTTCTGATTCTTACCAAATCAATCAATTCATGCTTGATTCCATATACAATTCTCTTGCGTAAAATATCCAATTCCTTGACCAGATCTTCACGCCTGAATTCTCTAGATAATTCTCTAAGTGAATAGACTAACCAATCTGCAGTGTCAACCATCCTATGCATATCACCAGATTCAATTCCAAGTTCATCAGACAAATTAACTTCTGTCCCTTCATTTGTCCATAAATCTAATGCAAGTAAACTTCTAGAACACTCTTCTTCTTCAATTACTCGAATTAGAGTTTGCCTGTTATTTTCAATGACGATAGATGCTCTTTCAACATCTTTTTGTCTAAGATCAAATCTAGGAAAAAATTCTTCACATGTAGTTATTAGATGTAGGAATCCAAATGTATGTTCACCGCCTTTTGTAATATCATATTCAATAGCATTTCTAAAATCACGTGCAGTCATAGGATCAATGTATAATCTAGAAACCTTTTGTCCAAATCGGGTAGCAATGAAACCATTATCTTTGTTTGCTATGAATTCTTCATCAAGAAGAAAGGTTTTTGCGTTTTCCAAATGTAGTTCAATAATATCATCATCAACTTGATTTCCACCCAATGTTTGTGAAAAGAAATCATTAATCATTTCCTCAGTTATTGTAGGTGATGTAACAATCAAACTGAGTAAATGAATTCTTAGAGAACTTGGACTGATGATTTTAGATTCAATAGGTTCAGGTTCACCATCAACATATTTTTCTAATAATAATTCTTGATTGTTTTTTCCAATGATAATGGATTCACCTTCATCATCATATTGAGGTCTTCCAGCCCGTCCACAAAGTTGTTTGTACTCTAAAACGCTTATGGGTATATTTCCACCGTATTGTGCATTGTAACGTAAAACACTGGAGATTACAACTCTTCTTGCAGGAAGATTAACACCAGCAGCAAGTGTTGGGGTTGCAGATAATAATTTAATTTTTCCATCTCTAAATTCATTTTCAATAATCTCTCGACAGTTTTGGTTTAATCCAGCATGATGAAATCCTACACCTAGTTTGACTACAGTAGCGAGTTTCTTGACTAATTGAGTATGTTCATTATTACTTAGAATTTTTTTTGAAATTTTTGCCAACGCATCTAATTCATTTTTTGATAGAGTTTTTTGTATTAATGGGCCAGAATCTACTGCAAGTTTTGCAGCACTAGTTCTAGTATTTGCAAAAAGTAGACTTTGTCCACCATTTTTTACACAATCTAGGCCAAGGCCAATAGTAGATGAGCCTACATAGTCAAAACTCACATCATATGTTTCCCTATCTTGATTTGTGACAGTAAAGTCATCATATACTGCTTCAGATAGGGGTACAGGTCTCCAAGTACTTTGGACATGTTCACAATCAAGCCATTCGGCAAGCTCATCAGAGTTTGTTATAGTTGCACTTAATGCTACAATTTGTGGTATTTTTCCAATAATTCCAGATTTCAAGCGAGTTAGGACCATTTCCAAGGTTGGCCCACGACCTTCATCACCAATTAGATGAATTTCATCAACAATAACAAGACCTATCTCACTAATCCAAGACTGACTAAATCTCATTAGAGCATCCATTTTTTCATTTGTTAAAACAAGAATGTCAGAATTTTCTAATTTATCTTCAACAGAATCAAAATCTCCTGTAGATATTGAAACTTTAATTTTTCTTCCAAGATTAATTTTTTCTAATTTTTTAAATTCGGTAAATTTTTCAGCTGCTAAGGCACGTAAGGGACTAAGATATACTATCTTTGATTTATTTTTTGGTAAATGAGAGAGCATGGAAAGCATTGCAATGAGTGTTTTACCACTTGCAGTCGGTGCAGAAACTAGTACGCTTTTTCCATCTAAGATTCCAGCGTCAACAGACGATGCTTGAGGTTCATAGAGTTTTTCAAATCCTTGAGATGTCAGAAAGTCAATTGCTGTAGGTTCTAGATCTAATTTACTTATTTTCATACTATGTTATAATGACCAGGTTTTGA
>LUMV01000239.1_pt1 | contig 14768 bp, 9 predicted proteins | sample 729731 | NCBI WGS metagenome assembly LUMV01 (sample SAMN03860301, study PRJNA289734) | marine metagenome | biome: seawater column; feature: ocean; material: water; isolation source: Red Sea water column Station 192 - depth 200m | place: Saudi Arabia: Red Sea | collected 2011-10-15 | depth 200 m
GTCGAAAAGCATGCGCCCGGCTTCCGCGCCAGCATCGTCGGCCAGACGCGCCTCAGCCCCAAGGGTCTGGAGCGCAAGTTCGGGCTGGTCGGCGGCGACATCATGCACGGCAATATGAGCCTCGACCAGCTGTGGTCGGCGCGGCCGGTGCTCGGCAATGGCGGCTATCGCGGTCCGGTGAAAGGGCTTTACATGTGCGGGGCGGGAACGCACCCCGGCGGCGGCGTCACCGGCGCGCCGGGACATAATGCGGCGCAGGTGATCCTGCGCGACCGCGGTCTATTCGCGCCCCGCTGGCGCTGAGGCCGCGCCCCCGCGGCGGCGCATCAGCAGATAGATGGGCAGTCCCGCCGCGGTCATCGCGACGCTCCACAGGCTCGCCTCGATCCCGGCGCCGTAAAAGGCCCAGCAACTATAGCCGAAGCCGACGAGCGTGAGCGCCGCAAAACCCGGCGAGACGCGCAGGCTGCCCGCCTGTTCGAGCCGCAGCGCCGACAGGCTGCCGACGACATAGAGGATGATTGCGGTCGAGGTGGTGATGAGCACCATGAAGGTGAAAAGTTCGGCGAGCCCGCGCGAATAATTGGCATAGACGACGATGCTCGCGAGCAGGCTCGACGCGATCTGCGCCATTTGCGGCGACCCGAAGCGATTGTCGCGCCCGAAAAGGGAAGGGAGCAGGCCGCGATGGGCGAGGTCGCGCGGAATCTCGCCCTGCAGCATCACGAATCCGTTGAGCGCGCCGAGCGCGGCGATCGCGGCAAAGACCGCGACGATATCGCCCGCCAGCGGGCTGACCAGCGTTCCGAAAAAGGTCGCATAGGCGGCGTTCGACTGTTGCAGCGTTTCGACGGGCAGCAGCATGGTGACCGCGGTGCAGGACAGGAGATAGAGGAGGCCGGTCGCCGCGGCGCCGATCAGCGTGGCGCGCGGGATCATCCTTTCGGGATCGCGCACCCGGTCGCCAACGACGGCGGCGCTTTCGAAGCCGAGCAGCCAAGCCGCGACCAGCACCGCGCCGATCACCGGCACGAGCTTCAACAGCAGCGTGATGATCTGCGTCTCGCCCGCGCGGCGGATGCCCGACAGGTTGATGAGCGTGAACAGCCACAGGAAGCCGATCGCGACCAGCGCGGGCAGCGGCCCCTTGTCGCCCAGCCGGGGGATGACGATCGAAAGATTGCTGACCGCCGCGACGGCGAGCGTCGCATTCGCCGTCTAGCAACTGATCCAGTAGCTCCAAGCGACGGTGAATCCCGTGCAGGAACACCCCCGACCCGATCATATTACCCATAACGAGCGCGACGCACATAGCGAGACCGAGCTTCTGCCCGGCCTCGCCCTGTTGCTGTGCGGGGTTCGTCACCCGGTCAGAATTCCTTGCTGACCTTGAGCCCGATCAGTCGCGGCCTGATCGGCGTGTCGTAGAATACCCCGCCGGTGCTGGTCAGCCCGTCGGGATCGCCGCAGGTGGTTTCGAGGCACTGGACACCCGTATTGATGATGCCGTTGCTGTCGAACAAATTGGTCGCGAACAGTTCGGCCTTCCAATCCTCTCCCTTCACACCGATGCTGATATCGGCGGTGGTATAGGATTTAAGCGTTCCCTTGAGCGCATTTTCAAAGATGCGAAGGTCGCTGCGCCGCTTGCCGATATGGTTGAGCGCGAACTGGACATGCCCGCCCAGCCCGCCGATCGGGAATTCGTAGCGCGTGACCAGATTGCCCTTGAACTTCGGCGTCACCGGAAGCTGCGTTCCCGACGGGGCGAGCAGCGCATTGGTCGCACCGTCGCTGCCGGGCAGGGTGCAGTCGAAACTGCTGTTCGCGATCAGGCAGAAATCGCGGCGAATCTGCGCATCATTGTAGCTCATCCCGGCGTTGATCGAGAAGCCGCCCTCGCGATAGCCGAGGTCGAGTTCGATGCCGCGAATGCGCGCTACGCCCGCGTTGCGGATTTCGGTCAGACCGTTGAGCCCGAGGAAGGAAAGCTGAATGTCTTTCCAGTCCTCCTGATAGATCGCGCCGTTGAAGCGCACCGGACCCCAATTGGTCTTCCAGCCGAATTCATAATTGTCGAGCGTATCCGGACCATAGGGCGGCAGGGTGCCGCGGCGATTGATCCCGCCGGGACGGAAGCCGCGCGACCAGGTGCCATAGATCAAGGCATTGTCGCTGAGCTTGTACGTCAGGTTCAGCTTGTGAATGAAGCCGGTATCCTTGGTCCGCTTGTCGAGATTGGTACAGGGCGACCCGGCAACGATTGCCGGACCGAAGCAGGCGGCGACGCCGGTTCGGCTCGACACGCCCGCCGAATAGCCGAAGAAGCCGACCAGGCTGTTGTCGAACTTGTACAGACGGCCGCCACCGGTCAGCGTCAGCTTGTCGGTGATGTCGTAGCTGAGCTCGCCGAACGCGGCATAGTCGCGGTCGACGCGGAACTGCTTGGTCAGCCAGATGTCGCTGGCCGTGCCGGGCACCTTCAGATCGTCGGCCAGATTGTCGATGATGTACTTCTGTTCGATATTGTGACTCTGGCGCTGCCAGAACACGCCGCCGATAAAGCGGATCGGCGCATCGGCGGGCGACGCGATGCGTGCCTCGACAAAGCTCTTCTTATAACGGTCGATGCCGTTGATATACTGATTGGGGCTGATCAGATTGTTCGCATTGTCGCGCAGATAATAGCCCGAACCGTAGAGCGCGTCATAGAAATAGGAATAATCCGAATAGTCGCTCGCGACGTCGGTGCGGCGGCGCAGGTGGCCGCCGGTGACGGTCAGATCCCAATTGCCGAGCTTGCCCTCGATCGTCAGGGCCGCCTGCAGCCATTTGTCCTTGCTCCATTCGGGATTGTACTGGACGGTCTGCAGCTGGCCGGTGACGGCGCTCGACCGCTCCTGCGAATAGCTGCCGTTCGTCTTCTGGATCTGGCCCATGATCGTCGGACGCAGCGTCCAATTGTCGTCGAGCTCGATCCCGAGCGCGAGGCGCGCGCCATAGGTGTCGGCGTCGTTGTAGTTATTTTCGACATAGGCGGAATTATTCTGGACGATGCCGCTGGTCGGATAGGTGCGGCTGCCCGGAATATTGTCGATATAGCCGGCATCGTGCCGGTACCAGCCGACAAGGCGCAGCGCCGCGCGCTCACCGAGCGGCGCGTTGATGAAGCCTTCGGCGACACCGCCGAAATTGCCGTGCGCGACCGAATTGATCTCGGCCCCGATCTCGCCATAGGTGCCGCTGGTGTCGGGCTTGTTGGTGACAAGCTTGATCGTGCCCGCCATCGAACTTGCGCCATACAGCGTGCCCTGCGGCCCGGCGAGTGCCTCGACGCGCGAAAGATCATAGGCATGGATATCCAGCGCGCCCTGAATGGTCGTTACCGGCATTTCGTCGAGATAAGTGCCGACGGTCGGCAGCGAGGCTGAATGGTTTGCATTCTCGCCCGACGACACGCCGCGGAAATAGACCTGGGCAAAGCCCGGTGCGGCCGTCTGGATCGTCACCGACGGCAGGAATTTGACGACGTCCTGAAATTCCTTGACCTGCAACTCGGCCAGTCTTTCGGTGCCGAGCGCGGTGATCGCCATCGGCACGTCCTGCAGATTCTGCTCGCGCTTCGAAGCCGTGACGACGATGTCGTCGCCATTGGCCGGCGCCGTTTGCTGTGCGAGCGCCGTTCCCGACGTGCACAGGATCGTGCTGCCGAGCAGCAGCGCGCTGCCTTTCGCCAACACTGCCGAAACATTCCGCATAGAGACCCCCCTCGATGACAACAATGTGACGGAGAATGACGCGGTGCAGCGCAAGCGCAAGCATTGTCATCGCACCGGTGCGCGCATTGGTCGAAAATGTCGGCTGCTGTTGCTCAAAGGCAACGTATTTGCGCGCGGCGGGCTAGTCGGCGAGCAGTGGAACCCCCGGATAAGCTTCCAGCACCGGACCGAGCGCCGCCTTGAGCGGGGCGAGCCATGCGTCATAGGGGCGCCATTGATCGACGCCGTCGCGGTTGATGGGGCGGCGCACCTGTTCGCTCGACGCGGTACGCACGGCGCGATCATTGGCGTAAAAGGCCAGGCAGGCCTCGTCGAACGGGACGTTCAGATAGGAGAGCATCGCGCGAACCTCGCCCTCCGGATCGTCGAGCAGCGCCTCGTGGATAACGCGGTGAACCCGGCCCGGCTGGACCGCGTCGATATGCGCCATCAGGCGGACATAGTCGCGATAATAGGCACCGATATCCTCCAGCCCATAGCTGAACGCCTGACCCTTGGCGAAATGCTGGCGAAAGTTCGACCAGCAGCAATCGAGCGGGTGGCGCCGAGCATCGATGATCTTGGCGCAGGGCAGGGTCAGGCGAATGAAGGGCAGGTAAAGCCAGTTGTTCGGAAGCTTGTCGATATAGAAGGGCTTGTCCGTTTTGCGCTGGACTGCAGTGCGCGCCAGGAATTGCCGGCCGAGGTCGGCCAGCGCATCGGAGGGCAGATCGGCCAGTGCTTCGACCCAGCGACGCGGGTCGCCCTTCGCATCGCGCCCGAGGCTGAGCGCCAGCGCCGGAATATCGGGCAATTCCATCGTGCCTTCGATCGCACTATGGCTTGCCAGAATTTGCTCGATCAGCGTTGAACCCGCGCGCGGCAGGCCGAGGACGAAAATCGGATCGGGATCGGGCGCGCCCGCACCGGCCATTGCCGCAAAGCGTTCGGCCGGAAAATGGGCGATGATGGCATCGACCGTGGCGCGCGTATCAGCCGGATCATAGCCGAGTTGCGCCGACCGGATCGCATTGCCTGCTGCGTAGTGACGAAAGGCTGCGGCATGATCGCCGGCATCGTCATAGGCCTTGCCAAGCGCGAAGTGCAGATGGAGCCGGTCGTCCGCGCGCGCCTCGTCCGTTGGCGCCGCATCGACGAGCGCAGCTTCCATGGCGGATCGGTCGGCGGCGTCGAACCGAATGGTCTTCAGATTGGCGAGGCTCCACCAGATTTCGCCCAGCCCGGGATCGGTGGCGAGCGCATGGCGATAGGCCGCGATGCTGTCGTCCTGCCGCCCGACCGTCTTGAGCATATGACCATAGCTCATCCACAATTTGGCGTGGCCGGGAAAGCGGCGGGTCAATTCTTCGTACAGCGCGATCGCTTCGTCATAGCCGCCGATACGGCCGAGGGCGGCGGCCTTCAGATTGGCGTGGGCCGGATTGTCGGGATCGTCGCCGAGCACGGAATCGAGCGCCGCGACGGCTTCCGCAAAGCGATTCTGCTTGTAATAGACCGTCGCCAGATTGGCGCGGGCGGCGCCGAACCCCGGCGCGAGTTCGACCGCCCGCATCAGCAGCTTTTCGGCATCGCCATAACGGCCGATACGCCCGGCGACCTCGGCCAGCATGCGGATCGCCGCGACATCGGTGGCGTCGTCGCGCAGGCGTCCGCGCAGCGCGGCCTCGGCATCGGGCAGCCGATCTTCGGCGAGGGCGAGCGCCGCCGCGATCATCTCGGGATCGTGGATCGCCGCGCCAACGGCGTCGAGCGCGGCCGCCTGCGCCTCATCCTCGCGTCCGAGCGCGCGCAGCGCGTGCGCAGCAAGGCGGTGGGCGGCGGCCGATGTCGGAACAACCTCGATAATCGCCTGCGCCTGCGCCAGCGCCGCCGCAGGCTGACCCGCCAGCAGATGCCGGGCGTTGGCGAGCGCCTGATCGTGCGTGACGGTCGCCAAGCCCGCGCGCCTCAGCTCTTGGACCGGGCCTTGGCGATGGCGCGCTTCAGCGCGTCATAGCCGACCTGCCCCTGGAAAAGCTGGTCCCCGACGACCCAGGTGGGGGTCGCGTTGAGTTGAAGCTGGGTTGCGATCGCGAGGTTCGCGTCGAGTTCGCGCTGGAACAGCGCCTCGTTCGCGGTCGCGTCGGCGCTGCCGTCGGTGACGACGCCCGCGCGCTGCGCTGCGGCGGCGATCGCCGAGGGGTCGAGCGAACTCGCTGCGAACATCGCGTGGTGGAAAGCGTCATATTTGCCCTGCCGCGCGGCGGCGAGCGCCATCAGCGCGGCATCGCGGCTTTGCGGCGAGATGATCGGCAATTCGCGGAACACGACCTTCAGCCTTTTGTCCTCGCGGACCAGCCGGTCGACGTCGGGCACGCTCGCCCGGCAGAAGCCGCAGGCATAGTCGGTGAAGACGACCAGTGTGACGTCGCCGTCGGCATTGCCCGCCCAGGCGCCGGCGTAAGGCTTTTCGAGTGCGGGGCGGATCGCGTCGATCGCCTTCGCCATTTCGCGGTCGCGCTGCGCCTCCAGCGCCTCGGGGATGATCTCGGGATTAGCGCGAATATAGTCGCCGACGATCGTCTCGACCTCGCTCTTGCTCATGCCGCCGCCGAAGCGGCCGCCAAGCCAGAAGGTCGCGCCGAGCAGTGCGAGCGCGGCGATGCCGCCGATCAGCAGGGTGCGCGTCGATACGCCGTCCATCATTCCTCCCTGGCGCTGCGGCAAACGGCCCGCGGTCATCGCCTTGGCGCGCGCGGGCTTGGGTTTGGCCGGGGCTGCGACATGCGGGGTGCGATCATCGTCCGGCACGGCGGCTATCGCCGCCGCTTTGGCTTGCGTTTCGGCCAAGGTCGCGGGGATCGCCTCGCCGGCAAAGAGGGGGAGGTCGCCCGCATTCTGGGCGTCGGCGGCGCGCGCCTCGGCTTCTTCGCGCGCGAGCAATTGTTCGAGCCCCGAGGGCGGCGGCGCAAGCTCTTCGGCGGCTGGGCGCAGCTTGTTCGCGGCATCGCCGATGCCGTCCTTGCTGGCGCGCGCAACCTGACCTATCCCGGCCTTCGTCTTGCCCGCGACTTCGCCGATCCCGCGTCCGGCTTCGCTGGAAATTTTCGCGACCTTGTCGCCCAGCGCCATCTTGTCCCACGCCTCGCCGCTCGCGCTCGCTGCGCTGCGCGCCGCCTTCGCCGATCCGCGTCCGACGGCGCGCGCGGCGCGCGCGGCGCCGCGGCCCGAACGCTGCGCAAGGTCGCGCGTCCGTCGCGGTATCTCCATCGCCTCGACGCGCGCGGGTATGTCGGCGCGTTCGCCGACATCGATCGTCCAGTCGGCAAAGGCCGCAGCGCCGTGCCGGATCGCACTCCACAGCCGCGCCGCGCCGGCCTTCAGCTGCTCCCCCGTGACGCGCGGATCGCGCGCCGGGGCGGGCTTCGGCGTATAGCGGCCGACGTCGATGCCGACGGGCGGGGCGTCCTTCGGCTTTGCCAGTCCCTCGTCGGCGCGCGGCAGGGGCTCGGGCGCCGGCGACGGGTCGCGCAACCACGGCTGATAATATTCGTCTTTCTTGTCTGTCACTTGTCGCCCTTGTGCATTCGCGAAATTGCGATGCATCCCCGAATTTCGTCGTGAATCTAGCGCCGTTTGCGCGTCCGTTCTACCTCGGCGCGCGCAACCATCGAAATATCCTGTGCACGAATCCAGTCGGGCGATCCTTGCGGCAGGCCCTGCATCGCCATTTCGGCATTACGCAGCGCGAGCATCGGCTGTCCACCCTCGAGACTGTAGCGTTCCGCCGAGGCGAGCGCGGCGCGCGCCTGATCGCCGCGGTTCGCATAGACGATTCCGAGCTGATACCAGGCGAACGGATTCTCGTTATCGAGCGCGACGGCGGTTTTCAGCACCTTTTCGGCCTCGGGAAAATTGGCCGGGTCCTCGGTCGCGATCAGCGCATGGCCGAGGGTCGAGGCGATCAGCGGCTGTGATTTCGAATTGGCGACCGCCTTGCGTAGCGGCGGAATCGCTTCCTTGGGCCGTCCGGATTCGAGCAAGACCTGGCCTTCGAGCTCGAGGAAATACGGGTCTTCGGGATTGGTGGCGATCAGGGCATCGACCTCGTCCAGCGCCTTTTGCGGATAGGCGCTCTTGTGCCAAGCGTAAGCGCGGGCGTAGCGCGCGGGCACGCTCTTGTCGCTTTCGGGATATTTGCGCAGCGTCCGCTCGGGCTCTTCCATATAGCCGAGCAGCTTGGCCTTCACGCGCTGAAAGCGGGCTTCGAGCTGGGGATCGCTTGGCTTGTCCCACGCCGGATCGACGACATAGACTTCGCGGAGCGCCTGGATGCGATCGCCCGACAGCGGGTGCGTGCGGCTGTAGGCCTGATCATCATCCTGTTTGACGGCGTAGCGGAATTCGAGATTCTGCAGCTTCTTGAAGAAATCGAGGCTGCCTTTGCCGCTGATCCCTGCCTTCGACAGATATTGCGCACCGGCGGCGTCGGCGGTCGCTTCCTGAACCCGGCTGAACGCCAGATATTTGCCGAGCGCGGCCTGTTGCCCCGCCATCATGATGCCCATACCGGCATCGCCGCCGCCCGCCGCGATCGCCGCGGCGCCGAGCAGCAGGCTGAGCAGCGAGATGCCCGTTGCGGTCTTGGCGCCGTCGCTGGCGCGGATGGCGTGGCCGCCCATGATATGGCCGAGCTCGTGGGCGAGTACGCCCTGCACTTCGTTGGCGCTGTCGGCGGTCTCGATCAGGCCGCTAAAGACATAGATGTCCTGACTGCCCGCCACGAACGCGTTGATGCTGCGATCGCCGAGCAGGTGGACGCGCACCTGTCCGGGACGCAGCCCCGCCGCGACGAGCAGCGGATCGACCATGTCCTGGAAGAGCGCCTCGGTTTCGGCGTCGCGCAGCATCGACTGCGCCATCACCGGCCGCGCGGCAACCGCCACCATGGCGACGAGCGTCAGCAGCAGGCGCAGCGCGGCGCGCCAGGCGCCCGGCCGGGCCAGGATGTGGGACGGGGATGGCGCGATCATCGCCGCCCGTCTTGCGCCGCGCGTCTGAACCTCGAATGAAGCCATGGAGACTTATTGGGGCGCCAGCCGCGCGGGCGCAAGGTGCGTGATGGCCGCTACTGCGGCGCCTGTCCGAAAAAAGGGCCCCCGCTTGCGCGAGGGCCCGTCTTTTCATGCAATTCAGGCGCGTCAGTTGCCGAAGGTGCGCTGCCACCAGCCGCGACGGGGTCCGCCCTCAGGGGCGTCGCCTTCGGCGTCGGCAGGGATGGCTTCGACCGTGGAATCGCCCTGCGGAGCGCTTGCGGTTGCTTCGGCGGGCTGCGCTTCGGCGGCGGCCGCCTTCTTGCTGCGGCTGGCGCGCTTTTTCGGCGCGGGCTTGGCGGGTTCTGCTTCCTCTACCGGCACGTCGGCGACAGGAGCCTCGGGCGCTTCGCTGCTTGCGTCGGCGGCTTCGACCGCGGCCGCTTCGGCAGCGATCGCCGCCTTGGTCTTGCGCGGCGCGCGTTTGCGCTTCGGCTTTTCTTCGGCCGCAGGGGCTTCGGGGGCGGGGGCTTCGACGGCTTCCGGTTCGGGCGCAGTCGTGTCCGCGTCGCCTGCCTCGGCTTCGACGGCTTCGGCCTCGACCTTCTTGCGACCGCGGCCGCCGCGGCGACGACGCGGCTTGGCTTCGCCTTCCTCGCTCGCTTCGGCGGCTACGGGTTCCGCCGCACCATCGGCGCCGGCTTCGTCGTCGCCGTCGCCGTCGGTTTCCTCGGCCTCTTCGGAAGCCGTTTCGCCCTCGGCGGTTTCGTTGCCCTCGTCATCGCGGCGACCGCGACGACCGCGGCGGCGACGCCGGCGGCGCTTGTTGCGTCCGCCTTCGCCATCGGCATCGCCCTCTTCACGCTCGCGTTCGCGGCGCGCGGGGCGTTCGGCTTCTTCTTCCTCTTCTTCGATATCCTCTTCGTCGACGATATCGTCGTCATCATCATCCTCGATCGGCGCGATCGGGGCGAAGCTGCGGCGCTGAACGGGCGGCGGGCCGCCGACCTCGATCGCCATGCGCGCGCCTTCGGTTTCGCCGTCGGGCAGGATTTCGACGCTGACGCCGTACAGATCCTCGATATCGCGCAGTTCGCGGCGCTTTTCGTTGAGGAGATAGAAGGTCGCTTCCTGGCTCGCGCGCAGGATGATCTTGCTGCCCTTGCCGCGTGCGGCTTCCTCTTCGATCAGGCGCAGCGCGCTGAGACCCGCCGACGATGCGGTGCGGACGAGGCCGGTGCCTTCGCAATGCGGGCAGGGGCGCGTCGACGCTTCGAGCACGCCGGTGCGCAGCCGCTGGCGGCTCATTTCCATCAGGCCGAAGCCCGAGATGCGGCCGACCTGGATGCGCGCGCGGTCATTCTTGAGCGCATCCTTCATCGCGCGCTCGACCTTGCGGACGTTCGAGCCATGATCCATGTCGATGAAGTCGATGACGATCAGGCCCGCCATGTCGCGCAGGCGAAGCTGGCGGGCGATTTCGTGTGCCGCCTCAAGGTTGGTGCTGAGCGCGGTCTGCTCGATATTATGCTCGCGCGTCGAGCGGCCCGAGTTGATGTCGATCGACACCAGCGCCTCGGTCGGGTTGATGACGAGATAGCCGCCCGATTTCAGCTGAACGACCGGATTGAGCATCCCGGCGAGCTGATCTTCGACGCCATAGCGCTGATAGAGCGAAACGGGGTCGGCATATTGCTTCACGCGCCGGGCGTGGCTGGGCATCAGCAGCTTCATGAACTGCTTCGCCGCCTTATAGCCCTCTTCGCCCTCGACGAGCACTTCCTCGATGTCGCGGTGATAGATGTCGCGGATCGCACGTTTCACAAGGTCGCTGTCCGAATGGATCAGCGCCGGCGCGCTCGACCCCAGCGTCTTTTCGCGAATCTCGTCCCACAGCCGGGCGAGATAGTCGAAGTCGCGCTTGATCTCGGTCTTGGTGCGGCTCATCCCCGCGGTGCGGACGATGCAGCCCATCGACGGCGGCAGGTTGAGCTCGTCGATCATCGCCTTCAATTTGCGGCGATCGGCGCCGTTCGAAATCTTGCGGCTGATCCCGCCGCCGTGCATCGTGTTCGGCATCAGCACGCAATAGCGGCCGGCCAGCGACAGATAGGTGGTCAGCGCCGCACCCTTGTTGCCGCGCTCTTCCTTGACGACCTGCACCAGCATCACTTGGCGGCGACGGATGACGTCCTGAATCTTGTACTTGCGGCGCAGCGACATGCGGCTTTCGCCATTTTCATCCTCGTCGCGGCGTCCGCGTCCGCGGCCGCCCTTGCGACCCCGGCCCCGCCCGCGGCCCCGGCGACCCTTGTCGTCGCGATCGTCGCGCGCTTCTTCGCCATCTTCGCCCTCGGCGTCGTCCGCGGAATCTTGGCGGCCATCGTCGTCGCTGTCCTCGCCGATGGTTTCGGGGGCGGCAACGGCGGCGTCATCGTCGCCGGGCTCGTCGACATCGGCCACATCGCCTTCCAGCTCGTCGAGGTCTTCCTCGGCGCGCATCGCGGCTTCGGCGGCATGCTCCGCCTCTTCGCGCAGCAAGGCTTCGCGGTCTTCCTTCGGGATCTGGTAATAGTCGGGGTGGATTTCGCTGAAGGCCAGGAAGCCGTGGCGATTGCCGCCATATTCCACGAACGCCGCCTGCAGCGACGGTTCGACGCGGGTTACCTTGGCCAGATAGATATTGCCCTTGAGCTGCTTGTGCTCGGCGGACTCGAAATCAAACTCCTCGATGCGGTTTCCCTTGGTGACGGCGACCCGGGTTTCTTCCCGGTGCCGCGCGTCGATCAACATGCGCGTGGTCATTATTATCACTCCAGGCGCGCCGCAGCGCGCCAAACAAAAAGGCCGCCGCCGCCCGTGGAGGGCGGCTGCGGTCGATAGGGTTCAAACGGAAAAAGACGTTATTGCCGCGCGTGGCCCGCGTCCGGTCCTGGACGCGCATGCGGTCTTCCGTCACGTCGACGCGCGGCGCAAATGCGACTGCGTCGGCATGGGAAGAGGGCATGGCAAGCCTCATACGGCATCAACCTGTTACGGGGTGACCGTTATGGCAGGCGACGCTGGAATGGGGTCGGCCGCCGCCCGGTCATCCGGGTGGACTGACGGACATGTCTTTCCCCGCATGTCCGGCGCCGGGGAGGCCATGAACCGCGAATCGCGCGGGTCAGCCTTTCCCCTCAAAAGGCCGGACGGGATCGGGTCGGACACCGTCAGTGTGTCGGGTGCTAGCATCGGCACGGACCAACGGCAACCCAAAGCACGGCAGACACATGGGAATGTTCGCGCACGCCGACAAGGCGTTTTGCGCAATTCGTGCTGAATCCCCTGTTAACCGTGCCGGTTGACCGCGATTTGACGGGCGATGGCTAATGACTGGTTCATCCTTTTTTGCGGCCGGAGCCCTCATGTTTTCGAATAAGCGCTGGACCATCGCGCGCCGGGGGCGGCATAACCGGGCGATGGGCCTGATCCTTGTCCTGATCGCGACGATCCTGTCGATACCGGCGGCGATCGCGGGCGATATTCGCGCGGTCGAAATCGGCGACCGCGAGGTGACGCTGCGCTTTGCCGACGTCGTCGCGGGCGCGTCGGCCTTCGTCCTCGCCGGACCCGACCGTATCGCGCTCGACATTCTGGGCGCCGATCCCGGCCGTTCGCCGCAGGGCAGCGGGCTTGTCAGCGCGGTGCGTCAGGGGATCGAAGGGCCGAATAATCCACGCCTGCCGCTAGTCGTCATCGACGCCGGCCATGGCGGGCACGATCCGGGCGCGATTTCGCCGCACAGCGGCAAGCGCGAAAAGGACATCACGCTCGGAATCGCGCGCGCGATCCGCGACGATCTGGTTGCCAGCGGCCGCGTTCGCGTCGCGCTCACCCGCTCCGACGACCGCTTTCTGGTGCTCGAGGAACGCTATGGCATCGCGCGGCGACTGAAGGCCGACCTGTTCATTTCGATCCATGCCGACGCGGCCGAGAATGAAGAGGCGCATGGCGCGTCGGTCTATACGCTGTCCGAAGTCGCCTCCGACCGCGAGGCGGCGCGGCTTGCGGCGCGCGAGAACAAGGCGAATATCATCAACGGCGTCGATCTGGGCGCGCACAGCGGCGAAGTCTCGTCGATCCTGCTCGACCTGACGCAGCGCGAGACGATGAATGTCGCATCCGATTTCGCCCGTCTGCTCCAGCGTGAGGCGGCGGACGATGTCACCTTCCGCACCACCGCGCACCGTTTTGCATCCTTCGTCGTGCTGAAGGCTCCCGATACGCCGTCGATCCTGTTCGAAACCGGCTTCATCTCGAACAAGGATGATTCGGAATTTCTGGCTTCGGCGGCGGGGCAGAAAAAGGTCGCGCGCGGCGTCCGCGACGCCATCCAGGTTCATTTTGCGCGGCAGATCGCCGCCGTCGGCCGCTGAACCAAAAAGTTAGTCTTGACTAACTTTTTGCGGGCGCGCAGCTTCCGTCCCGTTCGCGGCGGGAGAGTGGCATGGCGACGGCGGAGGCAGGATGGAGCAACTGGTCGGGTAGCGTCCGTGCCCCGGCAACGGTGGCACGACCGACGAACGAGGCGGCGCTTTCCGCGCTGGTGCGCGAGGCCGCCAAGGTGCGCGCGGTCGGCGCCGGGCACAGCTTCATGCCGCTATGCCGGTCGGACGAACTGATCGTCAGCCTCGACGCGATGGCGGGCGAGCTCAGTATCGCCCCCGATCGTCAGACCGCGCGCATCCCGGCAGGATGGAGCATCAAGCGGCTGACCGAGGCGCTGTGGCAGCACGGCCTTGCGCTCGCTAACCAGGGCGATGTCAATCCGCAGGCGCTGGCGGGCGCGATGGCGACGGGCACGCACGGGACCGGCGTCGATCTCGGCTCGCTGTCGACCTTTGCGCGGGGCTTCCGGCTGATCGGCGCCGACGGCGCGACACGCTGGTGCGACGCGCAGGAAAACCCCGATCTGTTCGCGGCGCAGCGGCTGTCGCTCGGGCTGTTCGGCATCGCGACCGAGATCGAGGTTGCCGTCGTCCCCGCCTTTCATCTGGTCGAACGGATCGAGAAAAGGCGCTGGGACGAAATCCGTGAAAGCTACGACGCGCTTGCCGAGCAGCACCGCCACATCGAATTCTGGATATTTCCGCACGCCGAGCATGTGATTCTGAAGACGTTGACGCCGTGCGACCCGTGCGATCCGCCGCGCTCGACGAGCGATGTCGACGAAAGCGCGTTCCGCCGCGCGCTCGACATCGCGGCCTTCGCGCCCTTTCTGACCCCGCTGCTCCAGCGCGCGATGATGAAGACGCGCTTCGACGGCGAGCGGCGCGGCCCCGCGCACAGCATCTTTCCGTCCGACCGCACGATCCGTTTCGAGGAAATGGAATATGAACTGCCGCGCGCCGCGGGCCTCGCCGCGCTCGACGCGGTGATCGGCTGGATTCGCGCCGGGCGTTTGCCCGTGACCTTTCCCTTCGAATATCGCACCGTCGCCGCCGACGATATCTGGATGAGTCCGATGAACGCGGGGCCGGTCGCTGCGATCTCGATGCACCAATATGCGAAAATGCCATGGGCGGATCATTTTGCCGGTGCCGAGGCGATTTTCCGGGCGCATGGCGGGCGGCCGCATTGGGCGAAGCGCCACACATTGACGCGCGCCGATGTCGATGCGCTCTATCCGATGGCCGAACGCTATCGCGCGGTCCGCCGCGCCGCCGATCCGCATGGCAAATTTCTGAACCCGCATCTGGAGGCGCTGTTTTCATGAGCGACGATCTGACCTTGCACGCCCATCTCGTCGGCCGGCAGGGGTCGCGCGCCGACCTCAATACGCCGGTACTCGTCCTCGATATCGACGCGCTCGACCGCAATATTGCGGCGATGGCCGGGCTGGCCGCTGCGCGCGGCATCGGCCTCAGGCCCCATGCCAAGACCCACAAGAGCGTCGATATCGCGAGGCGCCAGCTTGCGGCGGGCGCCGCCGGGG
>LUMV01000273.1_pt1 | contig 14690 bp, 14 predicted proteins | sample 729731 | NCBI WGS metagenome assembly LUMV01 (sample SAMN03860301, study PRJNA289734) | marine metagenome | biome: seawater column; feature: ocean; material: water; isolation source: Red Sea water column Station 192 - depth 200m | place: Saudi Arabia: Red Sea | collected 2011-10-15 | depth 200 m
GCCAAGGCACTGGGCACGGTGATGGAGCGTGAATTGGCCGCGTGGCGGGTCAAGGAAGCGACAGCCAAGGCCCAAATCGATCAAAAGCGAGAAGCGCTCGAGCAGAGTGGCGTCCGCCTCGATATTGTCTTCATCAATAGCCTGTCCACCGATGAGGCCAAGCTGACCGAGCGCCTCAGGAAGCTGAAGACCTGGGAGCCCGCGCTCGACAAAGCGCGTAAAGAACGCGCTGACCTCGTGAAGAAGCGCTGGGAAATCAGACAACGGATTGCCACAAAGCGAAGCGCCTACGGTGTCAAGGCGAGCACCACGCTCAAAGCTGTCCTCACCGATCTCAGCGTGTCGCTGAAGTTTCTTCACAGCGCATATTCGCCGTCAGGTTGCTCCGTCATCAGCGAAGCGATGAGCTGGCGGACGTCACGCGTTCCGAGGGCGGAACTGCTGATCGAGACCTTGTCGTTGCCCGTGTTGGTGCAAGCCGTGCTGAAGAAGGACAAGGCGACGATCAAGGGCGTGAAGGAAAAAGATGGATCAACGGTTTTTTCTGACGCCGATGCACAATCCATCATCGACAACCTATCTCCTCCAGAGGTCATGTACAAACTTCAGGCAGTCGAGGTTAGCGACAAGCCTCAGCTGATCGTTGCCAAGACCATGGCAGGCAGGCCGCAGCCGATGATCCGGGATTTCAGCCGGCTCAGCCTCGGACAGAAGCAGTCGGTCTTGCTTGCCCTCATGCTTTCAGCGGAATCAAACCGCCCCCTGATCATTGAATGCGAACATCGCGGTCTTGGGAGATGCTGAACAAATCATCGTGCTCAAGGCGCAGGATGACAATGGCCGGATCGTATCGAGCGGCTCGATCGATCATCCCGACACGCGGCAATATGCCTGCGACATCCTCGAAGGATCGGCGGAAGCCTTTAAGCGGCGCGCCGCAATCTACGGGGTCGCTTAGTCTGCCGGATCGCAAGGGCGGTCGCCACCCATCGCTCTGGTCGCCGTCCGCGATCACCGCCGCTGGATTGCAGATGCGCATCCTTTCCAAGCTTCCGTCGTTCAAAAAGGGCGCCGCAGAGGAGAGGATATGGAGCTTTTCAATCCACAGCTTTTGTGGCCGATCGTCGGGGCGGTCGTGACTGGCACCATCATCGGAGCCGAGCGCGAATATCGGGCGAGCCCCGCCGGCCTTCGCACCCATATTCTCGTGGCTCTATCTTGCTGCCTGCTGATGCTCGCCGCGGTTCACCAGATGGCCTGGCTCACCGAAACACCCAAGGAGGTGATCCGTATCGATCCCGTCCGCATGGCGCACGGTATCCTTACGGGTATCGGTTTTCTCTGCGGCGGCGTGATTTTTCGTGAAGGCTTCAATGTGCGCGGCCTGACGACCGCCGCGTCGCTCTGGACGACATCGACCCTGGGTATGCTCTTCGGGGTCGGCTTTTACGAGCTCGCCATGTTCGGCGCGATCGCAACGCTGTTCGTTCTTGCTGCTGTTTCCTTCACTGAAAGACACGCACCACAACGCCGCATCGCGCATATCACGGCCAATTATCGCCGGGATGCTGCCGTCACGCGCAATCAATTCAGCGCGTTTCTCGCTCAGAATGAAATGCGCACCATAACTGTTGACCATCGTGTCGAAGGAGCGACGCGCGCATACCATGCGATCGTCGATGGCTACAGCGAGGAACGGGCGGAAGCACTCGATGAAGCATGGTCCCGTGATGAAAGCATCGTCGGTTTCGAAATCAAGCCCCAACCTGGATGACAGCTGCAGTCAGGCCGGCCCCGCCGGGATGAAATAGCCCCGCCATGGTTTAGATTTTTCAATTGTCGTCTTTTGGACGGCCTGCTCTCTGCTAAAGAAAGCGATGTAACGAGCAGAGACAAGGGCGGGGGCCAATGAAGAAGATCATCCTCACTGCAGCTTTATTTTGCACACCGCAAATGGCGCAGGCGCAATCGGGCTGCACAGCCTACACGGACACGACAGTGCAGCCGCAGACCTTCGATCAGGCTATCGCGTCCATCAAGCCCGTCGCGCCGAAGGACGAATTCGAGACCAGCGATGCATACCGCGCCCGGCTTGCAGCAGCGGGCGGCTCCGGCCCCCTCATCATCTCGAAGAAGATCGAAGGCGCGGAATATCTGGCCTATAATGCCGATATCGGAGCCTTCGTGGTGAAGTCCTATCTGTTCGACAATACGAACTTCAGCGCGTGGGACACCTTCTATTACGCCAAGGTCGAAAGCCCCAAAGCCAGCACCCTCAGCAACCTCGACGTGACGATTTCGAGCAGCGAGGTCACGACCGGCACCTATTCCGCGCAGAATGGCTTCGGGGCAAAGGCCACCATCAGCAAGATTGCCCGGACCGAGAAGGCGATCTTCGAGGGTGAACCGGCGCGCTACGGCGAAGAGCTTTTCATCGCCAACAAGGGTGGGATCATCGGGACCGTCCCGATGAGCGTCGCCGAAGCGCAAGCCTTCAAACCCCAAGCCAGGATTGCCTTTGTTGTCGTGCCGAAGCTCCCTAATGTCGTTCGCGCCACCTACCCCTATGGCAAGACGACGATCAGCAATCCGACCGATATCACGGTGAATTCGACGGTTCTGGTCGCCGACATTCAGTGCGGCCTGCTCATGGACGGGACGAACAAGGTCGTCGCAGCCTTCACGACACGATGACCGCGTCAGGAGATCCTGAAGACAATTCCAGTCGCAATGCGGCCTATGACCGCGCGGAGGATGCGGCAGAACGCACACAGCCGCCGGTCGACGAATTCCTCGTTCTCGACGAGCGCCAGCTCATCCGGATCGAGGCCGTACACAGGGGTTTCCTCTACCAGCATCTTTACGCGGCAGCGTGCCTTCTCCTCGCGGGAAAGGCGGGAGCCGGACATATCATCGTCGAGCGGGACGAAGACATCGAAGTCCAGCTTCCGGATGCCCGTGTCTATGCGCAGGTCAAAACACGGCAGGACGTCCTCAATCCGAGTGATATTTCAGGAGCGCTCGAGCGTTTCGAGGAGATACGTGCGGAGCATCAGAACGGCCTGCGCGCTGGGGGCGCGAGGTTCGTGATCGCGACGAATGCGCTTCCGTCGCCAGCCCTGCTCAAGAAGATTGCCGCGGATGACTGGCCTGACGATGTCGAGCTGCATTGGCCAGGCGGTCCCGAGCCTTCCGACAAATGCCTGCCTCGACCTGCGGACAGCGTTGCCGGTATGGCTGCATATTGCTCGGATCTCGCGGCGCAGCTGCCATTCGGGTTGCTCAGGCCGGGGACGCTGACCTGGAAGCTGGCCGCCATGGTCATGCTCGCATCCGCTGGCACGCCTCCGCGCGAGGACCACAGTTTTTCCCGCGAGGAATTGCCGGACCTGTTCGAGCAGCTCGTGGTGCAGATGCAGCAGCTCCCGACCCCGCCCCCGGTGTATCGCGCCCAGGTCGACGAGCCCGCCCTGCTTACTGACCAGCCCGTCCGCATCATAGCGGGACTTTCGGGCTCGGGGAAAACCGCCTGGATGGCCGAGGCCGCAGTCCATGCTCCGCTCCCGGTCACCTATCTCGACGTCGGGGACACGCCGGGCCCCGCGCTCGCGTCAGCAGTAGCGCGCGAAGTGGCGGCGAAGATGTTCGGACGCTCCAACGACAAGCTCGGCGAAATTCTTCTGCCGGGCGCGAGCGGATTGGACATGGTGAGCGCGCTGAGCATCAAGCTCGGCGAAGACGGTCTTCACGCGGCTGTCGTCATCGATAACAGTCACCGCATTCCCGCGGCCGATATAGAGGCGCTGGTAGCACGGGCCCCCAATCTCCGATTTGTCCTGCTGAGCCAACCCGGTCGGCACATCGCCGAACTCGAGGCAGGACTGGGCATTCACGCCGAGACTCTGAACGGCTGGGACGAAGACACTATCGCGGCGGCAGTTCGAGATGCTGGTTGCCGTGCCGATTTCGGCGATTGCGAACGGCTATCCAGAATTACCGGAGGCCTGCCATTTTATGTGCTCAATGCGGCGACGATCGCAGCGCGCGAATATGGCGGCGATATTCGGGCCTTTTGCGCGGATATCGAGCAGCAGACCAATATCGTCGAGACGGCTCAAGAGATTATCCTGAGGCGCGCGTTCGAAGGCTTACCGCCGATCGATAGAGAAACGATCGCGGTCCTGAGCCTCGCCGATGTCGCGCTCTCGAGGGACGAAGCCAGTGCCTTGCTTCAAGCGGCGTGCGACATCGACGCAAAAGCGGCCACGGCCCGGTTGCGCGCGCTTCCCGCAACGGGTGCGCTGGAATTGTTCGGGAATAGCGGCTTAAAAATTCACGACGCGGTGAGGGTTCTCGGCAAGGCGGACGTCTCGGCAAAGGGGCGGGATTTCGAGCAGAAAGCCTTGGGCTCGCTGCAGCGCGTCATCATAGGCTCGATCCGGACCAACTGGAGCCTCGCGAAGTTAGGACTGCTCATCCGTCTGTTCGGGCTTCTCGGTCAGGCGAGAATATTGGTGCAGTTTGCCACCGACGAATTGTTCCACGAACTCGGGGTCTGGCCGGAAATCGAACCCTATCTGCTGACGATCGCTGCCGATCCGAACGGGGATGCCGAGACAAGGCTGTGGGCGCTCGACGGCCTCGTCTTCAATGATCTGCGCGAGGGAGATTATGAGGCCGGCCGGGAGCGGGTCGACGAGATGGAATCGCTGCTGAGGGCGAACGAGCTCGGCGACGAGGAATGGATGGCTTGGGGCATGAAGCGGATGTTGCTTTTGTCCGAGCTCGGCGACATCGGTGGCGTCCGGGCCATGCTTGACCAAGTTGCGGATCGACTTCCCGACCAGCCCGAACATCTGCGCGTGTTTCGCTACAATCGCGCTCTTGCCCTGTTCAAGCTTGGCGACAACGATACAGCTGTAAGTGAGGCACTCGCCCTCATCGACGAATATTATCGGGAGTTCGGGATCAGGCCCGACGATGTGGTGGGACGGAACGCCCCCCAAATTCGGGAGCTTCTTCCCAAAGACGAAGATCTCACCGATCGGCTGAAGCACCTTGCAGACAGTCACGATCTTTTCGCGCAGGCCTTGGGCCGGAAGAGCCAGCGATCTACTCTCGCACGCATCCATGCGATGAAGTTCTACGAACTGTCGCAATCCTACCAGTCATTCGTCCGGGTTGGTCTCGATCTTGTCGAAGAGCTGGTCTGGGTGAACGACTTCATAAGCGCCCGCGAGGCTTTCGAACGGAACATCTTCCCCATCTTGCAAGGCGCGGGCCTCGCGGGGCCCGTTCTCGAAGCTCGCGCTCTATATGCGGTGGTTCTTGCGTACTGCGGCGACCATGATGCGGCGGCGAACGAGGTCGAGCGGCTGCTGCCGTTCGAGGATGCGATGGATCCGAACCATCGCACGGCATTCCAGGAGCAGAAGGCCATTATTCGCGAGGTTCGGCGCAAAGGCGGTCCCCCGCAGCGACAGGTTGTGATTCCTGCCCCTTTGCAGGCGCTGTTCGATCAGCGTCGCGGTGCCCCCAGGGAGGTTGAGCCGAGGAAAAAGGTCGGCCGCAACGAAAAATGTCCCTGCGGTTCTGGCAAGAAATTCAAAATCTGCCACGGGCGGTGATCGCGAGCGGCTAGAGGCGGTCGTAGATGGAGTTCGGCAGAAATTTCATCAGGGCCGCGACGAGCCTCCAGCGTTTGGTGACATAGGCATGAGATTTGCGGGCGCAAATGGCGCCGTAAATCTGCTTTGCTGCCTTTTCAGGCGACGCAACCCAGAAGAGTCCATCGCCCTTCGCCATCGCGGTGTTGACGAAGCCGGGCCGCACGTCGGTCGTTGCAATCGGCAAGCCGCGGCGGGCAACGTTGTGGCGTAACCCTTCCATATAATTGGAAACGAAGGCCTTAGACGCGTTGTAGGCTGGCGCGTCGCCGCCGCCGCGTAATGCCGCGATCGACGAAATGGCAACCAGATGCCCCGTGCCTTGAGCGAGGAAGTCCTGCATGCCGATATTGGCCGCGGCCGCGAACCCCTCCACGTTCACCGTGATCGTCTCGCGTTCCGCCTCCCAGCCAAGATCGGCATTTATGTGGCCGACCCCGGCACTGATCACCAGTAAGTCGAGCCCGCCAAGCCGCTCGATCAAAGCGGCGAGCCCGCGTTGCATCGCGTTCGTGTCGGCCACGTCGAATGCCTCGTAGATTATCGAACCGGAAGAATTGCCAGCGAGATCGGCGAGCAGGTCGCGGCGCCGACCGGTGACGCCAACCGAGTAGCCATGACGCGAGAGCAGCATCGCCAGCTCTCGGCCGATCCCCGAACTCGCGCCGACTATGATCGCTCTGTTCACAGTCAAGCTCCTGGAATGCGCTGGAACATGACTGCGATCAAAGCCTTCGTCATCAGATTTCGAAGACCCTGAGGAAGTCGGCCATAATTTCCGCGGCATGTCGCTGCCGCAAGATCCGGGCGTTCAGCAGATCGGGGTCGGCCGAGACATCGGCTTCGTCGTCTTCGAAACTTGCCACGGCGACGGGACCGTCGCGCAAATAGCTCTCGTCGGGATTGGGATCGCGGAAGCGAACCGCCAAGCGGGTAAGAGCCTCGCGTATGGCGTCGGCATGCGGGCCGGTCAGTGCTGCCGCAAAGGCGGATTGCGCCGCGCCAACGCCACCTTCCAGATTTTCGATGCAGTAGATCAGGTCGTGCGCATCCTTGCGCTCGAACCTCTGATCGAAAGCAAAGGCCTTGAGACAGGTGAAGGTGACGATATCAGCGTAGCGCACGACCTCGGTGGCACGGCCCTTACCGTTCAGCAGGTCCGCCGTGATTTCGACAGTCCCGTGATGGTCGAACACCATGGAAGCGTGGGGGATGTTCAACGCCGAGACATTTCCGTCCGAAGGCAGTTCCTTGACCTTGCCGCCTCCAAGTTCCGGCGAGTCCGCCAGAAACTCGAGGATCATCGTCGTGCCGTCCTCGATCTCGGCGCGCCACCGCCAGGATTGCTTCGCACCCTTGTCATTCTCGGCGCGCTCGAAGTTCATCGCCTTCAGATTTTCTTCTAGCGTGCTGTAGGCTTCGGTGGTCGTGAGGATTCCGACATCGACGACGATGTCGACGTCACCCGTACCCGCATGTTTCGGGACCTTCGGCGGCCGGGCGGTCACAAGATAGCGCGGCGCGAGTCCGCCGACGAGAAAGACCGAATCCTTCCATGGTCCGAGCCCGCGCAAGAGGGTGACCAGCACGCGCTCGCACGCGTCGGTGACCATGTCCTCATAGCCGCTGATCGTCTGTGGTTTGGGCATTATTTGTCCAGACATTCGCTACGGAGGTGCATCGCCATTTCACGGGAACGGCCGGACGCCTGGAGCAGGTCGAGATAGACCTGCAGCGGCGGCGCATAGCAGACGCCATCGATCCGTTGGCCGACCGCGACATCGCGCCGGCTCTTCGCCTCGATGATACCGAGATTCCACCCCTCCGCCACGGGCCGGGCGTCGAGATTGAGCAGCGCCTCGATCAGCTTCTGCCCGGGCTCGATCCGGCAACGGAGCTGCGAGATGGAAGAAAGATAGGGGGCATAGATTTGAGCGGCTACCTCGCCGGTGACCGCATAGGCGGCTTTCGCCTCGTCGCACGCCTGATCAAGGCGCAGCGCCAGCGCCAGTGCGTCACTCCCTTTCGGGACATAGTAACGCCGCACCGTCGGCGCCTTCTGATCGCTCGCATAGCTGGTCCAAGCCTCGAGAAGGGGCCGTGCGGCGCGCAATCGACGCTGTTTCGACGGACCCGCGCCCTGCACATCGACCCACTCGCGCCGTTCGAGCTCCGTGAGGGTTTCGGAAGCCGTAGCGGGCGATACGCCGCTCGCATCGGCGAGATCCTTCACGCCCAGCCAGTCCTGCCGCCTCTCATAAATTTCATGGAGTGCGCGCGCTTTTTGCCCCTGAAAAATGGAATCGAATTTCTTCGTCCCTTTTTTCGGAGCCGGTTTATCGAGAAATATAAATGCCTTTTTGCCCGGAATATAAAGCGAGCCTCCGAGGTCGAAATATCCGACGCGCTCTTCCCGAAAGATTTCTCGAGCGCCCGGCGAGATGGCACGGGCGACAAAAAAGGGAATGATTTCCCGGTCGTTCCCGGAATTGCTGAGATGGGCCTGATTATTCCGAAGTTGCCAGATTGCTTCGCGGACATCGCGCGGAAAGAGCTGCGCCTTGATTTCGACAAGCAGGAGCAACGGCTGGCGGTTGATAAAGGCACCGATCAGCGCATCGGCTTGGCCGCGAGGTCCGATTTCGACCTCATATCGCTCGATCTGCGCGTGCGACTGCGGCAGCGCCAAAAGCGCATCGAGAAGCGCATCGAGCAATTCTCGCCCGGAATTTTCAAATTCGGCCATATTTTGTGTCCAGCAAAAATCACCATAAAAGTGAATATTCGGAAAAACGCTGATATTTGCTGCGCAGAAAATTTGCACTAAAAAAGTGAAAAAATCTCGATCGGGCGCTTTCCGCCGGATTTTCCGATTTGGGCCTAAAGCCCGAAACGCTTGAGCAAGTCGCCATACTCATTAAGATTGAAGATGATTCCGCCCGAAAGCGGGTCCGAAAAATTCCCGCCATCCATGCCCCCGTTGGACAAGAGGCCTGCCGCGAACAGGCTTTCGGCGATCGGCGTCTTCTCGCGCTGAACGCCATTGCTGAAGTTACGCAGCAATTCGAGATCTTCGGCATAACAGCGCGACACAATCGACGTCAGGCGCATCATCTTATCATAATCCAGATCGCCGCGAATATGGGCCGCGACGAGCCGCCCGAGAATGCCAGGCTTTACCGTGTCATCGAGCCGATCGAGGATAAGAAGGATCGCTTCTCCAAATTCCTCCGTCTTTCCGTCAGCCTTCAGACGGTCCACGAAATCGATCCGGTCTTGATCGGCTGTTTGATTGGTTTCGCGAAGAAAACGAACGACCTTCCGCATGAATAATTGCTGCCCGACCTCCTTGTGCGCCCGCCAAATTCCGGTCGCCGCGCCAAGAATGGGCACGCCGTCCAACGCGCCCGAAGAAATAGCGGCGTCGAGGGCAGCGTCGCCGATCGTCGCGAGGGCAGAAGTTGTCTCCTTCGATGCAATCGAGGCAGGCAGAGCGGCGCTCAAATTCGACATCATTTCCCCCTAGGCAATCCTCGCAAGGCTACTGCACCCCATATTGCGCCGCGAGGCCGGCGGCAAAGTCGCCACACAAGAGAATAGCCCCAATCTGGTTCTATCTGCCAGCGCGCCGCTGCAGTTCCGGACACTCTGGCGCTAAGATCGGCCACTGGAGGTGACGATGATCAATGTGAAGATGCTGGCGATCGCCGGCCTCGCGACCCTGACAGCATGCGCGCCGCCCGAACCGCGAAGCGTTCAATATTTCGAGGCCAATCTCGAAGAGGCACGCGACATCGTCAAACGCTGTAAGGCGGGCGATATGGGCGGGGATGAATGCAGCAATGCCAACGTCGCCGTCGAAACAGCGGCGGGCAAAGCCCGTTTCGAACGCTTTCGCGGCAGGAAGTAATACCCGCTCCAATATGCTAAGGTATTGGACAGAGCGATCTGGGGCGAGATGAACTTATACCGGCATAAAGAATGGGCAGCCTATCGTGCAGAGCAGATCAGGCTGCATGGTGGAGTATGTGCCCACTGCCTTCGCTCCGGCGACGAGGTCGTGCTTCAAGTCCATCATCGCAATTATGTCGCGGGACGCCTCCCCTGGGAATATCCCTACGAGGACTGTGAAGTTCTTTGCAAAGGATGCCACGCAAAGGAGCATGGCGTCATCCAGCCATCGAAGGACTGGGTCCTTATCGGGCATGACGATCTCGGCGGCTTAGATGGCGAATGCGAGCAATGTGGTCAGGCGCTGCGCTACGCCCACATGGTCTTCCATCCTAAATGGTGGGCGATGGTCGTTGGCGAAAAATGTTGCGATGATCTCACCGAGGGCACCGTAGGAACTGAGAGCCATGCCGATTTCCTGAACTTTCTCGATCGAAGAAAGCGCTTCGTAGGTTCCAGCAAATGGCAGGCTAACAGCGACGGAAGCCTGTCCATCCGACGTAACGACATTGCGATCGTAATCGTTTCGACAGCCCCTGGTCAGTTTCGGTTTCACCTCGACGAGGCGCGTGGAAAGGTCGATCATCCGACGCTACTGGATGCAAAGATCAGTGCGTTTGATTTCGTTGAAAGCGGTAAGGCGGCTGCCTATCTCGCCGAGCGGCGGCAAAGGGCCAAATCCGCCCCGCATCGGAGCCAGTGATGGAACTCGACAATCCCGACGCCAAGGAGTTTGCATCTTGGCGCAGTTACGACACCTATGCGGATCGAGTGCGTCATTCGAGCCGGTACGTTTGGGACCCCGCGATCCAAGCCTTTCTGGCAACAGTCATCGCAACGATCGAACAGCGTGATCAGACACTGCCCACCGGCCGCATTCTGTTTCGTGCGCAGCAAGGGGTCGAGGTCTTCGACCAGCACGACGAACAAGGAAACTGGATCGGCGAGTATACTTCAGGTTTCGGTGCAAAGCGGATGAAGCCACTGGAACGCCGCGCGAAAGAGGGTCGAGCCAACCCCGCGGGCATCCCGGTCCTCTACCTCGGGAGCACCGCGGAGACAGCCATTTCAGAAGTTCGACCTTGGGTCGGCGCAGAAGTCTCTGTGGCAAAGTGCAGAATCCTGCGCGATCTCAGGACGCTGGATCTGTCGCTCGGCCACGGACAAAGTTCACTCGGCGGTCTAAACATGGGCCAGATTATGGGAACCACGCCGATATCAGCGCCGGAGAAGAAGAGCGCCGTTTGGACCGATATCGACAACGCGTTCTCACGACCTGTCACCCTGTCGGACGATTCAGCCGACTATGTTCCTACCCAAATTCTAGCGGAGCTCTTCCGCGCGCAAGGCTATGATGCAATCGCGTACAAGAGCCAGTTCGGTGACGACGAGGGTTACAATATTGCGGTGTTCGACCCATCAGCGGTCGATGTGATCAGCTGCGCCCCATATCGCGTGGAGACTATCAAGGTCAGCGCCACGCAGTTTGACAACGACTGGTACAAACACGTCGCTGGGGAGGAGGAGCTAAATCAGCTAGCGAACAGTACCGAAGAAGATCACCGACCGACCTGATGCGCATCGCGCAACTTTGAGGAGCAAGATCAGCCTGCCCGGCGAGGATGCGGGGCTGAACTCGCGGATCGAGCGCGGGATGCGCGCCTTTGCCATCAAGGTGGACGTGGCCTTGATGTACGCTTCCTTCAATTTCTCGAAGCGAGACCGATCGGCCTTCACCTCTCGAGGCCATGCCTCGAACAGGCGCGCGTCAATCCGTTCAGCCTGCGTGCGCAGGAAGGCGAGATTATGGATGTGCGGTGTGTGCAGCGTTCCGACAAGCAAAACACAGTGATAGTAGCTCTCAACAGCCTGATGAAGGAGGAATGCCGCCTTCTTGAAGCTCCTTCGATCGAGGTAAAACTTGTAGCCGTCGATGAATTCCGTCGCGCCAGAGTACCACTCGTCAAAATATTCCTGCGCCATCTCAAGCGCCGCATGCGGCGTCATAGGCTTGGGCTCGGCAAGCTCCCGGCCATCGGCCTCGTACAGCGCGATCCCGTCACGAGCGACGTCGATGAAGAAATAGCGCCCCTGCGTAAGCCCGGAATTCACCTCGTCGAGACTGTGAACGATGAAGTTCACTGGCGTCCTCAGCCTCTTCGTCACCGACAATTCGCGAATGAGCCGATCGTCGAGCTTCGACCAATAGTCCGCCCGATCGGTCAGCCGCTTGTCGTTGACGATGATCAGCAGGTCATAGTCCGACTGATAGCCCTTCGCCGTGTGCGGCTCGTCAACCCAGCCACCCCGTGCATAGCTGCCGTAGAGGATGATCTTGGAAATCCGGCCCTTGCGCTTCCAGTCCTGCGTCGCGAGCGCCAGCGCGTCCTCGAATTCCTCGAAGATGATCTCGACGACGCGCTCGATCTCGCGTTGCTTGTGCGGGGGAAGATGTTCGAGGCTGCTCTGCATTGAGGTCACCCTAACAAGGTGGCGGCACCCTTGCACCCGGAAGATTGTTCCGATGCGCAAGGATGCCGCAAGATGGCTGCCGGTCAGTCGGCGGGTGTCCAGATAATCGCGAACACATCGTCGCGATCCTGCCCAGCGGCCCGCCCGAGATTGGCGTAGATACGCCGCGGCCCGAACTCGGGGGTCGCGAGCGAGAGCGACACATAGGGACGCCCCGATTGCTCGGCCAGCGTGATGAGCTGGCCCACAAAGCCCTTCTCGATGCTGCCGCTGACGATGCCGATGCTCGCCATGTCGATACTCCTGCTGATTTGCCCGGGACCATCCCGGGCGTGCAGCCAGGCGGGTCGGCGGCTTGAGGCGCTTGCGCACCCGAAGGGCCGAAGCGCAGCGGAGGAGTGAGGCTATGCCTCGCTTGCGCGGGCGACGCCGCCGACCAGATTGGCGGAGCGCTCTTGGGTGGGACCGGTCGAACTTCGACAATGGAAGAGCGATCAGGGAGAGCGATCGCGCCAAGGATATGACGAAGCCGAAAAAGGGGCTGCATCGATACGGATGCTTCCCGGGCTCGTCGCGGCGATATATAGGCCTGCTCTATCGGACGTGGTCCTTCTGAAGGCACGCGCTCGACGGTCGCAACTCTGCTGAACAGGATCGTGTCGATGCCGTGGCCAAAAGGTACGCGCGCCCTCGTGCTGCACAATGCAAAGGCGCGGCAGGGCGAGCAGGCCCTGGTTCCCGTTCGCGAGCGCCTCGCTGCCGGCGGCCTGCTGGTGACGGTCGAGCCGTTCGAGAGCTTGCCCGAAATCGCACGCGACGTGACACGCCTGCATCAGACCGCCGATATCATTGTCGTGTGCGGCGGCGACGGTTCGATCTCATCCGCTGCGCCCGCGGTGATCGAGAGCGGCCTGCCGCTAGGAATCATTCCCGCCGGAACCGCGAATGACCTGGCGCGCACCCTGTCGATCCCGCTCGATTTCGCGGCGGCGGCCGACGTCATTGTCGAGGGTCACAGCCGGCGGATCGATGTCGGCACGGTCAATGGCCATGCCTTCTTCAATGTCGCGAGCATCGGGATCAGCAGCGAACTTGCGCAGAAGCTCGATCCGGCGATCAAGAAGAGGTTCGGCCGCCTCGGCTATGCCGTCGCCGCGCTGCGGGTCATCCTGGCTGCCCAGCGGTTCCGGGCGAGGATCCGCGAGAAGGGCGAGTCGAGGACCGTCAGCACGTACCAGGTCGCGATCGGCAACGGGCGCCTTTATGGCGGAGGCAATGTCGTCGAGGAAAATGCCGCGATCGATGACGGCACGCTCGATCTTTATAGTCTCGAGGTCAAAAACCTCTGGAAGCTCGCCCTCATGCTTCGCGCCTTCCGGTCCGGCACGCATGGGGCGTGGAAGGAAGTGCGAACCGCCAAATGCGTCGAGTTCGATATCGAGACGCGGCGGCCGATGCCAGTGAACACCGACGGCGAGATCGTCACCGCGACACCGGCGCATTTCCGTGTTTTACCGCGCGCGATATCGGTGCTCGCCCCGTGCGAGTGCCCCGTCACTTCCCGGCAATTCCCGCTCTATCACCATTGAGCCAAGGACCGGCGACCCGCCGCGAAGCCCTTGTGAGAAGGACGGTTTTGCCGTAAATCGCGAAGCGCGGGCCGGGCCCCTCTGACGGTCGTACAGCGACGGCCGTGATGTCGGACCGCATCGAGCGACGCTCGGTGCAATTGTCTGCGTTCCCATCGATCTGCACCTTCGCGCGACCGGTTCAGTGGCAGCATCGCTGAGGAAGGGCGTTCGACATGGAAGGCTTGGTCACCCTGTTTCAAGATCCCGCGGTCTGGGCAGCACTGCTGACGCTCGTGGTGATGGAGATCGTTCTCGGGATCGACAATCTCATCTTCATCTCGATCATCTCAAACAAATTGCCCGAAGCCCAGCGCCAGAAGGCGAGGCGCATCGGCATCTCGCTCGCGCTGGTCATGCGCCTCGCCCTGCTGTCGGTCATTGCCTGGCTCGTCGGGCTGACCGCCATCGTCGTCGACTTCGGCTTGCAGGGCGCGCCGGATGCCTATGGAAAACCGAGCTTCGAGACCGCCTTTTCCTGGCGCGACATCATCCTGATCGCGGGTGGCCTCTTCCTGATCTGGAAGGCGACCTCGGAAATCCACCACAATGTCGACCCCAACCCGAACGACGATGTCTTCAATGCGGGCAAGAAGGCGCTAACCTTCGGATCGGCGATCGTCCAGATCCTGCTGCTCGATCTCGTCTTCTCGGTGGATTCGATCCTGACCGCTGTCGGCATGACCGAACATCTGCCGATCATGGTGATCGCGGTGATCTCGGCGGTCCTCGTCATGCTGCTCGCGGCCGACCCCCTCGCCAACTTCATCCGCGACAATCCGACCGTCGTGATGCTGGCACTCGGCTTCCTGCTGATGATCGGCGTCGTTCTGATCGCCGACGGCTTCGGAGCAAAGGTGCCCAAAGGCTATATCTACACCGCCATGGCATTTTCGGCCGGGGTAGAAGGGCTCAATATTTGGGCGCGGCGCCGTCGTGAGCGGGTCGCGCTTGCAAAAGCCTCTGGCGAAAC
>LUMV01000170.1_pt1 | contig 14247 bp, 12 predicted proteins | sample 729731 | NCBI WGS metagenome assembly LUMV01 (sample SAMN03860301, study PRJNA289734) | marine metagenome | biome: seawater column; feature: ocean; material: water; isolation source: Red Sea water column Station 192 - depth 200m | place: Saudi Arabia: Red Sea | collected 2011-10-15 | depth 200 m
AAGCGCTCGCCAATTCGGAAGTCGCCAATCACGATTGCACCGAACTTTACACCGTGGGCGGCATGCACGAGCGCAAGCAGCGGTTCACCGACCTGTCGGACGGCTTCATCACGATCCCCGGCGGCGTCGGGACGATGGACGAATTGTGGGAGGCGATGAGCTGGGCGCAGCTTGGCTATCACGACAACCCGGTCGGCCTGCTCAATGCCTTCGGCTTTTACGACGAGTTGATCGCCTTCAACCGCAAGATGGCGGAAGTCGGTTTCGTCCGCCCGGTGCACCAGAACATCCTCGTGCACGACGACACACTGGACGGATTGCTTGACAGAATGGCAGCCTATGAACCGCATACGCCGATCTTCCAGATGAAGGCCGACGACCTCTGAGCAAACCCCGCACCCTGGTCCAGTCGCGGTACCTGCGGCCCACCCCGACCCGCGCGGGCGGCGGCCGCGATCGCGCGATCCTGGTCGACAAATCGCTCGAATCGATCGAACAGGGTTCACACAGCTTTGCCGCAGCTTCGAAACTGTTCGACAAGGCAACCCGCGAACGCAGCTGGCTGCTGTACGCGTGGTGCCGCCGGTGCGACGACATCGCGGACAATCAGGACAAGGGCGGGCCCCTGGGCGACCAGGGCAACATGAAGGATGCGGAAGACCGCGTGCAGGCCCTGCGCGTGCTGACTAAGCGCGCATTCGAGGAACAGCCCACCGCCGATGCCGCTTTCGACGCGTTCGGCTTGGTCGCCGACGAATGCGGCCTGACGCTGGCCGAAGCCAATGACGTGATCGCCGGCTTCGCGCTCGATGCAACGCGCTGGACCCCGAACACCGAAGCGGACATGCTGCGATATTGCTACCATGTCGCGGGTGCGGTCGGCATCATGATGGCGCGGATCATGGGGGTGCATCCCGACGATGGCGAAACGCTGGACCGGGCCTGCGACCTCGGCCTTGCTTTCCAGATGGCCAATATCGCGCGCGACATCGTCGAAGATGCAGAAGCCGATCGCTGTTACCTGCCGCAAAAATGGCTCGAGGAAATGGGCTGGCAACAGGGCGAACACGTCCTGCCCGAAAACCGCTTTCGCCTCGCCAGCCTGATGCCGCGCCTGATCGCCCTGATGGAGAAGCACGAGGCGGCGGCCAAGCTCGGCGCGCGGAAATTGCGCTTCCGCCAGCGCTGGGCGGTGCTGTCCGCCGCGCGGATCTACGGCGCGATCGGCCGCAAGGTCCTGAACCGGGGCCAGCTGGCGTGGGATACTCGCACGCGCGTTTCGGCCCCCGAAAAGATGTGGCACATGGTCGCCGCGTTCTTCGAAGCGGTCCGTAACCGCCCGCCCCCGCCCGCGGAGCCGATCACCTGGAGCCGGCACGACTTCAAGCCGCTGGCCGGCTGGTAGAGGCCACCGCTCGTCCGTGTCAATCGGCAGCGACGGGAGTTTCCTTTTCCCCCGGCGGAAGCTAGTCCCCGCCGCATGATTGCAAAGCTCCTCATCGCCAATCGCGGCGAAATCGCCTGCCGCATCATCCGCACCGCGCGCGCCATGGGTATTGCCACGGTCGCGGTCTATTCGGACGCCGACGCCCGCGCGCTGCATGTGCGACAAGCCGATGAGGCGGTGCATATCGGCCCCTCACCCGCCGCCGAAAGCTATCTTGTCGGCGAAAAGATCATCGCTGCGGCCAAGCAGACCGGAGCGGAAGCCATCCACCCGGGCTACGGCTTCCTGTCCGAAAATGCCGGTTTCGCGCAGGCCGTGATTGATGCCGGGCTGATCTGGGTGGGTCCTAAGCCGTCGAGCATCGAGGCGATGGGGCTCAAGGATGCTGCCAAGACGCTGATGATGGAAGCGGGCGTCCCGGTTACGCCCGGCTATCTGGGCGCAGACCAGTCGGCCGAACGGCTGAAGAAGGAAGCCGACGCCATCGGTTACCCCGTGCTGATCAAGGCGGTTGCGGGCGGCGGCGGCAAGGGCATGCGCAAGGTCGACAAGGCCGAAGATTTCGAAGCGGATCTGCAAAGCTGCCGCCGCGAAGCCAAGGCCAGCTTCTCCAACGACGAAGTGCTGCTGGAAAAGTGGATCACCTCGCCCCGCCATATCGAGGTGCAGGTGTTCGGCGACAGTCACGGCAATGCCGTCCACCTGTTCGAGCGCGATTGCAGCCTCCAGCGCCGCCACCAGAAGGTGATCGAGGAAGCCCCTGCGCCTGGCATGGACGAGGCGACGCGCGAGGAAATCTGCGCCGCCGCCGTGCGCGCCGCCAAGGCGGTCGATTACGAGGGCGCGGGCACGATCGAATTTATCGCCGATGCCAGCGAAGGCCTGCGCGCCGATCGCATCTTCTTCATGGAGATGAACACCCGCCTTCAGGTCGAGCATCCGGTGACCGAGGAAATCACCGGGGTCGACTTGGTCGAATGGCAGTTGCGCGTGGCTGCCGGCGAACCGATCCCGCTCCAGCAGGAAGACCTTGCCATCACCGGCCATGCGATCGAGGCCCGGCTCTATGCCGAGGACCCGAGCAGCGGATTCCTGCCCTCGACCGGCCCGCTCGACCATTTCGATCTTGGTAGCGAAGGGCGCATCGAGACCGGGGTGGCCGAAGGCGACATGATCTCACCGCATTACGATCCCATGGTCGCCAAGCTCGTCGTGTGGGAAAAGACCCGGGCGGACGCGATCGAGGCCCTGGCCGATATCGCCGAAAGCGTCGAGGTCTGGCCGGTGAAGACCAACGCCGCCTTCCTCGCCAACGCCCTGCTGGAAGACGATTTCGTCGAAGCCCAGCTCGACACCGGATTCATCGAACGCAAGCTCGACCGGCTGGTCGGCGACGATGCGCCCGATGATGCGATCTGGCAGGCTGCCGCCGACTTTACGGTCCTCGACGCGATCGAGGAGAACGCCCCCCGCCCGATCGGTTTCCGGCTCAATGCGGATCCGCGGGTCACCGCGACCCTGTTCCACAAGGGCGAAAGCCGCACGGTCGACGTCATCGGCGAACGCGGCGCCGCGCATGCCACAGGTTTCGTCGAAGATGCGCGCACGGTGGTCTTTGCCGATGGTCAGGGTTTCGAGTTCGCGCTGGAAAGCCGCGGTAGCGGCGCGGCGGCGGCCGGTAGCGGTGCTATCCTCGCCCCGATGCCAGGCAAGGTCATCGCGGTCGATGTGGCCGAGGGCGACCGGGTGACTGCGGGACAGCGGCTGATGGTGCTCGAGGCGATGAAGATGGAACACGCGCTGACCGCGCCGTTCGACGGCACCGTGACCGAGCTTTCGGCCGCAACCGGCGGACAGGTGCAGGTCGAGGCCGTGCTGGCAGTTGTCGCGCCCGCAGAGGAATAACCGTCCTCCCAGCGAAAGTTGGGATCGCCCTCCCCAAGCACGAAAATGATAGCGGTCCCAGCTTTCGCTGGGACGACGGCTTGGGTATGCGTCGCGCATGGGATGGGAAAAAGAACTCGAGGAACTGCGCCGGCGCGAGGCGCTGGCCGAGCAGATGGGCGGCGAGGAAAAGGTCGCCCGCCAGCATGGCCGCGGCAAGATGGATGCCCGCGCCCGGCTCGCCGCGCTGTGCGACGACGGCACCTTCCGCGAAATCGGCAAGATCGCGGGCAAGGGCAGCTACGACGAAGACGGCAATCTCGAAGCCGTCCTTCCTGCCCCCTTCCTGTTCGGCAAGGCGCAGATTAACGGCCGCCCGGTGGTTGCCACCGCCGATGATTTCACCATTCGCGGCGGCGCGGCGGATGCCGGGATCAGCCGCAAGATGGTGCAGGCCGAGAAAATGGCGCTTGAGCTCAAGCTGCCGATCATCCGCATGATCGACGGCACTGGCGGCGGCGGATCGGTCAAGACGCTCGAACAGATCGGCGCGACCTATATCCCCGCGGTCCCCGGCTGGGGCGACGTGGTGACCAATCTCGACACCGTGCCCGTGGTCGCGCTTGCTCTCGGACCCACCGCGGGCCTTGGTGCGGCGCGCGTGGTAGCGAGCCATTATTCGGTCATGGTCAAGGGCCTCAGCCAGATCTTTGCCGCGGGCCCCGCGGTGGTCGATGGGCTCGGCGAAGGCTACAAGGGTTCGGCCGACCACCAGCAGGCCAAGGAAGACCTCGGCGGCAGCGCCATCCATACGCGCAACGGCGTGGTCGACGACGAGGTTGCCAGCGAGGCGGAGGCTTTCGCGCGCGCACGGCATTTCCTGGCGTTCATGCCCGAACATGTCGGCCAGCTCGCCCGCCGGTCCAATTGCACCGATCCGGTCCACCGGCGCGAGGAGGCGCTGCTGGACCTCGTCCCGCGCGATCCCAAGGCGGTCTATTCGATGCGTCGCTGCATGGAGATGGTGTTCGACCAGGGCACCGTGTTCGAAATCGGCCGCATGTGGGGCCGCGCCTGCATCACCGCGCTCGCCCGGCTCGACGGCTGGCCGGTGGCGGTGCTTGCCAGCGACCCGTCCTATCTCGGCGGCTCATGGGATGCGAAATCGAGCGAGAAGGTCGAGCGCTTCGTCAAGCTGGCGGACCAGTTCCGCCTGCCGATCGTCCATCTGGTCGACAATCCCGGCTTCATGATCGGGCGCGAAGCCGAAATGGCGGGGACGATCCGTTACGGGGTGCAAGCAATGAACGCGGTCTACAAGGCCAGCGTCCCGCTCGCCTCGGTCGTCCTGCGCCGCGCCTACGGGATTGCGGGCAGCGCCATGTCGAATGCCGAAACCTACCAATACCGGTTCTGTTGGCCGTCGGGCGACTGGGGCAGCCTGCCGATCGCGGGCGGTCTGGAAGTGGCCTACAAGTCCGAACTCGAAGCCGCCGCCGACCCGGAAGCCGAACTTGCAGCGATCCGCGCGCGGCTCGACCAGGTCACCTCCCCCTTCCGCAGCGCCGAACGCTTCAATGTCGAGGACATCATCGACCCGCGCGACACCCGTCCCTTGCTTTGTGAATATGCCGAGCTTGCGTGGCGCAGGCTGGCCAGCGAAGGCTAGGTTTCCTCGATATCCGGATCGGGCGGCCCGAACAGCGCACCGCGTTCTGAAAAGAGCACCAGCAGCAGGCTGACGGTGGCCGTTACCAGCAGCGCCAACGCCAGCGGACGCGCCGTGCCGTCATAGGCATAGCCGATACCCGCACCCAGCAACGCCCCGGTGGTCATGCGCAGGAAGCTCTGCGCGCTGGAGGCCGCCCCCGCGATATGGGGGAACGGCTGCATCGCGATCGAGCCGAAATTGGCCCCGATAAAGCCGAGCAGGCTCATGTTCGCCGCCATCAGCGGGATGAAGGTCCACAGGCTTTCGTTCGGCTGATAGGCGAACCACAATTGCAGCCCGGCGACGAAGATGAACACGAACAGCGCGGTATGGCTGACGCGGCGCGCGCCAAGCCGTTCGACGATGCGGCTGTTCGACCAGTTCGCCAGCGCCATGCACCCCGCGCACAGCGCGAACAGCAGCGGGAACATGTCGCCCGCCCCGAAAGCCTCGCCGATGAGCTGCTGCGAGGAATTGATGAAGCCGAATAACCCGCCGAACACCAGTGCACTTGCCAGGGTGTAGCCCATGGTCGAGCGCAGCGTGACAGCGCTGCGCATGTTGCGCGCGATGACCGCGATATCGATCCGCTGCCGGTCGCTTTCATGCAGCGTTTCGGGCAGGCGGACATAGACCCAGACCGACATCAGCGAACCGAAAGCCGCCATCGTCACGAAGATCCAGCGCCAGTCGCCCAGCAGTAGCAGCACACCCTGCCCGATGCTCGGCGCGACGGCGGGGACCAGCAGGAAGATGACAAAGATCAGGCTCATCATCCGCGCCATCTTGTCGCCGCCGACGCGGTCGCGAATGATGGCCGGCGGCAACGCGATGATGCCCGCAGCGAAGAAGCCCTGCAGCGCACGAAGCGCGATCATGGAGGTGAAATCGGTGACCAGCGCGCAGGCCAGCGACAGGACGATGTAGAAGCCCAGCGCGGTAAACAGCACCGGCCGGCGACCGAAGCGGTCGGCGAAAGCCCCCGGGATCAGCGTCCCGATGCCGGCCGCGAGCAAATAGACCCCGACGATGAACTGGCGATCGTTGCCCACGGCGCCCAATGACAGGGCGAGATCGTCTAGCGCGGGGAGGATCGCATCAATGCCGAAAGCATTGCAGGCCATCAGTAAGGCCATCATCGCGATAAGTTCACGCTCGCCGATGCGTTTGACTGGGGCCGCCCCGGCTATCGGGCGTTCGCCGCCGGCAAGGGGATCGCTTCGCATCTGCACAAAATGTCAGGTGGCGGACAAGGTTCCGCTTTGCAACCCGCAGGGCTATCTAATCGCGCATGAGCGAAGGCGAAGCGGGTACGGATGACACAGCGGGCGAGGCCGACGGTCTGCGCAAGATCATCCATGTCGACATGGATGCGTTTTTCGCCAGCGTCGAACAGCGCGACAATCCCGAATTGCGCGGCAAGCCGGTGGCAGTGGGCGGGTCCAGCGGCCGCGGCGTGGTCGCGGCGGCCAGTTACGAGGCGCGCCGGTTCGGCGTGCGTAGCGCGATGCCCTCGGTCACTGCGCGGCGGCTGTGTCCCGACCTGATCTTCTGCAAGAGCCGCTTCGACGTCTATCGCGAGGTCAGCCAGCAGATCCGCGCGATCTTCCGCCACCACACCGACCTGGTCGAACCGCTCAGCCTCGACGAAGCCTATCTCGACGTGACCGAGGACAAGCTCGGCATCGGCAGCGCGACGCGCATCGCCGAGCTGATCCGGCAGGAAATCCGCGCCAAGACCCGGCTGACCGCGAGTGCCGGGGTGAGCTACAACAAGTTTCTCGCCAAGATCGCCAGCGATCAGAACAAGCCCGACGGGCTGTGCGTGATCCGGCCCGGCGAAGGCGCGCGCTTCGTGGCCGAGCTGCCGATCCGACGGTTCCACGGCGTGGGTCCGAAGGGCGCGGAAAAGATGGCCCGGCTGGGTATCGAGACCGGCGGCGATCTGGCCGCCAGGGATATCGCCTGGCTCCGCGCGCATTTCGGCAGCTTTGCCGAATATCTGTTCCGCGCGGCGCGGGGGATCGACCTGCGCCCGGTGCGCTCCAGCCGCATCCGCAAGTCGGTGGGCGGCGAACGGACCTTCAGCCGCGACCTGTCGTCGGGCGGCGAACTGCGCGAAACACTGGAGGGCATCATCGACATCGTGTGGACCTCGATCGAACGCGCGGAGGCCCGCGGCCGGACGGTCACGCTCAAGCTGAAATACACCGATTTCCAGATCTTCAGCCGGGCGAAAACGGTCGATGTCGCAATTGCCGAGAAGGCCCAGTTCGCAGCGCTTGCGCGCGCGCTGCTGGAAGAGGTGCTGCCGCTGCCCATGCCGATCCGGCTGATGGGGCTGACCTTGTCCAAGCTCGAGCAGCGGGGCGGCGAGACGCAGCCCGCCCGTCCCGACGCGCAGCTATCGCTGCTCTAGCAGCTGCGCGCCTGCCACAGCGCGAAGCGCGCCCGGGTCCGCTTGCTCAGCGGTTCGGGCAGCGAATGCGTCGGGAAGAAACGCGCCTCGACGATCTCGCGCCCGTCGGGCTGCGGCACGGCATCGACCACTCCGTCGAAAACATGCGCGCGATGAGGCGCACCGGCAAGCTCCTCGTCGATGATCCCGACCCCCACCAGGCCCGACACCGTGCAGCCGGTTTCCTCTTTTATCTCGCGCAAGGCCGCCTGTTCGGGCGTCTCGCTGCGCCGCTTGCCGCCGCCGGGGAAGTACCACCCCTCGGGCCCGTAACTGTGGCGCACCAGCAGCACCCGCCCGTTGAGATCGCGGGCAACGATGCTCACCCCCACTCCCGTCCGTCCGCTGACCCGGCGCCAGTGGTGGCGCAGACGGTGCCCGATTTTCAGCGCCTGCCGGTGTAACGGCTTGGGGATCAGGTAAAGCATGTGACCGGCTGTGTAGCTGCGCGCAGCAGCCGCGCAACCGGAAAATCATGTGTTCCTGCAATAGCTTGGTTAAGAATTTCGCGCTTGTCGTCGCCGCGTATGACGAACACCAGCGCATCGCTGGCAAGCAGTGCCGGCAGCGTCAGGCTGATCCGGTCGAACGGTGCTTCGGGCGGCAGCGGATCGGGTGTCAGCCGGACGACTTGCCGCGGATCGTCCACCTGTGGATCGGTGTTGGGGAACAGCGAGGCGATGTGCCCGTCGGTGCCCATCCCCAGCCATGCGAGCGCGAAATGCGGGACGGCTTCCATCTCAGTCAGCGTGACCACTTCGGCACCTGCCGGTTCGAACAGGTCGCGCAGCTTGCCGGTGTTGGACGCAGCGTGGTCTTCGGGAACCACGCGGTCATCACCTGGCCAGACGACCAGCCGCGTCCAGTCGAGATCGTGTTTCAGCAGCGCGGCCATGATCGGGAACGGGGTCGATCCGCCTGGCACGGTGATCGTCACGGGGCCACCTTGTGCTTCCATCGCCTCGCTCAGCCGCGCTGCAATCCAGTCGGCGATGGCGGCGTCGCTGCGCCCTTCGATGATCGTGGGAGTGTTCATGACCCCCTGATACACCAAGGCCGCCCTTCCCCAACAGGAAAGGCGGCCCGATCATGTGCCCGTTACCGGGTCAACGTTGGCGCGGTTACTTGCTCGTCTGGTTGAGGAACCAGACACGCTCCTCGCACTCGTCGATCCAGTCGTCGACGACACCACTGGTGGCGTTGTCGCCCGCTTCTTCGGCGGCTTCCTTCACTTCGAGCAGACGCCCGTGCAGCGTCTTGTTGTCGTCGCGCAGTTCCTTGACCATCGCATCGGCGGTCAGCGACACATCGTCCTGGTCCTTGATACGGGTCGCCTTGGCAACACTGCCGATCGACGTGAGCGTGTATTCATCGTTCTTGCGCACGCGCTCGCCCAGATCGTCGACCGTGCCGACCAGCTGCGCGGCCTGCTCGTCGAACAGCACGTGGAGATCGCGGAACCGCGGGCCCGCCACATGCCAGTGGAAGTTCTTGGTCTTGAAATAGAGTGCCACGGTGTCGGCAAGCGCCCCGTTGAGTGCGCTGACGAGACCGGCTTTCGAATTGTCGCCTGCTTCGGCCATAAGATTTACCCCTTTTGCTGAGATGATATCGACCCGATTGGGATGTTCACTACACCAACACGCGAGATGCCGTAGGGTTTCTCGATTATAGCCGACCAGACTAATCGCTTCATCCGATTATCCCGCGGGCGCTCAATCCCGTGATCGCCGCCAGGACGAACAGGATGATGGCCAGCGCGATCCGGATACCGCGCAGCGGCAGCCGCTCGTCCAGCTGCGCCCCCAGCATCCAGCCCAGCGCTACCGCAGCCCCGCCGCCCAGCGCGCCGCCCATCCCGGCGAGCGGCCAGGATGCGAAAACCACCGCAAAGGCCGCGACCAGGAACCGCGAGGCATCGGTCAATTGCCGGACGAACAGGACGATGGCGATCGCCCCCAGCGAACGGGTCGGTTCGCGGGGCGTTTTCTCGCGATTGGGCCAGCCGCATTCGAAACTGGCCAGCAACAGCGCGATGGCCACGAACATGGTCGCGGCATTCACCGACATCGTCTGCGCCAGTTGCGCGCCGAACCACGCGGCAATGCCTGCGGTCAGCGCGGAACTGGCAAGCGCCACGGCGAGGAGCGCTGGCGAAGCGCCGAGACTGCCCGCCAGCCGTGCGACGAGGATCTGGTCGCGCGCGCCGGTCGCCGCCAGAAAGCTGGCGACCATGGCAAACAGTAGCGGTGTCACGGCGCGGTGCCCTCCCCCTTCCTAAGCTTCGCGGCTTGCGATAGCACGCGCCGCAACGAAACACAGGGGGAGAGCAGAAATGGAACTCACGCAGGGTATGGCAGCCGTTGTCACGGGCGGCGCTTCGGGCCTGGGCAAGGCGAGCGCGCAGGCGCTGGCCGACCTCGGCCTCAAGGTCACCATCTTCGACGTCAACGAGGAAGCCGGTGAAGCGCATGCGCAGGCCATCGGCGGGACCTTTGCCCGTGTCGATATCACCGACGAGCAATCGGTCGTCGACGGGTTCGCCGCAGCGCGCGCCGCGCATGGGCAGGAACGCGTGACCGTCCACTGCGCGATGACCAGCCGGCGCGGCAAGACGCTCGGCTGGGACAAGCAGAACAATTGCTACAAGCGGCTATCGACCGAGGACTACGCCTTCGGGGCCGAGGGCATTCTCGTCTCGTCCTACCGCGTGGCCAGCCTGTCCGCGCTGGGCATGGCCAATGCCCAGCCGGTCAACGAGGATGGCGAACGCGGCTGCATCACGCTGACCGCCAGCGTCGCGGCGCAGGACGGGCAGATCGGCCAGACCATCTACGGCAGTTGCAAGGCCGGGGTGAACGGACTGGTGCTGCCGATGGCGCGCGACCTGATGGATCTCGGCATCCGGATCAATTCGGTGATGCCCGGTATCTTCGCCACCCCGCTGATGCTCGGGATGAAGGATCGCAACCCGCAGATGTGGGACCAGCTCAACGCCAGCGTGCCCTTCCCCAAGCGGCTCGGCCATCCGGAGGAATTCGCCTCGCTGATCTGCGAGATCGCCCGCAACAGCTATATCAACGCGCACCAGTTCCGGCTCGACGGCGCCATAAGGATGCCACCGCGATAGATGCCGAACGTGACGGTGGAGCGGGTGAAGGGAATCGAACCCTCGTCGTCAGCTTGGGAAGCTGCTGCTCTACCATTGAGCTACACCCGCGAGGCGGCGCGGCGCTTGCCACGGAACGCGCGTGGCGGTCAATACAAACCGGCGGCCACGGCGGAAAACGGCGTGCGCGCCCTTCCCCCGCGGGCAGCACGCCCTACAAGGCCCGCATGACGAACAAGCGCGCATGGGTGAACTGGGCGATCGGCCGGATAGAGGCCGACTTCAACCGTTCGGCCGACACGCATCTGATCCCGCTGCCGGTCCCCGCGCTGCCTGATATCGCGATCTATCTGAAGGACGAATCGAGCCATCCGACCGGCAGCCTCAAGCACCGGCTGGCGCGATCGCTGTTTCTCTATGGCCTGTGCAATGGCTGGATCTGCGAGAACACCCCAGTGGTCGAGGCATCGAGCGGATCCACCGCGGTTTCCGAAGCCTATTTCGCGCGCATGCTGGGGCTGCGGTTCATCGCGGTGGTGCCGCGCAGCACCGCGCAGGCCAAGATCGACGCCATCGCATTCTACGGCGGCGAATGCCATTTCGTCGGCGCGCCGGGCGAAGTCTACGCAGCGGCGCAGTCGCTCGCCGACGAATTGGGCGGCCATTATATCGACCAGTTCACCTATGCCGAACGCGCGACCGACTGGCGCAGCAACAACAATATCGCCGAATCGATTTTCGCGCAGATGGCGCGCGAGCCGCATCCGGTACCGCGCTGGATCGTCTGCGGTGCGGGAACGGGCGGCACCTCCGCCACCATCGGCCGTTTTGCGCGCTACAATCGCCATGACACCGGGGTCTGCGTCGCCGATCCCGCGGGATCGGTCTTCCATCGCCACTGGGCCGAGCGCAGCGTTGCGCGCGTGGACCACTCTGCCGGACTGATCGAGGGCATCGGCCGGCAGCGGGTCGAACCCAGTTTCCTGCCCGATATCGTCGACCGGATGGAAGTGGTGGCAGACGCCGCCTCGATCGCCGCCGCCCATGAAGTCAGCGCCCGCCTGGGGCGGCGCTGCGGGGGTTCGACCGGGACCAATGTGTGGGCCTGCGCGCGCATCGCCGCCGAAATGGCCGCGCGCGGCGAAACGGGCTCGATCGTGTCGATCCTGTGCGACGACGGCGCGCGGTATGCCGACACCATCTTCGACGCGGAGTGGCTGACGGCGCGCGACCTCGATGTCGCGGCGCCGCGACAGGCGATCTCCGACTTCTTCGAAACCGGCCGCTTCGCCGGCTAGACACTGCATCTCCAGAACAAGGGCTGCCGCATCACATGATCAGCGACGACAGGATTATTCTCGGGCTGCTCGCCCTCGTACTGGGTTTCGTATTCGCGACGCGCGACCGGCCCGGCTGGCAGCGCTTCTACGTCTTCGTGCCGATCATCCTGGTCTGCTATCTCGTCCCCAGCCTGATGACGACTTTCGGGCTGATCGATGTGTCCGAAAGCAATCTGTGGCCGGTGGCGAAGGATTATTTCCTGCCCGCCGCGCTGTTCCTGATGACACTGTCGATCGACATCAAGGGGATCCTCGGCCTCGGCAACAAGGCGATCGTCATGTTCCTGACCGCCACGGTGGGCATCGTCCTCGGCGGGCCGCTGGCGCTGTGGATCGTGGCGCAGTTCGAACCTTCGATCATCGGTTCGGGCGATACGGCCGCCTGGCGCGGGCTGGCGACGCTGGCGGGCAGCTGGATCGGCGGCGGCGCCAACCAGACCGCGATGCTCGAGGTCTATGGCTATCCGCTCGAGGGCTTTGCCGCGCTGCTGGCGGTCGACATCATCGTCGCCGAGATCTGGATGGTGTTCCTGCTCTATGGCGCGGGCGCGCACGAGCGCGTCGACAAATGGCTGGGCGCGGACAGTTCGTCGATTGCCCGGCTGCGCGACACGATGGCCGATTACACCGCGAGCATCGAACGCGTCGTCAAGGCGAACGACTACGTGCTGTTGTTCGGCGTCACCTTCGCCATCGTCGGGCTCGCGCATCTGCTCGGCGGCTGGCTGGGCGGCTGGTTCGCCGCGATGCAGGGCGAAGACGCCACGCTGGCGAGCGAATTCTTCTGGGTCGTGGTCATCGCCACCACTGCGGGGCTGGCCGCCAGCTTCACCCGTGCACGCGAGCTGGAAGGTATTGGCGCTAGCAAGTTCGGTGTGCTGTTCATCTTCCTGCTGGTGGCGGTGATCGGCACGCGGATGGACGTGACCAAGATCGCCGATGCGCCCGCCTTCATGGCGATCGGCTTCATCTGGATGCTGTTCCACGTCATCCTGCTGCTGAGCGTGGCCAAGCTCATCAAGGCGCCGTTCTTCTTCGTCGCGGTGGGCAGCAAGGCGAATATCGGCGGCGCCGCGTCGGCGCCGGTGGTGGCGGCGGCGTTCCACCCGGCGCTGGCCCCGGTCGGCGTGTTGCTGGCCGTGCTCGGCTATGCGCTGGGGACCTATGGCGCGATCCTGTGCGCGCAGATGATGGCGGCGGTCGGCTAGCCGCGCGCGGCAAAGGTTTCACCCGATACCGGTTGCTTTCGGACCTTGCGCGCGTATGGGCCGTTGCAAAGAAAAGAGAGGAACTTTCATGCGTCAGCTTGACCATTTCATCGTCGGCGGAGCGAGCGCTCCCGCGGCCCGCACCCACAAGATCTGGAACCCCTCGACGGGCGAAGTCCAGGCCGAGGTTCCACTGGGCGATGCCGCCTTGCTCGACCGCGCGGTCGCCGCCGCCAAGAAGGTCCAGCCCGAATGGGCGGCGACCAATCCGCAGCGCCGCGCGCGGGTGATGTTCGAATTCAAACGGCTGGTCGAAGCCAACAAGCAGGAACTGGCCGAACTGCTCGCCAGCGAACACGGCAAGGTCGTGGACGATGCGCACGGCGACGTGCAGCGCGGGCTCGAGGTCATCGAATATGCCTGCGGCATCCCGCAGGCATTGAAGGGCGAATATTCGCAAGGCGCGGGCCCCGGCATCGATGTCTATTCGATGCGCCAACCGCTGGGTATCGGCGCGGGCATCACCCCGTTCAACTTCCCCGCCATGATCCCGATGTGGATGTTCGGCATGGCGATCGCGGTGGGCAACGCCTTCATCCTCAAGCCGTCCGAACGCGATCCCAGCGTGCCGATCCGGCTGGCCGAACTGTTCGTCGAGGCCGGCGCGCCCGAGGGGCTGCTGCAGGTGGTCCACGGCGACAAAGAAATGGTCGATGCGATCCTCGATCACGAGGACATCGCCGCGGTCAGCTTCGTCGGGTCGAGCGATATCGCGCATTACGTCTACAAGCGCGGCGTCGCTGCGGGCAAGCGCGTCCAGGCGATGGGCGGCGCGAAGAACCACGGCATCGTCATGCCCGATGCCGATCTCGACCAAGTGGTGGGCGATCTCGCCGGCGCCGCCTTCGGTTCCGCAGGTGAACGCTGCATGGCGCTGCCAGTGGTCGTGCCCGTGGGCGAAGACACCGCCGACAGGCTGCGCGAAAAGCTGATCCCCGCGATCAATGCGCTGCGCATCGGCGTTTCGACCGATCCCGACGCGCATTACGGCCCCGTCGTCACGCCCGAACACAAGGCGCGGATCGAACAG
>LUMV01000652.1_pt1 | contig 14140 bp, 12 predicted proteins | sample 729731 | NCBI WGS metagenome assembly LUMV01 (sample SAMN03860301, study PRJNA289734) | marine metagenome | biome: seawater column; feature: ocean; material: water; isolation source: Red Sea water column Station 192 - depth 200m | place: Saudi Arabia: Red Sea | collected 2011-10-15 | depth 200 m
GCGATACCCTGCCGGATGTCGATATCGCGCCGGACGACGATGCGACGATCTTCTACACCAGCGGCACCACCGGCCGCCCTAAAGGTGCGTTGGGTACGCATCGCAATCTGTGCACCAACATCCTGTCGAGCGCCTATAATTCGGCCTTTTCGGTGCTGCGCCGGGGCGAGGCGCTTCCGGACCCGATGCCGCGCACCAGCCTCACCGTCATTCCGCTGTTTCATGTCACTGCCTGCTCGGCAGGGCTGATGGGCTCGATCGTGGCGGGCAACACGCTGATCTTCATGCACAAATGGGATCCGGTCGAAGCCTTCGGGATCATCGAGCGCGAAAAGGTCAATCTGACGGGCGGCGTGCCGACCATCGCCTGGCAGCTGATCGAAGATCCCGAGCGCCACAAATACGACCTTTCGAGCCTCGAAGCGGTCGCTTACGGCGGCGCTCCCGCCGCGCCCGAACTCGTGCGCCGGATCCACCAGGAATTCGGCGCGCTGCCCGGCAATGGCTGGGGCATGACCGAGACCATGGCGACGGTGACCGGACATTCGGGCGAAGACTATCTCAACCGCCCCGACAGCTGCGGCCCGCCGGTGGCGGTGGCTGACCTGAAGATCATGAGCGAGGACGGCAGCACCGAACTGCCGACCGGCGCGATCGGCGAATTATGGGCGCGCGGGCCAATGGTGGTGAAAGGCTATTGGGGCAAGCCCGAAGCGAGCGCGGAGACCTTCGTCGACGGCTGGGTGCGGACCGGCGATCTCGCCCGGCTGGACGAGGAAGGCTGGTGCTACATCGCCGACCGGGCCAAGGACATGATCATTCGCGGCGGGGAGAACATCTACTCGTCCGAAGTCGAGAATGTCCTCTACGATCACCCTGCCGTGACCGACGCCGCCCTGATCGGCCTGCCGCACAAGCAGCTGGGCGAAGAACCGGCGGCGGTGGTCCATCTCGCCCCCGGTACGAGTGCGAGCGAGGAGGAATTGCGCGAATGGGTCGCGGCGCGCCTCGCCCGGTTCAAGGTGCCGGTGCGGATCGCGTTCACGCGAGCCACGCTGCCGCGCAACGCCAATGGCAAGATTTTGAAAAAGGACTTGGCGAGCCTGTTCTGAAGGCTCGCCAAGCGGTTCCTCAATAGCCGGACAAAGTCGCGAAGCGGTTCTTGAGCATGGCCGTGCCGCCCCAGCTCGCCTCCAGCACGCGGGCGCGCTTCAGATAGAAACCGACATCGTACTCGTCGGTCATCCCCATGCCGCCATGCAGCTGGACGCCTTCGCGGCTGATCGTGTGGAGCACGCGATTGGCTTCGGCCTTGGCGATGGTCGCCGCGCGTGCAACGCCGAAGCCGCTGTCGAGCGCCTGGAGCCCACCTTCGACCGCCGAGCGCATCATCGCCAGATCGCCGAACAGATCGGCCATCCTGTGCTGCAGGGCCTGGAAGGTGGCGAGCACCTGATTGAACTGCACGCGCTGCTTCAAATAATCGAGCGTGCTGTCGAACACCTGCTGCGCCATGCCGAGCATTTCGCAGGCCGTCAGCACGCGCGCCCGGTCGAGCACGTCGTCCAGCAGACTCTCGCCGCCATTCGCCAGCCTGTCGGCAGCCGCGCCGTCGAAAGTCACTTCCGCATGATTGCGATTATCGACCATGCTGCGGGTCGATAGCGAAACACCCTCGCCAGCTTCGACCAGATAGAGCCCGTCTGCGGCGGCAACCACGAACAGATCCGCACCATGCGCTTCGTGGACGAAGGCCTTGGTGCCGGTCATCCGATCGTCCGATACGCCGGTCTTGTAATCGGCGGGACCATGCCGGGGCCCTTCATCGATCGCCAGCGTCGCCTTGATCTCGCCGCCTGCGAGACCGGGCAGCCATTTGGCCTTCTGCTCCTCGCTCCCACCCAGCAGGATCGCGGACGCAGCCAGGGTCGAGGCGATCAGCGGGCTCGCCGTCAGCGTTTTGCCGAGCTCTTCGACCACGAGGCCGAGCGACAGCCAGCCGAAATCGGAGCCACCGTGTTCTTCCGGGATTATGACCCCGGTCCAGCCCATTTCCGCCATGGTTGCATAGGCGCCGGGATCGTAGGCTTCGGGCGCGCCTTCGCGGCGCACCTTGCGGAATTCGGTCACCGGGCTTTTCTCTGTGGCCCAGTCGCGCGCCATGTCGCGCAGCATTTCCTGTTCTTCGTTCAGTACCGCCATGATCGCGCTCCCTTACTGATGGTCCAGCATGCCGAGCACGCGCTTGGCGATGATGTTGTTCTGAATTTCGGTCGATCCGCCGTAGATCGTGGTCGCCTTGCCGAACAGCCAGGCGCGAGTGCCCGACAGCTCGCTTTCGGAAAAGCCTTCGCCTTCCCAGCCGAGCGCCTGCATCCCCATGATCTCGATCAGCATTTCGGCGCGTTCCTGGCCGAGCTTGGTGCCGAGCTTCTTGAGAACCGAGCTGATTTCGGAAACGCCACCCTGCGCCTTGCTCTCCTCGCCCGCGCGCCGCGCGGTCAGGAGGAAGGCGTTCCAGCGGATGTCGAAATCCGCGATCCGGTCGCGCAGCACCTTGTCCGCAAGCTCGCCATTGGCGCGCGCCAGATTGGCCTCCGCCATCTGATGTTCGACGGTGCGCACGCGAATGATACGTTTGCGGCGTGCGGTGCGAGCGGTCATGCAGAATATCCTTCGATGAGTGACTGGCGTGCGGTCTGGAAATCGACCTGGGCGCCGGCGGGCTGGGTAACGAATGCAAGCTGGTCGGCGCGCCGCGCGATGGCGGTGTCGAGCACCGGATCGGTGCCGGCGACATAGGCGCCCATCAGCATAAGGTCGCGATTCTCTTCATAGGCGGACCAGAGCTGGCGGAAGCGCGCGGCGGCGGCGGCGTGATCGGCATCGACCGAATCGGCCATGGTGCGCGACAGCGACCGGGCGATGTCGATCGCGGGATAGACGCCCTGTTCGGCAAGCTGGCGCGACAGGATGATATGACCGTCGACGATCGCGCGCGCCGAATCGACGACCGGATCCTCGATGTCGCCGCCATCGGCGAGCACGGTATAGAGCGCGGTGATCGACCCGCCGGTGACGCGGTCGTTGCCGGCGCGTTCGACGAGCGAGGGGATGAGCGCGAAGGTCGAGGGCGGATAGCCCTTCATCGTCGGCGGTTCGCCCAGTGTCAGCCCGATCTCGCGCTGCGCGTGCGCGACGCGGGTCAGGCTGTCGATCAGCAGCAGCACCTTCTTGCCGTCTTGGCGAAAGGCTTCGGCGATCGCGGTCGCGCGCATCGCGGCGCGCAGGCGGAGCAGCGGCGGATGGTCGGCGGGAACCGCGACGACCACCGATTTCTTGCGGACGGCGGGCGGCAGCTTGGTTTCGACAAAGTCGCTGACTTCGCGGCTGCGCTCGCCGATCAGGCCGACGACGATCACGTCGCACTCGGTGCCTGCGATCATCTGGCCCATCAGCACCGACTTGCCGACGCCCGACCCCGCGATGATCGCGACGCGCTGGCCTTCGCCGACGGTGAGCAGGCCGTTGATCGCGCGCACGCCCATGTTGAGCGGCTTGGTCACGCGGCCGCGGCGCAGCGGATTGACCTTGCGGCCCGCGAGCGGCCACTGGAACTGCGACTTGACCGGCGGGCGACCGTCGAGCGGATTGCCCTGCGCGTCGATGATGCGGCCGAGCAGCGCCTTGCCGACCGTCACCATGCTCGACGCGCCATGCGGTTCGACCGGCGCGCCGGTGACGAGCGGCATGTTGGTGTCGAAGGGCAGCACGAGACTGCGGTGTCCGCGAAAGCCCACGACCTCGCCGTTCACATATTCGTTGTTCGCCGACTTGATGCGGACATTGCTGCCGAGCGGCTGGGGAAAGCCCGATACTTCCAGCATGATGCCTTCGTGCGCGACGAGCGTGCCGATGCGGCGCGGCGATGCGTCGCTGAGGTCGACGGGGTCGAGCAACTGGCGCGCGGACATGGCGAGGCGGCGCGTCATGCGGCGGCGCCCTGGCTGCCGAGCGCGGCACGCAGCTCGTCCAGGTAGACCGCGCGGCCATGTTCGATCCAGCCGGCCGAGGTTTCGACACGGACGGTGCCGCGCGCCATCGACGGATCGCTTTCGATCGGCAGCGCGATCGGCGCGTCGATGAGCAGCACGGCGTCGGCGGGATTGACCCACAGGGTGCGCGCCTTGTCGGCTTCGGCGACCAGCGCGGCGGCAGTTTCGGCCTGAGTGCGCAGCCAGTCGGCCTCGATCGGCGCCGCCTCGACGATCTGGCGGACGAGCCGCTCGACCGTTTCGGCGATCAGCTGCGCCAGTTCCTCGCTCGGTTCGTCCTGCAGCGCTTCGGCGGCGGCGACCATCGCGAGCAATTGTTGGCGTTCGACCGCAAAGGCGGCTTCGGCGAGGCGCTGGCCTTCGGCAAGCCCGCGCGAAAAGGGATCGTCGGCGGGCTCGGCCGCCGCTTCGGCGACCGGCGTCAGCGGAGCGCTGCGCGGCTGGCCGAATTGCAGCGGGCGAAAGCCGCCGTCGCGCGCCATCGCATGCGCCAGCGCGGCAACGGTCGATTCGGACGCGAGATCAGACATAATCGTCGCCCCCGCCCGCGAGCATGATTTCGCCCGATGCCGCCATCTGGCGGACGATCTGCATGATCGACTTCTGCGCCTCGTCGACGTCGGTGCGCTTGACCATCGTCATTTCGGCCATTTCGTCGCGGATCGTTTCCGATGCGCGCTGCGACATCGTCGACAGGCACAGATCGACCATGTCGGCGTCGGTGCCCTTGAGCGCGACTGCAAGGATCGCCGCATCGACCGAGCGCAGCACGGTGCCGATGCTCTTCTTGTCGAGTTCGCGCAGATTTTCGAAGATGAACATCTCTTCCTCGATCGCCTGCGCCAGCAACTTGTCCTGCTTCTTGAGCGCGCGGATCGTGCGTTCGGACAGCGACTTGGGCATTTTCTTCATGATCTTCGCGACGTCGCTCGGGCCGCCGATCGGCTGCTTGGCGACGCGCTGGCCGCCGACATTGGCGGAGGCGAGCACCGATTCCAGATCCTCGATCGCGGCGGCGGGGACGGTGGTAAGCTGCGCCGCGCGTAGCACCAGATCGGCCTGCAGGACTTCGTCCAGCGTTTCGATCGCGCGCGCTGCGACGTCGGGGATCAGCACCGACAGGATCAGCGCGCCGACCTGCGGATGTTCGCTGGCGAGCAGCGCGCTGATCGCCTCGACATCCATCCAGCGCAACATTTCGAGCGACGCGGCGCTCGACTGCGGCGCGACCGCGGCCAGGATATTGTCGGCGCGGACATTGCCCACCGCCTGATTGATGACGGTGCGGATACGCGTTTCGGCGCCGATGGCGAGCGCACTGACGTCGCGGCTGCGCACGACAAACTGGTCGAGCGCCTGTTCGATCTGGGTTTCGCTGGCGTTGGCGGCGTCGAACATGCCCTTGGCAAGCAGGCGCACCTCATCGGGATCGAGATGCTTGAGGATCGTGGCGGCGTCGCCTTCCTCGAGCAGCATCAGCAGGATCGCGGCGGCGGCCGATCCTTCGATGGCGGGGCGCAGGCCGACCGCGGGTGCGATCTCGCCGGCGACGTCGGTGTCGTCAGCCATGGGCGCCCTCCTGCATCAGCTGGCGCACGACGAGTGCGGCGCGCGCCGAATCCTGGCGGACGAAGGCGCGGACCAGATTGGCGCGCGCTTCATAACTCGGCGCGGCCTCGATCATCTCGAGCGTGATTTCGCTGCCGCCGCGCGGCGCGTCGAGCGCAGCGCGGTTTTCGGTGGCGGTGAGCAGCGACTGTTCGATCTCGGCATCGCGTTCGGCGCGCGCGGCGGCGCGCTGTCTGGCCGATTTGATCATCGGACGGCCGATGAACAGAAAGGCGAGCAGCGCGGCGAGCACGGCGCCGATCTGCTTGGCGAGCGGCATGAACCACGGCTGGTCGTAGAAGGCTGGGGGGACATCGTCGACCTTCGCAAAGGGACGCTGGCTGATCGCGACGACGTCGCCGCGCGTCTGATCGTATCCGACTGCGCCTTTCACCAGCCCCTCGATCTTGGCGAGGTCGGCCTGGGTCAGCGCCTTCTGGCCCTGGTTGAGCGCGACCGCGATCGACAGGCGCTTCAGGCGGCCCTGTGGCTGGTGCGTGACAGAGATTTCGCGGCCGACCTCATAGGCGCGGGCCGAATTTTCGTTGCTCTGCGTGTCGGTGGTCGGCGCGCCGGCGGGCGTCGGCGCGGGGGCATTGTTGGTCGTGCGCAGCGCGCGGTCGTTCTCGGGGAAGCTTTCGCGCGTCGCCTGGCTTTCCGACATATCGACGTCGGCGTGGACCTCGACCGAATAATTGCCCGAACCGAGCATCGGACCGAGCAGCGTTTCGAGCGCGCGGCGGAAGCGGTCCTCCATCTGCATCTGGAGCTGGAAGCTCTTCATGTCGCCGCTGCTGGCGCCGTCGGAGAGCAGCGCGCCGCGCTGGTCGATCACCTGCACCTCGTCGGCGTTCATGCCGGGAACCGAGGAGGCGACGAGGAAACGGATCCCCTGAACCTGCGCGTCGCTGAGGCTGCGGCCGTTCTGCAACGTCAGCATCACCGACGCGGTGGCGGGCTTGTCGTCGCGGACGAACAGGCTGGGTTCAGCGGCGGCGATGTGGACGCGAGCGGTCTTGACCGCGTCGATCGTCTCGATCGTACGGGAAAGATCGGCTTCGCGCGCCGAGCGCAGCGTTTCGCCTTCGATCGCGCGGCTCGACCCCATCGGGAGCGAGGCGATCAGGCTGTCTCCGCTCGGCTGCGCCTTGGGCAATCCCTGCCCGGCGAGCGCGATTCGCGCCTGATACAGTTTGTCGGCATCGACGGTCAGTGCGCCGGTCGTCGGATCGATGGTGTGGCCGATCCCTTGCGACTGGAGCGCGTCGGCGACGGCGGCCTTGTCGCTGTCGTCGAGCCCGGCGAAGAGCTGCGCCTGCGGCGCCGACTGGGTCATGAAATAGGCGAGCGCGGCCAAGCCGATCGCGGTCGTCGTGGCGATCGCGGGCAGGGCGCGCTGGACGGCGGGCTGGCGGACGAACTGCTGGACCGGCGCAAAGCGGCCACCCATCGCGGGGAGGGGCAGCCGGTTCGTATCGGCAACGGGGGCAAGGAGTTGAGCTTCGGCCATGGATTACACCGGCATGTTCATGATGTCGCGATAGGCGGACAGCAGCTTGTTGCGGACCTGCAACGTGGTTTCGAAGCCGAGCGAGGCCTTCTGGCGTTCGATCATCACGCTGACGATGTCGTGCGTGTCGCCGCGTTCATAGGCTTCGCTGAGGTCGCTCGCCTTCGCCTGCTGGGTATTCACTTGCTGCAGTGCGCTGGCGATCGCCGATCCGAAATCGGGTGCCGCACCGGCACCCGCGGCGCCGCCCGCAGCCGCGCCGCCGGCGGCGCGTTGCAGCGCCTGGTTCTGATTGAGAATCGAACTGCGCATTTGCAGCAGTCGGCTCTGGTCAATCGTGCTCATAAGCTTTCATCCGTCCTGGTGCGCGGCGGTTCGCCGCACGCACAAAGAGTAATGCAAAGCCCGTGCCAAAAATTCTTTTCGTTGAAAAACAGATGTTTGATAGAGTGCTTCTGTCGCGCCCCGCGCTCCGCGGCGTTTTTTTGACGCGCGGGCTTAATCCGCCGCCGCCGCCGCCGTTACAGCTTTCGTGACCGCTCGCTGAGCCCTCACACCACGGGAATGGCCAAGGGGCCGGAAAGGAACATTATGACTGTCATCAACACCAATGTGAGCGCGCTCCGCGCCCAGAACAGCTCGCGTGTTGCCAATCGCATGCAGTCGCAGGCTATGGAACGTCTGTCGAGCGGCAAGCGCATCAACAGCGCCAAGGACGACGCCGCCGGCCTCGCCGTTGCAACTCGCATGCAGGCTGCCTCGCGCGGCTTCACCCAGGCGATCCGCAATGCCAACGACGGCATTTCCCTGGCGCAGACCGCCGACAGCGCTGCCGGCAGCGTTTCGGACATCCTGGTTCGTATGCGCGACCTGGCGATGCAGGCTTCGACCGGTACTCTCAGCGATGCCGACCGCGGTCTGGTGCAGAAGGAAGTTACCGCGCTGATCTCGCAGATCGGCGACATCGTCGGCCAGACGACGTTCAACGGCAACAAGCTGCTCGACGGCAGCGTCACCGCAGGCTTCGATATCCAGACCGGTATCAACACCGGTGAAAACGTGAACATCACGATCGGCAAGCTTGATGCGACGACGCTGGGCGTCAACGCGCTTTCGGTTGCCACGGCTTCCGGCGCGACCGGTGCACTGGCGACGCTCGACACCGCGATCACCACGGTCGCCGGCGAACGCGCCAACCTCGGTGCGCAGCAGAACCGTCTTGAAGCGGCTGTCGATAATTTGACGTCGCGTGTCACCAATCTGGACGAATCGCGCTCGCGCATCGAAGATGCCGACTTCTCGGCTGAATCGACGAAGCTGGCGGCCGCGCAGATCCTGTCGCAGGCTTCGACGGCGATGCTCGCCCAGGCGAACCAGAGCGCCCAGGGTGTGATGAACCTGCTGCGCTAAGCGCGGAACATCGCAAACATCTCAGGCTATATTTGGTTGGTCCCTTTAATAGCCTGATCGGATGCCCCGGCTCCCCACAGCCGGGGCATCTTTTTGCGTGCGGGGCGGAGGCCCCCCGCTTCAATGAAAATCGCGTGACTTGGGCAGGATGCGGACATTGCGCGGATGACTGTGCCGGGCGCCCGGCGTGCGGCCGCGCGGCATTTGCGGGTGCTTGACCTCGTCGGCCCGGCACAAGTCGGGATCGAAACCGCGATCGCTGCCCAGGGCGTCGAGCATCGCGGTGCGATCGACGATGCGGGTCGCCATCAGGTGGATGACGCCCTCCTTGCTGCGCTGCACCTCGCCTTCGGCCAGCATCAGCCGCGACGCCATGACGGCGCGGCGATAGCGTTCGAAATGGCGCGCCCATAGCAGGATGTTCACGATCCCGCCCTCATCCTCGATGGTGATGAAGATCGCATTGCCCTTGCCCGGCCGCTGGCGGATCAGCACGACCCCCGCGGTGCGGACGATCGACCCGTTCTTCGCCGCCGCAACTTCGCCCGCGCTCAGCACGCCTTCGCGGGCGAAGGCGGGGCGCAGAAAGGCCATCGGATGGCCCTTCAGCGACAGGCGCGTCGTCTGATAATCGGTCAGCACCTGTTCGACCGGCGGGGTCGGCGGCAGGCGTACATCGTCTTCGGTGCCCAGTTCGTCGGCGCCGGCCGCACCGAACAGCGGCAACACCCCCTGACGGACGCGCCGCGCGTCCCATAGCGCGGGGCGCCGATCGAGTCCCATCGACCGGCATGCGTCGGCATCGGCGAGCAGGCGCAGCGCGCGCGGCGGCAGATTCGCGCGGCGTGCGAGTTCCTCGACCGATGCGAAGGGCGTGTTGCGCGCGTCGGCAATCTGCTTCGCCCATTCGGCGCGAAACCCCTCCACCTGCCGAAAGCCAAGCCGCAGGGCGAGGCTGCCGTCGGTGCGGAGTTCTAGGCTGCTGTCCCAATCGCTGGAATTGACGTCGACCGCGCGCACCTCGACACCATGTTCGCGCGCATCGCGGACAAGCTGCGCCGGCGCATAAAAACCCATCGGCTGCGAATTGAGCAGGCCGCAGGTGAAGACGGCGGGGTGGTAATGCTTGATCCATGACGAGACATAGACAAGCCGCGCAAAGGACTGCGCATGGCTTTCGGGGAAGCCATAGCTGCCAAAGCCCTCGATCTGCTTGAAACAGCGTTCGGCGAAATCCTGCGTGTAGCCCCGCCGCACCATGCCGCCGATCATCTTGTCCCGGAAATTCTCGATCGTCCCGACGTTGCGAAAGGTCGCCATCGCGCGGCGCAGACCATTGGCCTCCTCGGGCGTGAAATCGGCGGCCACCATCGCCAGCTTCATCGCCTGTTCCTGGAATAGCGGCACGCCGAAGGTCTTGCCGAGCACGTCGTGCAGTTCGTCGGGTGGGTGCGGCGGGGCAGGCTCGGGGAATTCAACCGGCTCCTCGCCGCATCGCCGGCGCAGATAGGGGTGGACCATGTCGCCCTCGATCGGGCCCGGCCGGACGATCGCGACCTGCACGACAAGGTCATAGAATATCTTGGGTTTCAGGCGCGGCAGCATGTTGATCTGGGCGCGGCTCTCGACCTGAAACACCCCGATGCTGTCGCCGCGCTGGAGCATCTCATAGACGGCCTCGTCGCCGCAATCGATGTCGACCTCCAGCGTATGGTCGCCCAGCCCGTGCGCACGCATCAGGTCGAAGCATTTGCGAATGCAGGTCAGCATCCCGAGCGCGAGAACATCGACCTTCATCAGGCCGAGCGCATCGATGTCGTCCTTGTCCCATTCGATGAAGGTGCGGTCCTCCATCGCGGCATTGTGGATCGGCACCAGTTCGTCGAGCCGCCCCTGGGTCAGTACGAAGCCGCCGACATGCTGTGACAAGTGGCGCGGCGCCTTCAGCAATTCGCCGACGAAGCGGTGCAATCGCTCGATCTCGCCATTATGGGGGTCGAGCCCGGCTTCGGCCAGCCGTTCGACCGGCACCTCGTCGCCCCAGCTTCCCCAGCTCGTATCGGCGAGCCGCGCGGTCACATCCTCACTGAGGCCCAGCGCCTTGCCGACCTCGCGGATCGTGCTGCGCGGGCGATAGTGGATGACGGTTGCGGCGATCGCGGCGCGGTCGCGCGTGTAGCGGCGGTAGATATATTGGATCACTTCCTCGCGCCGCTCATGCTCGAAATCGACGTCGATGTCGGGCGGCTCATCGCGCTCGGCCGAGACGAAGCGGGAGAAGAGCAGGTCGTGCTGCATCGGATCGACCGAGGTGACGCCGAGCAGGAAGCAGACAATCGAATTGGCCGCCGATCCGCGCCCCTGACAGAGGATCGGGGGTTCTTGCGCGCGCGCGAAACGGACGAGATCGTGGACGGTGAGGAAATAATAGACGTAATTCCGCCGCCGGATCAGCCGCAGCTCGTTGCCGATCAGCTTGCGGACTTTCGCCGGCAAGGGCGTGCCATAGCGCGCCTCGGCCGCTGTCTTCACCAGATGGTGCAGATAGTTGAAGGGCTTCCATCCCGGCGGTACCGGCTCGTGCGGATATTCGTAGCGCAGTTCGTCGAGCGCGAAGCCGATACGGTCGAGCAGTCGCGCGCTTTGCTCGACCGCTTCCGGACAGGCCGCGAACAGCCGGCGCATCTCGGCCGGCGCTTTCAGATGGCGTTCGCCATTGGCGTGGAGACGCCGGCCCGCCTTGTGAAGTGTCGTGCCCTCGCGGATACAGGTGACGATGTCGTGGAGCGGGCGCTGCGCGGAGGTCGCGTAGAGCGCATCGCTGGTGGCAAGCAGCGGGATGTTCACCGCCGCCGCCAGACGGTGCAGTCGCGCCAGCCGCCGCGCGTCGGCGCCGCCCCGGGGCATGGTCGCGGCGAGCCAGACCGATTTCGGACGTGCATGCTTGAGCTGGCGCAGCAGGGCCTCGTCGCCACCCGTCGCGATCAGCAACAGATCGTCGCAATGCGCGAGCAGATCTTCGAGGTGAAGGATGCAGTCGCCCTTCTGCGCGCGCAGATTGCCGGTCGATAACAGGCGCGTCAGTCGGCCCCAGCCATGGCGGCTCACCGGATAAGCGATAATGCCAGGCCCGCACTACCCCCGCGACGCTGTTGCGGTCGGCGATGCCGATGCCCGTCATGCCGAGTTCGAGCGCGCGCGCGACCATTTCGGCGGGGTGCGAGGCGCCGCGCAGGAAGCTGTAGTTGGTCGCAGCGATCAGCTCGGCGAAACCGGGATCGGCGTCGGGACAAGGCGCGCTCATGCAAAGACCCCGTGAATATACCAGCGCGGGTCGGGCTTTTCATCGTAGAGGCCGTGGCGGAACAGCCAGTAACGGCGGCCCTGCGCATCCTCGACGCGGTAATAGTCGCGCGTCAGCCCGGCATTGTCGCGGCGGCGCCACCATTCGGCGGCGATGCGTTCGGGGCCTTCGAAGCGGCGCACCGCATGGAGCGTGCGGCGCCAGCGGAAGCGCTGCGGCGGGCCGTCGGGGACTTCGGCGATCACTTCGATCGGCTGCGGCGGGTCGAACAGGTGAAAGGGGCGCAGTGGCGGTTCGCCCGGCTCGGTCGCGGTCCAGGGCGTCGGCGGCGGCGCCTCGACCGCGGGAAAGGCAAGCTGCGCCTGTTCGGGGATATGGGTATCGGCGCTGCGCAGCCGCCGGACGCGCCCGCGCCCGAGCCGGGTCGCCTGCCGGTCGGCGAGTTCGTCGACGGTGGGCACCGACGAGAGGTGGGCCTCACCCCATTCGAGGGTGGCGTAGCCGAGGCCGTGGCCGAACGGGAAGTCGATCGGATCGCGCAGGCTGTCGATCCGTTCGGCGAACAGACGCATGACCAGATCGGCGTCGCGCGTCGGCTGGCCGGTTTCGATCGCGATGCTGCGCGCGAGCCCGTCGCTGCGAAAGAAGGTCGCGCGAAAATGGCGCCCGCCCTTGCCGCGTTCGCCAAGCGCGACGGCAGCCTCGGCGGCAAGCTCGGCGAGCACCGCAGCGGCATGGGCGCTGCTGCCCAGCGGTTCGGCGAAACGGCGCTCGACGATGATCGGCGGGGGCCGGATGCGCGGGTCGAGCGGGCTTGGCGCATCGCCGAGCAACCGGCGCAGCGCGTTCGCCGCCGCCGCGGCCTCGTCGGGGGCGGGGAGCGCCTGGTAGCGCGCGAGCGCGCGCGCCGCATCGGCGGTGCCGGCAAGCGCGCTGCGCAGGGTCATCCCCAGCCGGTCCATGCGCCCTTCGACATCGGCGACAAGTCCTGCTTCGCCGCCGAACAGATGCGACGCGCCCGCGATGTCGAGGATCAGCCCGTCGGGGGCATCGAGCGCGACGAGCGGCGTGTAGCGCGCGCAGCCCTGCGCCAGCCGGTCGAGCCACGCGGCATCGGCGACGGGATCGTGCGGCACGACGGCAAGGTCGCCGACCTGCGCGCGAGCATCGGCGAGCGGCATCCCGGGGCCGAGCCCCAGCGCCGCGGCGTGCGGATCGACGCTCGCAAGACGGAGCGCCCCGCGCTGCTTTTCGGCAAAGACGATCGGGGCGTCAGGCGGCGGCGCGGCGCGGCACAGCCGTTCGGCCGGGAGCCACGGGAAGAAGAGCGCCAGATAGCGCCGCCCCCCGGAAGACTTGCTCATCGCGATTCCATTCCATCTGCCAGCGGGCGCCCGCGGGGCCGCCGCGCCAGCGTATCAGGTCGAGGATGAAGCCCGGGGCGCCCGGCGCATCGGCCTCGAGCGCGGTCGAGGGCGCGGCGGCGACCGTCCAGCGCGTTTCCGCCACGCTGGGCGCGGGAAGGGTGTTGAGCCGCAGCATCAGCAACACGGTTCCCGCATCGCGTGCACCGAGCGCCAGCCGCCGCCCCGCGGTCAGGTCGAGCGCGGGCCACGCTCCCCAGCTTTCGACGATCACCGCCGCCGATCCGCCGCACCGCACCGCGTCATTGGCGCAGGCGAGGAGCATTTTGGGGTCGGCGGTTTCGACGAGCAGCAGCCGGTCGGGGTCGCCGCCAAGCTCGGCGATGCCGGGCGCATAGATATGCCCTGCGCGCCGTGCGGCATCGGCGGTGCGCAGCCACAGCAGCGGCGCCGCGCCGGGCGTACGCAGCGCGAGCAACGCGGCAAAGGCCGCGGCGCTCGTCGCATCGAGCGCGTTGGCTGCGAAAAATTCATGCGTCTTGCCGATCGCCAGCCCACCGCCGATCGCCGCATCGAAATCCGCATGGCCGCTCGCCAGCCAGCCGCCATCGCCCCCGCCGGACGGGGCGCCGCTATCGGCGAGCCGGGCGACGCGTTGGCGCAGCGCGGCGAGAGAGGAAGACGACTCGCGCATAATGTTCCTGATTTGTTCTATTAGCGCGCGAGCGGACGGGGTTGTCAAGCGGAGTCGGGATTCGCGTCTTGATTGCGCTCTAAGGCGCCGCGGACCCCACGCTGCTGTCGCCGCCGAGCGCGCGGAACAGGGCGATGCGGGTCTGGACAAGCAGCAGGCCCGTCGCGATTTCGCTGCGCCGCGCGGCATAGAGGC
>LUMV01000399.1_pt1 | contig 14049 bp, 13 predicted proteins | sample 729731 | NCBI WGS metagenome assembly LUMV01 (sample SAMN03860301, study PRJNA289734) | marine metagenome | biome: seawater column; feature: ocean; material: water; isolation source: Red Sea water column Station 192 - depth 200m | place: Saudi Arabia: Red Sea | collected 2011-10-15 | depth 200 m
GGATAGCAGATCAGCGCCGCGATCCAGCCGCCGAGGAACGGATTGCCGCTGCGGATATGCGCGTCGAGCGGGCGCACGGTCATGATGTAGCCCACCGTGCCGATGATCACGTCCATCATGAACATGACTTCGATCAGGAACAGCGCCGCGCTGGCCGGTTGCGAAAAGGTCTGCGGCAGGTCCGCCGTCACCACGGTAGCAAAGGCGAATGGGACGATCGAGATCATGAAGGCGGTGTAGAACCCCTTGATGATCCAGGCGCGCCAGTGCTTCTTGATCTGCTCCGGTTCCCAGCCCGGCCTGCCGAGGATCAGCGCGCCGAAATGCCAGGCATGATCGCGCGGGTTCAGCATCACCCGGTCGAGCCACAGCACATAGGGCACCGACAGCACGACCAGCGGGAGCGCCGCCCAGGTCAGCACCTTGATCGCGAAGACGTAATTCCCGTCCCAATACCAGCGGCACAGGCAATAGAGCGCGGCGATCACCGCCCAGGTCGTCCACAGGCCGAGCAGCTTGACCATGCTGGTCCCGCGATCGGGCGCGCGGGTCTTTCGCAGGGACCAGTCGATCCCGGTCGAGGGGCGCAGATGCACCTTGTCGACGAAGACCGACCACAGCGCCATCGGCACCGCCGCCGCGACCAGTGCGGCCAGTGCGGAATGCGGCCCGCTCATCGGCTGGCGCGGCAAAGGAAGATCGAAATAGTCGGCAATCGCGGGGAAATTGCGCGACACCGCCACCCACGCGAACAATCCCGCCAGCCCCACCAGGCCGACAAAGGAGGAAACGTCGCTCTGCGGTCTGGCGGCGCGTGGCGGCGCCTGTGCGGTGTTCATGCGCGAAACTCCTACGCCGCAAGGGTTAACATGCGGGTAAGGCCGTGTCTCGCGCGGGGTTTAGCGAAAGGCGTGGATGCGCCCGCTATCGTCAAGGATGTAGAGCGTTTCGTTGGCCACCACCGGAGGCAGGCTGACCGGCTCGCCGAGCTCCTGATAGAGCTGCGCCGAGCCTTCGCCGGTGCTCACGCGCCACAATTCGCCGCGCGAATTGACCAGCCACAGCGAATTGCCCGCCAGCACCGGCCCGGTCCAGAAGATGGGATCCTTCTTCTTCTCGACATTGCGATACTCGGCCAGCTGGGTCAGCCAGCGCACCTTGCCCGTCGAGCGCGCGATGGCGAGCAGGCGGGCATCGTCGGTCAGCGTGAAGATCCACTCGCCCGCAATTGCAGGCGTGGAAATGCCCGCGAGGTTCAGCTCCCAGATCCGCTGGCCGGTGACGAGCTCGTAAGCCGCCATGCGCCCACCCTGGCCGAGCGCGTAGACGCGGCCATTGTCGATGATGGGATCGGCATCGATATCGGTCAGCGTGCCGACCTGGGTCGAGATGCTGGTGCGCGCCAGAGCGTCCGCCCACAGGCTGCGCCCGTTCTCGTAGCGATAGGCCACCAGCTCGCCCGAGCTGTAGCCTGCAATGACCGTGCCCTGCCCCACGGCAGGCGCGGCCACGCCGAACACGCCGGCCTGCGTCGAAGAGGCCGATTCCTGCCACTGGAGCGAGCCGTCATTGGCATCGAGCGCGAAGATCTGGTTGTCCTGCGTCATCACATAGACCGACCCGAACGCGACGGTGGGTGAACCGCGCAGCGGGCCGGATGGGGTGACCTTCCACAATTCGTTGCCGGTCGCCGCGTCCATGGCGATGACCTCGCCCGCGCCATTGGTGCCATAAAGCTTGCCACTGTCGAAGCTCACGCCGCCGCCGAAGGCGCTGTTGCGCAGATTGTTTTCGAGCGCGGCGTTGCGGGTCCATATCCTGGCACCGGTCTGCGCGTCGAAGGCGTAAACCGTGCCGTCCACGTCGACGGCGTAGAGCCGTCCACCGCCGACCACGGGCGCAGCGCCGAGGCGCGCGCGATTGCTCGATCCGGCGATCTGCGCGGTCCAGGCCTTGGTCGGCTGCTGACCCAAAGCGAGATGGCCGTAGGACTTGCTGGCCGTGCCGCCGGCTTGCGCGAAGCTGGCATTGGTCTGCGCGGGCGGCAGCACCACCTGGACGCTGGCCAGCGCGGGATCGACCTGTGCGCCGGTTTCGATGCGCGACAGGATCGGAATACGCTCGCCCACGGTGGGCGTGGTGTTGTCGTCGTCCCCGCCGCCGAACAGTCCGCCTGCGCAGGCCGACAGGCCAAGCGTCAACGCGCCGAAAAGGCCGGTCCGGGCCAGGATCTTCGTCTTGGAAATGCTCGTCATAGCGTTGTGCCTGTGATTGCGCGTCATTCGGCCGCCGGTGCGCCTGGCGCGTCCGGCTCCGCTTCGCGGTCGATACCCTGTTGTTCGAGAAGCGCGTCGACATCCGCAATGGCGTCGACGCCCAGAATGCCCGCCATCTGGCGCGAGCGCGAGCGCAGGCTTTCCGGCGCGGTCTCGCTCTGCGCGATCTGCGAGAACAGTTTGCCCGCCTCAGCCCGGTTGCCCCGTTCGAGCTGCGCCATGGCGACCAGTTCCGCCGCGCTGCCGAAGAAGGGATGATCGGGCTGGGCCAGCGCATTCAGTTCGCTGACCACGGCGCCCTTGTCCATCGTATCGAACCCGGCCGAAACCTTGCGGATCAACGCCAGATCGCGCAGCGGCTGCGGCGCGCTTGCATCCTTGGCGAGCGCATCGAACGCGGCCACCGCCTGTTCAGTATCGCCACGGCGGGCCAGAATCGCGCCGCGCATCATCTTGGCATTCGCGCTCGCCGCACCGCGATCGGCGGCGGCAAGGCCTTCGAGATTGTCGTAGGCCGTCTGAAGATTGCCCGCCTCCAGATTGTCGAGCGCGGCAATCAGCACCTCGCCATCGGCCTCACGCGCAGCCTCCTGCTGGTTCTGCCAGAAGAGATAGCCCGCAAAGGCGACGAGCAGCAGGACGATCGCGCCCGCGATCGGCACGCCGTATTTCTTGCCGAAGCTTTGCAGATCGCCCTGGCGGACGGCATCGTCCACTTCGCGGATCAGCGCGTCGTCTTCGGCGGCCTTGCGGCGTGCCAGTTCTTCTTCGCGGGTAAGGGCGGGTTTTTTCGGTGTGAGAGCCACGAGCGGCTGGTTTCCCGTTCAGATAAGCGTTGCGTTCGGCATCACGGCGACAATCTCGCCCACCGGTTCAGCGGCGTTCATTAGGCGGCGCACCGCGTAAGGGCAATGGGCTGGGGAAACTGCGTGGGCATGACCCGCCGCCTGCGCCCGCATGCGTGAATGGCGGCTGAAACCTTCGCTCAGAGATCGAAGCCGTGCATCGCGCTCGAATAGAGGCGGCGATAGGTAGCGATCATCTTGTCCGCATCGAATTGCGCGCGGGCCTTTGCGCGGTTCGCCTTGCCCACCGTGTCGCGCAGTTTCGCATCGTCCGACAGAGCGACGAGCTCGCTTGCGATCGCTTCCTCGCTCGGCGTGTCGGCGAGATAGGCTCGGTTTTCTTCGGCGACGATGTCCGCGATATCGCCCACTTCGGGCGCCACCACCGCACGCCCCGCCGCCATCGCCTCGACAACGGAGAGCGGGAATTGCTCGCTGTCGCTCGACAGGGCGAAGATGTCGAACAGGCCGACCACTTTGGCAGGATCGTCCACCGCTCCGGGCAGATGGACGCGATCGTTCAGTTCCAGCCGGTCGATCTCCGCCTCGATCCGCGCGCGATCCGGCCCCTCCCCGCATACGATCAGATGCCAGTCATCGGGCATGGCGGCAAAGGCGCGCACCAGACGCGGGAGATTCTTGACCGGGCGCAGACCCGCCATTGTGCCCACCCATTTTTCGCCCGGCCTTTTCAAAAGGCGTGGAATCGCATCGGTCTTGGGCTTGGCGGCAAAGGCACCGGTGTCGATACCGTTGGGAATGCGCTTCACCCGCCCGAGCGGCTGCTGCCATTCGACAAGCGCGATCTCTTCCAGCACGCTCGACGGGACGACCAGGCCAGAGGATTTGCCCAGAGCGATCCGGCGAAACCAGGTCCGCCGCTGCTTGCGTTTGACCAGCTCGCTTTCGTCGAAGCCATCCTCGTGATGGATCAGCTTGGGCAGGTCGAACGCCTCGGAAAACAGCGTGTGCGCCATCACCGCGTCCATCGCGCCCCAATTATAGGTCAGCACGAGATCGTAGCCGCGCATCGCCTTGGCGAGTTTTTGCAAGCGTCCGGGCGTCGGCAATCCCTTGAGCGCGGGAAAATCCGGCTGCAGCGTGACCGCGATCCCCGGTCGGATGCGCTTCGCCGCGCCCAGCTGGTCGGGTTCGGCGGAAACGATCGTATGCCGCGCCTTGGCCCCGAAAGCATTGATCAGCTGGACGCAGCGCAGCTCCTTGCCCCCCGGCGAGAACGTGGAGTGGATGTGCAGGATATGCGGCACGCGCGATGCCTGCCGAACGTCTTGCTTGCCCGCGCGGCGGGGCGGACCCTTGGACTTACTCATGCGAATTCGGACAGGAAAGCGTCGATCGCGGCGCGCGCCTCGGGCTCGTCGAGCGTGGGGGCATGGCCGGTTTCGGGGATCGTCACTGCCTTTGCTTGCGGATGGCGGCGCTGCATTTCCGACAGCGTTTCTGCCGCGAACAGCGTGGATATCTCGCCCCGCACCACCAGTACCGGCTTGCCCTTCAGCGCTTCGAAGGCCGGCCACATATCGGGTGGCACCGCGCCTTCGTCGGCAGCCATGATCGGCTCGGCGATCTTCATGTCGTAATCGTAGGAAATGCGGCCATTGTTGCACAGCACCAGCGTGCGCTTGGCCATCCTGATCCAGTCCTCGGTATCGAAGCGCGGGAAGGCGGCGCCATGCGTTTCCTCCAGCGCGCGCGCGGCATGCATCCAGGTGGGAAAGCTGCGCCCCTGCCCGACATAGGACTTGATCGCGTCCAGCCCCTCGGTCCGCAATTCGGGGCCGATATCGTTCAGCACCGCACCCGCAATCGTCTGGTGGCGAGTGGCGGCCAGAATCATCGTGATGATCCCGCCCATCGACGTTCCGATCGAAACGAACCGCTCGATCCCCTGATCTTCCAGCAGCGCGACGACATCGCCGACATAGGTGGGGACGGCATAGCTCGCCGGGTCGGGCGCATAATCGCTATCGCCCCGCCCGCGCATTTCGGGCACCAGCACGCGCCATCCGCTCGCCAGATGCTCCGCCAGATCGGCGAAATCGCGCGCATTGCGGGTGAGGCCGTGGAGGCAGATTATCGGCGGGCGCGCGGGATCGGCGCCTTCGCTGGCCGGATAGTCACGGTAATGCAGGGTGAGGCCGTCGGCGCTTTGCCAGGTCCGGTCGGTATAGGGCTTGTCCATTATCGGCGCGCTGTCGCTCTTCACTGGCTGTGTCGGTCATACGGAACGGTCGGACCCGCGGTTTCGGCGGGCGGCCTTGTGCCGTATCGGTCTCACCCCCACTATCGCTGGATGAACGACCCTGCGCAAGCCGCCTCCTATCGTCCCGACAACCCCATCGCCGCGCTGGCCGACTGGATCGGCGATCCGGTGGAGGCCGCAGACTTCCCCGAAACCGTACTGCGCTGGCGCAACGATCGCGCGGCGCAAACCGTCGGGCTGGCGGATTTGAGCGATACCGACTGGGTGCGCCATTTCGGGCGGTTCGATCCCTTGCCCGGCAATCTCCCCCACCCGCTCGCGCTGCGCTATCACGGGCATCAATTCCGGGTCTACAATCCCGAGATCGGCGATGGGCGCGGTTTTCTCTTCGCCCAGATGCGGGACGACTCCGGTCGCCTGATGGATCTCGGCACCAAGGGATCGGGCACCACGCCGTGGAGCCGACGGGGCGATGGGCGGCTGACACTGAAAGGTGCGGTGCGCGAGATGCTGGCGACCGAAATGATCGAAGCACTCGGCGTGAATACGTCGAAGACCTTTTCGGTGATCGAAACCGGCGAGCAGCTCGAACGCGGCGACGAGCCCTCGCCCACCCGCTCCGCCGTGCTGACGCGGCTCAGCCACGGACATATCCGCATCGGCACCTTCCAGCGCCTGCTGGCCTTGGAGGAACGCGATCATATGGTTGAGCTGATCGACTATTGCCTGGCGCAATTCCCCGGCCCTCCGCCCCCCGATGACGCCCCCGACCGCGACCAGCCTGCCGCGCGTTTGATGCACCTGGTGGTCGAACGCATGGCCGATCTGGCGGCGAGTTACATGGTGGCGGGCTTCGTCCACGGCGTCCTCAACACCGACAACATGAACATCTCTGGCGAGAGCTTCGACTACGGGCCGTGGCGTTTCCTGCCGCGATGGGATCCGGGTTTCACTGCGGCCTATTTCGACCACCAGGGCCTCTACGCCTTCGGCCGCCAGCCCGAGGCGCTGCACTGGAACTGCGGCCAGCTGGCGGTCGCCTTGCGGCTGCTTGCCGATGCGCCGCCGCTGATTGCCGCGATGGAACGCTTCGGCCCGCTCTATATGGAAGCGATCGGGCGGCGCTGGTGCTGGAGGCTGGGCGTCGCCAGCCGCGGCCCCGAAGCCGACGGCCGCCTCGTCGCGGCCTGCGAAAAGGCGCTGAGCGACAGCAGTACCGCGCCCGATGCGTTCTTTTTCGCGCACCGCGGCGGCCGCGGGACCGAGGGATCGCTGGCCGAAGCGTTCGCAGGCTATGAGCCGGTCGCTGGCGCGCACCCCTACTGGAATGGCGGCGGTCCGCAATCGATGCTGATCGAGGAAGTCGAGACCATCTGGGCAGCCATCGCCGAAAACGACGACTGGCAACCGCTGGCCGACAAGGTGGCCGCGCTGCGCGAAATGGGCGCCGCGCATGGTCCGCCCCCGCAACCCGCAGGGCATCGCCCGGCCGAGAGTGCAACTTGAATTGACGCAGCGCCCGCAACCTCCCACCTAGGGCACATTCCGAGGCGCAGAACAGGATAAGCATACGCCATGACGACCGAACTGGTCTCAACCGAACCCGCGACCGGCAAGGAAATCTGGCGCGGCCAGGCGGGCAATGTCGACGAGACGATCGAGCGCGCGCGCAAGGCGCTGCGGCAATGGTCGCGCGAACCGCTGGGCCGCCGGATCGAATTCGTGCGCCGCTTCGCCAATGAAGTCCGCAAGCACGGCGATGCCTTCGCCGAGTTGATCGCCCGCGAGACCGGCAAGCCGCTGTGGGAAGCGCGCACCGAGGTCGAAGCGGTCATCGGCAAGGTCGAGATCTCGATCACCGCCTATGCCGAGCGCACCGGGCAGAAAAAGCTCAACAGCGCGCTGCAGGGCACTGCCGCGCTGCGCCACAAGCCGCATGGCGTGATGGCCGTGCTGGGGCCGTACAATTTCCCCGCCCACCTGCCCAACGGCCACATCGTGCCCGCGCTGATCGCAGGCAATGTGGTGATCTTCAAGCCGAGCGAGAAAACCCCGGCAGTGGGCGAATTCCTCACCCGCTGCTTTCATGAGGCCAAGGTGCCCGAAGGCGTGGTGCAATGCATCCACGGCGGGGCCGAGGTCGGGCAGGCCCTGGTCGAGCACTGGATGGTCGATGGCGTGCTGTTCACCGGTTCGGCACGCGCGGGCATCGCTATCAACCGCAAGCTGGCCGCCGATCCGGGCAAGATCGTCGCGCTGGAGATGGGCGGCAACAACCCCATCGTCATGCTCGATTCGCCCAAGATCGAGGATGCGGCGGCAACGATCGTCCAGTCCGCCTTCACCACCGCCGGCCAGCGCTGCACCGCAGCGCGTCGGCTGATCGTGGTCGATTCGATGTTCGACAAGATCGTGCCCGCGGTAAAGGCGCTGACCGAGAAGCTGATCGTCGACGAGCCTTTTGCCGAACCCCAGCCCTTCATGGGCTGCGTGATCGATAATTCCACCGCCGACCTGCTGTCCGAAAGCTTCGTCGCGCTGATGAGCCGGGGCGGCACGCCGATCATGCACATGAAGCGGCGCGACGAATCGCTGCCCTTCCTGTCGCCCGCGATCCTCGACGCGACCGAGATCCACGACCGGCCCGACATCGAATTGTTCGGCCCGTTGCTGCAGGTGATCCGCGTGCCCGATTTCGACGCGGCGATCTATGAAGCGAACAATACGCGCTACGGCCTTTCGGCCTCGCTGATCGGGGGCAAGCCTGCCGATTTCGAGCATTTCTGGACCGAGATCCGCGCCGGCATCGTCAATTGGAACCGCCCCACCAACGGGGCATCCTCATCCGCGCCGTTCGGCGGCGTCGGTCTGTCGGGCAACCACCGGCCCGCGGCGTTCTATGCGGCGGACTATTGCGCCTATCCGGTCGCCAGCAACGAGATGGAGCAACCCCGTGCGAGCATCGGGGTCGGTATCCGGGAAAGCTGACCGCGCTGCGGTCAGTCGGTGGTGACGAGGTCGATCTCGGTCACGCCCTGCGGCAGCCGTCGCGCATAGACCACATAGGCCGAACGCCCCTTGGTCCCGCTGAGGATGTTGTCGCCCGCGCTCTTGGTGTGTTCGGCATTGTAGCCGGCGGCCCGTGCGCGCGTGTAGTAGAAGGCAAGCACTTCCTCGAGCGCGACCGGCGTCAGGAAGGAGACCACGCGCAGCGCGCACTGGCCTTCGTCGGTTCCGGCCGCTTCCTGCGTGTTGCCGCGCGGATAGACGGGAAAGGCGGCGGGCAGCTTGGCCGCCCAGGCAGAGGTGTAGTCGACCTTCTCGCCGCAATTCTCGCCGCCCGGCGAAACCGCGGCGCGGGCAGCAGCGACCATTGCAGCGCTCGGTGCATTGTCGTCGCCCAGCGTCTTGGCGGTCGGCGGCGAAACCAGTTCGCTGCGCCCGCCTACCAGTTCGGCGGTCACCACAACTAGCCAAAAGGGCAACAGGAACGAGAGAGACGAGCAGGCGACGGTTCATCGATAGACCTCAACTTGGGAACGCGACTGTCCTACGCAGCAATTGCCGCGCTTTGCCAGCCGACCGGAGGCGCTGCACCATAGCGGGACATGCCGGCTTGAAAAGCTAAAGGGCGCCGCCCGCCTCCCCGCAAGGGAAGGACAGACGACGCCCGCACGGCCCGGTGGCGAGCCGCGCTGTCCGGCCGTGGGTGGGCACGGCCGAAACGCACATTCACATCAGCCGCAGCGGGTCTGCGAACGGTCGATCGACCGGCCGAGCAGTGCGCCCGCCGCCCCGCCGAGGATGGCGCCAAGCGTGCGATCGCCACCCTGGCCTGCGACTTCGTGCCCCAGCAGTGCGCCGACGCCCGCGCCGACCAGCAGGCCGGTGGTGCCATTGTCGCGCTTGCAGTAATAACGCCCGTCGTTTCCGCGCCAGACGCGGGTGTTGGCGCGTACCGGCTGGCCGTAGCCGCGGTCGTAACCCATGTAATAGGGACGCGACTGGCCGCCGCGATAGTCACCCCCGCCCCGGTAATCACGGTAATCGCGGTAATCGCGGTAATCGCGATCCCGGTCGTGCCGATGCCCGCGCTGCCGCTTGTGATCGAAGGTCAGGTCTCCGGTAACCGCTGCGTGCGCGCCGCTGTTGGTGTGCATCGCCGGCGCCGCACTGGCCGGCATGGCGAAGGCGAGGCCTGCCGCGGCGATGGCCATCGAAGCATTCCGGAAAGACTTGAGCATGGTTTATTCCTTTCTGAGCGCAGAGGCAGGAGGGGAGCCCCTGCGATGCCGTTAAGCTTTAGGCCGCCAAACCTGAACCGCATGCAACCACGCTGTCAGCTTTCGAAAAATCCGGCAGGCCGACGTTTACGCATCGACGAATTGCCGCTTGCGGGCGTGTTCGCGGGGGCCTAGCGCGCGAAAATGAACGCCAGCGCCCCACCCCAGACCGACCGCACGGGCCTTGCCGCGGCGTTCAGCGCCTATGTCATCTGGGGCTTCCTGCCACTCTACCTGATCCTTGTCCGCAGCGTCCCGGCGTTCGAATTCGTCGGCTGGCGAATCATCTGGACCCTGCCGCTGTGCCTGCTGATCGTGCTCGCCCGCCGCCAGGGCCCCGACCTGCGCGCCGCGCTGGCCAATCGCCGGACGCTCGGCCTGCTGGCGCTGAGCGCGACGCTGATCGCGGTGAACTGGGTGGTCTATGTCTGGGCGATCCAGAACGGGCAGGTCTATGCCGCCAGCCTCGGCTATTACATCAACCCGCTGGTCAACGTGCTGCTGGGCACCGTCTTGCTCGGTGAGAAGCTCTCGCGTCCGCAATGGGCCGCGGTGGGTCTTGCCGGGATCGGTGTCTCGCTGCTGGCCGCGGGCGCGCTCACCACGCTGTGGATTAGCCTGACGCTGGCGCTGAGCTTCGGTTCCTACGGGCTCATCCGCAAACAGCTCGATGTCGGTTCGGTCCCCGGGCTGACGATCGAATCGGCGCTGCTGTTGCTGCCATCGCTCGCGATCGCATGGTACTACGCGCAGACGCAGGGATCGTCCTTCGCCGTTTCGACCGAACTCAGCCTGGCGATCATGGCCGGCGGCGTGGTGACCGCCTTCCCCCTGCTGCTGTTCGCGATTGCCGCGCGCAAGCTACCCTATTCGATGCTCGGCTTCATCCAGTTCCTCGCTCCCAGCATCGTCTTCGTCCTGGGACTGACCGTGTTCGGCGAAGAGTTGAAGCCCGTCCAGGCCGCCTGCTTTGCCTGCATCTGGGCGGCCGCAGCGATTTTCGTGTGGGACCTCGTCGCGCGGACTAGGAAGCCAGCCGCCAGCTGAGCGTCTCGCCCGCGTGGAAGGGCACGATCCGCGCCTCGCCGCCATCGACTTCCGCCGGCACTTCCACCGGCGCCTTTTCCAGCGTGATCCGCTCTTCGTTCGGTGCGAGGCCGTAGAAAGCGGGGCCGTTGAGGCTGGCGAAGGCTTCGAAATGGTCGAGCGCGCCCTCGTCCTCGAACACCTGGACATAGCTTTCCAGCGCAAAGGGCGCGTTGAAGATGCCCGCGCAGCCGCAGGCGGTTTCCTTGGTATGCCGGTGGTGCGGCGCACTGTCGGTGCCGAGGAAATACTTGGCCGACCCGCTGGTCGCCGCGCCGCGCAGCGCCAGCCGGTGCTGTTCGCGCTTGGCCACCGGGAGGCAATAGAGATGCGGGCGAATTCCGCCGACGAGGATATCGTTGCGGTTGATCTGCAGGTGCTGCGGGGTGATCGTCGCCGCGACATTGGGACCCGCGCTTTCCACGAAGCCGACCGCCTGCATGGTGGTGATATGCTCGAAGATCACGCGCAGCGTAGGCAGCCGATCGACCAGCGGCTGCAACACGCGGTCGATGAACACCGCCTCGCGGTCGAAGATGTCGATATCGGGCGTGGTCACTTCGCCGTGGACGCACAGCGGCATGCCGATATCGGCCATGCGTTCGAGCACGCCCATGATGTTGGCGACGTCGGTAACGCCGTGCGCGGAATTGGTGGTGGCGCCGGCGGGATAGAGCTTGGCCGCGGTCAGCACGCCGTCGGCATGGCCTGCGGCGAGATCGTCCGCGTCGCTCTCGTCGGTCAGGTAAGCGGTCATCAGCGGAGTGAAATCCAGGCCCGCGGGCACTGCGGCTAGGATCCGGTCGCGATAGGCCGCGGCGAGCGCGGTGGTGGTCACCGGCGGCGCAAGATTGGGCATCACGATGGCGCGGGCGAACTGGCGCGCGGTCTGCGGGACCACGGCGCGCATCGTGTCACCATCGCGGAAATGCAGATGCCAGTCGTCGGGGCGGCGGATTGTCAGCGATTCGACCATGTGGTTGCCTATGGCGTCGGGCGGCCTATCTGTCACCCATGACTGCCACCCGCCTGTTCGACCGAGCCATTGTCCGCCTTACCAGCGAAGACCCTGACGAAGATGTCATTGCCTTCCTGCAGGGGCTGGTGACGAATGATGTCACGGGAACCCTGCCCGCCTATGCCGGGCTGCTGACGCCGCAGGGCAAGACGCTGTTCGATTTCCTCGTATGGCCCGGCGCCGCCGGGGAAGTGCTGATCGATTGCGAAGCCGATGCGGCCGAGGATCTGGCCAAGCGGCTGTCGCTCTACCGCCTGCGCCGCAAAATCGCGATCGCGGTCGATGCAGGCGTGGCCGTGCACTGGCAGGCTGAGATGGGCGATGGCGGTGCTGCCGACCCGCGACTGGCCGCGCTCGGCCAGCGCTGGCTGGCGCCAGTTGCCGACAGCGATGAAGCAGCGGACGCCGACTGGCGGGCGCACCGCCTCGCGCTGGGCGTGCCCGAAGGCCGGGCCGAACTGGGCGACATCCTGTGGCTGGAAACCAACGCCGCCGAACTGCACGGCGTCAGCTTCGGCAAGGGCTGCTATATCGGGCAGGAGAACACCGCCCGGATGAACTGGCGCAGCAAGGTCAACCGGCGGCTGGTGGTAGTCCCGCTCGAGCGTTCCGACGACAAGCGGCGCAAGGCGAATTACCCCGATCTCGGCCTGGCGGTGGACCATCTGCGGGTGGATGCAATCGACGCGGACAGCGCGCCGGAATGGATGCGCGACGCGCTCAGCCCTGCGGCAGAGTGATATCCATCGACCGGGTGAGCATGCGCTCGGCCCGGTCGCGCGCGGCTGTTTCGGGAAGCCCGAGCGAGCGTGACAGCGCGGTGCCGATCAGCGCATCGCCCATGGCCATCAGCACCAGCGCCAATGTCTCTTCATGCACCTGCGTCGGGGCAGCGCCATGCGCGGCTTCCTCGGGCGCGATTTCATCGACCAGCTGATGGATGGTCTCGACGATCGGGGTCAGCGCGTCCTCGTTACCGGTCAGGATCATCCAGCTGGCGAGTGCGCCAGCGCCTTCCTTGTCGAATGCGTCGAACGCCAGGTCGACCACCTCGCGCGGCGATCCGAGACCCGCGCGGCTTGCCCGGACCGCCTCGATGATCGTGTCGCACACCGTCTTGGCAAGATGGCCGGCCAGCGCCTTCTGCAGGCCCGCCGCCGATCCGAAATGGTGCAGCAGATTGGCATGGGTGCGGCCGATGCGCGCACCCACCGCCTTCAACGTCACCGATTGCGGCCCCGCTTCGATCAACAGCACGCGTGCCGCCTCGAGCGCTGCAAGTCGCGATTCCTCGGGCGATAGTCGTTTGCGCGTGGCCATTGACCGGTGCGGTAACCCATCGCGCAGGGCCGCGAAAGGCGTGCCGCCAATTTATTGACAACAATGTAAGTAGGCCTTACTTACATCAATGTCAGTTAATCCCGAGGAGCTTTTGATGAACGCCCCCGTTACGATCGATACCGACTTGCGTGACGCCGCGCCGACCCCGGCCGATCTGACCATCGCTGTGCGCGACGAGCGCTTCAATCGCGGCCCCAGCCCGCGGCGCTGGTGGGCGGGCGAACCCTTCGGCACTGCCTGGCACAATGCCCTGTCGGCCACCTTCCCTCGCGGCGAAGCCTTCTTCATCGAGGCGGTCAAGGCGCATCGCGAAGGCGCCAATCCCAAGCTCGAGAGCGAGATCCGCGCGTTCGTGAAGCAGGAAATCAACCACACCCGCGAACACATCGCCTTCAATCGGCTGGCCGAGGACGCGGGCTACGACATCAAGACAATCGACGCGCGCGTGGCGGAATTGCTCGCGCTGACCAAGGGGCGCCCGGCTATCGCGAACTTGGCGGTGACCATGGCGCTCGAGCATTACACCGCGATGATGGCAGCCGAATTCCTCGCCAATCCGAAGCATTTCGCCGCCGCCGACAAGGAAGTGCGCGATATGTGGCGCTGGCATGCGGCCGAGGAGATCGAGCACAAGGGCGTCGCTTTCGACACCTGGAACCACGCCACGAAGGACTGGACCGCCGGCAAGCGCTGGCGCGTGCGCAGCCTCGTCATGCTCACGGTTACTGCGCGCTTCTTCAAGAACCGCTGGGCCGATGCGCTCGCTTTGCTCGAACAGGACGGCATCACCGGCTGGAAGGCGAAGTGGGGCCTGTTCAAATATCTCACCGTCAGCCCGGGCATCGTGCGCCGGATCTTCCCCGCGTGGCTGGCCTATTTCAAGCCGGGCTTCCACCCGTGGGATCATGACGACCGCGAATTGATCAAGCTGTACGAAGGCGATTTCAGTGACGCGCTGATGCCCGCCGAGTAAGGC
>LUMV01000277.1_pt1 | contig 14021 bp, 24 predicted proteins | sample 729731 | NCBI WGS metagenome assembly LUMV01 (sample SAMN03860301, study PRJNA289734) | marine metagenome | biome: seawater column; feature: ocean; material: water; isolation source: Red Sea water column Station 192 - depth 200m | place: Saudi Arabia: Red Sea | collected 2011-10-15 | depth 200 m
AATAAACTGGTTTGTCTTGTCTTGGTTCAAATGGAACTTGACATTCTTTTCCACAATCTCCACAAGTTGCATCGTGCATTTCTCGTGGTGGTCTATCGTAACCCATAATCTTTCTGACCTCTGAATAGTCAACCCCTACTTATACTAAGGGATCTTGGTCTGATCAAACTTAAACAGCCAAAATGCTCTCATCTGATATGCGATTTTTCGGCAAATCAAAAGAGGAGAAAATGGCTGAAGCGCAAGCAAAGCAAGCGCTCAAAAACGGAAAGGATCTCAAACAGGTTCTCACAGCATTAAAAGAGAATCGCGACCAGATTGAGAAAAGTACAGGCAGAAGACCTGACATAGATGATACGACAAAACTCTTCATGCAAAAGGTTCTCAATGTTTGGATTTCAGAAGGCCGAGATATTGATGATGAAAAATTTTGGGAAGCAGTTGATTACAATAAACAGTTTGATTATCCGGTTGAATATTACGAAAGATAAAAACAAAAAGAGAGAGTGGGTCTATGGTTCCACTATTGCTAGCTTTTCATAGATTCTGTCATAGTAACCGTTCTTGTCGCTAGCTGGTGCGTAAAATTCTGCGGAAATTACATCACCAACGCTTGCTGAACAGTCACTAACTACGACGGAGTTGCCCACTTGGGATTCGCCAACACATCCGTAGTCGGTTACTGCAATAACAGTAATCTGTTCTTCGTATTCTGTTGGCATCCAGTTCCACGGAGCAAGGAGTAAAGTTAGGATGACTGCTGTTCCAGCTCCTACCAATCCTAGCATTGCTATCCGCGAAATGCCTTCCTGTTTGAGTGATGTCTGTTGCATTTTCCTCACTTAGTATACGCACTTAGAACATATAACCAAGTGCTAAAAATACAAAATAGTGCTAATTTTAATCAGTTAGTGCCATGGCCCGAACTGGTGAACCTGTAGCATTTTTGAGCTTTAGTGGTGCTACTATCAAATGAAACATTTCTGAATTGATTTTTTCAAGATTTGCTAAATTCTCCACTATCAAAATTCCACTCTTAGCTAGGATGTGATGTACAGAAAATTTAGAGTCTTTTCCCAAATCGATACTTGGAGAATCAATTCCAACTAGATTGATTTTTTTTGATGCAAGATATTTTGCAGCCGAAACTGCCAATCCAGGATTTTTCAAAAAGTATGATTCTTTCTTTAGATTCTTTTGCCACCCTGTGTGAAATATGACAGTTGAACCGTCGTCTATTTTTCCATATTTCTTTTCAAATTTTTGAATGTCATCTTTTGTAATTGATTGATTTGCAACTTTTCTAATTTTAATCAAAATTGCTTCTGTAACCAATCTTCTAGTCGTGATTTGATGGATTTTCTGACCTTTTTTGAGAAAATGATATGGTGCATCAATATGAGTTCCAGTATGAGAACTGAGAAATAACAATTCTAGATTATATCCATCTTTTTCTAATGTCTCCCAATTGATGAAGTTTGGTTGAGGAGATCCTGGGAAGGTTGGAATTTCTTCTGAAATTGTTAATGTTAAGTCAATTACTTTCATATCTATTGGTACATCTATGAAAAGTTAAATATTCTATTTGAGGCTTTTTTGTATTGCCAATTTCTTATGTTTTGATTAATTCTAATCTAGGAACTGATGTTCAAATCATTGGAGAAATCAAGGAAATTATGAGTAAACAAAGTGATGTTCAACTAGAAATTCAGGGTGTCTATGGCGTTTATGATATTATACTAAAACTGACAGCAGATGATACCACCAAATTACGTTCTATAGTAACAAATGAAATTAGAAAAATTGAGAATGTTCAATCTACTCTTACAATGATGGTTATTGAACAACAAGAAAAATCATAATTTTTTTAATTCTTCAATTACCTTCAAAATCTCATCTTCAGTATTGAATACATGAGGCGAAATTCTCAAAATTGGTTTATCCATTATTTCCCGCTTTGCAATGATTATTCCTTTTTTTGCTAATTCTGATACTATTGTCTCAGGATTGTTTTTTCCTATATCAAAGGAGACTATGCTGGTTCTAACAGATTCATCTTTAGGCACATAAATTGTGGATTCAGGCATTTTTCCAATTTCATCTATGAAGAGATTTGATAATTTTATGATGTGTTTTCTAATATTGTCTAATCCTAAATTTTGTAGATATGTGATTGAAGATTCCATTCCTGCAAGACCTACATAATTTCTAAATCCTGCTTGGAATCTCTCAGGCATTTCTTTGTATTCTAATTTACCATCTTTGTTTGCATCAGCTGATTCTCCACCAACACTCAAAGGTTCAAGTAACTCACTTGATTTTTCATTGCAGTAAAATACCCCAGTTCCCATTGGACCACATAACCACTTTGATGCATTAAATGACATAAAATCACATTTTGTATCTGCAAAATCAAAATCTCCTATACAGCCTACAGTTTGTGCTGTATCCAAAAAGTATGGGATATTCTCTTTCTGTAAGATCTCACCAATCTCTTTAACTGGTAAGATTAAACCCGAATTATACAATCCATGACTTAGTGCCACCAATCGAGTTTTTCCATCAACCAAATCTTTCAATTCAGAATGCGCAAATCCGCCATTCTCGTCAATTGGTAAATTTTTGACGTTGAGATTCTTTCCTAATCTCAACCAAGGAAAATAATTTGCGTGATGTTCGTGTTCTCCACCTCTTATTATGATGTTGGAATCATCTGAAAAGTTCATTCCATTTGCTACAATATTGATTCCATCTGTCACACTTTGTGTGATGACTATTTCTTGTGGTTGACATTTCACTATCTTTGAAACTGCATTTCTTGTCTTATCCCATAACTCCTTAATGAAAATCTCTGATTCTGGAGAATCTGGTCCCATTTCTGAATATGAAACAAGAAATTCCTTCATTGCCTTGATGCTTATCTTTGGCATTACTGAAACTGAGGCATTATTCAAATAGATCTTGTCTGTTTGAAATTCTTCAGAAATTGAATCAAAATTCATTATATATCCGATTCAAAAATCATTACTGTTGGATAAAAACCATACAACGTTTGAAAACCTACATTTACTTGAAGAGAATCTGTCTCCTTCCAGTTTCTCATTGCTGTTATACGAAAATGCATTTTCTAAAATAAAACTAATTCAAGAAATTGTAAAAAAACAAACTCTTCCTGTTTTATTTGTAGATTTAGATTTTCTTTTTTCTGGATATGTAAAATCACAACTTTTGGCAATACCTAATCTTAGTTTATTCAGTACAGTTGAATCAACCATAACTGAAATTCTGCCAAAAATCCTCACAAAAATCTCAATTGAACCCCATCTAATCATATTTGATTCGATAAATGGGTTATACAACACATTATCAAATGATGCAGATTCAGGAAGAGTTGTAAATTCAATTTTGATGCTTTTAGGTCAAAACTCGAAATTCTCAAAATCAATTTTGGTGGCTTTTGCATTGGCTGGTAAGAAAGAAAACAACTGGGTATTGCCCAATGGTAGGCAAATTCTCGAAAATGAGAATATGAAAAAATTCTTTATTTCTGATCGATCAAAAATTACAATTGAAAAATGATCGATTTCAAACGCTGTTATAAAAAATTCAAACGCCGTTATAATGCCCCATTTTTAGGCAGACATTGGTGAACAAATGTGCATTGGATGCGCACTATGTGTTGAAATTTGTACAACTTTGGGACCTGATGTTCTAAGAGTAAAACCAGTTGAAGGCTGGAAACGTGGTAAAGCATTTGTCTTTTATCCTGAAAGATGTATCTCTGACGGTGCATGTATTGGAGTTTGCCCAACAAAAGCAATCTTCTGGATGAGACCAATGGACTTCACAGTCGGACAACCTGTCCCACTTTACAAGAACTCAGTCTTCGTCAAAGGTTGGACTGAATTAGTAGATTAAGTCCACCAAAAATTCTTTTTATTATCTTTTATTCTTATATTATGATCTCATATTTCATATTTTATGACAAAAATCGGAGATGCTAAACGTAAACTACATGGAATGATTACAGGCAAGCCAGATAATTTTTCCTGGCTTATAGAAGGAAAACTTGCTGGAAGTGCAATTCCAACATCTAAAGATGAGATAAAATGGCTACTAGAACAAGGAGTCAAATCCATTGTCACAATTAGAGAAGTTCCATTAGATGATGATTGGGTTGATGAAATGAAGTATCTTCATGTTTTATCTGATGACATGGGAGTTCCAAGCTTTGATGATCTAAAAAATTCGGTAGAATATGTACATGAAAGAATTCAAAATAATGAGCCTGTTATGGTACATTGTTTGGCGGGTCTGGGTAGAACAGGAACAATACTTGCATGCTATCTAATAAAATATGAAAAAATGTCTGCTGAGAACGCTATCCAACATGTAAGGGAAAAACGACATGGTTCAATACAATCCTTTGTTCAAGAAGAAATGATTTTTCAGTATGAAAAAGCTTTAACTGATTAATTTTATTCTGGGATTGATTCGGAAACTAGTTTTCCGTCAACTACTTTGATTTTTAGTCTAATATCGTCTTTGAATACTAGAGTCAAGCCACCTTCTGGATCTGGATCTTGAACTTCAACCAAATCTTGCATTCTTACACCATCAAACTTTGCCATCTCATATCACTCCGGAATTGAGACGGTTTCAATTTTTCCGTCAACTGCTTTTATGAACATGAATCTATTATCTTTGAAAATTATTGTAATTCCGCCCTCTTTGTCTGGTTCTTCAACTTCTAAAACTGGTTGTCCTAACAATCCATCGTATTTTGCCATATCATATCCTCCAAATTATCTAATTAATACTTATTTCAATCTCGTCTGATTGGTTTTTTGCATCTCCTTTGTCAATGTAAGGATGTTTTTCCCATGATGCAAATGCTTCAGCAGAAATTTTGTGTTTTCCAGTTCCCAATTCTGATGCTTTGAACGTAAAATTTTCCTCAAAATCAAAGAATTCCTTTCTAACATCTTCTTCAGTTAGCGCAATAAATGGCTCAAAATTCTTTGCCACCTGGACCCAAATTCTTCTATCTTTCATTGGGTTGACAAGCTTTGGATTTCTGGTCCAAAAAATTGATGCTTTTCTGTAAGTATCGACGGATTTACCAAGTTCATGTTTTCTAAGACCACCTTTGGCCAATTTTACGCCATACTTGAGCTTGATAGTATTATCATTCTCATCATAGGCTTGAGTCCAATTTTCCTCGGTAAATGCATCTCTCAATCCTCCAGTTAATGAAAATCTAACATTAATTGTAATCGTATCATCAGAAGAAAACTCGTCTTTTTCTTTCTGCAAAGTCATTGCTGAGATCTGGGTTTCAGACATTATTGACATTGATTTATATCTACAATAAGTTCTTTTTTGATCAATTGGACATTCAAGTAATTAATTCAGATAAAAAAGAGGCTAATCTATCCATCAAGGGAGCTGATATCGGCGCATTATACATCATCCAACATGAACTACTCAAAGACAAAAATACTGAATTTGCAGGAGTTATAATCAAACACCCACTTACAAACGAAGTTTGGATGAGAGTTAATTCAAACTCGGATCCTATGAGTCAAATTTCTACAGCAGCTGATGCAGCAATTGCTGAAGTTGCTAATCTACAAAAAGTCATTACTTCACAAATAAAGTGACTCTTCCAAATGAAATTTTGCCCAACCTGTGATGTCAGGCTAAAAAAAGATAATACTACTTCGGTTCTTACTTGTCCAAAATGCAAGTATACAGAAGGTGGACCTAAAGAAGAGAAACAAAATACTGTTCAAGAAACAGAATCTGACTTTCTTGTACTAGATGAGAATGAAGGTCAAGAAGTTCTCTCAACAATTGAGATCGATTGTGAGAATAAGAATTGTGATAGTAAAGAAGCCGTTTGGTGGATGCTTCAAACAAGAAGTGCTGATGAACCAACAACACAATTCTATAGATGCACAAAATGTAAAACTACTTGGCGAAACTACGCATAAGGTTTAACTTTAGCATTCTTGTCAAGATAGTGATTTGGTTTTTTCAGCAAAGACAAATGGTGCAGATGAATGGAAAGCAATTATTTCTGCTATTTCTACTCTCGTAGAAGAAGCAACGTTTGAGGCAACAGTTGAAGGAATTTCCTTTAGAGGAATGGATCCATCTCATGTAGCATTAATTGATATTAACTGGCCAAACTCTGCATTTGAAAAATACAGCTGTGATAGCGACATAAAATTTGGTGTTCGTATTGATGAATTTTCAAAATTAATTAAAAGATCTGACAAGAATAATTCAATTGAAATTAACATATCTGATGATAACATGCTTTTGGTAACAATTGGTAAAAACAAAAAATACAAAATGCGACTAATTGAGAGCTCAGCATCTGATACTCCTCTTCCAAAAATTCCATATGATGCAAAAATCTCACTTACATCATCTGCTTTGGATAAAATTCTTGGTGATGTTCAAGTTGTATCTGACTATCTAACCATAACTTCTACTGAATCATCTACAACCTTCTCAGGAAAAGGTGATTCGGGTGAAGTAGACATTGAACTTGAAAGTAGTCAAGATGAAATTCAAGAACTATCTGTACAACAAGAAAGCACAGGAACATACAGTTTGGAATATCTTAATCCTATAATCAAGGCAGTAGGTAGTAGCGTTGATGCTGTAACATGTGAATATTCTTCAGCAAAACCACTACGAGTAGAATTCAAGGTTTCAAATCTTGGCCAAATTCATTTCTATTTGGCTCCTCGTGTTGAGAGTTAAAGAATTTTAAGACCATTTGTTCAGGTGAAACAGATTTGAAAATAGTAGTAAAGTTTGGAGGAACCTCCCTAGCAACTGTAAAGGAAATCAAAAACGTAGTCAAAACTGTAGACAAAATTGCAAAAAAGAACAAAACTGTAGTTGTTTGTTCTGCAGTAGATGGTATAACTGACGAATTAATAGAAATATCATCTCTAGTAGAAAAAGGAAAGAAAAAAGATGCAAACCGCATGCTTGCTAAAATATCACAAAAGCACAAACAATTTGCAGAACATCTAATATCTAATCCAAAAACCCTTACTTCATTAAAAAATAAAATAAATTCAGATCTCTCTGAACTAGAAGAGTTAGTTCGCGGATTAATCTTGTTAGGTGAAGTTACACCACGCTCATACGATTATCTGATTTCATTTGGTGAAAGATTATCAATTGATTTGGTATCATTTTCATTACAAGAAGCAAAGAACAAGTCTGTTCCATTAAACGGAAAAGAGGCAGGAATTGTCACCGATTCTAATTTTGGCGATTCAAGACCGTTAATGGACACAACAAGAATTCGTCTTTCAAAAACAATCAATGAATATCTAAAGAAAAATACTATTCCTGTTGTTGCAGGTTTTGCAGGAGCTGATCAAAATGATCATACCACAACATTTGGTCGTGGTGGTTCTGATTATACAGCAACCATAATTGCTTCATGTATTGATGCAGATGAAGTTTGGTTGATGAGTGATGTTGAAGGATTGATGACTGCAGATCCAAAATTAGTAAAAAATGCAAAACTGATCAAACAGGTATCATATTCAGAAGCAATTGAAATGGCTAGATTTGGTGCAAAACAAATCCATCCGCGAACATTTGAACCATTATTGCCAAAAAAAATACCAATGCGTATACGTAGTAGCTTTGATGTAAATAACCAAGGAACGCTAGTTACCGCACCAAAACCCAAATCAAATGATTCAGTCAAGTGTGTATCTGCAATTCGAAGAGTTGGATTGTTAGATTTGACTGGTGGTATATTATTTGCAGGACCTGGAGCTGCTGCAAAAATCTTTTCTGTACTTTCTAAAAATAATATCAATGCAATGATGGTATCATCAAATCCATCTGAATCAAGCATAACAATTGTTGTCAAAAAAGATGACCTTCACAGAGCAGAAAATGTACTTGAGATTAATTTACTTGGCACAACTCTGAAGAAAATTGATACCATACCAAATGTTGCAATCATTGCAGTAATTGGTTCTGGAATGCAAGGAACAGTGGGAATTGCCTCTAGAGTCTTCCATGCAGCACAAAAAGCAAACTCTAATGTCATGATGATTGCTCAAGGCTCATCTGAATTGAACCTGGCATTTGTTGTAAAAGATAATGATTGCAAGGCAGTAGTTGAATCTCTGCACAAAGAATTCAAACTGAATAATCTAAAGTAAGATAGGGATAAATTATTCAAAAATACTTCATCTCCCATGGAAGGTAAACTGTACATTGTCGGTGTTGGTCCTGGCAGTCACGATCACATGACATTTCGTGCAAAACAGGTTATTGAAGAAAGTGACACCATTGTAGGTTACACCACATATGTCAATTTAGTTCAGGATTTAATCGAAGGAAAAGAGATTCACAGTTATGCAATGACACAAGAAGTTGAACGTGCACATCAGTGCATTGATTTGGCAAAGGAAGGAAAAATTGTTTCACTTGTATCCAGTGGTGATCCTGGAATTTATGGAATGGCCGGATTAATCTTTGAGGTTTTAGCTGAATCAGGATGGGAACCAAAAAGTGGATTACATGTAGAACTAATTCCTGGTGTATCTGCACTGAACTCTTGTGCAAGTATTGTTGGTTCGCCATTAATGACAGACTTTGCTGTATGTAGCATGAGTGATCTAATGGTTCCATGGGAAATAATTGTAAAAAGAGTAGAGGCTGCAGCACAAGGAGATTTTGTTTTAGTAATTTACAATCCTAAAAGTAAGAAAAGAGTTCATCAATTACAAGATACACGAAAAATTTTACTAAAACACAGAAAACCAACAACACCTGTTGCCATAATAAAAGAGGCATATCGTGAATCTGAAACTGTAATTATTACTGACTTGGAACATATGGAAAATTATTCTGAACAGTTAGGAATGACTAGTACCGTTATAGTTGGAAACTCTTCAACTTATAATTTCAAAGATTTGATGATTAATCCACGCGGATACAAATCAAAGTACAATCTAGAAGAGCCAGAAATTAAAAACTAGTGACTGTTTTTTATCAGATCATACAGATCATCACTTAATGAAATCTTGTCTCTGATTGGTCCTATAATTTTGACCATGTATTCGCCGATGGTATTTTTCAGGTCACCTGGGTGTAGATTTTTCTGTGCAAAGTCTAATTCTAACTCTTCATACGAATTGTAAGTAACATTTCCTCCAAACTTTTCAGGTCTTTCTATTGCAATTGAATCATATTCGTGAAATACAACTTGTCTTGCAATTTCTAAAACAGGATTTCCTTCTGTTAATCCCTCTTCACACCAGCCCTTTCTAATCTTCTTTCTAATTTCATCATCTGTATTATGTATGAAAATTCCAGAGTTTGGATCTGACTTGCTCATCTTTCCTGGTTCAGTTGATGAAGTATCTTTTGGTTGTGTTAATCCTGGTAACAGTGAATGATGTACTGCAACTGGAACCTTCCATCCCATTTTTGGGAAAATTTCTCTTACTAACATGTGAATTTTTCGTTGGTCCATTCCTGCGTGTACAATATCTAAATCCAAAGAGTGAATGTCTGCTGCCTGCATTGGTGGGTAAAGGAGTTTAGCCAAATCGATTTTTTCTTCATTTTCTGAGCGTCCCATAATTGTTAGAGTACGCATTGTTCTTGCAAGTGACATGTGTTTTGTAAATTTGACAAGTTCTGCCCAGTATTCTTTTTTTGAATCATACAACTCTGTTCCCATTACTATGTTTACACCAGGACAAACTAATCGAAATGCATCTGCATAATATTTTGAAACTTTGGAAATAGTTTCCAAGTTGCCACCTAGTTTGTCATTGATTAAGGTGTGCCAGTCTGCCAAAAATACAGTACAGTCAATTCCTGCTTTGATAAAATCATTAATTTTGAAACCTGTACTGATTAAACTTCCAAGATGTAAAAATCCTGAAATTTCTAATCCGATATAGTGCTTTGGTTTTGAATTTGTATTTAGTAGTTCAATTAATTCTGCCTCATCTTTGACAATTTCTTTTGTTGGAGGTCTCTTGATTAGTTCTACTTTCTCTGTAACATCCATTTTAACAGATTTTACTATTGTTTATCTATAAAGTCTTGTATCAGTTTTTTGTATTAGATGTCAAGCATTTCAGCTGTATTTGATGACAATTTATCAATCGAATCTGGATAGTACTCATTTAACACACCTCTAATTAATTCAGGGTTCTTTAATGAGAACTTGTTTGATGGAATGTCGTATTTTCTATTGATAATTTTTGCCTTGAATAATTCATTTAGGTTTACAGATACCACTGAAGGTGATTTTTTGATATGATCTCTTATCTGAATTGATGTGACAATTTTCTTTTCAAGCATGAAGAGAAGTATTTTCTTTTGAGTAGTCATGTTGAGATATTTGCAAATTTCTGCCTCATCTTTTGGTATTCCTGCTGGATATAGGCGTGTAACCCTAGGACTTCTTTCTAATTCGATGTAATTTTCATCTTCTAATTTTTTTACATAATGACTAAGTGTTCCATTTTTCATGTCTGTAATACGCATTATTTCGTTAAAGCGAATTCCTGGATTCTTTTCGATTACTTGTAAAACTATCTCTCGTCTTTCCAAATTAACTAACTCTACTTAAAATTTTGAAGATTTTCAGTATATATTTTTTCTAGTGCCATATTATTTTATTGTTGTACTAGAACATTTCAAAATATTAGAATTAGCGTTTATAAAAAATTCCAACTGCAAACAAAAGTGTTACAATAACAATTAAAATATCAAAAATTTCATTTTCCAAATTCCAATGTTCATGAGTATCTTTTTCCAAATACATGTAAACTCCTTGTGCAAGTGCCAGTATAGCAAAAGCTATACTTGAAAAAAATATCCTAGAAATTTTTGTTTTTCTCCATGAAATTATCGCCATTCCAGTTAGAAATGATGCAAGTATCAATCCAGCTGCATGAATACTCATGTGCAAAATTTCATCCATATGGGATGCATGCGGCATAACAAGCGGAATTGAAATAATTATGCTGACACCCAGTACAAAACCCAAAAAAATCTGATTATTCTTGTTTGAAACTTGTGATGTCATGAAAACGTGAATTATTTTTGTAATATAAAATCAAGAAGAATTTTGTTGTTGTACTTGTGAATAATGGATATTATTCGTCAGGTATGACGGTCTCATCTCTTGATTTTCTTGGTCTTGTGCTCAAATAGAAGGCATGAGCGCTAATCAAGAATCCTACAAGCCAAATCTTTGTTGCAAAGATTAGATTCCATGGTCTGTCTGGATCTGGATAATCTACAACCAATCTGTCAATGTCAGGAGTTGTTCCATCAATTATCATCTGTGCTGCAATTTCTGCATTAAGTACAGTAAAACTCCACAAAACTTCGTAAAGACAAATTACTGCAAAACCTAACAGCATTAGTTGTAACAAAGCCATTCTGTATGATTGTAATCCTACAGTTTTCTTCCAACCAATTCTTGAAACACAATACCATGAAATTACACATGCAAATGACAACCACGTTGTTAGATTTGCAAAGTTGTCAAACGGAACGTGCGTGTTAACTAAAACCTCTCCCATTACATAAAATCCATCTTCTTGCCAATCCTGAATCATCATGACTACACCGTAAATCATGATGATGCCCATCATTGCAGCTGCAGTGTAAAATATGCCCAGAAAAACTCTGTACTGTTTATCTGTCTCATGAAGATGTCTTGTTTTCAATTCATCGATTTTTAATAGACCTATTATAAAATGATTTCAATCATATTATACTAGCAAATCAGTAACCATCTTTTTGTCGTTGTCTGTTAATCTCGTTTTTTCGTTCATACTCTTTTAGAATGTCATCAGGTGTGAGGTTTAGTTCTAGTGATGCCTGAACAACAAAGTGCCAGATGTCTATCAACTCCTCTCTTGCTTCTGCTTCATTAAATGCAGTTGGAGTTTTCCACCACTTCCAGTTTGTGGTTCGTTGTAGTTCGACTGCCTCGTGCATAATTGCAGTACACAGTGCTGAAACCTTTCCTTCAGTATCTTTTGGATATCTGTCAAGGTTCATCATGTCTGCTAAACCTTTTTGCATTGCAAAAATAGAATCTAATCTGTCTTCCATATTTTATTCAAAAGAATTGTTATCTATAACTCTTCAAAAACTAACCATCTTTTCATACTGTCTGACTCTTTTTGTAATGTCAGATTTTTTCAAAGATGTTAATCCTGCCAAACCATACTTTTCAACAGCAAATGAACCCATTACATTTCCATAGATGACTGATTTTTTAATCTCTGAGAAACTTGTCTTGTTTTTTGCAGCCAAATTTCCTATCATTGCACCAGCAAAAGAATCTCCTGCACCTGTTGGGTCTACAACTGATTCTAATGAGAATCCCACAGATGGAAATATCACATCTTCGTGGAAAAGTAAGGCACCATGTTCGCCTTTTTTTATTACAACATAATTGGCGCCCCAGCCCATCATCTTTTTTGCACATTTTATCAAATTGTCTTCTTTTGTGAGCAGTTTTGCCTCCTCATCATTAATTACAACAGCATCAACTGACTTTATCATTTTGATTACTGCGTTACGTTTGGTTGCAATCCAAAATTCTATTGTATCACACATTGAAAATTTTACATTATCAAATTCTTTGATTATCTTTGCGTTTTGTTCAGGATCGTTATTTGCTAGATATACAAACTCTGATTTTTTGTATGCATCTGGTACAGTTGGTTTGAAATCAGCCAAAACATTTAGTTCTGTTTTGAGCGTTTCTCTGACACTCATTGTTGCATCATATTTTCCATCGTATCTGAAGGTCTTTCCATCCAAAACGGTTAGACCTTTCAAATCTAGATGATTCTTCAAAACTGTATGATACTTTTTTGGAAAGTCACTGCCCACAACAGCAATCAAACCTGGTTTTGTAAAGAAACTGGCTGAAATTGCAGCAAAGGTTGCAGCACCCCCTAAGACATTCTTGAGAGTTTTCTTTGGTGTTCTGATAGTATCTAGTGCTGTTGATCCAAAAACTGTTAGCATGTGTATTGACGAAAAATTATCTATAAATCCGTTATCTACCTTGTCATTCCTAACAAATTGTGTACATCTTTTGATTATTCCTCTAAGCTACTTTGAGCTAGCAAAATAAATCGATATCAGAGCGTAAATTATACATGGCAAAAATTCGTATCAAACAAGGTTCTAATGAGATCGAGATCGACTCAAGAGACTTTTACGTTGATAATGATTCTGTAGCCGAAGTAGTTGAAACACTAAAGGAATTACTTCATGAAAGACCACAAACCGATGTAATGAGTTCTTTAGATGACGCTGAATTTCATGAACCTGAATTCTCATCTCCATCTACTATAGCAGTAGATGATATCAAAAACAAATTGAGAATTCTAGCAAAAGATTCCTTCTTTGACCAACCAAAGACTGTTGGTGAGACAGTTGCACAAATGTCTGAATATGGTTGGACTGCAAGTCCATTTGATGTATCTGTTGCATTAACAAAGATGGCCTTTAACAAGGAATTTCTAAAAAATACAACAGACGAACGAAATCAATACGTATCAAAAGAAGCACTACTTACTAACTAGAATCAATTTTTTCTTATTTTTGAAAAATCTATACATACTTTGATAGCTATTTCTAATCATGGAAAAGAAAAGAGAAATTCCTGAAGAAATCGATGATCATTACAAATTGTTTGGAAAGGAAGCGTGGGAAGTTGAATATGGAGACAAGTGTCCTTTGTGTAATTCTAGGTTTGATGAGTTTGAAGGATGTGCCTGTGACTCACAAGGTGACTAGTTTTTCTTAATTTTTATAATTACACCAATAATAATTGCAGCAATAACTCCAATAATTACTAGAATGATTGTATAATCCTGAGAACTTTCTGATGTTTGTCCTTTAGATAATTCATCTGCGAATGATAATTCCTCTTTTTCACTAATCATAGTTTCGCTTGGATTATTGGTAGG
>LUMV01000550.1_pt1 | contig 13921 bp, 14 predicted proteins | sample 729731 | NCBI WGS metagenome assembly LUMV01 (sample SAMN03860301, study PRJNA289734) | marine metagenome | biome: seawater column; feature: ocean; material: water; isolation source: Red Sea water column Station 192 - depth 200m | place: Saudi Arabia: Red Sea | collected 2011-10-15 | depth 200 m
TCTACACCTAAAAAACAGACAGAGAGACAAACACAAAGATCGAAATCATACATACAACCATCAATTCAAAAACACAAGAAAAAACCTGCTTACAAATCAGATATGAATATGGGCTCAAACAAATACGGACCTCTCGAAATCACTACTCTCACTCAGGTACCAACTGAACTTCCGGAATTTTTCCGTAAAAAACTCAAGCCGACTGTATCAAAAATACAGCATGTAGAACCTAACAATAATGATAAAGCGGTAAAAATTGTAGAAAATGTAAGTGAGGTAAAAGTAACACAATCTAGCGTTTGTGAATATCCTAATTGCACTAACCCAAAATTTTCTAATAAGCATTGTTCAGTACATACTGATCCAAATGCAAAAGAGTCTATCACCATAGAAAAGAAAGTCGTTCTTTCTGGGTTAGAAGTTGAAAAAGTACCGCAAGCTGAAATTGATGATGGTATATCAGACGATGGTAATCTAGAAGATGACGATGTTGATATAACTGAACTCACGAAAAAAATCGAAAAATCATTGTCTAATTTAGATCAAGCTGAGGTAGAATAATGACATATGATGATGCCATTATGGCATTATCAAACGATGCTGTAAAACTTGTAAAAAATAATCAAACTATAGGATTAGGTAGTGGTAGATCTGCAACTGCATTTGTAAAATCATTATCATTGCTTGTCAAAAAAAAGAAATTCAACATAAAATGTGTTCCAACTTCTTTGCAAATAAAATTAGAAGCTGAGAAGGGAAATTTACATCTCATTGATACAGTTATTGACAAAATTGATATTGTTTTTGATGGAGCTGATCAGATCGATAAAGGAAAAAATTTGATAAAAGGTGGTGGCGGTGCGTTACTAAGAGAAAATATTCTGATCAATGCAGCAAAAAAAGTTGTGATAATGGCAGATGATTCAAAATTTGTTACAAATTTTGATAGAAGTGTACCTGTAGAAGTTCATCCTTTAGCTCGAAACACAGCAACTAAAAATATTTCAAAAATAGGTGGCAGACCAAAGATTAGAACGTTGGATAGGGGTTATCCGTTCATTACAGAAAATGGGAATATCATTCTTGATTGTAATTTTGGTGTAATCAAAAAACCAAAATTATTGCGAGAAAAGATCAAGAGTATTTCTGGAGTTTTAGAGGTCGGGATTTTTACTCGAAAACCAGATATCATCTACAAGGCACGTTCAGCTGGAAAGTTTGATGTGATCAAGTAGAATTGATTTTTCTAGGCACGAGTTTACCATAACCAGGTTTACCTATTACTTGAAAATCCTCAGCAATGATTTGACCACGAACAATGGTTTTGACCGGCCATCCTTTCAACTCCCATCCATCATATACAATATAATCTGAAAATCCTCCAAAAAGTTCTGTCGTTACTTTCTGTTCTTTCTTTAGATCAATTAATGTGATATCAGCATCAGAGTTAATCTCAAGTGATCCCTTTGTAGGATACATACCAAAAATTTTTGCAGCGTTCATGCTGGTGAGGTTCACCAATTGAGAAATTGTAATTTTATTTTTGTTTACACCCTCACTTAGCATTAGTGGTAATAATGTTCCAATACCAGGAAAACCAGCAAGTGCATCCCAAACTGTATTACCATCTAGTTTTAGTTTAATCTGATTGGCAACATGATCTGTTCCAATTGTATTTACACTGTTTTGATTAATTGCATTCCAGACAGATAAAACATCACTTTGACTTCTTATTGGTGGCATTACCTTAGCAAGATATCCTTCTTGATTTTCATGGGATAATGTTAAGTAGTGAGGACATGTTTCTACAAAAATTTTTGTTCCATTTTTTCTTTCTTCACTAATTTGCTCTAATGCATTTTGTGAACCTATATGAGCAAAGTAAATGGTACAGTTAGAATCTCTAGCAAATTTGGCAATAGTTTGTATTGATTTTGCTTCAGATTTGGTAGGTCTACTTTCAGACCAAGCACTAAGTCCATCCTGATTTTTTTCTTTGGCTTTTTTTATTCCACAACCACATTCCTCATAATCTTCAGCATGAACCAAAACAGGACAACCAAGCGATGATGAATTTTTTACAACTTTTTCTACTATTTCAGAAGTTACTTCTACACGCTCTTCCTGTAGGAGATTTTTTCCTGGTTCCATATCCATGTAAACATGACCAACTTCTCCTCCTAGATTCATGTATAGCTTGAAGGATGTAACTCCATTTTCTACACAATATTGCATTTCATCTACTTGTTGTGTGTTGAAGATTGATGCATGTATTGCATAATCAATATAATGTGATTTGGAACTCGCATTTAGTTGCGGAGATAATGAATTCTTATATGAATCCCCTCGTCGAAGCATTCGCATCATAGTGGTGATTCCACCAATTGCAGCTGCATGTGATTCTGATACAGCTGCATATTCTATGGGAGAATAAACACCATAGTGTACATGTGTATCAATAACACCCGGAATCGCAACAAGTCCATCCGCATTAATTTTTCTATCGGATGAGGGTATATCGTTTGTAAAACCAATTATTTTTCCTTCGTCTAAAACTATGTTTTTATCAATTATTCCCGTAGGCAGAACTACATGGGAACCCACAATTACTGTATCGTGCGTCATCCAATTTTATTATAAAAATCCGCTATTTGTAGTTGAGTAAATGAATAAAAACTGATTTAATGATGAATATTGAGGGCTGGTGATTTAGTGGTATAATGCCACGTTCGCAACGTGGTTGTCAAGGGTTCAATTCCCTTCCAGTCCATCAACTCGAAAACATTATAGATAAACTAGGAAATGATATTACATGAAAGTCTTCAACAGCAAGGAAGCTGCAGAGCAGTATATGTCAAGTCATACACTCACATTTTCAACTCCTGATCTTACGCTCAAGCGATTCGCATTTTGGTTGGGAGACATAGTTCCTGACCCAGATAACAAAGAAGAAACTATACCAAGATTGATGAATTACATCGAGGAAAAGGATTTTGCGCCAGCACAAGTTATTGATGATGATAAATACGAACCATCTGGTGCTCTGTTTAAGACGGGGCTTTATGGCAGCGCAAACACAGATCCTAACGCTGAAACTAAATTTTGCTCAGAGTGTGGTCAGACAATTTCTGCTTCTGCTAAATTCTGTACCGAATGTGGCGCTGATCAATCTTAATAGAATATTACTTAGAAAATTATGTTTTGTTACCACAATTAGTACAAAACTTTGCATTTGGTCGTAAATCAGAACCGCATGATGAACATTTTCCACCAGATTGTTTTGGTAGTAATGATGGATCTGGAGTAGGTAACGTTCCTGCATTACTAAAACCACCTCCAGCAGATATTACAGATGCTGGACCACCAACAGGGTTCTCTGCAGTTCCAGGTCGTGTTCCTGGCATTCCACCTGGCATCATTCCAGGCGCCCCCATTCCTGGCATCAAGCCAGGTGATTGTGTTCCTCCTGGTGCTGAACCACCAGCTAATTTATCAATTGATTTTTTTAATTCAAAAATAACTTTTATCGATAAAAATTCTAATGCAGAATAAGCAACAACATAATCTCCTAGCTTTTGAAAGAACTCTTTTTCTGTTAATTTTCCTTGTTTGAATAAATTATTGGCATCAAGAAAAGATTCGTAATAATCCTGTGATTCATCAAATAAGTTATTCAATTTATCTGATAAAAGGTTCAGAGTGTCAACTTCGCCTAGGGACATGGAATTTAATAATTTGTTACAATTATAATTACTTTAGGTTTGTATTAAGAAACTAATCTGAGACTAGACGCTTTCTAGTACCTTATCAATCATATTTTTGTAGGTTTCTTTAGATGCAGCACCAACTTGCTGAGCAACAATTTCTCCTTTGTTAAATATCATTAATGTTGGTATACTAAAAATATTGTATTTTGATGCTAATGCATTAGCTTCATCAACATTTACTTTTCATCTGAATTAACAACATCAATTTCCCAAGATTTTGGATCCGAAACTTGGTTTATTGCCATAATAATTACTAGGAAAAAAATCGTACCTAAATATGTTAGGTGTAAAAAATAACAACTCTTCGTTTAATCTTCATCACAAATTAATGAAATATACTTAAATGACATTTTGGGTAAGTGGAAATATGAGTGAAGATTTACGGATAAAAAAATTACGAGGATCAGGTGGATTTGTCATGGCGCAAGTAACTGATGAGCAACAAAGAAAAGGAAATCTTGGTGGTCCTGATCTATTTTTAGCACCAATTGGAAGATTAGACGTAGAAAGCATCAAAAAATACACGTGTAATACCTGCGATAAAGAATATGATGGTGGACCAAAAATTGAATATGAAAATCCTAACGAAGAAGTAGCTGAAAATTTGATTCTTGCAGAACGTGGGCAATATCTTTGCACGACTTGTGGTTCTCCTATCGCTGAATATAGAGAATTTAGGAAACCAGATGAATTGGGTGAGGTAGGTAATGCAAAACCAATTGAAACGGAACCAAATATTGCTCAAGAAGCACTAAGTGAAATCCAGCAACAACCTGATGATCAATATCACACATTCGATAATTTCATGGAAACTACTCCCACGACAACAAACTACAGCAATCCAGTTGATTCTACATTTAATGCAATTTCTGGAATGTCAGTATTTGATGAAAATGCCAAGCAAGTTGGAATAGCCAAGCAGGTAGGTGTAGATTCTAGTAGTCAGGTGATTTTAGTAGTTTCAGATAATGATGGTAATGACATCAACATTAATTGGAACAGGATAAAAAAAGTTGGTGAGGTTATTTTACTTGGAGATTCTTCTACTGCTACAATTAGTACGCCTACACAACAGGGACTAAGATGTCCGAGCTGTAATTTTGATAACAAACCAGATTCAAAATTCTGTGAGAGTTGTGGAACAAAAATTTAGAAGCAAGATTTATCTAATCATCACAGAGGACACAACGTAACTTTGGGCTCAATGAAAGGTATAATCAAGGACATTATTATCGTAGCTGCTTGTGTTGCGGTAATTTGGATTGGTCTGACGGCTTATTTCGGTGCACAGAATCCGTTCTATGTGGTGTCTAGTGGAAGCATGTATCCAGAATTAGCTATGTATGATATCATTGTAATTTCTGGTCATATATCATTTGATGATATCAAAATTGGAGATATCATTGTTTTTGATAGACCAAAAGATCATGATAAGGTGATAGTTCATCGAGTAGTTGCAGTTGTTGATGATGATCCTAAAACATTACGTACTAAAGGTGACAACAACCAACAATCTATAGTGGGAACAGATTATCCCATAACTGATAAGGAGTACATTGGAAAAGTGGTCTATGTTGTACCACAGGTAGGATTTATCACAAAAATTTTGCAGCCACCTATCAATTACATTATCATCGCCGTGATTATAGGAATAATGGTAATTAGACAAATTTCTAAAAACAAGAAGAAGGAGTTAACTAATCCAATGGATACAAAATCAATACTTGATGATTATAGCGAATCTCAACCTAATGAGACAATAGATACACCTAACGATACAGAATATGTTGAACCAAAAGATTTCACCACACAGGAAAACAAATCTACTGAGAATTCCGACCAAGAAAAAAAGGTGGAAGACGTACCAGAATTTTTCTCTGATAAAGAAAAAGAATTTGAAGAAAAATAGTAAGATTACTCTTTAGAATTATCTAATTTGAAAACTCGTTTGAAATAATCAGCAGTCGTGCAATTTGGATTCGTTGAGCTTGTGGTGAGCCTGCTCCATGCATTGATTCTGTAAGATAACCAACAGCATTTCTACCCATGGTCATGTTTTCAATTAAACGTAAAATCCTCATTCTACTTTCAACATCAACATCTTTTCTACCCTTGAGGTATTTTTCAAGTAGTGGTCCAGTTATTGGATTTCTTAGTTCCGCTTCTGATGGCAATGTAACCATTAATCCACCAGCAATATCTTGAGCAAACCTGCTTATTTGATAAGGAAAGCGTGTAACGTTATGTTTACACACGTTTGCTAACATATCGTCATTTTGCCAAACACCAGACTTCATTTTCTGAGATTGATATGACGATGCAATTCCTGTACCATAGATTGATTCGTTGAGATGAGTCATCTCAATTAATTTGTCTTTAATATGAGAAACTTTAGGCACACCATTATAGTCCGCTATGGTTGCTGCAGCACCAATTAAGACATCGCCCAAACCAGTCTTACAAACATAACTTCTTCTATGATAACAAGTAAATCTTTCAACTAACATGGAAGCGAATTCATATTCACCATCCATGAAGATCATTTCGTTTGGAATGAAAGCCTTATCAAAGATTACCATTGCTTCTTGTCCACCATATTCTGAGTTGCCTGTATCAATATCACCAGGCTCCATACTTCTTGTATCACAAGATTGTCTTCCATAGATGTAAGTTATTCCTGGGGCATCCACCGGAATTGCTCCTACAATTGCATAATCTTTATCATTTTCAGTTAGTCTCATAGTTGGCATAACAAGCATCCAATGAGAGTTGATGCAACCAGTTTGGTGTGCTTTTGCACCAGATATGTAAACTCCTTTGTCATTGCGTTCAACAATGCGTACAAACAGATCAGGATCTTCTTGCTCAGATGGTCCTTTGCTCCTGTCGCCTTTGACATCAGTCATGGCTCCACCTATTACCAAGTTTTCATGTTGAACCATCTTGATAAACTCTAATAATTTTTTATGATATTTTGTTCCATGTTTTTCATCAATTTCAAATGTAGTAGAATGAAGTGAGTTTAATGCATCCATACCAACACACCTTTGGAAACAAGTACCAGTTAGTTGACCTAACTTTCTCTGCATCTTATTTTGTTTAACCACATCCTGTGCACTTTCTGCAATATGCAAGAAACGATTTACTTGTTCTCCTATGATAGAAGATTTTGCTGAGGCGAGATCCTCTTCTTCAACAGCAAGATCGTAAGTTTTTGCAACAGCATTAATTGAAGGGCGTATTATTGGATGGTCAACAGGTTCCTTAACTAGTTCACCAAATAAGTAAACTTTGAGATCACGACCTTTCAGACTTTCGATATATTCCTCGCCAGTTCTGATAGGTTTTACCGTCTTTTGCATACGTCTATTACTATATTCTATTATAAAAATTCTAGAATAATTTTGCTCGTAGCTTTAGCTAATTTAGATACCAATTCTTACATCTAGTATTTTACAACCTTGATCTTTTTCCATAACCAAGACTGGGTTCATGTCAAGCTCTTTGATTTCCTTAAAATCTGTGACAAGCTGTGATAATCGTTGAATGCATTCAGAAAGCTTTTCAATATCAGAAGGCTTTTCCCCTCTTACTCCTTCTAACAATTTCTTTGTTTTTATTGATGAAATCATATCATTTGCTTCCTGATCAGTCAAGGGTGCAAGTCTGAATGTCACATCTTTCAAAATTTCAACATAAATTCCGCCCATACCTAGCATAATAACCGGTCCAAATCCAGGTTCAAGCTTGGAGCCTATAATCATCTCTTTGCCTCCCTTTACCATCTCAACAATCAAAACTCCCTTGATCTCTGCCTTGTCATCATATTTTCTGGCACTTGCAACAATTTCTTTGAAGGAATTACGAATTTCTTCATCATTTGTAAGATTCACTTTGACCCCACCAGCATCAGATTTGTGAACTATCTGCGGTGATGCAATCTTCATGACTACAGGATACCCAATTTTATTTGCAGCTTCGATAGCATCGTCTTCTGATTTAGCGAGAATGCTTTTCGGAAGTGGAAACCCATAAGCATTCAAGATTTCAATTCCTTCCTCCTCAAGTAGATTTGTCCTTCCCTCTTGCTTCACTTTATCAAATATTTTTTTCACTTTTTCTGTGTCTGCTTCAAATTTTGTTATATTTCCTTCCGGAGTTTTTACCCATTCAACAAATCGAAGCATCGCTTTGAGTGCACGAATAGATCCTTCCGCATATGTGTAATATGGAACATCTCCTTTTGCAAGAATTTCTCTATTTGTTATTCCCTCATCTAAGCCCATCAAGCTTGCAAGCATTGTTTTCTTGTATTTTTTTGACATTTTTACAATCACTTCTGCAAGCTTGTCGTAATCCAATGTTGCGGATGGTGTACACATTGAGATTACAGAACCAACATTCTTGTGTGCAAGAACCTCATTCAAAACATTTTCAAATCTATTAAAATCAGCATCACCAACTATGTCTACAGGATTTCTTGAACTTCCCCAAGGAGGAATTACAGCATCTATTTTTGGCCTAATCTCTTCAATCTTTGCCATTTTGATTCCAAGTTTAGAACAAGAGTCAGTTGAAATTATTGCTGGACCTCCGGCATTTGAAACAATAACAAGATCACCATCCGTTGGAAGTGGTTGTTTTGAGAATGCTGTTGCATAATCGAAAAGCTCTTCCATAGTATCAACTCTAATTGCACCTGACTGTTTGAGGACTGCATCATAGATTTCATCCGACCCCATCAACGCACCAGTATGGGACATTGCTGCCTTAGCACCCTCGGGACTTCTACCAGATTTAAGAACTAGAACTGGTTTTTTAATTGCATTAGTTTTTGTAATTTGTTTACAAACTTTAAGAAATTCTTGACCGTCTCCCATATCTTCTAAATACATGACTATTACCTTGGTTTGTTCGTGGTCTGCTAGCATTTTCAACACATCAATCTCTGTCATATCCGCTTTGTTTCCCATACTTACAACAGCGGAAAATCCGATTCCTTGTGCACTTGCATCTTCTACAAGTGCGGCGCAAATTGCACCACTTTGTGACACCAAAGCAATTTGACCAGACTTTGGTGTTATTTTTAGAAAAGTTGAGTTCATCATAGTTTGTGGTTCTAGATTCATTACACCAAGGCAGTTAGGACCTATTACTTTGATATCATGTTTGGTAGCAATCTCTTTTAGTTTTTGTTCAAGTTTTTTCCCTTCATCATCTACTTCCTTGAATCCAGCAGTGATTACAATTGCTCCCTTGATTCCTTTTTTCCCACACTCTTCTAGAACTATTGGAACTATAGTGTTCTTTGTGATCACAACTGCAAGATCAATAGGATTAGGAACATCTAGAACACTCTTGTATGCCTTTTGATCAAAAACTGTTTCCCTTGTTGGACTAATAGGATAGACTGTTCCTTTGTAACCATTCATAATATTAGATGTAATTGCACGACCAACACTACCCTGTTTATCAGATGCACCTACTACCGCGATAGATTTTGGAGAAAGAAAGACTGATTCTGACATTATGAAGATCCCTCAACTAATTTTCCATAATAAGGTTATTCATTTTTGTATAACCTTGTCATCTTTACGCTCAAGTTTAAGACTACCAGATAAACTATAGTCGAAATGAGCTGTGAGATAATTGATGCCAAGTAGGCATCATAGTCAATTTGTAGTAAATAATATTGTAAAACCCATCGTACAATCGTATAAACAACCTCACCAATTCCAAGCGAAGTTATTATTTTAATTAAATCTGATTTTAATAACGATTTTTTCAGTTCACCAGTTTCTGTTTTGTATTTTTTTCGGTTGTCAAGATAGAATAAGATACCAAATGTTGAAAAAAACACTCCATAATCAACTGCCAAAGTTAATGTGGTGTTAAGGTAGTCATATTGATCAGAAAAGTAATCAGCAGCAATAGCCGAAATTGTTATTGAAGCGGCAAATGCCAAAAGAATATTTTTATTCAGTCTTAGATATTCTTTGTATTTTTGATTCATACTCCACTAGAAGTTTTTTGCCTTATATGGTTAGAGAAAAACGATAAATTACAACATCAATATCGTAATATTCATGATGTTAAATTATGCCCAACCAGTTTATAGACCACCATCTGAGGCAAAATCATTAATCTTTCAAGTCACAATTGGCTGTTCATTCAACGAATGCTCATTCTGTGATATGTATAGAAATAAAGAATACAGTGAAAGACCTTGGGATGAAGTCAAAACTGAAATTGATTTGATGGCAAAGCAGCTTCCTGATACAACTAGAATTTTTCTTGCAGATGGTGACGCACTGAATTTATCAACTGACTATATGGTTAAGATAACAGAATATCTTTACAAGAATTTCCAAAAATTAGAAAGAGTATCTTGCTATGCAATGCCAATGAATTTACTCAAAAAGACTCCAGAGGAACTGAGAAGAATGAATCAGGCTGGACTGAACATGTTATATCTAGGAATAGAAAGTGGTTCTGATATTATTTTAAAGAAGATTACAAAAGGTGCCACATCTGAAACGATCATAAGAGCATGCAGAAAAGCAAAAGAAACGGGATTTACATTATCGTGTATTATTATTTTAGGACTTGGAGGAAAGGATTACACTAAGGAACACATCAAAGGTACAGCGCATGTTGTTAACTCTGCATCACCACATTATCTTGGAACGTTAACTTTGATTTTAGAAACAGGCGTTAAAGAAGAATTTCTAAAAAAGTTTGGAGAAGAGTTTCACCCAATAAATGATGACGAGGCTTTAGCTGAGCTACATGATTTGGTCCAGCAAATTGAAATCAAAGAAAAAATGGTATTTCGAGCAAATCATGGATCTAATGCATATAATATTGGTGGTGTTTTTCCTGACGAAAAAAATATCATGCTTGAAAAAATCTCTTGGTTAAAGGAACATCCTGAAAATATTAGACCAGAAGGATTCAGAGCTTTCTAAAATTAAATTTTTTCCAATATTGGTTTCAAGTGTTCAGGCAAACTGGGTAATTCTGTATGGCTTTGATTATTTTGTAAAATCTCAGGACCAATCCTACGTACGCGTTGTGTTCCAATGAGAGTATCAAGATTACGCTGAATGTCCTTTTCTGATAAAACATTTTTCAGTTTTTCAACCAATTCTTCTTCCTTTTCATATTTTTGAATTGCATGTTGAATCAATATCATTTTATCATTCATAGATAATTCACTCAATTTAAGATCTTTAATAATAACAGCCTAAAAAATATTTGAATTTGAATATGGGTCCACAGGGATTTGAACCCTGGATTTTCGCCGTGTAAGGGCGACGTCATAACCGACCTGGACCATGGACCCAGCAAATTTCTTTGTTAAAAACCATTTAAACTTTGAGAAGCCATTTTTGAGATTACAATAGATATCAAGTTTCCATAAAAATTATCAAAATCAAACTAACGAATAATAGTGTAAGAATTTCATATGCCATAATGAGCCAAGTAATAATTGCAAAATTTGGAGGTAGTACAATTGGAGTTGATGGTATATCAATCCCAGTGATTATTCAACGAATTAACTCCATTAGTAAAGATGCTAAAGTCATGGCAGTATTTTCTGCGCCATTAACTACAGTAGAGGGAAAACGCACATCACTAACAGATGTTGCATTACAGCTTGGAAACCGAGCAAAGGATGGAAAGAGTTCGGATTTAATTATTTTAAGAAAAACATATGAAAAAATATTGGAGCTTGTAAGTTCTGAATTTCAAGACGAGTGTAGACAGATAATTGATGATTGCTTGGGTAAAGTAGAGATTGAATTAGAAAAGGCGATGAAGAAAAAGGAATTTTCTGACGAAACTCGTTCTAAAACTCTAGCATATTCTGGAGAAATTTTAATGTCATATGTAATGGAGTATATCTTACGTAGTCAGGGAATTAAATCAAAATCTGTAAAATTAGAAAATTGGCCGATAATAACTGATAATAATATTGAGTATACAAATTTTGTAGTATCAGAATCAAGCAAGAGGATTGAACATGTTGAAAAATTACTAGAACAAAATCAAGTAGCTACGATAGGTGGTTTTATTGGCCGTACTACGGATGGAGTCATAACAACATATGAGAGAGGAGGATCTGATAGAACAGCCGCAGATTTAGGAATTTTACTTCATAAGAAATTTGATGTAAAAATTGATTTTGAAAAGGATAGTTCTGTAGTTTCTGCCGATCCCAGAATTGTAAAAGAAAATCTTACTGATGTACATAGTATATCGTATAACGAAGCAAGGTTAGCTGGAATGTTTGGAATGAACATTTTAGATCCTGTTGCAATTAAAGAGATACTAGAAAATGGTATTTCATTACCAATAATTATTACTGATATGAGAAATCCTGAAAAAATCACAACAATTGAAAGAAAAACAAGCAATGGTAATGGTCATCCAATTAAAATAATTACTGGAAAAAAGAATTGTGCAATTTTAAGAATTGAAGATGAATTCATGCACAAATTGTTGGATTCACTTGAAAATAAAAAAAGATACAGCGAATTTGTAATACTATCACCATTTACTAAAGACGGAATAAAATTTTCTAGAATATTATTCCTAGATGGTGATTATGTTAAAAGAAATGAAAAATATATTTTAGGATTTGATCCACTTGCAACTATTACATATAATCGGGGTGTTATAACATTGATAGGAGATGAGATGTGGAGAGTACAACAAATTGTTTCAAAAACTAGTGCTAAGATTGGTGAATCTGGACTAAACATACTCAATATGGATGCACAAGAAGAAACTTCAAGAATTATAGTTGTAGTAGAAGATTCTAGAGATAATATTGAAAAAGCAATCACTGCAATTCATGAAGAACGCTCTAATATCAAATTCATTTAGGCACAATTATTTAAATTACCAAAATTGGATCAACCCGTATGAAAGAAGTAGGAAAAATTTAGGAAAAATTTGGATGAATGGAAAATTGGTTCCATTCAAGGATGCAAAGGTACACGTCCTTACTCATGCTCTACATTATTCTACAGCTGTCTTTGAAGGAATAAGATGCTATAATACACCCGATGGTTCTGCAATTTTTCGATTACCAGAACATGTTGATAGATTTTTCAACTCATCTAAGTTGTATGGTATGAAAATTCGTTATACAAAAAAGCAAATCATTGATGCTATAATTAAAACAGTAAAAACTAGTGGTCTGAAAGAATGCTACATTAGACCAATAGCTTACTATGGATATGGAACTATGGGGCTTACTCCAACATTAAACAAAGTCGATGTATCTATTTCATGTTGGGAATGGAAGATGGGTGAATCAAAAGCTGGTAAATTTTCTGGGGCTAAATGTAAGATTTCAAAATGGATCAGAATTGATTCCAGATCTCAACCCATGCAATCAAAATCTGCTGCAAATTATTCTAATGCGGCTTTAGCACGTGTCGAAGCACTCAAAGACGGATATGATGAGGCAATCATGCTTAATTCAAGCGGAAAAGTTGCAGAAGGTAGTGCTGAAAATATATTTATTATAAAAAATGGAGTAATCAAAACTCCTCCATTACATGCTGACATCTTAAATGGAATTACAAGGGATAGTGTAATCAAATTAATCAAGGCTAGGAAAATTAAATTAATTGAGAAGAATATAACGGTAAAAGAATTGTTAAAAGCCGATGAGATTTTCATGACGGGAACAGCTGCAGAAGTAAAATCTGTATCAAAAATTAATAGAACAACTATTGGAAATGGTAAGATCGGGGATATAACAAGGATATTACAAAAATCGTTTATGGATATTGTAATGGGGCAAGATCAGAAATTTGCATCTTGGTTACGATACATCTAAGTTTTTTACCAAATTAATTTAATGATAAATATGGAATCAAACTCATTAAATGATTCAAGTCAAGAGATATGCTGGTTCTGTAAGAAAGGAAGACATTCAGAATGTATGAAACGAATACCAGTAAATACGAAAACTGATGGACCGCATGATTGTTCATTTAACACAGAAATGGTTCCTTGTACCTGTACACATTGATATTCAAAGGACGGGTCTAGTGGGATTCGAACCCACGACAGCTGGCTTAAAAGGCCAGTGCGCTACCTGGCTGCGCTATAGACCCCGAGCAAGATATCTATAC
>LUMV01000600.1_pt1 | contig 13884 bp, 17 predicted proteins | sample 729731 | NCBI WGS metagenome assembly LUMV01 (sample SAMN03860301, study PRJNA289734) | marine metagenome | biome: seawater column; feature: ocean; material: water; isolation source: Red Sea water column Station 192 - depth 200m | place: Saudi Arabia: Red Sea | collected 2011-10-15 | depth 200 m
CAGCCGCTCAGCCGCTCAGCGCAACGAAAGCGATTCCCCCCAGCAGCACCACGCTGGCGATGATGATCGCGGCCAGCTCGGCCGTGGTCAGCCGGTCGACGTGTTCGGCACGGAAAGCGCGATAGTTCGCGCGCAGCTCGTCCTTGCTCGACAGGCTGGCGACCTCGAAGGCGGTCGCCTCCTTGGTAAACCAGCGTTTCAGCTCGGCGCGCTCGGTCTCGGCGATGGCGGGATAGCGGTGCAGCAGCGCTTCGATCCGGTCGAAGCGGTCGTGGACGGCGGGGCCGCCGTCGGTGGGAATAGTCATCTGTCATGTCCTGTCTGAACGGGAATCCGCGCCCGGTGGGACGCGTGGCGGTTCAGATCAGGTGCGGGGGTCCGCGGGGGGCGGCGATGGACCGCGGCGGGGGGCGCAGCGGCGGGCCGCGAACGCGATGCGCCGCCCAGCGCTGGGGCGCCCTCGCCCGGCGGCAGCGTGACATCCGCCGTGGCTGCGCTGAACACCGCGCCGCGCCCGCGATCGGGCGAGATCGGCTGATGCGGCAGTGCGTGCGCGCACAGCACTGCCAGCAGCAGCGCGGCGCACAGGCGCAGGGGCCATCGGCAGAGGTAAGCGAGCATGACCGCGAAGAACTGGGGAGCCGGAGCGCGCGCTACAAGGCCGCGGCGCGCTCTTTCATGATCCGCTTGCCGCGCGCATCGACCAGGCGGAAGGCCTTGAACACGGGGAAGTCGCGATCGACGCGCCCGTCGTGCCCGAGCATCCAGAGCTGCTGGTAGAACCAGTAGATTCCGGCGAAACCGCTGATCGCCTTGACCATCTGGAAGCGCTTCAGGAAGCCGAGCCATTCGGGCACCAGATCGAGGTCGTCCTCATATCGTGCCAGCTGCTCCGCGCCTTCGAGCAGCCGTGCGGGTGCATCGGTATCGACGCAGAGCGGGCGGCCCAGCCCGATCACATCGGCCGCGCCGCTGGTCAGCGCTTGCTCCATCGCCGCGCGGCTGCGAAAGCCCCCGGTGACCATCAGCGGGACCGAAACCTCGGCCTGCATGGCCTTGGCGAAATCGACGAAATAGGCCTCGCGCGCCGCGGTCGAGGGCGCGACGACCTGTTCGTCCTCGGCTTCCTGCCCGGCCACGCCCAGCAGCTTGGGCTGTTCGTAGGTGCCGCCCGAAATCTCGATCAGATCGACCGAAGCCGCCTCGAGCCAGCGGACCACCTTCAGGCTGTCGCTGAAATCGAACCCGCCTTTCTGGAAGTCGGCGCTGTTGAGCTTGACCGAGACCGGGAACCCTGGCCCCACGGCCGCGCGCACCGCGGCGACGATGTCGAGCAGGAACCGCGCGCGGTTTTCCAGGCTGCCGCCATATTCATCGGTCCGCCGGTTCACGCGCGGCGAGAGGAATTGCGACACCAGATAGCCATGCGCGCCATGCACCTGCACGCCGGTGAAGCCCGCATCCTTGCACGCGCGCGCAGCAATGGCCCAGCGCGCGACCAAATCGGCGATTTCCGCCGTTGTCAGCGGCGTCGGCTGGCCGAACTGCCCCCCGGGGAGCGCCAAGGCGACGTCGGAAGAGGATTTGGGATGCGGATTGACCACCTTCTGCGTCTGGCGGCCGCCATGGCTGATCTGCGCCCAGAAGTGATTGCCTTGCCGGGTCGCCGCCTGCGCCCAGCGGGCCAGCCGCGCCTGCATGTCGGCATCGGGTTCGCACTCGATCACGACATTGCCGGGCCGTTCGAGATGGTCCGCATCGACGATGATGTTGCCCGACAGCAGCATGCCCGAACCACCATCGGCCCAGATCCCGTAAAGCCGCTCGAGTTCGGGCGTGGGGCGTCCGTCGGGAGTGGCCAGCCCCTCGGTCATCGCGGCCTTCGCCAGCCGGTTGGGCAGCACGGCGCCGCACGGCAGTTCCAGCTCGGATCCCAAAGTCACGGCCATGATCGCGTTTCCCCTACCCTTGCGCGGCTTGCTCCAGCCGCTCGCGTGCCCGCGTCTCTCCGATCAGCGGCAGCAATTCGCCCATGTCGGGCCCATGGTCCATTCCCGTCAAGGCCTGGCGCAGCGGCAGGAACAATTGCTTGCCCTTGCGTCCGGTCGCTTCCTTGAGCGCCGCGGTCAGCGCGCGCCAGGGATCATCGCCCCAGGCGAACAGCCGCACCGCCTCGGCCAGATAGGCGCGGTCTTCATCCGCGAACTCGCGCCGCTCGATCGGACCGGTCACCAGCCGCCACCATTCGGCAGCCTCGCCGACCAGCGCGAGATTGGGCCGGATCGCGTGCCAGCCGGCGGCGTCCATCCCCGCGGGCAGGCGGTCGGCGACCGCGGCGTGGTCCATCTGGTGGACCAGCGCGGCGTTGATCCGCTCCAGTTCGGTTTCGTCGAACTTCGCCTTGTGTTCGCGCAGCGTGGCGAGAGCTTCGTCGACGCTGTAGGTCTTTTCGCTGTCGAGCTTGGCGACGAGCTGCTGCTTCTTGGTCTGCTTAGCCATGATCTTAGCCCTCCACCACGTCGAGGCCCATCGAACGCGCGCTGCCTTCGATGATCTTGGTGGCCTGTTCGATGTCGTTTGCGTTCAAATCGGCCATCTTCTGTTCGGCGATTTCGGCAAGTGCCGAACGCTTGATGGATCCGGCCGAAACCTTGCCCGGCTCCTTCGAGCCCGACTTGAGCTTGGCGGCCTTCTTGATCAGGAAGCTGGCCGGCGGGGTCTTGGTCACGAAGGTGAACGAACGGTCCGCATAGACGGTGATCGTCGTCGGAATCGGCATGCCCTTTTCCATGTCGCCGGTGGCGGCATTGAAGGCCTTGCAGAATTCCATGATGTTCACGCCGCGCTGACCCAGCGCAGGGCCGATGGGGGGCGAGGGATTGGCGGTGCCCGCCGGCACCTGCAGCTTGATATAGCCGTCGATCTTCTTGGCCATGAATGGCCTCCTTTCTCACTGTTGCCGCGGCACTTTCGAACCGGGGCTCATGGTAAGCGGTCAAGCGGTCCGCATAAGCGACCTCCCGCACGGGTTCCCGAGGATGTCTTGGGAAGGCGCGCACATAGCGGTTTGGCACCGGATTGCAAGCGATTCGCCCTGCCCCGATCGCGTCGGATGACACCTTCATCGAAGGCCGCTCGCGCGCCACAATTGAAGGGCATAGGCTGAGGACGATGCCCAATCCCCTGCCCCTGCCATTCCGCCACCCGCTTGTCGCGGCCGTGCTGCTATGCGCGGGCGCACCCGCATCGGCGCAGCAGCCCGAAGCCCCCGTCGACACTGTCCGCATGCCCGAATTGCCAGCCGCCGAAATCGACCAGTCGCTGGCAATCGGCGGCGAGGAAATCGCGGCGCACAAGCTGCGCAGCCGGATGACCGTGGGAGTATTGGTCAACGGCGCCGGCCCGTATGATTTCGTGGTCGACAGCGGCGCCGACACTTCGGCGGTCGGCTCGGCGCTGGCGGGAAAGCTGGCGCTGCCCGAAACAGAACCCGCCCTGCTCCACGGCATTACCGAGAGCAAGATCGTGGACCGCGTATGGGTGGACGAACTGCGTCTCGGCAACACCGTGACCATGGGTCTCGAGACCCCCGTGCTCGACGAACGCGACATGGGCGGCGACGGGATGATCGGGCTCGACGCGCTGGTCAACCAGCGATTGATGATGGATTTCGACGAGCGCATCATCACCGTGGACGATGCGCGGGAGAAGGACGAAGCGATGACCGACGGGGTGATCGTTGTGACCGGGCGCCTGCAGCGGGGACAGTTGATCCTGACCGAAGTCGCTGCCGGCCGTGAACGGGTCGAAGCCGTGGTCGACACAGGCTCCGAGATCACCATCGGCAACCTCGCGCTGCGTAACCGCCTGGTTCGCAAGCGTTCGCGCGGTTTCGACACGGTGACTGTCTACGGGGTCACCGGGGCGGCGCTGGAGCTCGAGTTCACGGTGGTCAAGAACCTCCGCCTCGGTTCCATCACGCTGCAGAACGTACCCATGGCGTTTGCCGACATTCCGCCCTTTGCAGTCTTCGGGCTCGATGAGAAGCCGTCTTTGCTGCTGGGCACCGACCTGATGGAAAACTTTCGCCGGGTGTCGCTGGATTTCGCGGATCGCAAGGTCCGCTTCCAGCTGCGCAAATGCCATCACGCAGCGATTACCATGCGAACTTCCACCCGGGCATCGCGTATCCGCACGAGTGACGAGCGGGCCTGTAGCTGACCCGCGCCAGTGGCGCGGCCAGTCCGCGCTTGCGCCTTACGGGGTCGTTTTCTAGACGCGCCGGACGATGGACCGCACGCGCCCCACTCATGCGATCTGGCTGCTGCTTGTGGCAACGCTGTTGCTGCGTGCACTGGTCCCTGCGGGCTGGATGCCCGATGTCGATCGCAGCGACGCGATCGTGGCCAAGATGTGCAATTCGGCGATGACCGTGACCATCCCGCTCGGTCGCGAGCGGGTGCCCGACGACAGCGCTGCCCAGCACAGCGCGCCCTGCCTGTTTGCCGGTTTCGCCAGTGACGCCCCGCTCGGCGGCAGCCCGCTGGTGGTCACCGCGGCGATCCTCGCAGAGCAGCGCGGCGTGGCGGTTCTGGCCGTGCTGCAGCTCGCACGCACGGCCTACCTCCTCCCGCCCGGCCGCGCTCCACCTATCGCCGCCTGACCGGCGTTTCCCGTCATTCCGGGAGACGCCGCAACCACGGCTTTTCCCAATTCATGACAGGAATACACAATGAAACACGGTTTCGTGCGCGCCGCTCTGGCGTCGCTTCCGCTGCTCGCCGCCTACCCGGCCCAGGCGCAGGACAATCCCGCAAGTTCCGATCCCGCTGGCGACGTTATCGTCGTTACGCCCGTGACGCTGCATCCCGCGGCGGGGCTGATGAACGAACACACCCACGACGGCGGCGAGTTCATGATCGGCCTGCGTTACACCCGCAGCAGCTATTCAGGCGCCAATCGCGCAGGCACCAGAGCGCTGAGCGGCGCGGAGGTGTTCGCTGCCGGCTACTCCGTACGCGGGTCTGACATGGTCATGGACATGGTCATGCTCGATGTGATGTATGCTCCCAACGACAAGCTGACGCTGATGGTCATGCCCCACTGGATGCGGCACACGATGACCATGGTCGGGATCGACCCCGGCAATACCGGCATGGGCGATATGGCGATGGGCGGCATGCCCATGGGCGATATGGATCACGGCCATAGCGGGATGGCTTTCGGCCAAACCATGACCCATGCGACCCAGGGGATTGGCGATACGCTGGTATCGGCCAGCTACCGGCTCGGACCTGGGACATCGAACCCTCGGTGACCGTGTCCGGCCAGGCGGGCATGGTCGGCTGGGGCGCGCAGGCGAGCTACCGCTGGCGGACGGAAGACGCCAACAAGAGCGGCTTCGCCTTTGGCGACAAGGCGCAGGCGACCGGCTGGCTCAGCTATCTCGTGGATAACGGTTTCAGCCTTACCAGCCGTCTCACCTGGGAACACGAAGGGCGGATCGAAGGCCATTACAACGGTCCGCACAAGCATCACACGCCGGCCGACATCCAGGCCAACTATGGCGGTGACAAGGTGCTCGCCGGGCTCGGTGCCAACGTGGCGCTGCCGCTTGCCGGGCCCGATCGCCCGCAATTGGGAATCGAGGCCGGCATCCCCGTGTATCAGAATCTGAACGGCATCCAGCTGCCCGAGGACTGGCGCCTCTCGGTCTCGCTCGGCAAGACCTTCTGAATCGAAAAGGCCCCGCCCGGATCGTCCGGGCGGGGCCTTTTCAAAAAGCCGGCACGAGGCTGCGGCTTACTTGGCCAGTTCGACCTGCTCGAAATCGAGTTCGACCGGCGTTGCGCGGCCGAAGATCGAGACCGAGACCTTGACCTTCTGCTTGTCGAAATCGAGTTCCTCGACCAGCCCGTTGAAGCTGGCGAAGGGACCGTCGAGCACCTTGACCTGGTCGCCGATCTCGTAATCGACGCTGATTTCGGTCTTGGGCGCCGAACGCGCTTCTTCCACACCGCCGAAATACCGGGCCGCTTCCTTTTCGGAAATCGGCTGCGGCTTGTTGTTGTTGCCGAGGAAGCCGGTAACCTTGGGGGTGTTCTTGACCAGGTGGTAGACATCGTCGGTCATGTTCAGCTTCGCCAGCACGTAGCCCGGCATGAACTTGCGTTCGACCTGGACCTTCTTGCCGCGCTTGACCTCGGTGATCGTCTCGGTCGGAACCTCGACCTCCTCGACGCCTTCGGACAGGCCCAGACGCTCGGCCTCGGCGATGATTGCATCGCGGACCTTGTTCTCGAAACCCGAATAGGCGTGGATGATGTACCAGCGTGCCATGTGTACTCGTTACCCTGTCGAAATGCGGCTCAGGCCAGGAAAATCAGGCCAGCGTCAGCAGCCAGCGCACCACGGCGCTGAACAGCGAATCGATGCCGAGGAAGAAAAGCGAGAGGATCACCGTGAGGATGAACACGAAGATAGCGGTGCGCACCGTTTCCTCGCGCGTCGGCCATACGACCTTGCGCCCTTCGGTCTGCACCTGCCGGAGGAATTCCGCCGGGCTGGTTTTCTTCTGGTCTGCCATGTTCCACGTCTCTCGCGTAAAAATCGTGCCGCCTTCCGCCACGTCCCTTTCAGGTAGGGTCTTTCGCCGCCCCGGTTCAAGTCCGGGAGGGGCTTTTCTGCGATCCCAATGTCGGAAGACGGCGCTGCATCTACCGCCGCATCGGTCAAAAGGCAAGCGGTGGACGTGCGTCTCTTTCACCCTTTGCAAGTCGCGCCGGCGGCCCTAGCGTGCACGCTTTCAGTTTTCCGGGACGCATGAGGGGAATACTCGCGATGGCACTAGGCCAGACACCAAGTCTGGGCGATCGGCTGGTACAGCCGGTTACCAACATTTCCGATTTCATCTGGGCCGGCCTGTGGAACGGCGAAGCGGTCATCCCCTTCCCCCCGCTGGCCATCATCCTCCTGGGTGTCGGCCTGTGGTTCATGGCCGGCCTGCGGTTCTACCCGATCACCAAACTGGGGGCCGCGGCCAAGGGCCTGTTTGCCGGACGCAAGGGCGAAGGGGCGGGCGAAATCAGCCCCTTCGCCGCGCTGTCGACCGCGCTTTCGGGCCAGGTCGGCACGGGCAACCTGGCCGGGGTCGCCACTGCGATCGCGCTGGGCGGTCCCGGGGCGATTTTCTGGATGTGGGTCACCGCGCTGTTCGGCATGGCACTGGCCTTTGCCGAAGGGTCGCTGGCGATTCGCTACCGCGAAACCACCAGCGATGGGGTCAAGCGCGGCGGGCCGATGACCTACATCATGATGGGCCTGGGGCCGAAATGGACCTGGCTGGCGGTCGTCTTCTGCCTCGGCACGCTGTTCAGCGCGCTGGTAACAGGCAACTCGATCCAGGCGAACGCCGTGGCCGATGGCCTGAACGAGCTGTTCGGGATCGAGGAATGGCTCGGCGGGCTGATCGTGGCCGTGCTGGTGTTCGTGGTCATCATCGGCGGGATCAAGTCGATCGGTCGCGTCGCCGAAAGCGTGGTGCCGTTCATGGCAGCCGCTTACCTGGTGATGGCCGTAATCGCGCTGGCGCTCAATTTCGCCGATCTGGGTGAAACCTTCGCGCTGATTTTCGACGGCGCCTTCAACCCGCAAAGCGCGGTGGGCGGCTTCACCGGCGCGGCGATCATCATGGCGATCCGCGCCGGCGTGGCGCGCGGCCTGTTCTCGAACGAGGCGGGCCAGGGTTCGACCCCGATCGCCCATGCCGTGGCGCAGACCGACGATCCCGAACAGCAGGGCCGCATGGCGATGCTGGGCACGTTCATCGATACGGTAGTCATCTGCACCATGACCGCACTGGTCATCCTGACCGTGCGCGGTGATTTCACCGCGGGCGGCGAAGCGGTGGCGCATGCCTGGCAATCGGACCGCGTCGGTTTCGAAATGACCAGCGGCGCCTTCGCAGCCGCCTTCCCGGTCGAGATCGCCTCGATCCCGATCGGAACGCTGATCGCCAGCATCGCGCTGTTACTGTTCGTCTTCACCACGCTGCTGACGTGGAGCTATTATGGCGAGCGCGCGATCACCTTCCTCTACGACCGGATGAAAGGCTCGACGCGCGAGGGCGAGCGGCGGCTGCACATGGTGTGGCGCGTGCTGTGGTGCGTGGTGATCTTCATCGGCGCGGCACAGCCGAGTGAGCTGGTCTGGCGGCTTGGCGATATCTCCAATGCCACCATGGTTCTGCCCAACCTCCTGGCGCTCGCGCTGCTCAGCGGCGTGGTGTTCAAGCTGGCCCGCGGCGATCGCACGGCCGGCAAAGAATACCGCGAGGCAACGCCGGAAGAGCCGGAAGAATACTGAGACTTCTGCGACTGAATGGCAAAGGGGCCGGAGAGCGAACGCTTTCCGGCCCCTTTCCTTTCAGCGGGAGATCAGCGGCGTCCGAACAGGCGCGCGAGGAACCCTGACTCCTCCATCGGCTGGATCTTGCCATGCATACGATAGCGCAGCGAACTGTCGCTGTAGGGCCGGGGCTGTGCCCAACGATCTGGGCGGCTGCTGCGGAAAGACATGCTCGACATGGGGTACCTCCATGAATGCCATTGCTTGCCGATAAACCCTCAGCGGTGCTTTCGGGTTCCCGCAGGGGTGCGCGTCCAGACAAGCCCAAGCAGCGCGAGTGCGGCAAGCGGCATCAAATTGACGCCGAGGGGGAACGCCGCCGCGCGTGTGGCATAGGGAGCGAAATAGAGCAGCGTGAGGCCGAGCTTCTCGTAAGGACGAAACCCGCGCTCGAGCCCCTGAATGACCAACCAGAGCGTCGGAAACACGAGGAACGGCAGATCGTAACTGAACAGATAGGGCGATGCGAGCGCAGTAGCCGCCAGGACTGCAGCAGAAGCTCCTGAGGCATCGTCGCCGAAACGCCGCGGTGCGAACAGGGCGACTGCAAGTGCCAACACGGCAGAACATGCAGCCCCTGCAAGCGCGACAAAATCGCCGAGGTGTGGCCGCAACTGGGAAAAGATCGTGCTCATCCGCAACATGAAGTCCGGATCAGGCCTCTCGATAAGCTGGCGGCTGGCGCTCCAGCTTCCGGTATAGGCCAGCATAGTATCGCTGCCGAAGATCAGCCATGCCGCCCCCAGCAGCGCCGCGACCACCAGCCCGGCCGCAACGAATGCCCGCCATTTGCCGCCTGCACTGAGCCAGAACGGGGCGAGGAGAGCCAGATGCGGCTTGATAACGAGAGCACCTACCGCCGCACCGGCCACCACCTGCCGCCGCGGCAATTCATGCGCCGCCAGAACCAGGAGCGCGCCAGTGAGCAAACCGGTCTGTGCATGTCCCGCCGCGATCAGCGCTCCCGGATAGGCCAGCACCAGTGGCCACAACCGCGGGAACGCCCGGACGCTGACCCAGGCCCACGCACCCCATGTCGAAGCCACCCAGACAATCCATGCAATCGGCAGCGGCAATAGCCCGAGTGGCACGAGCGCGAACAGGAACGGTGGCGGATTGACGAAAGCGAACCATCCCGGGCTTCCCGTCGAGGTCTGAACCTGCTGCTGCGCCGCCAGATCGTAGGCGGCTGCAGGTTCGCCAGCGGCGGTGACCTGCCCCGCGCCCCAGAAAGCCAGGAAGTCAGTCGTCCCCGGCGGCATAGCGCGCCAGAAAGATATGGCGACAAGCCCCAGGCTCGCCAGCGCCAGCAGCAAGGCGTAACCGCGCACGCGCTCATGGGTGAGCCAGTCGGCCCGGCGCAACCAGTCCATCGCCCTATTCCCCTCTCGCTCGTGTCATGCACGAACGGGATTAGCGTGCCGCGGCTGCGCTAACCAGCGCGAGCGGGGGGCAAATCCCCGCCCGCGCCGATCGGTCAGCTTGCCTTGGAAGCGATCCAGCGGTCGATCTTGTTCTCCAGCACCGGCATAGGCAGGCTGCCCGTGTCGAGCACCTCGGCGTGGAATTCGCGGATGTCGAAATCCTCGCCCAGCTGATCTTCGGCGCGCTTGCGCAGTTCCTGGATCTTGATGGCCCCGACCTTGTACGCCAGCGCCTGCGAGGGAATGGCGATATAGCGCTCGACCTCGGCGACCACTTCGGTGCGCGTCATGCCCGAATTCTCGAGCATGAAGTCGATCGCCTGCTCGCGCGTCCACCCCTTGGCATGCAGCCCGGTATCGACCACCAGCCGCATCGCGCGCAATTGCTCGTCCTGCAGCGTACCGTAACGGTTCCAGGGATCGTCGAAGAAGCCCATCTCATAGCCCAGCGTCTCCGAATAGAGCGCCCAGCCTTCGACATAGGCCGTGTTGCCGCCGAAGCGCATGAATGCCGGAAGATCGGTGTTTTCCTGCGCGAGGCTGATCTGGAAATGATGCCCCGGTGCGCCTTCGTGCAGGTAGAGCGTCACATTGCCCGTCGTCAGCCGGCTGGGCAGGTCATAGGCGTTGAAATAGAATGTCCCCGGCCGCGAACCGTCCGGCGCGCCCGAATTGTACGAACCACCCGCTTCGAACTTCTCGCGATACTCCTCGTAGGGCTTGATCTCGAGCGGGGTCTTGGGGACCAGCGAGAAATATTCGCCGATCTTCTCATCGACCTGTTCGCCGATATCGTAATAGCTCTGCGTCAACGCCTCGCGGCTCTCCGGCTTGAACTGCTCGTCGGTGCGCACGTAGTCGAAGAACTCGTTGAGCGTCCCCTCGAAGCCGACTTCCTGCTTGATCTGCTCGAGGCCATTCTTGATCCGCGCCACTTCGGACAGGCCTAGTTCGTGCAGGTAATCGGGCTCGAGCGGAAGCGTCGTCGTGCCTTCCACCATATGCCTGTACAACTCTGCGCCGCCCTTCATCTGGGACAGTCCCACGCTGTCGCGTGCCACGGCCATGTATTCGTCGCGCAGGAAATCACGCATCCGCTCGTGAGCCGCGTAGATTTCCTCGGTGGCCGCGGTGTATTCAACCGTCAGCCGCGCCTTCTCTTCGGCGGAAAATTCCTCGGGGAAGTTCTTCACCGGCATGAAGAAGGGCGATTCCTCGACCGGCATCGCCAACTGCGTGTCGAGCTGGCTGACGACGTTGCCGATCGTCAGCTTGGTTTCGTACACGCCGGTTTCCATGCCTTCGCGGAACTTGCCGATCGCGCGGTCGGTGATGGCGATGTAATCCTCGTGCCGCTTGAGGTTGTTCTCGTAGTCCTCGACCGTCTTGAAGGGGGCGGCGCTCTGCCCGCTGGCGAAGTTGGGATAGAACGTATGGAAGCCTGAGAAATGGTTCACCGGACGCACTTCGCTCGCCGCGAGGATCGCGGGGGCATAGCCCTCCTGCTCACGCTGCTGGTTGTAGGCAAAGACATCGTAGGCAAGCTGGTCGGTGGGCGACAGCTTGCTGCGGTCGATTTCGGCCAGCTTCGCGAGGTTTTCGGCATTGTCCGCCTTGCTTGCGGCAAGATACTCATCGGTCAAATAATCGCCCAGGCGGTCCGCGTAGCGCATGTCGCCGCGAAACAGCGCGCCGACCGGATTGAGCTTGAGGCTGCGTTCATCGGCATCCGCGAACAGCGCGAAGAGCTTGTCGTGTTCGCTGATTTCGCTCGCAGCATCGGTTGCTGCATGGTGATCGCGGGCGATGGCCGGGTTCGCTGCCAGAACAAGCGAAAGGGCGGCACCCGAAGCGAGGGCGTGACGGACGAGTTTCATGGAGGTTCCCCTGGTAATTGTAGTACAGCGATAGGACAGGCATTTGCCTGAGCGCACAAGCACGCCATACGATCGAAGGCATATGTCGCTCGACCGGCGCCATGCAGTGCCCTGTTCCGCATGGCGCCGGCAATGCAGCGATCAATCGATCACGCGGCCGCGCACCATCACCCAATCGACATTCTCCAGCGTCGACGTATCGTCGAGCGGGTTGGCTTCGACCGCAATCAGATCCGCCGAATAGCCGGGCGCGATCCGGCCGCTCTCGTTTTCCATTCGCCCGCATTGCGGCCGTGACCGAAAACGCCGGCATCGGTCCCGAAAGCGATTGGCACGCCCCAGCGCAGCGCCTTGCCCATGAAGACGCGCGCGGTTTCGGCCACATCGCGGATCTTGTCCTCGACGACCGGTGTGTAGACGCCCTGTCCAAGCCGTTCGGTAACGCCCTTGAACGCCATCAGCGTGGGCACCAGCACGGTACCGTTGTCCTTCATCGCACGGGCGGCCGCCTCGTCCAGATAGGTCCCGTGCTCGATCGAATCGATTCCGGCACGCGCCGCGGCCTCGATCCCGCGCGCGCCATGCGCATGCGCCATGACCTTCAGACCGAGCGAATGCGCAGTATCGGCAATGCTCTTCATCTCGGCGCTGGTGAAATGCGCTTCGAGCCCCCGCCCTTGCTGGCTGAGCACGCCGCCCGTGGCGGTAATCTTGATGATATCGGCGCCGTTCTGGCTCGCGAGCCGGACTTTTTCGGCGCATTCGACCGCCCCGGTGCAGGTGAACCCGCTGTCGAGCAGCTCGTTGACTTCGGGGCGGAACCCGCTGACATCGCCGTGCCCACCCACGATTGCGAGCGAGGGGCCGGCTGCCACGATGCGCGGGCCGTCGATGAAACCTTCCGCGGTTCCGCGGCGCAGCGAGAAGGCGCTGGCGGGGCCACTGCCCGCTTCGCGCACGGTCGTGAACCCGGCAAGCGCCGTCAGGCGCGCATTCTTGGCGCCGACGACGACATCCCATTCATCGGGTTCGACTGCGCCCTTCCAGAAATCGCCGCCCGGATCGCCGGTCAGGTGGACATGCAGGTCGACCATTCCGGGTACCACGGTCTTGTCTTTCAGATCGACCGTGACCGCCTGTGCAGGGGCTGCAGTGAAGCCGTCGGCAACGCTGACGATCTTCCCGTCGGTAACCGTTATCGTGGATGGCCCACGCGGCTGGCTTTCGGCATCGACGACAAGCGCGCCCGCGTGAATGACAGTGGTATCGGCCAGCGCCGGCGCGGCGCACATCGCCCCCGCCAGCGCGATGAATGCGGCAAACTTCATTCTCTATCCCCTTGGTTGCACAGGGGGATGCCCGCCAGCGGCCGGCGTATCAAGCAAAAGCGGCGCTAGAAGGTATAGCCGATCCCGAGTGCGCCCATCCACTGGTCTGCATCACCGCGAATGGAGGTGAACGGCGTACGCTTGCCATCGCCGAGCATCCGCGAATATCCGCCCATGGCGATGAGCGCGAGCCCGCCGTTGGCAAGATTGCCGTCGAGATCGACCCCGGTGAGCAGGTTGACACCCACCCGGTCCCAGCCGCCATCCGCCTGGTAGGCGGGCAGTGCGCCGCCGGCCGGTACCGAATAGTAATAATCGGCATAATCGTCGTCGACATACGAACCACTGACCGACAGCGAGATCGCCGCGCCGCGGCTGACGGGTGTGAAATAGGTCACGCCCGGGCTGACCAGCGTACCGTCATGCGCGCCGGCGACATCGAACAGCGTCTCGATGTTGAAGCTCAGGCTGTCATAGGGATTGAGCAGGCCGGGAAGGCTGATCCCCACCGAGGGACCGACTTCGAAGGCGGTGTCGAGTTCGCCATAGGACAGCACCACGGGATCCTCGATCTGCGAGGCGCGGTTGCGGTTGAGCCGCGCAGCAACGCCGGCCGAAATCTTGGCGCCATCGCTGTCGTCATTGACGAAATCGAGCGCGGCACCACCCGCCCGGGGGCTGATGCGCACACCGCCGATCTTGCCCTGTACGATAGGGATCGGCGATACGACATAGTCGTCCGACCCATCGTAGCTGGCGGAATAGACCGCGCCCGCACCGATCGAGAACCAGTTGCCATCGAATACGGTCGCTTCGCCGTCAGGTCCGTCGGGCAATGCCTCGACATTC
>LUMV01000282.1_pt1 | contig 13874 bp, 8 predicted proteins | sample 729731 | NCBI WGS metagenome assembly LUMV01 (sample SAMN03860301, study PRJNA289734) | marine metagenome | biome: seawater column; feature: ocean; material: water; isolation source: Red Sea water column Station 192 - depth 200m | place: Saudi Arabia: Red Sea | collected 2011-10-15 | depth 200 m
AAAGTTCTGAGGATCGTAAATACGGGACACGGACCCCTCTTGCTTACGTGGGTTCCAAACCTTTTTCTGCCGGTGCGTAATCCTCCTGGATACACGGTCCGCCAGACTATGTACGGACCTCGGAATGCGGTAGGACTGCTCTAAGACTTCAGAGCCACTCGACAGGTTGATGAACTGATCAATGTCGGCCCCGGCCCAGCGGTAGATGCCCTGGTCGTCGTCGCCAGCGACAAACATGCGGTCACTGTTGTCGTTTAGAATTTTAGCCACCTGCCACTGCAAAGGCGTCAGGTCTTGAGCCTCGTCTAAAAAAACAACTTTTAAATGCGGAACGAGGGATGCGTTCGCCGCAAGCTCAACCATCATGTCGGTGAAATCTTTAAGGCCGTTGACGGTCTTGAACCGGTTGTATTCCTTGTAAACGTGTTCGTACTCGTAATACGGCATATGTAAGTCACAGAAATTGTAGGCGTACTCTGGACCTTGGAGCGTGTTCCGCGCCAAGTCTATGCAACGCATGATCGGATGGTTCGATCTCAAGATGGAGAAGCCTTCGTCTTGCACGGTCTCGTTGTTCGTGGACAGGTCCACGCCTACCGCCTTACCAAACTTCTTTAACTTATCCTCTGTAAGGATTTCAGCGTTGTTCATGCCCAGGAGAAGGAACGCCAGACTGTGCAGTGTGCGGAAGTATAGAAAGTCTTTTTCTGGGTCCAGGCCAAACCGCGACACGGCGCGATCTCTAGCCTCATGTGCGGCCTTGCGGGTAAATGCGAAGTAGCCAATTTCCGTAGGTGACGTTCCGTTGGCGAGCAACCCATCTACCTGATTAAGAAGAGTAGTCGTCTTGCCGGTGCCGGGAGGTCCGAAGTACCTAAACACCGGTAGTCGCCTCGTACACCTCGGGATGGCGCTTCTTAATGACCCGGTCTGCCCGGTCCTTCATAAAGAAATCCATTTCGTAACCCAGCGAGGCAAGAATCCTTTCCACTTTATATATGGACATCTCTCTAGGCTTTCTTACGTTCTCGTACTCAAAGATGGTACGTTCATGCATACCGGCCTTTTCGGCCAATTCTCTCATGCTCCATCCTTTGTCCTGACGGATTTCTCTAAGCATAACTTGCCAGTGTGTCGGTGTTGGTACGGTCATGTTTCTTCCTAAAATGGTACGTCGTCGTCTTCAAACTTAGAACTGAACTCTTCTTCAATCTTGGCAAACGCGGGTATCGACCAGCAGCGAACCGTGCGGCCTTTAATGCGAAACTGTTCCGCTCTGCCGTCCATGTCGCGCAGCCTTTGAGCCACCTTGTTTGACCGGTACTCAAAAAACTTGTTGCGCTTGAGGAACGACTCAAAATCCTTGAGCCGGAAGTAGGTGCGGTTGTTCTCGGGATCGGTCCATGGGCGGCGAAGCAATATCTCTTCTTTATCCACCGCCGTCTGCATGTGCGTCGAAAACTCTTCAAGCAAGTCATAGAACTGGCCGCGAAGACTGGTATCTTCTGGCGTTGATATAACCGCACCCTCGGTCTCAATCATCTGACTAAGAAGGTTGTTGATGCCAGCCTCCCAAGCTTGTTTAGCCATGGTGCGTGGCATGAAGTTTATCTGCTCCATGCAGAGTATTTGAAAGCGCGGCTGTTTCTGTAGGGCCTCTGTGTCTAACTCGACAGGCGATCCGTTGACATCCAGGAACCAGAGCGGCGGTTCACTGTCATACTTGCGGAGGTTTGCAACTGTCGGTGTGTTCGTCCCACCACCCACGCCGTGACGCCGTGTCCGGCAGAGGTCCTTGTTGCAAAAGTTGCAGATGGGTTGGTCCGCGCACTTGTACTGATAGTCCTTCTTCTTCACCTGATCGGCTACGATGTTGACCTCTTTGAGATCAAGCGGCGGATCGAAGACCTTCTGGTTGTACTCCAGAATCTTCTTTTCCCAGTCGTCGGGACTGGACTTACGAAGATAGACGCCAATGTTGAACAGACCGTTGTTGCGCGTACCCTCCGGAAACCCCTGACGGATCAAAGCCTGTAGGCAGGGCGGGCCGTCCTTGATCTCCTCATCAACAACAGCCTCTTCCTTCTTCAACAGCGCGTCGAGTTGATCCTCATCAATCGCCGCCGTCTCGGCCATGTCCAGGAACTCATCCAACGTAGCCGCGCTACCGTCCTCTTTAAAGGCATAGCGCAGACCTCCGTCTTCTTTGAAGTACGGCAGGTTCAGAAAGTTTCCGGTATCGCCACGGTCAACCAGAAGCTTTATCTGCTTTGGAAACACTTCCGTATTGGCGGCGTAGCCTAGTTCGCTCGACAACTCCTTGAGCTTGAGTTGAACCTTCTCCGCGTCGATAAAGTCTTTAAAGAATAAGAACAGGTGCGCCCCACCGGATTTGCTGCGGCAAACCACCAGTGGGAGCTTATGTTTCAGAATGTTTCTAATTATTTGAGCGTGATCCAGGGGGTATTGGTCAATGTCGATGGCCCCCCAGATGCAGACGTTGTCCTCGTTGATCGGAACAACGCCTATGCTGACCTCACCCTTCAAGTGAGATTTGAACGTGGCCTTGGTCCGTGGTTCGCGGACAATCTTGTAATTGCCCTTTTGCTTGCCGTTGGCATCCTTGGTGGTCAAGTCCACCGCGCCGTATGCCTTGTTCAAGCCACGGAATAGCCGCGCGAATCTATCTACGTTCTTTGTCATGGAAAGGTGGGGGAGGACAAGCCTCCCCCAATCCCTAAGTTAGAACGGCGTGTCTTCGTCAGATGAGGTAGAGCCCTCATCTTCACGCACATGTTGAACCTTAACCTCACCCGCTTGGATGGATTGAGCGAGATGCTTCGCTTCCGCGTAGACATCAGGGTCTGAGATGACCTCGTCTTTCTCAATCTGCCAACCATGCCAGGAACCGTTCTTGTTTTCCTCGGATACGGTTGTCAACTTCCAAATGTGGCTGAACCGTGGTGGAGTAAAGAAGTTGCCATTACCATCCTTCAGCTTGATGGACTTGATAGCAGAGTTCCATTGCTTGGACTTCTTGAACTGCGTTGCCTTCATTGGCAGCAACGCTTGTTGTGTGATGCCGTCATCGTCAACGACAAGCACATAATGTTGAGCAGTGCGCTCCAGGTAACGCCCTCCCCCATCGACAACCATATCTTTGTTGTCGTCTCCACGTTCAGTGGCTGGGATCTGATCACCCGTGTGGTAGATGGCGTAGGGTGCTCCGGTTCCTGTACCGCGAGGCTCCCACTCAATCCACTCCAAACGGTAAGCGCAAGGGATGACACGTATGCCGCTCTTGCCCTTAGTCACCTCTTTGGTAACACTGTTGATGATGTCCCCGGCCTTTGCGTTGTCGAGGTCGTCAAGTTCGTCAGACATCTTCTGTAAGATTTTGACAAACGGAATGGCGAGATCTTCTGAACCCAGATCATCTACGCCAGAACCTGCATCCGCCAGGAACAGGTCATGTACCTCTGCAAGTTGTGCATTGGATTTTTTCGCGACGGCCGCAACCAAGCCTTCAAGGTCATGGGTTCGACCTTTTGAAGTTGGTCTGGAGCGTATCCTTGTGAACCACACAGGTTCATAAACTCTTTTGCTGCGGCATCCTCGCCACGCCCAAACGTCACAGTGACGTTATTCTTCACCAAGTCACCAAACTCATGGTCGCGCAGCCACTCAAACGCCTCATCGCGCCGGTCCTTGGGAATGGACGCGGAGTAAATCGGCTTTATAGATATTTCGGAACCATCCGTCAGAGTGAACTTCTGCAAGCCCATTTCTTCCAGTGCTTCCGGCAACTGTTCGTCGGTGATTTTGTGCAGAGCCGCCTTGGTATCTTTCATCGCCTGCTCTTGCTTTGCCAACAACTGCTCAAGCTCTGCTGCGCGATTGGCAAGCCCGGACACGCCGTCTAGTTGGCCGTCGTTAAGCTTGTCAATGTTGTCGGATTGATCGACCCCGTCAGAGGCCATTTCGGAAATTAAGTCGCTCATGATAACTCCTTATTTGTTCGTTATTCGATGGTTGACTAAACCAGCGATTTTGTTTATATGGGTATTTATTAGACATTGCAAGAGAAATCTTGGTATGCCCGAATTTAAATTTAAGACCCAGCCCTACGCGCACCAGAAGGAAGCCTTCGACGCGAGCGCCGAGAAGACGAACTATGCGCTGCTTATGGACATGGGTACGGGAAAATCGAAGGTAGATTTAGATACAACGGCGTACAACTTTGAAGAAGGTCGTATAGACTTTGCACTCATGGTGGCCCCCAAGGCCGTGGTAGCCAACCTTGCCAGAGAGATCGAAACGCATCTTCCGGAGCGCATACAAAGAGAAGTAGTCATCTGGAAGCCTAACCTGACAAAGGCCAAGAAGAAAGAACTTAACGATCTGTCGCAGCGAGACCCTGCTACCCTCAAGTTTTTGCTCATGAACGTCGAGGCCTTCAGTACAAAGAAGGGCTCCGAGATTGCCGACTTTTTCGCGACACGGTTCAAAGTGTTTATGACGGTTGACGAATCGACAACCATTAAGAATAGAAAAGCCCAACGGACCAAGACCCTGTGTCGCATAGGACAGAAGTGCGTCATGCGTAGGATCCTCACCGGCTCTCCTGTCACGCGCAGTCCCATGGACCTTTACAGCCAGATGGAATTCTTGGACCCCAGGATACTTGGTTTCAAAAGTTACTTTGCGTTCCAGGGCCGTTACGCCGTTGTGAAGCGGCGGACCATGGGCGCTCATTCGTTCAACCAGATTGTGGGCTTCCGAAAGCTGGAGGAGTTGACAGAGAAACTGCAAGAGCACTCCTACCGCGTTCGTAAGGAAGACTGCCTGGACTTACCTGACAAGGTCTACATGAAACGCGAGGTCGAGCTTACAAAAGAACAAACCTCGGCATACAACCAGATGAAGCATCTGGCACTAGCACAACTGGACAGTGGTGAGTTGTCTACGACGCAAAACGTTTTGACACAGATCATGCGGTTGCAACAGATATGCTGCGGCCACCTGACAGACGACGACGGAACGATCCATCAGGTAAAGTCCAACCGTTTGGATAGCCTGTTGGATCTTTGTGATGAGATACAGGGTAAGGTGATCATATGGGCGACATGGACCCGGGACATTCGTTCGATTGCTGATGCCCTGCGAGACCGATTTAGCGTACAGTCGGTCTCAACGCTCCACGGTGAAACCCCTGATTCTGAGCGCCAAGAGATCGTGGAATCCTTCCAAGATCGACAATCAGAGTTACGTTTCATCGTGGGGCATCCTCGCACAGGAGGTTTCGGCCTGACGCTTACCGCAGCGAACACCGTCGTATACTATTCCAATAGCTATGATCTGGAGCTTCGCCTTCAATCAGAGGACCGCGCACACCGGATAGGCCAGACTAACAAAGTCACATATATAGACATGATCTCCCCAAGCACGATTGACGAAAAGATCGTCAACGCCCTGCGAGGTAAGATTAGGATTGCGGATCAAATACTGGGAGAAGACGCCCGGAACTGGTTAAGCTAGGTCCGTCCAACTACTGCCGTCGAAGACGCGAGCCGTTCGCCTTAATTCTTTATCTATATCGTAGCTACAATGCACCCAGCCACTGGAGGGTTGACCCTCCTTGTAGAACTCTAGAATAAGCTGATCATAGTCGCAGTTCTCTCGAACCCATAACGCTACGTCTTTGTTAGAGATCCCCGGCACTTCAAAGTCTACGGCCTTGCCCATGGTATGCTGGGACTTGTCCGAAGATCCAATAGCGCGGTTTAGCTCCAGGCACCGAAACCCGCTGTTAGGTATGAACGGTATGCCGTAATGGTTACGGACGGGTTCCAGTATGTTGTCGCAGACAAGAATGAGGTTTTCTATCTCAGCCTCGGACGGGTCATTGGCAATGCCCTGGCGCTCCGCCGTACTGGACTTTGTTAGCTCACTTAGAGAGAAGTGATCAGATAGCTTCATCCGACCATCTGCCTGGGCTTGGCCCGCACCGACATTATGCCGCCGCTCTTTGCAAATATAGGATCATTAGCACCAAATATTTGTTGCCCGCGTTGCATAGTTTCCGGTGACGCGGCGGCGGTTTGCTGCGGCAGCGGTTGCACTGGAGATACCTGACCCAAAGCAGACGCTGGGTTAGGAGTGGGCATCATAGACTGAGCAAGCTGGCGCGTGGGCCGTGGCTCGGGGACCGCTTCCGTTATAGGACCTAAATTCGGCGGAGGCGGCGGAACAGTAATTCTCAGCCCTTGGTTTTCCTCAATATTCCCCCGCACCCTATTTTCCTCGTACATGTAGGGAGGTCCCAACTGGTAGTCTGTCTCCACGTCCATCTTGCGGCTCTCTGCCTGCGCGGGGATGAGACCTAAACGGACGGCTCTTTGTATGGCGCTAGAGGAATAGTCAGAAAGATAATTACCTATAGAATCTGCAACATCCTTCAGTTTAGAAATACTTGCTCTTCCTGCTGTTTGTGCCGCTCCGGTTGGATCAGCAATGATTTCGTCGGCTACCTGAAGAGTTTCTTTCGGCGGACTGATCGGCCCAATCTCTTTATACCTACGGATCAATGAAGCGGCCTTTACCGGGTCTCGCAGCGCGTCCTCAATGATTTTATATATTTTGTCTTCCCCTAGTTGAGAGAAGGTATAGGCCGCGATCCTCCGGCCTTGACCCGTAGCTACCAAAGGATTAATTCCAAAAAACCCAAAAAACTTCTGACCTGCTGTTCTACCGGCAAGAGCAACGGCCTCTTGTGTGCCGAAGCTTTGTCGAGTAGTTGATAGCTCATCACCAGAGAACGCGGCGGTCTCAACATCTGCCCCGGTTCTCTGAATAGAACCACCCTTCACTAACTCGTCTAGGAACTCTATCTGATCCTTAGTAAAGAAGCGGTTAAGAACAGGTCTTAGTTGTTCCGTGCTTTCTCTCAATGCAGCGGTGTTTATTCCAGGAACAACATCTCCGTCAGAATTTCGTCTACGAGAGGTGTCTCGCAAAGACCGCCAGATAGCTGCGCGAAATCCAGCTTCCGCCGCTCCTGTTTCATCCGTTCGTAAAAGATTGTCTATGTCGTCGGCAAGACTTTCGGCTTTCTTCGGATTGCTCTTTACTTTGTTTAAGAAATTTAGGGCAGCAGCATCTACATCCGCATTTAGGTACTCAGACGCGGTATTTCGTAGCCGCGTATCTGTCAGGTCCGCTTGCCGTAACCGATACGCTCTCTGTACATCCTCTATAGTGCCGCCAGAAGCCGCAGCTTTTAAAATGCTCTCGCGAGAGGGGACTATAATTTTTTCGGAAACCGCGTCTACACCGGCTTGTGCCGTTGCGAGATCCGAAAATTTTTCCATTAGACCCGGAATTTTTTCGATGGCACCCTTATATCTACGAACAAAGTTAGCAACATTTCTTTCTGTAACTTTTCCGTAAGGGACACTTTCGGCAAACCGCCGCAACAATTCCGCTTCTATGACGTTTGGATTGTCCGAAGCGACTAACGAAGCCTCTGGATCTCTGGTCCAGGTCGTCTCTCCGTCCGCAGGTCTCTGCGGTTCATTAATCGCGTTGCGCCATTCCTCAACTCTTGCCCCCGCCCCAGGACCCGGTTGAATAACCTTTTTCAAAAACTCTGAATCTAATAGTTGTGGTTGTCTTAAAACTTTTCCAATAATTGTATTTGGACCGAAACGATTGTTCTTTTGGTCGTATGTGTACGCTCTGGCGATTTTAAGATTGCGAAGACTAGTAGCGGAAGCCCCCCTAGCGGTCCCCTCTAACGGTGCTTGTTTGTCTCTAAGCTTTATATAAGAATCTAACTCTTCCTCCAAAGCTGCCTTCTGTCTAGAAAGTCGTGTTACAGCCGGGTCCAACCTTGCTTGTGGCGAATTACCAAGCGTAGTCATTAGATCTAGTTGCTCTTGTTGGATGGCAGGAATTCTTTTTTCAAGAAAATCTATCTTATCCTGAATAAATTTGGCCTCTCTCTGAGCGGCCTCTCCGGTAAAAATTAAGTTTTCTTCCGTAAGAACTACATCGTCTATATGATCAATCGCGTCTTCTAAGTCTTTTGCGAGTTGGTCGTTACCCGCCCTACGGGCAGCGCGGGCATTAGAAGAAAGTTGACTTCTTACGTTTTGAACTTCAGGGATAGTGGCTGGAGACGCATATAATGTTCCGGCCTCCCCGAAGACATCCAAGATACCCCTTTCGGATACAGATGCTGACGTAAGAGGCCTTCCCATTTCATCGGAAACATTCGCCAACTGTTCTTGAGGTATGGTTGGCTCCCCAGACTTTCCTATTCCTATGCTGTTAAGGCGTTCCTTTCCCGCAAGCTTGTAAAGAAACCCTACGCCCTGTCGTAATGTTCCCGCACGGCTAATATCTTGAATTCGACTTAGAGCCCAATCCCCCAATGAAGATGCATCAACCTGATCTGTTCCTATATTCTCCTTGGACCATAACTGACTGCTGATGCCTTTACTCCGCTCTTCCGCCTGACGAAGTATACCAACGGCAATCTCAGAAGCTTGACTATCCCCAATTTGAGGTTGAAGAATCTTGTAGATTTCATCCGCAGTTCTTGCGGCGTTTTCAACGTTCGCCAGAGCATCATCTTCAAGTCTGATCCGGGCTTTCTCAATAGTAGCAAGCGCATCCGCCTCATTGCCGGGTTCTACGCGAGTCCTTAAGAGGTCAAACATCTCGTCAAGAGTTTTAGCGCGACGGTTCTCTTCGGCCACCCGGCCTTGCAAATTATTCCCTCTACCTTTCAAGATTTGATCTAACTGAGCTAAACGGGTGTCTTCTAAGCCCAACTGGCGGAGAGCTTGGATCGTATCCGCATTCAAACCACCTTGCGCCGGGATTACTGTTCCATCCTCAAGAATCTGTATCGGAGTGCTCTTTCCAGGAGAACGGAAGGCTCCAGACTCCACGGCGGGTAAAAATACATTCTGCAAAAAGTCGGGATCCGCAGACATTTCCATAAGTATTCGAGAGGCCATGTCGGTCTGGCCTTGTTCCGAAAAACCTGAAAGTAGAGATCGTGTAAACACACGCCCTTTGTCTCTGACGTAATTCAGAAGTGGAGCTATTTTTGCTTTATCTGCGGCAATCATAAAACCTGAAGGCGTATGCTGAAGCGCAATCGGAAGTCCTAGAGAGGCTAAAACTTTAAGAGTTGGCTTTATGTCAACTTCTTCTCCGGCGATGTCGAATGAGATCTTCGCGTTTTCATCAGCAAAAAACTCGGGTGTGGCAAAACCCACGCCTGCGGTTCCACCAATTAAAAGTTCCTTACCCGTCGTCCTTATAGGGCTCGTTCCCAAACCTCTGGCAAACGTCGTAGCGTACTCTTTTCCAGCATTGTTGAGAGCAATGCCCGCGTTCTTGGTCCCTTGTAGCGCCTTCTTTACAGTGCTAGTAGCTTCGTTACTAAGTAGGTTTCTAGACGACGCATCATTTAGAAGTTGTTTAGCGGGTTCTAGTTCTTTAGCTGGGCCGCTAAGAGTGCCATACGCTAATTTAGAACCTAGCGCAGCAGGAAAGGTAAACGCACCTCCCGTTATATAAGCCAGATCTCCCGCCGCTCTCTCAGAGGCGGTTCGCGGAGCCCTTGGTGTCGCGCTGAATCCAGGTAAGGGAACCGCTTCAAAAGCAGTCCGACCAATGTCTCCAAGGGTCACAGGCTTTCCTTGAAATGCATCACTTCCTACGGCTTCCGCACCTTTCCGCAAAACATAATTCGTAGCCAATATAGGAATATCAAAAAGGAACGTCGCACCTTCAATCATGCCTTTGTACAAATTAGGCATAAAAATGCTTTGAAAAACAGGTGGAGCGCCCATCTCCGTAGGCTCATTTGGGTCTACATACACACCTTCAAATGAAGGAGGGGCATCACCACCAGCAGTAGGACTCGTTGCCGCAGGAGGACTTTGGTTTGCCGCAATGGGAGGACTGAAATCGGGCGGTCTGTTATCTACAGTCATGTTCCATTCCTATTTAAGGCCTCGCGCCAAAGACATGCACGGGCTGGTTCGAGTCTGGAACATAGGTTCCTTTTTTAGCAAGTCGTACTTCTGTAGGGCTTATTTTTATAAAAACCCTGCCAAGTCCATCCGGTGGTAGCGGTTGCCCTACGCGGAGGCTTTGAAAGTCGGGCAGACTAAATGGAAACTTGCCCAAATCACTCATAACGTCTGCTCTCGTAACAAGCTCAAAGTTAGTGTTTATCGGATCATTCGGATCCATAAAGGAGGCGTACAGTTTGGGGTCTACCTTCGCACCCGACACACCGGCCTCTCGCGCTGCCTTAACCCAACTCTGCGGAACGACATTTCTCCGCGTAGATTCTGGCGTGAACAAACTCTTTAAACTAGAATCAAGCTTCCGGCTTATAGTTTCCAGATTTCTTCTATTCAACTTCTCCGCTCGGGTAAACATAGGAACAAGTTCTTCCTGCAACTGAATACGATAGTTTGACGGTCTTGTGTCCGAACCCTCTGTTGACAACGTCCTTAAATGCGCTCTCATATTTGTTATAATCTGGTTAACTCTCTGAGACTTGGAACTCGTAAATATGCCATAATCTGCAAATGTGGTTGCGCCTAATTCTGCAAAAGGACCAATCAGTACGCCGGTATTGTCCATATCGGCAGTGGCAAGCAAATGATCCACCAAAATCTTTAGTTTTGCGGAGGCGGCAACCGCCGCACTGTCAGACGGTTCTGGAAGGTTGAACTTTGCCATCTGGTCTCTAATTTTTTTCTGTGCGGCCTCCCAGTTTGCGTTAACCTTTGTTTCATCCATTCCCCTTGACGGCAGATTTGCAAAGGCTCTTTTCTCAATGTAACTCAATTGGTCCCACGGTCTGTTTGGTAGAACACCCCTTTGTACTAACGGTGTGTAACGGTCTAAGGCGGAATTCAACTGAGTTTGTACTTGATCCGCGAAGCTCTGGTTATCCTCAACGACGGTAGCCGCGTTTGTAGATGCTGGAGTAACGGTCCCTGGATCTTGAAGCATTCTAAGAATAGCGGTGCTTAAGGCGTCTTGTCCGCGTCGTCCAGTAGGAAACTGCCCAAGAAGAGACTTCAACTCAGATTCTGTAGGTGAACGGCTACGATTTTGTGCAGGGATGACAGACTCTTGTAGTTTCTGTACGGTTTTCCAAACTGCTTTAAAGTTGTTTCTCTTTAAAGTGTCTGACTTGATGCTGGAGTCTCTGGTCAAATTCTTTATTAACGTCGGAGCATCTTTAATTGCTAGGTTATATTTAGTGGGTGTAAGAGAAATTCTGTCCCCAGGAGCATAGTTTACTCCATTGTAGGTTTCGGGTTCAGTAAACATAAACTCAATCGTAGAGGTGTCCGCGCCTTCCCCATATGGCCGCAGCGATGCTCTAACGTCGGGGTTTAACTTGTTAAGGTCAACGTTAGTAAACGTCCCCGTTTCTCCTGGTTTAAGAGTAACGCCCGCAACCTTTAAGTCGGTGCTTCCAGTGTTTGTAACGGCTTCGTTTGTTCTAAATGTCAGGCCCTTTTCGGCTTTTTGCACCTCACTTAATTTACTTGCTTGTAGAGAAGCAGAGAAAACGTCGTCTGGAATGTCAACTATATTCCCTCTAAAACGATACTGCTTTTTTTCTGTCCCTCCCTTTCCCGCCACAGGTTTTGATAGCCATAATTCTACGATTTCGTTAGCTGTAGCGCCTTCAAAACCTTTAACTTTCTGAAGGTCCTCTAGTTTGTTTCCAGACACTCTTAGAACAGTGTCTTGTCTCTTAAACGGCTCGTTTCTTTCATCGTAAAGGAAAAACTGATTTTCTGGAATTTTCGTAGTTCGTCCGTTTATTTTTGCATAATACGTTTTTTCTAAATCACCATCCATGTTGTAACTGGTTAGTTCCTGCATAGGAACAATTCCAGAAAGTTGGTCACTACCGGGAATAAAGAATTGTCCCCGGACGTCTTTTCTCTCTACGCCTTCTCCAGGTTTTGAAACCTGCCAAAGATCTTCTGGTGCAAAATTACGAACTTCTCCTTGCGGAGAGGTTCCCTCTATGGTTCCGCTGTCCGCATCCCAAGTCGTATGTTCTCTTACGTCATATGTCTTACCCCCAACGGTAAGAGTGGAGAACGAAGGAAGATTGGCTCCTATATCCGGTTTAGGAAGATAGGTGGTAGCTGTCGCCTGCTTGCCCAACATGCTTGAATCCAGATCAAAAGCGTCTAAAGCGGCTTGAGTCAGATAAACATCTTTTGATTTAGGAGTGAAATATGCAGAGGTTTTTGACCCTGGTTTAGGGGCTTTTCTGGCGTTTCTGTTCGGCCCGGTTAATTTTAAAACTTTGTCGCTACTAACTTCTTTTATAACACTAGGCTCTGGCCGACCATTTGCATCAAAATCTGTGGTTATAGTAGCTTCAACAGGCCTAAAAGACTCTTTTCCATCTGAATCTTTAACAAGAATTTCAATATCAGTAGCTTTGGTAACGCTTGATTTAAAAGGTTTTACGCCTTTCTTATATACACCAAGCCTATCTTTGGATATCTCGTTCCCCTCTGTGTCCAAATATCTCCATTTTCCGTTCCAACTTTTTTCAATCATAACAGGGGTTGGTTTGCCGTCTACGGTATAATCTGTTGAAGGAGTAGCCTCCCTTTTCTGCGTCATTAAAATGAATTGTCGCGCCTGACTTTCAGCGGCTACGTCTGCCTCATAATCTCTTGTCTGGCGGTCTCTCACGCCTTTCAAAGCCGCAAGCTTAATTTGACGGTCTTCTGCTCTTTCTGCCGCTGTCAAAGCCGCCTTTTGCTTCATAAGTTCCGTAGCAACGGGAATCATGTCGGCACCGACAGGTGCCAGAAGTTCGCGCCCTACGGTAGCAAAAGGCGATTCACCCCTTTTAGGAGTCGCACCCATCGACGCAAAACCACGCGCCGCCAGCGAAAGAGCAGCTTGTAGCTTGGCGGCATCTTGGGCTTGCTGAAGTTGTTTGCTGTAATCAGAAGCACCTAAGAAAGATTGCAGCCCACTATACTCAGTGGCTAAATCTTTTTCTGTGGGAAAGGAAGGAGCCTTACGAGTTTTGAAAAACGGCGCATATTTTTCTATGGTTTTCTGATCAAAAGGATTGTCGGCCATAAAACGCTCCTAAACAGGTCCTTGGCCCATGGGCATTGGTCCGGGCATCTCAGCCATATCGGCCATCATTTGCATTTCGTCGCCACCGCCAGGAGACATCTTGTTGACGGCATTGACTACGGCTTCCGTGCCGGATGATAGATTATCGGCTATCGCACTCTTCGCAGCAAGATCTGTAATGCCGCCGTCTACCTCACCGACTTCTGCCAACTCTTCCTGCATCAAAGCGCCAATGCCCTTGTCGAGTTCTGCAAGCTGTAGCGTAGGCTGCACAAGGGCTAGAACGGAGTCTGGGGTCTGGTCCGCGTCGGATTGACCAACTACAGCGGCCAACCGCCCACGGTATTCGGGGATGTCGGCTTGGTCGTTCCAAACCGCGTTCATAATTTCACGGAAATCGCCCGCCGAATTAAGCTCCATCATGCTTTCAGCCGCAGCCTGATCCGCAGCGGCACCAATCTCTTCGGCGGCAACCTCCTGAGTAGCTTGCGACATGTCTCGGCTTACCGTTTGTAAAACTTCCGCAGGAAGCATTTCTGCCATTGCAGCCATTTCCATATTCGGGTCCATACCTTGACCCATACCGGGGCTCATACCTTGGTCCATGGGCATTGGTGCGGGAGCCGCCATCGCTTCCGGTGGCATCATGCCTCCATTTGCCATTCTAAACATGCGTCGGTTAAGTACATCTCTCATGACAAAAT
>LUMV01000845.1_pt1 | contig 13782 bp, 14 predicted proteins | sample 729731 | NCBI WGS metagenome assembly LUMV01 (sample SAMN03860301, study PRJNA289734) | marine metagenome | biome: seawater column; feature: ocean; material: water; isolation source: Red Sea water column Station 192 - depth 200m | place: Saudi Arabia: Red Sea | collected 2011-10-15 | depth 200 m
TTCGGACGTCGGTTCCTTCTGCTTATTGTGATCGCAAAGATTCCGAATATCACCCATCATAGTGATGTGTCGCCACTGCGGAATCTCGATAACACCCGCCGCCTTAAGTGCTTCGTTCAAGTCGGAAATTCCGGGATTCTTCTTTGCGATTTGGACACCGTGATCAACGCACACTTGCCGCAGGTGTTTTTCGATGACGACGCCAGCGATTGCGCCAGCGGCACGCAGATATTTGTTTTTCAAGAGTTCGCGCGCGGACTCGATTTCCCCATCAAAAAGGTCCGCTTGGACCAATTGCCGAATCTCAAAAAGCGACGATTCAAAGCGCTTTCTTGCGGCTTTCAAAATTGCCAACTGGATTTTGAATTTGGGAATCCCAGCGCTCTTATCGACAACAACGTCACCGCCTCGCGTCCTTTGAAGCCCTATCAGATAATCGGAGATGACATAGTTGGAGAAGCTGATTTCTTTCCGAACTCGCGGCACCTCATACTGCGATTTAAAATCGTCAAGGCGATCAGGGAGAACCTGCTTAATTAAAGCCCCACTTTCCGAATACCATTCCTGATAGTCTGACGGAAATCTGTGCATTTCCATCCGAACCAGCTTGATATCGTCGTCGGACTTACCCTGTCCCTTCAAGACATTTTCGACTTTTTCCCATGCCATAACGGAAAACAGCATTATCAAATCAAGGTTCTCGCCCTTCGCTACAAGTCCGTCCACATCCTTCTTAAATCGATCAATGTTCGCCGCCATAACTCGCCCTTTGCATCGCCCCCGAAACTGGACGATACGAATAGCGTAATCGGAGTCAAACGACCATGCGATGTATGTCCATCTTCATACTGATTTGCGCGGTTCCTGTTCACGCGGCGACCAACGAGCAGGCCGGATTCGTCTGCGCTGCCGCTGACGGTTCGGAAATGCGGTTGAACATCGACCTTAAAAAGCGCCGGTTCGATGATGGCGACGGATGGAAAGCGCTGCACCAAATCACCGAAACACAAATCACAATACGCGGCCCGAATCCGGATTTGCTAACGACGCCAATGGGACCAGTGTTCGTCTCGCTGACGCTTGACCGGGCAACACTGGTCCTGACCGATCAATCAATAATCCCCGACCGAAACGTCAATCGGACAGTGCGGTATCAGTGCGCCAAGGGCGCGATTATCGATTTCACGGCAGGCCGACAGTTCTAGCCCTTTAAGCGATAAATTTTAACCATTTTTCTGCATACGCCTCGCTACCGATCAACAGATAGTCCGCCCATTGCTGCATCAAGTCCCGGCGACGATCGAATGCGTCGCCACGCCGGTATGCCCGCTCAACCTGATTATCGATTGTATGGGCCAACGCCTGTTCGGCTATGCTGTCCGGGTGAAGCGTCGTTTCTGTGATCCAGTCACGGAACGCCGACCGAAAGCCATGCACCGTGAAGCGTTCATCGGGACGCATCCCGCGCAACATTTCGAGCATCGCCATATTGCTCAAAGGCTGTCCCTTGCGAGCGCCGGGAAAGACGAACGGATTGCGATCAAGCCGATGCACGCCGCGTAGGAGCGTCACCGCCGCATCAGACAGCGGAATGCGATGTTCCTTTCCGGCCTTCATGCGTTCAGGGGGGATCGCCCACACCGCGCCGTCCAGATCGATTTCAGACCATGTGGCGTTGAACGTCTCATTGGATCGGGTGGCGCAAAGGATGGTCAGCGCCAGCGCCTTCGCGGAGTAGTCCGATTTTCTCAAAAGCTGTTTGGCGAATAGCGGGACATCGTTCCAGTCCATCGCCTTGAAATGCGATTTAACCTGTTTTCCGTTCAGTCCGGCATAGCGCAGGATCGCGAGTTGCGCCGGGTTGTGATGGTTGTTCCAAAGCGCTTGCCGCTCGGGGTTGCTGTTGTCAGCCAACGCCCTCGCCTTCGTCGCATTGATAACGATTTCCATTCGGCTGCGGACTCGCGATGCAGTTTCCCGCGCGACCTTCCATAATGGTCCGCCGCGCCGATGGTGCTGCAACAGGACGCCTTTAACATCTTCGATGTTGATTTCGTGAACTAGCTTGTCGCCGATAATCGGATAGGCGTAGGTTTTTAGGCTGTTCTCCCATTGCGTCCGATGCTTTTCGTTTTTCCAACCATCCCTGTTTTCGGCAATGAAACCGAGCGCCGCCGATTTGAACGTCTCGGCTAATGGCGTGGCCGGGCGCGCGGCTGGCGCGGCAAGCTGAATTCGTTCCGCGAGCGGATCGTGCCCTTTTTTTATTGCCGACCGATGTTCGGCGGCTTCGGCTTCAAGTGCCGCAAGCGTGGCAGCGCTGATGGGTTCATAGTCGGCTAGCTTCATCAGCCGCCGCTTGCCGTCCCTTGTGCTGTAGCGAAGCGACCACGATGCGGAGCCGCTTTGAGCGATGACCAATTGCAGGCCGTGCCGAGCAGCCCACATGCCGGGACGACCGGCGCGAACGAGCGTGGCGGCTGTCCGGGCGTCGAGTGATTTCTTGGAAGCGGTAATGGTCATATCCGGGTGTCCAGTGCTGGTGAGCGGTCGGTTTTCCACTGACCGTTTTGTCTCGCCAAGCACTTTCAACTCTGACAAGCTATGACGCCTCATGACGAATCATTGTGGCGGAATATCAAGCGTTTGTTTCGAATCTTGACGAACCATGACGGCTCGTGGCGATTCGAATTTACGGACTCACTCTCCTCCATTTTTCCCCATGTTTCGACCCGTGGCGCGGCCCGTCGCCGGACTGGGGAATGGACTTGAATCCCCCGCGGATCGTCATAAGTTAACGACATGACGATTAAGAATACTTCCCTGCCCGATACGCCCTCCGCCGCAATTTCCGCGCCGCTGATCGAACGCGCGCGCTTTGCGCCGGGCGATATCGTGCGGCACCGGATGTTCGATTTTCGCGGCGTCGTGTTCGACGTCGATCCGGTCTTCGCGAACAGTGAGGAATGGTATCAGGCGATCCCCGAGGCGATCCGCCCGGCCAAGGAACAGCCCTATTACCACCTGCTCGCCGAAGGCGAGGACAGCGCCTATATCGCCTATGTCAGCCAGCAGAATCTGGTGGCCGACGGCGACGAAGGGCCGGTCGATCACCCGCAGGTCGAGGCGATGTTCGACGGGCTCGATCGCGGTCGCTACCGCGTGCGCTCGATCCACCGCCACTGACCTGACCGGCCCTCGCGGGTCGGTGCGGACTCTTCAGGCCTTGAGCTTCCAGCCTGACGCCAGAAGACGATAGGTGATGACGCCCAACAGCGCATTTACGCCGATCAGGAACAGCGCTGCGGTCGCGACCGGATTGGCAATCGTCGAATCGACCGTGCCGATGAAGCCGTACCGGAACCCCATGATCGCATAATAGACGGGGTTGCCGTGCGCGACCGACTGGAACCAGGGGGCGAGCTTGTCGACAGAGTAGAACGTCCCGGACAGCAGCGCGAGGGGCGTGACGACGAAGTTGGTGACCGCGGCGGCATGATCGAATTTTTCCGCCCACACCGACGTCAGCAGCCCGAGGAAACCCAGCATCATCGCCCCGAGGACGCCGAACAAAGCAACCGCCCAGGGATGCTGCGGGGCGACGTGGACGCCGGGCCAGAACAGCATGGCGGCCCAGAGCGCGATTCCGACGAGGATCGCGCGCGTCACCGCGGCGCCGACAAGTGCGATAATCAGCTCGCCCACGGCGAGTGGCGGCATCAGATAATCGACGATGGTGCCCTGTATCTTGCCGACGAGGAGCGAGAAGCTCGAATTGGCGAAGCTGTTCTGCAGCATCGCCATCATGATCAGGCCGGGGGCAATGAAGTCGGCAAAGGGAACGCCGATGACGCGGCGACCCGCACCGCCCAGCGCGACGGTGAAAATGACGAGGAAAAGGAGTGTCGTGACCGCCGGAGCCCAGATAGTTTGGAGCTGCACCTTGAAAAAGCGCCGCACCTCCTTGACATATAGCGCCTGCATCCCCGGAACATTGAGTGTCCGGATATGCGGGACACCGGGTTCCGCGAAATGCGGCGCGGCACGGAAATCGCCTGAGCCTGTGCCCGACTCCGGGCGCGAAATTTGGGGCTGGTCGTTCATGGCGTTCTCGCCTATCGCCTCCCCGATCTTACCGCAAGCTGGGCTGTGACTGCGCGCGTCCTTTTCGGGAATGCGATCCGCCCGCGGCGTGGAATGATGAGGAATAAAGATGTCATGGACTGATGAGCGCATCGAACAGTTGCGCAACATGTGGGAAAAGGGCCTGACCGCCAGCCAGATCGCCGACGAGCTCGGCGGGGTCAGCCGCAATGCCGTCATCGGCAAGGCGCACCGTCTGGGGCTGAAATCGCGCCCGTCGCCGGTCAAGGCCAACGACAAGAAGAAGGCCGCCGCTGCCCCCAAGCCCGCGCCCAAGGCACCGGCGCCCAAGAAGGCGGCGAAGCCCGCAGCCAAGCCGGCCGCTGCTGCTGCGCCGGCCGCCCCGCCGGAACCGGCAGCACCGCCGCCTGCACCGCGGCAGGATGCCGGCAACCCGTCGCAGCCGATGCCGAACAAGAATTCCAACCTGCCCAAGATCGTCTCGGTCGGGCCGGGTGGCTTTCTGCGCCAGGGTCCCGGCGACCAGCAGCCCCCGATTCCCCCCGCGCCGCCGCGCCGCCTGGTCCCGGCGCCGTGAACCCCGGCTTCCCCTATTGCGTCGAACATTGCGGCCGGGCCTACCAGGCCCAGTTGCCGCGCGGCGCGCGCCGTCCCCCTCCGCCGCTGCCGTTCGGCGGACCGCGGGTACGCTAACCGAGATTTTAGCGGGTCGCTCCTCGCCTAGCCCACAACGGGACGGCGTCTACAGCCAAAGACACTCGGCCACCTCCCGCAGCGCGGGGGGCGCTTGGTGTGCGGAACCGTTGGGGGGCGGAAGAGATGGAATGGGGTAGCGTCACATTTGGCGCGTTTCTGGGAATAGCCGCGGTTTTCGGAGTGCTGTCGCTCGCGCTCTATCCCGTCATCCGGCGCGATTTCCTGCTGTGGGCCACGGTCCGCACGCTGTGCTTCGTCATCATGAGCATCGCGCTGTTCCCGCTCGAACTGCCGGCCTTCTTTCCCGCAGGCGAATTGCGGATCGATGTCGGCGAGATCGCGCTGTCGCTGGCAATCGGCAGCACCGGACCCTTCCTTGCCACCTATATCGAGAACCGGCCCCGTTTTGCGCGGGTGCGCTTCTGGCTGTACAAGCTGTTCGCGCTGGGGGTCGTCGGCGGGCTGGCAACCGCGCTGGCACCCGTCTGGCCATGGCTCGATCGCGTACACGACATCCTGATCCTGGTCATGATCCTCGGGCTGATCGCGGGGCTGGCGATCGCCGTGCGCGCCGGGAGCCGCGCCGCGCAGTACCAGGCGGTGGGCTATGCCCCGCTGATCATCATCGCGCTGCTGGTCCTCGCTTACGAACTGGGCACGGGTGAGCCGGTCACCTATTGGCCTGTGGCAGCGCTATTTGCCGTGCTGATCGACTTCATCGTGACTGCTGCGGGCGTGATCGCCGGTTATATGACGGTCAAGCGCCAGCGCGACGCCGCCGTCGCCGACGTGCGCGAGGCGCGGATTGCCGTGGCGACCGATCCGCTCACCAATATCGCCAACCGGCGCGGCCTCGCGCTGCGCTTCCGCGATCCGGCGCATGGCCGCCCCCGCGGGCTGGCCGTGATCGACTGCGACCATTTCAAGCGCATCAACGACATGTTCGGACACGATATCGGCGACGAGGTGCTGATCGCTGTGGTCGACGGGCTCAAGCATGAGAATGTCTTCCCCGCGCGGCAGGGCGGCGAGGAATTCGTGGTGCTGCTGTATGGCGACGACTGGCAGCGGCTCGCGGAAACCGTCCGGCGGCGGATTACCATTTCGGTGCTCGAGCTGGTGCCCGAGGTCCCCTTCCCCGTCACGGCGAGCGCCGGGCTGACCGAAGTGCGCCCGAACGACACGCTCGACAGCGCGGTCAAGCGCGGCGACGAGGCGCTCTACGCGGCGAAGGACGCCGGCAGGGACCAGCTGCTGCTGTGGCAGGACGGGAAGCATTCACAGCCGCGCCTGGTGCACGGCGTCTGACGCGACTGCCGCTGGCATCGCCGGGCATCTTGCCTATGTTCGCGCGCTTTCAGAGAGGAGACTTACATGCCGCTTTCGCTACACGCTGCCTATGTTCCGAGCGCCCTGCAAATGCTGGGGACCGCCCGCCACTTGGTCGATACAGCAGAGAAATGGTGCAGCGAGCACGATTGCGGGCATGACGATTTCATCAATGCGCGCGTATTCGACGACATGCTGCCGTGGTCCTACCAGGTCAAATGCGTGGCCGAGCATACGCAGGGGTCGATCGAGGGCGTGCGGGCGGGGCTCTATTCGCCCGATCTCAACCCGCCGCCGATCAGCTTCGACGCGCTGCGCGAAAAGCTATCGGGCGCGCGCGAAACGCTGGAAGCGCTGACCGAAGAGGAAATGGAAGGCTGGATCGGCCAACCGATGCGGTTCGAGTTCAAGGACCGCGGCATGGATTTCAATGCCGAGGACTTCCTGCTCACCTTCAGCCAGCCGAACTTCTATTTCCACTGCGCCACCGCCTACAACATCCTGCGGATGAAGGGCCTGCCCGTGGGCAAGATGGACTTCATGGGCCGGATGCGGATCAAGCGCTAGCGTTTGCGCGCAAACCAGATCGTGTGGCGCGGCCCCTTGTTGTTGGGCCGCGCCCGCACTTCGCGCACCTCGACGCTGAACCCGCTGTCCTTGAGCCGCTGGGTGAACTTGTGGTCGGGCGCGGCTGACCACACGGCAAGGATACCGCCGGGTCGCAGCGCATCGCGCGCCTTGCCCAGCCCGGTCTTCGTATAGATCCGGAAATTGGCATCGCGCACGATCCCGTCGGGACCGTTGTCGACATCCAGCAATATGGCGTCGTATTTCGGCGTCGTGCCGTCATTGGCATCGTCGATCAACGCCGCGACATCGCAGATCACCACTTCGCCGCGCGGGTCGGACAGGCTGTCGCCGGTCAGATGCGCCAGCGGCCCTGCAGCCCATTCGAGAATGTCGGGGACGATTTCGGCCACCGTGACGGAGCCGCCTTCGGGCAGTTTCGCCAGCGCCGCGCGGTAGGTAAAGCCCATGCCATAGCCGCCGATCAGCACCCGCGGGCGCGGCGCACCCAGTTCAGCCAGCGTCAACTCGGCCAGCTGTTCTTCGGAAAACTGCATGCGCGTCCCCATCAGCTCGTCGCGGCCAAGCATGATGATGAAATCGCGGCCGTGGCTGACCAGCGTCAGCGTTTCGCCGTCGGGGACCTGGGCAGTGGCGAGCGTTTCGCGCGGAAGCATCGTCTATTCTCCATAGCAAAGGGGGCCGCGGGCGGACCCGCGACCCCCTGTAATGCCTAGCGAAGGATCAGTCCTTCAGGAAGTCGGGCACGTGGGCTTCACCGCCCCCGTCCTTGTTCCCGCCGCCATCGCGGTCGCGGCGCGGGCCACCCCGGCCACCGCGGCGATCGCCGCCACGGCCACCACCGCCTTCACGCGGTTCGCGCGGAGGACGGGTGTCCTCCAGCTCTTCGCCGGTTTCCTGGTCGACCACGCGCATCGACAGGCGGACCTTGCCGCGCTGGTCGATCTCGAGGACCTTGACCTTTACTTCCTGGCCTTCGGACACGACGTCCGTCGGCTTCTCGACGCGCTCGTTCTTCATTTCGCTGACGTGGACGAGACCGTCCTTGCCGCCCATGAAGTTCACGAAGGCGCCGAAGTCGACGATGTTGACGACCTTGCCATTGTAGATCTTGCCGACTTCCGCCTCTTCGACGATGCCTTCGATCCACTTGCGTGCCGCTTCGATCTCGTCGGCGTTGGAGGAGCTGATCTTGATCACGCCCTCGTCGTCGATGTCGACCTTGGCGCCGGTTTCGGCAACGATCTCGCGGATCACCTTGCCGCCCGTACCGATGACGTCGCGGATCTTCGACTTGTCGATCTGCATCGTCTCGATGCGCGGGGCGTGCTTGGAAACCTCGGTACGGGCGCCGGTCAGCGCCTTGTTCATCTCACCGAGAATGTGTGCACGGCCGCCCTTGGCCTGCTCCAGCGCGGTCTTCATGATCTCCTGCGTAATGCCGGCGACCTTGATGTCCATCTGGAGCGAGGTGATGCCCTTTTCCGAACCGGCAACCTTGAAGTCCATGTCGCCCAGGTGATCTTCGTCACCGAGGATGTCCGACAGGACCGCAAAGTCGTCGCCTTCGAGGATCAGGCCCATGGCGATGCCCGACACCGGGCGTTCGATCGGAACGCCGGCATCCATCATCGACAGACAGCCACCGCAGACGGTCGCCATCGAGGAAGAGCCGTTGGACTCGGTGATGTCCGACAGGATGCGGATGGTATAGGGAAAGTCTTCATGCTTGGGCAGCACCGGGTGCAGCGCACGCCATGCAAGTTTGCCGTGACCGGTCTCGCGGCGGCTGGTGAAGCCGAAGCGGCCCACTTCGCCGACCGAATAGGGCGGGAAGTTGTAATGCAGCATGAAGGGCGAATAGGAGCCTCGATCGGGCGGACCTGATCGAGCTTGCGGCCGTCAATGCGCTGGCCGTCCTTGAGGATGGCGCCGCGAACGATTTCCGCTTCCAGCTTCTTGACCGCCTTGTTGGCGACCATCTGCGTCTGCGCTTCTTCTTCGGCGAAGGCTTCCTTGGCCTTGGCCCGCGCATCGTTGAGCGCATCCGAACGCGCCGACTTGTCGGTCAACTTGTAGGCGGCGGCGATGTCGTCGCCGACGATGCCGCGCAGCTTTTCCTTGATCGCCGAGGTATCGTCCGAAGTGTCGATTTCCCACGGTTCCTTGGCGGCCTGCTCGGCCAGGTCGACGATCGCGCCGATGACCTTGCGGCTTTCCTCATGCGCGAACATGACGGCGCCGAGCATTTCCTCTTCGGTCAGTTCCTTGGCTTCGGATTCGACCATCATCACCGCGTCCTGCGTTGCGGCAACGACGAGGTCGAGGCGACCTTCTTCGTCGAGCGCGCTTTCGAGGCTCGGGTTGAGTTCGTATTCGCCATTGCGGAAACCGACGCGTGCAGCACCGATCGGGCCCATGAAGGGCACGCCGCTGATGGTCAGCGCAGCCGAAGCGGCGATCATCGCGACGATATCGGGCTCGGTCTCGCCGTCATACGACAGGACCTGGCAGATCACGTTGATTTCGTTGTAGAAACCTTCGGGGAACAGCGGCCGTACGGGGCGGTCGATGAGACGCGAGGTGAGCGTTTCTTTCTCCGTGGCGCGGCCTTCGCGCTTGAAGAAGCCGCCGGGAATGCGGCCCGCAGCGGAGAATTTTTCCTGGTAGTGGACGGTCAGCGGGAAGAAGTCCTGCCCTTCGCGTACACTCTTGGCGGCGGTCACGGCGCACAGCACCACGGTTTCGCCATAGGTGGCCAGAACGGCGCCGTCAGCCTGACGGGCGATGCGGCCGGTTTCGAGGGTGAGGGTCTTTCCGCCCCACTCCAGCGATACGGTTTTCGTGTCGAACATGTATTTTCCTTATGAACCCGCACGGCCTTATTGCGGTGCGGGGCCTACTGTGCCGGGTATTCCGTCCCGGTCCGGTCCGAGGCTTTTCGCGCCTCCATTTTCCAGCCCCGCGCCGTATTGCGCGCAGGCCGGATAAACAAAGGGGCGGCCTGAGCCACCCCTTCGAGAAACTCTTATTTGCGAAGACCCAGCTTCTGGATCAGCGCATTGTACCGCTCGACGTCCGTCTTCTTGAGATAGGCGAGCAGGTTGCGGCGCTTGTTGACCATCATCAGCAGACCGCGACGCGAGTGATTGTCCTTGTGGTTGGACTTGAAGTGCTCGGTCAGGTTGCGAATTCGTTCGGTCAGAATGGCGACCTGGACTTCCGGCGAACCGGTATCACCCTTGGCCTGGGCGTTGTCCTTGATGATTTCCTGTTTCTTTTCGGCAGTAACCGACATGTATTCTACTCCGCGACATCCGGCAGGTTGAAACCCCGCACGACCTTGGCCGTGCCACCGTCGACTTCCACCAGGGCCACCGGCACATCGTGCAAGCTGGCGAGATGGAGCCCGTCGGTATGGGGCAGTTCCGACAATACCCGGCCCTGGCGGACCGCCTGCGCGCTGTCGGGATCGAGTGTCAGAACCGGGATGTCGTCCAGTCCGGCCTCGAGCGGCAAGAGAAGGTTCTCGATGGCCGCGCCCTTAGCGATTTCCTCCAGCTTGTCCAGCGAAATCGCCTGCTCTTCGCGGAACGGGCCGGCCTTGATGCGCCTGAGATAGGTGACGTGACCCAGCGTGCCAAGCGCGCGTGCGATGTCCCGTGCCAGCGAACGGATGTATGTCCCCTTGGAGACATGCGCGACCAGCGTGACGCTGTCCGCCAGTTCGAGCGGCGCCTGCGGATCGTAGGGGTCGGGCCGCCCGGCAGTGGTCTGGAATGTGCTGACGAGGCCAACACCACTATCGTCACCCCCGCGAAGGCGGGGGTCCAGCCGCCCCCGAGCAAGAGAGCTGCCCTTAGCTGGATCCCCGCCTTCGCGGGGATGACCGGCAAGATAAAGGTCGTGAACTGTCACGGCGCGGGTCTTCATTTCGACCGTTTCGCCGGCGCGGGCACGATCGTAGGCGCGCTTGCCGTCGATCTTCAGCGCCGAATAAGCGGGCGGCACCTGTTCGATGGGGCCGGTGAAATGGTCGAGTACGCCCGCGATCGCTGCCATCGGCGGCCGGCGATCGCTGCGTGCGGTGACCTCGCCCTCGGTATCGAGCGTAGCGGTTTCCTCGCCGAACTGGATGGTGAAGGCGTAGATCTTGTCGGCATCGAGCATGCGCCCCGCAAGCTTGGTCGCTTCGCCCAATGCGATCGGGAGCACGCCTTCGGCCAGCGGATCGAGCGTGCCGCCATGCCCGACCTTGGTCTTGGCATAGCCGCCCTGGCGCAGCACGCGCTTGACCATGCCGACCGCCTGCGTCGAACCCAGCCCGCGCGGCTTGTCGAGGATCAGCCAGCCATGCGGAGGCGCCTTCCGATCGGTCATTCGGCGATCCCGCGTGCAACCCATTCGGCGATGGCGAAATAGTGTTCCTGCAGCCACAGCACCGGCGGCAGGACGGTGTTCTCGATCAGCCCGCTATCGGGGAATGCCCAGGTCGCGGCGATCAGGACGACGAAGAACAGCATGCCCAGCGACTGCAGCTTCTGCCAATTGCCCGCCCATTTGCGCGGCAGCAGCCCGCCGACGATGTGCGAACCGTCGAAGGGGGGGATCGGCAGGAGGTTGAGCAAGGCGAGGAAGACATTGATCAGGATGAATGTCCCGCCCGCAGTGACCAGCCATTCGGGCGGCATGGCGCCGCCGGCGATGATCGCCCCCGATACTGCGCCGAGCAACAGCGCGCCGACCAGTGCCAGCACGAGATTTGTGCCCGGCCCGGCGGCCGCCACCGCGACCATGCCGAACCGCGTATCGCGCAGCCGTTCGCCGCGCACCGGGACAGGCTTGGCCCAGCCGAAGATCGGCCCGCCGAACAGCGCCAGCGCCCCCGGCACCAACAGCGTGCCGATCGGGTCGACATGGCGGATCGGGTTGAGCGACAGCCGCCGCTGTTCCTTGGCGGTGGGATCGCCCAATGCCAGCGCGACCCAGCCATGCGCCACCTCGTGAAACACGATGGCGACAATCAGGCACGGGATGAGAATCACCGCGAGAAGAAGCGTTTCGGTCATGGCAGGCTAGATAGGGTGCGCCGGACTAACCCGCCAGCGGTTCGCCGGGATAGGCCCCACCCAGCTTGTCCACGAAGTGCCGGCGGCACAGCGCGACATAACGGTCGTTACCGCCGATTTCGGTCTGGGCGCCTTCGCTCACTGCCCGTCCCTCCGCATCGACACGCAGGTTCATGATCGCCTTGCGCCCGCAATCGCACACCGCCTTCAGCTCGACCAGCGCATCGGCAATGCCCAGCAGCGTGGCGGAGCCGGGGAACAGCTTTCCCTGGAAATCGGTGCGCAGCCCATAACACAGCACTGGAATGTCCGCCGCGTCGGCCAGCCGCGCAAGTTGCCATACCTGCGTTTCGGACAGGAACTGCGCTTCGTCCACCAGCACGCAGGCGACCCGCTCCTTCGCATGGTCGCCCAGCACGCGCGCTTCGATATCGGTTTGCGCGTCGTAGCGATGCGCTTCGCTGGCCAGGCCGATCCGGCTCGAGATCGCACTGAAACCCGGCCGGTCGTCGAGCGCAGCGGTCCACAGCGAAACCCGCATTCCGCGCTCGTTGTAGTTGAATGCGGCCTGCAGCAGCGTGCTGCTCTTTCCCGCATTCATGCTGGCATAATAGAAATAGAGCTTGGCCATGCGCTGGCCCTAGCCCCCGGCGGCGTGGCTGTTAAGAAGGGCGTCACATGCGATCGGGGATGATCGCCCCGACGAGAGACGACAAGAGACCAGGGAACTTCGATGGCTGAAGCGACGACAGCGGAAAACACCCAGACCGGCATTCTGGGCTGGGTCGAGCGGACGGGCAACAAACTGCCCGACCCGGTATTCATCTTCTTCTACCTGATCATCGCGCTGGTGTTGGTTTCGATCGTCGCGTCGCTATCGGGCGTGTCGGCCTTCCACCCCACCGCCATCGACGAAGCGACCGGGTCCGCGCTGCGGATCGACGCGGTCAGCCTGCTCTCGCCCGAGAACATCCAGCGCCTGTGGGTCGAAATGCCCGCCACGTTCACGCACTTCCACCCGCTCGGCTACGTGCTCGTCGTGATGCTGGGCGCGGGCGTCGCGGAACGTTCGGGTTTCTTCGCCGCCGGCATGTCGAAAGCGGTCAAGAGCGCGCCCAAAGCACTGCTCACCCCGGTGGTTGCGCTGGTCGCAATGCTCGGCAACCATGCTGCCGATGCGGGCTATGTCGTGCTGATCCCGCTTGCCGGCATCCTTTTCGCCGCCGCCGGGCGCCATCCGCTGGCCGGGATCGCCGCCGCATTCGCCGGCGTATCGGGCGGTTTCTCGGCCAATATCTCGCCCGGCCAGCTCGATGCGCTGCTGTTCGGGATCACCGAGGAAGCGGTGGGCGCGAGCGCGCTGGATCCGCTGTGGACTGCCAATATCGCGGGCAACTGGTTCTTCATCAGCGTGATGACCTTCCTGTACCTGCCGATCATCTGGTATGTCACCGACAAGATCGTCGAACCGCGGCTCGGCCCGTGGAAAGGCGGCGCGACTGCCGGCGCGCAGGCCGACGACATGAGCCCCGATCCCGCCGACGAAAGCGGCGCGCTGGCGGCCAAGGGGCTGCGGCATGCCGGCTATGCCGCGCTGTTCGTGGTCGCGCTCTGGCTGCTGATGGTCTTCGCCCCGGGCACGCCGCTGGTCGACGAAGCCGCGTGCGAGGCGGTCCCTGCGGCCGATTGTTCGATCCATACGCAGCTTGCGCCGCTTTACCGCAGCCTCGTTGCCGCCTTCTTCCTGCTGTTCCTGCTGACCGGCTGGGCCTATGGCCGCGCGACCGGCAAGATCAGGTCGCACCGCGACCTGGTCGAGATGATGGCCGAGAGCATGAAGGACATGGGCTATTACCTCGTGCTCGCCTTCGCCGCTGCGCATTTCGTGGCGATGTTCGGCTGGTCGAACCTCGGCCTTATCAGCGCGGTGCATGGCGCCGCGGCAATCCAGTCGACCGGCCTTCCGCTCCCGCTGGTGCTCGGCCTGATGGTGCTG